>Ga0335080_10007359_pt1 | contig 11416 bp, 9 predicted proteins | sample Lox_Sample_34_FD_206720 | JGI IMG/M metagenome (GOLD analysis project Ga0335080, IMG submission 206720) | Soil microbial communities from Loxahatchee National Wildlife Refuge, Florida, United States - Lox_Sample_3.4 | ecosystem: Environmental > Terrestrial > Soil > Wetlands | place: USA: Florida...
GACCTCGACCCCGCGATCCTCCTCCACGTGATGGCGAAGGAGGAGCTGGGGGCGGCCGAGGTCAACGCCCTGCTCAACAAGCACTCGGGCCTCATCGGCGTGTCGGGCCTCAGCAACGACATGCGCCGGCTCCTGGAGGCGGAGGCGGCGGGGAACGAGCGGGCGAAGCTGGCCGTGGACGTCTTCTGCTACCGGCTGCGGAAGTACGTCGGCGCCTACGTGGGCGTCCTGGGCGGCCTGGACGCCCTCGTCTTCACCGGGGGGATCGGGGAGAACGCCCCCGCGGTGCGCGCCCGGTCGGTGGAGGGACTGGAGGCGATGGGGATCGGCGTGGACTCCGCGCGCAACGAGGGCGCGCGCGGTCGCGAGGCCGACGTCGGGCGCGACGGCAGCGCCTGCCGCGTGCTGGTGATCCCGACGAACGAGGAGCTCCTGATCGCTCGCGACACGTTCAGGATCGTGCGGGGGCTGCCCCTCGCATGACGCCGGACCGCACCCGGCTCGCCCGGCGCCTCCTCCTGGGGACACTCGTCGTGGTGAGCGGGGCGGTCGCGTGGAGCCTCCGGCGGCCCGCCGTCCGGCCGGGGTCGGGGGAGGGACAGGCGGCACCGGCGCCGGGCCAGGGGACGACGCTCGGCGAGATGTCGGTCCTGCGCTTCCAGGCCGGAGAGCGGAAGGTCGAGATCAGGGCTCGCTCGGCGGGGGGCAAGGAAGGCGAGGCCACGCGGTTCCTCGGCGTCGAGGTCCGCATGCCCTACGTGTCGGAGGGAGGCCCCTCCAACGTCACGATCACCGCCGACGAGTGCCTGTACCAGGCGGAGCCGGTCCGGGCCTCGTTTCGGGGCCAGGTCCACGTGAAAACCGACGACGGGTTCGAGCTGTGGAGCGAGACGCTCAAGTACTGGGGGGACGAGGACCGGGTCTTCTCGAGGGACGACGTCCGGTTCGAGCGCGGCACGACCTCGGGCACGGCCCACGGGATGGAGTATCGGGGGGGCTACGGGCTCGACCTGCAGCAGAACGTGCGCCTCCACCTGGAAGACGAGGCCGGGCCCCCGACCGACATCGAGGCCGCGGCGGCCCATGCGTCCCGTGACGATCACGAGGTGCAGTTCTGGGGGAGCGTCGTCGTCCGGCAGGGAGGGCGGGAGCTGCGGTCGGACCGCCTCCAGCTGAACCTGAGCGCGGACATGCACTCCGTCGAGAGGGCGGCCGCGATCGAGAACGTGGACCTCGTCGCCGCGCCCGGGGCGGGCCTCACGGGAGCGGCCCCCGGCGCCGCGCCCGCCGTCGAGCAGGGGGGAAGGAAGAGGCTGCGCTGCCGCCGCCTGAACGTGGCGTTTCGCGCGAAGGGCGTCCTGCAGGAGGCGATCGCCGTGAACTCCGCCTCCCTCGAGATCGAGCCCTCTCCGCGGGAGGTGCAGGAGCGGCGGCGCGTCGCGGCGCCGCAGCTGCGCTTCGACTTCGACGAGCAGGGGCGCCTCGTCTCGCTTCAAGGCCTGCCCGCCCGACAGACCGACCCCGCCGCCCCCCGCCAGGCGATCCTCACCGCCGAACCTCTCGCCCCGGCCGAGGGCGGGCTCCGGCGCGTGCAGAGCGACACCTTCCTCGCGGCGTTCGACCCCGAGAGCGGAGCGGTGCGGGGGGCGACGTTCGACGGCGCGGTCACGGCGTCGGAGCCGGGACGAAGGGCGTGGGCGGCCCGCGGGACCTACGACGACGGGTCGGGCCTCGTCACCCTGACCGGCGACCCGCGGATCGTGGACGAGGACGGCTCGGAGCTCCGGGGGCGGCGCATCCTGATCGGCAGCCGGTCCCACGACGTGAAGGCGAGCGAGAACGTCCGGCACACGATGGCGAGCAAGGGCGGGAGGGGCCCGCAGGGCTCGTCGCCGGGAGGGGCGGGGCCGAAGGGCATGCTGCAGGGCGAGGAGCCGACCGTGCTCTTCTGCCGCGAGTTCGACTACGACGAGTCGACGCGGACGGCGCGGTACCGGGAGAACGCCGTCCTGCGCTCGGGCACGGACGAGCTCCGGGCGCCGACGATCGTCCTCGAGGAGCGGGCGGAGGGACGGCGGCTCACTGCGAGCGGAGGGACGACGTCGATCCTGCACCCGCGGCCCGGCAACGACGCCGCGAAGGAGCCGCAGAAGGAGCCGGCCAAGCCGCCGGTGCCGATCGAGGCCCGGAGCCGCGAGATGGTGTACGAGGAGGCGGCCAACCGGATCGTCTACAAGGGCGAGGTCGAGATCCGGCAGGGCGACATCCTCTCGAAGAGCCCGGAGGCGGTCGTCACCCTCAACGCGAGCGGCGACGCCGTCGAGCGCATGGTGGCGGGGGAGCCGGTCGAGGTGACGCAGGGCGCGCGGCGGGCGACCGGCCAGAAAGGCACCTACACCCCGGACGACCAGACTCTCGTGCTGGTCGGGGACAAGGTGGTCCTCTACGACACCGATCGGCAGCTCGACGGCCGCATCGTCACGTTCGTGGTGGGCAGTGATAGGATCCGCGTCGACGGCCGCGAGGAGGTGCGCAGCGAGGCCGTCCTGCGGAGGAAGGAGCCGCCGAAGCCGTGATCGAGCCTGCCCTCGACAGCCGGGCGGCCCGTCCACGGGGGCCGGCCTCCGACGAGCCCCGCCTCCTCCGGGCCCTGGGCCTCACGAAGTCCTACGGCCGGAGGATCGTCGTGCGCGAGGTGGCCCTCGAGATCCGCCAGGGGGAGGTGGTGGGGCTGCTCGGGCCCAACGGGGCGGGCAAGACGACCACGTTCTACATGATGGTGGGCCTCGCCCGGCCCGACCGGGGTCAGGTCTTCCTGGCCGGCGAGGACATCACCGCCCTGCCGATGTACCTGCGCGCGCGGGCCGGGATCGGCTACCTGCCGCAGGAGGCGAGCATCTTCCGGAAGCTGACCACGGAGGAGAACGTGCTCGCCATCCTCGAGACGCGCGGCCTCCCCGCGGGCGAGCAGCGGGCGCTCGCGCGTCGGCTGCTCGACGAGCTCGGCATCCAGGGCATGGCCCGGCAGCCGGCCTACACCCTCTCCGGCGGGGAGAGGCGAAGGCTCGAGATCTGCCGCGCTCTCGCCGCGGAGCCGTCCTTCATCCTGCTGGACGAGCCCTTCGCGGGGATCGACCCCCTGGCCGTCGACGACATCCAGAAGATCATCGGCCACCTGCGCGACCGCGGGATCGGGATCCTCATCACCGACCACAACGTGCGCGAGACCTTGAAAATCACGGATCGCGCCTATATTCTGAGAGACGGCAATGTGTTCCGCTCCGGCTCTCCCGACGAGCTCGCCTCGGATCCCGAGGTGCGCCGCGTCTACCTCGGGGAGGGCTTCCGCCTCGACGGCCGCGACACCTGAGGGTCGGCCCCCGGACCGAGCCTAGACACCTTGGCGCTCCACCAGAAGCTCGGCCTCTCCGCTCGTCTCTCGCAGAGGCTCATCCTCACCCCCTCGCTCCAGCAGGCGATCAAGCTCCTCCCCCTCACCACGCTCGAGCTCGCGGAGGTCCTCGAGCAGGAGGTCATGGAGAACCCGCTCCTCGAGGAGGTCCCGGTCGAGGAGACGAAGACACAGGAGGAGATCGCGCAGGAGGAGCCTCCCGCGGAGCGGGAGCGGGCCGAGGACCCCCTCAAGGAGATCGAGGTCGAGCGCTTCTTCGAGGACTACTTCGACGACGGGGGGGAGCGGCGGGTTCGCCCGGCCGAGGTCCCCGACGTGCCGCCGATCGAGAACACCCTCACCGAGTCGCCCGACCTCTACGACCACCTGCTGTGGCAGCTCCGGATGACCGAGGCCGACGAGGCCACCCTCGAGATCGGCGAGGCCATCATCCAGAACCTCGACGACGACGGCCTCCTCCGGGTCTCGCTCGAGGACGTGGCCGCGATGGGGCCGTGGCCCATGGAGACGGTCGAGAGGACGCTCGCCCTCGTGCAGGCGTTCGATCCGCCGGGAGTGGCGGCGCGGAGCCTCACCGAGTGCCTCCGCATCCAGCTCCGCGTGCTCGGGCTCGAGGGCTCGCCGGCCGACCTCATGGTCCGCGACCACATGAAGCAGCTCCAGAGCCACCAGTACCCGGAGATCTCGCGTCACATGGGCCTCTCCGCGGACGAGGTCGCCCACCACCTCGAGATCATCCAGGGCCTCTCTCCCCGCCCCGGCAACCGCTACAGCGCCAAGCGGTCCGACTACATCCTCCCCGACGTGTTCGTGGTGAAGGAGGGGGACGAGTACAAGATCGTCCTGAACGACGACGGCCTGCCCAAGCTCCGGATCAGCCCGACCTACAGGCGGATGCTCGACCAGAAGGAGCCGGGCTCGGAGGAGACCCGGGCCTACGTGAAGGACAAGCTGCGGAGCGCCCTCTGGCTGCTGAAGAGCGTCGACCAGCGGCAGCGCACGATCTACAAGGTCGCGGAGTCGATCGTGCGGCACCAGCGCGCGTTCCTCGACCACGGCATCTCGCACCTCCGGCCGCTCGTCCTGCGCGACGTGGCGAGCGACATCGGGATGCACGAGTCCACGGTCTCCCGCGTGGTGGCCAACAAGTACATGCACACCCCGCGCGGGGTCTACGAGATGCGCTTCTTCTTCCACAGCGGCATCACCTCCACGATGGGGGAGGCGATCAGCTCGGTGACGATCAAGGACCGCATCAAGAAGATGATCGAGGAGGAGGACGCGGCGCGGCCCCTCTCCGACTCGCGCATCGCCGAGGTCCTCGCCGCCGAGGGGCTGCCCCTCGCCCGGCGGACGGTGGCCAAGTACCGGGAGGAGCTCCGCATCCCGCCCTCGAACTTGCGCAAGACGGTCCACTGAGGCCCGGGGCTCCGCCCGAGGGCGGGGCCCTCCGAGGAGGACGGATGAAGATCGAGTTCACCGGCCGAAGGACGGAGGTCCCGGACGAGCTCCGCCGCCTCGCCGAGCGCAAGCTCGCCAAGCTCGGGCGGCTGCTCCCCGCGGTGACTCGCGCCCACGTCATCCTCGCCGCCGACAAGCACCGGCAGGTGGCGGAGGTGAGCGTGCACTCGCGGCAGCTGGACCTGGCCGCGGTCGAGGTGACGAACGACGCGCGGCTCTCGGTGGCGGGGGCGATCGAGAAGCTCCGCCGGCAGGCCCAGCGCCAGCGCTCGAAGAGGCGGGAGCGGAAGGGCGCGCCCTCCCCGAGGCTCGCCCCCGCAGGGGCGCCGGACCGCGGCGGGGACGGGGCCCTGCCCCGGCTGGTGAGGACGCGGCGGACGGTGGTGAAGCCCATGACCCTGGACGAGGCGTCGCTCGAGATGGAGGGGCGCGGGGACGGGGTGCTCGTCTTCCGGGACGCGGCGAGCGGGCGCGTGAGCGTGCTCTATCGACGGAAGGACGGCAACCTGGGGCTGATCGAGCCCGAAGCGTGATGCGTTCCCGGCCCGTCCGCCGAGGTGCGGCGTCGTCCGTCGCCCCCCCGCGGGGCGAGGGCCCCGGGGTCGCCGTCGCGGAGCTCCTCGACGCGGCGGCCGAGCCCCTGAAGCTCGACCTCGTGGCGGGCCGGACGGGCCTCGACCACCGCGTGCACCTCTCCCGGGTGCAGCGGCCCGGCCTCGCCCTCACCGGCTACACCGACTACATCCGCTACGGCCGGGTGCAGATCGTGGGCAGCAGCGAGATCGGCTACCTCCGCAAGCTCGCCCCGCGGCGGCGGGCCGCGATCCTGGCCAAGCTCTGCCGCTGCCGCATCACCTGCCTCGTGGTGACGAAGGGGCTCGTTCCCCCGGCCGAGCTGCTGCGGTCGGCCGAGGCGCGGGGCATCCCGGTCCTCACCACCCCCCTCGAGTCGACCGTCTTCATCAAGCTCCTCTCCGCCTTCCTCGAGGAGAGGCTCGCCTCGAGGCTCCACCTGCACTCGGTGCTCCTCGACGTGTTCGGCCTCGGCGTCCTCATCCTCGGCGAGAGCGGCATCGGCAAGTCGGAGTGCGCCCTCGACCTCGTCGACCGCGGCCACCGCCTCGTGGCGGACGACGTGGTCGAGATCAAGCGGATGGGCGACGTGCTGGTGGGGGTGTCGCCCGACCTCACCCGGTTCCACATGGAGCTGCGGGGCCTCGGGGTCCTGAACATCAAGGACCTCTACGGCGTCTCGTCGATGCGCCTCTCGAAGCGGGTGGAGCTCGTGATGCAGCTCGAGCGCTGGGAGGCGGGGCGGGAGTACGACCGCCTCGGCCTCCGCGACGAGACCTTCCTCGTCCTCGGCGTCGAGGTCCCGCTGGTGCGCATCGCGGTGGCGCCGGGCCGCAACATCGCCCTCCTCGTCGAGGTGGCGGCCCGGAACCAGCTGCTGCGGGAGGGCGGCTACGACGCGGCGAAGCGCTTCGTGGAGCGGGTGGACGCGATGGTGGGACCGTCGTCGAAGGGCCGCCGGGGGACGCGGTCGGTCCGGGGGCGAGGGTGAGCCCGGAACGACGCGCGCTGCCCCGGCTCCTGGTGATCACCGGGCTCTCGGGGTCCGGTAAGACGCACGTGTCGCGGGCCCTCGAGGACGCCGGGTGGTTCTGCGTGGACAACCTGCCCACCGCGCTCGTGCCGAGCTTCGCCGCTCTCATCCGGCGCTCGGCCGAGCTCCGGCGCTCGGCCCTGGTCGTGGACGTGCGGGAGCGCACCTTCCCGGAGGCGTTCCCCCGCGTCTACCGGGAGCTGAAGGGGCGCGGCGGCCTCGCCACGAGCCTCGTCTTCCTGGAGGCGGACGAGAGGACCCTGCTGCGCCGCTTCAGCGAGACGCGAAGGCCGCATCCGTTCGCCGCCGGCGAGCCGGCCATCGAGGGCATCCGGGCCGAGCGGGCGGCGCTCGGCCCGGTCCGGAAGATGGCGGACGTGATCCTCGACACGTCCCGCTTCACCGTGCACGAGCTCCGCGACCACGTCCGCGAGCGGTACGACGTCCGGAGCGAGGGCGGGCGCATGGTGGTCTCCGTCCTGTCCTTCGGGTACAAGCACGGGGTCCCGCCCGAGTCCGACCTCGTGTTCGACGCCCGCTTCCTGCCCAACCCGAACTTCGTCCCGCGACTCCGCCGGCGGAGCGGAGCCGATCCGTCGGTGGTGGCCTACCTGCGGCGCCAGCCGGAGACGGGGGACTTCCTGCGGCGGGTCCTCTCCCTCGTTCGCTTCGTCCTTCCCCGGCACGAGCGCGAGGGACGGAGCTACCTCACGATCGCGATCGGCTGCACGGGGGGGCGGCACCGCTCGGTGATGCTCGCGAACGCGATCGGGGCGGAGGTCCGGAAGATGGGCTTCCCGGTGCGGGTCGCGCACCGGGACCTGAAGGTGGGGTGAGCGCATGATCGGCATCGTCGTCGTGACCCACGGCCGGATCGCGGAGGAGCTCGTGACCACGGCGCGCACGATCGTGGGCGATCTGCCGCGCATCGCTGCGGTCTCGATCGGCTGGAGCGACGACCCCGCGGCGGCCAACGCCGCCATCGAGCGCGGGGTGCTCGAGACGGGGGGTGGCGAGACGCTGGTCCTGACCGACATGTTCGGGGGCACCCCCACCAACCTGAGCCTCCCCTACCTGTCCGAGCGGGTCGAGATCGTGACCGGGGTGAACCTGCCCATGGTCATCAAGGCCTCGGCCCTCCGCGAGGGGTCGCTCGTCGAGGTCGCCCGGGCGGTGCGCGAGCAGGGCAAGGGCGCGATCTACGTGGCGAGCGAGGTCCTCGCGAAGAGGCCCGCGTGATCCGGCGCGAGCTCGTCATCCGGAACCGGCTCGGCCTCCACGCCCGGGCGGCGGCCCGCTTCGTGCACGCGGCGGGCCGCTTCCGGTCGCGGGTGACGGCGGGGCGGGACGGCCGGGTCACGGACGGCAAGTCGATCCTCGGCATCCTGCTCCTCGGCGCGTCCCCGGGGACGGTGATCGAGCTGACCACCGACGGGCCCGACGAGGAGGAAGCGATGGCGACCCTGGCCGCGCTCGTCGAGGGCGGCTTCGGGGAGGCGGCGTGAGCCACCTGCGTGGCACCGGGGTCTCGCCCGGCGTCGCCATGGGCCGCGCCCTGGTCATGGAGCGCGACGCGGCGCCGGTCTTCCGCCTCGCCGTGCCGAAGGACCGGATAGAGCGCGAGGTGCGACGGCTCGAGGAGGCGATCGAGGCGTCCCGGGAGCAGCTCCGCGCGGTCAAGGAGCGCCTGTCCCGCGAGGTCGGCGCTCCCCACGCCTACATCTTCGACGCCCACCTCCTGATGCTCGACGACCCGCTGCTGCGCGAGCGGGCGGCGGTCGCGGTGCGGGCGGAGGCGGTGAACGCGGAGTGGGCCCTGCGCGGGGTCGCGGACAGCCTGCACAGCCTGTTCAGCCAGTTCTCCGACGCCTACCTCCGGGAGCGGACGACCGACCTCGACGACGTGATCGGCCGGATCCAGCTCAACCTCCGGGGGTCCGCGGAGGCGCCGTCGCTCAGCCGGCTGCCCGGCCCGGTGGTCCTGGTCGCGGGAGACCTCACCCCCTCGGAGGCGGCCGAGCTCGACTGGGACCGGGTACTGGCCATCGTCACCGACGTCGGCTCCTCGACCTACCACACCGCGATCATCGCCCGCTCGCTGGGGATCCCCGCGGTCGCCGGCCTCAAGGAGGCCACGCGGCAGATCCCGCCCGGCAGCCTGGTGGCCGTCGACGGGACGCGCGGCGAGGTGGTGGTGGAGCCCTCGGGCCCGGTCCTCGACGCCTTCTCGGCCGCGCAGGAGGTCTACCGCCGCGAGGAGGAGCGCCTGCGGGGGACGCGCGGCCTCGCCGCGCGGACGCTCGACGGCGTCGAGGTGCGCCTCGAAGCGAACGTGGAGTTCCCCGAGGAGGTCGCCACCGCCCAGCTCCACGGCGCGTGCGGCATCGGGCTCTTCCGCTCCGAGTACCTCCTCGGCCGGGGCCTGCGGTTCCCGACCGAGGAGCAGCAGCTCGACGTCTACCGGAGGCTGGTCGAGCAGATGCACCCGCACCCCGTGACCGTGCGAACCTGGGACGTGGGCCTCGAGGCCCTGGGACCCGCCGGCCCCTCGAGCCCGAACCCCGCGCTCGGGGAGCGAGCGCTGCGCCTGGTGCGCCGTTCGCCGGACCCGTTCCGGATCCAGCTCCGGGCGCTCCTCCGCGCCGGGGCCCACGGGCCCGTTCGCATCATGTTCCCCTTCGTGAGCGGGCCGGGCGACCTCCGCTCGGCCCTCGACCTCCTCGAGCGCGCGAAGGAGGAGCTGCGCGTCGAGGGGACGGCCTTCCGCCCGGACGTCCCGGTGGGGGTGAACCTCGAGGTGCCGAGCGCGGCTCTCGTGGCCGACCTCCTCGCCCCCGAGGTGGACTTCTTCAGCGTGGGGACGAACGACCTCATCCAGTACCTGCTCGCCGTCGACCGCACCGACCCCCGCGTCTCCTCGCTCTACGAGCCGCTCCACCCGGCGGTGCTCCGCACTCTGGAGCGGATCGCCTGCGCCGCGCGGTCCCACGAGCGGCCGCTCTCCGTCTGCGGCGAGATGGCGGGCCAGCCCACCGAGGCGGTCCTCCTCGTCGGGCTCGGCTTCCGCGAGCTCTCCATGGCCCCCTCCGCGATCCCGCGCGTCAAGGAGGCGCTCCGTGCGGTGCGATTCGCGGACGCGCGCGTCCTGGCCGAGCGCTGCCTCGGCCTCGCGACGCGCGCCGAGATCGAGGCCGAGGTCCGGCAGGCGCTCCGGCCCGACCCGCGCGCGGCGCCGGTCGACTTGACCTGACCCGTACCGCGGGTCGGGCGTCAGTACCTCGCCGTCTCCCGGATCGCGGCGGCGAGCGTCTCGACCTGGGGCAGGGTCGCGTCCTCCAGAACCGGGTTGTATCCGACGAACGTGTCGAGCGCTCCCACCCGGCGCACCGGGGCGTCGAGGTGCTCGAAGAGCTCGCTCGCCACGCGGGCCGCGATCTCGGCGCCGTAGCCCCACGACAGGCAGTCTTCGTGCGCCACCACCACCCGGCCCGTCCGGCGGACGCTCGCCGCCACCGCCTCCCAGTCCCAGGGGCTGAGGGTCCGGAGGTCGAGCACCTCCGCCTCGATCCCGTCGAGGGCCACCTGCTTCGCGGCGAGCAGCGAGCGGTGGACGACGGCGCCGAACGTGACCACGGTCACGTCGCGCCCCTCGCGCACACAGGCCGCCTTGCCGAAGGGGATCGTGTAGTCGGGCCCGGGGTAGATGCCTTTGTTGTGGGTCTGGCGGTAGAGGTGCTTGTGCTCGAGGAAGACGACCGGGTCGTCGCAGCGGATCGCCGTGCGCAGGAGGCCGTTCGCGTCGCGCGCGTTCGAGGGCAGGACGACGCGGAGCCCCGGCACGTGGGTGAACAGGACCTCGCCGCACTGGGAGTGGTAGACCGCCCCGCCCTGGAGGTAGCCGCCGTAGGTCACGCGGATCACCACCGGGCACTCGAAGGAGCCGTTCGAGCGCCAGCGGAGGAGGGCGAGCTCGTTCCGGATCTGCATGTACGCGGGCCAGATGTAGTCGACGAACTGGATCTCGACGACCGGCTTCAGGCCGCGGGTGGCCATGCCGACGGCGCGGCCCACGATGTTGGCCTCGGCGAGCGGCGCGTTGTAGACGCGGTGGGAGCCGTGCCTGCGTTGGAGGTTGTGGGTGACCTTGAAGACGCCGCCCTTGCCCTTCACCTCGGCGAGGGCAGGCTCCCGCGAGCAGTCGGCGACGTCCTGCCCGAACACGACGATGCGGGGGTCGCGCGCCATCTCGTCGTGGAGGCAGGCGTTCAGGAGGTCGACCATCGTCTTCGGGTCGCCCTGGAGGGCGGGCTCGGAGGCGAACGCGCTCGAGGTGGGGTCGACGGTGGGGGAGTAGACGTGCCGGGGCACGCTCCCGGGAGGGGGAACGGCCGCGGCCAGGGCGGCGTCGGCGGCGGCGCTCACCTCGCGGTCGACGTCCGCGCGGAGAGCCGCCAGCTCCTCCTCGCGGGCGACGCCGTCGGCGACGAGCCGCTGCGGCAGGAGGACGAGGGGGTCCCGCCGTGCGTCCTCTTCCCTCTCCGCGGCCGTCCGATAGAAGGCCTGGTCGTCGGAGAGGGAGTGCGAGTAGGGGCGGATGACGTGGGCGTGGACGAGCGCCGGCCCCTGGCGGGAGCGGCACCACGCGACGGCCTCGCCGAGGACGGACAGGCTGGCCACGGGGTCGCAGCCGTCCACCTCGCGCACGAGGAGGTTCGGGAACGAGCGGACGAGCCTCGAGACGCTGCCCCCGGCGGTCTGCACCTCGACGGGAACCGAGATCGCGTAGCCGTTGTCCTCGATCAGGTAGAGCACGGGGAGCTTCAGGTTGGAGGCCGTGTTCAGGCTCTCCCAGAACTCGCCCTCGGACGTGCTGCCGTCGCCGGCCGAGCAGTAGACGATCTCGTCCGCGGCGAAGGCGGGCGGCGGGGCGCCCGGGA
>Ga0335080_10007361_pt1 | contig 11414 bp, 8 predicted proteins | sample Lox_Sample_34_FD_206720 | JGI IMG/M metagenome (GOLD analysis project Ga0335080, IMG submission 206720) | Soil microbial communities from Loxahatchee National Wildlife Refuge, Florida, United States - Lox_Sample_3.4 | ecosystem: Environmental > Terrestrial > Soil > Wetlands | place: USA: Florida...
CCTCACCAGTTGAGCGGCGGCGAACTAAGCCGCGTCGTCATAGCTCAGGCATTGGCTTGCCGGCCAGTTCTGATCATTGCCGACGAGCCCACCCGTTCGCTGGACGTGAGAATCCAGGCGGAGATTCTGGAGTTGTTCCGGCATCTCCATCGGCAATGCGCCACTGCGATCTTGTTCATTACCCACAGCCCGGCTTTGCTGGCCGGATTTGCTGATCGCGTCGTCGTAATGCACGAAGGCCACGTAGCTGAGGATGGCGAGGCGAAACGCGTGTTTTGCCAGCCCTCGCACGCCTACACAAGGGTTTTGCTGCAACTTGTGCCGCGTGCCTTGCCGCTCGCGCAACCCGGCAGACTCTACTCGCAAGCGGAGCCATCACATCATGGGAGCTGAACACGCAGCCGGAGTGGCGATGGCGCCGGTGCTGGCCCGGGCCGCAGGAGTGAGCAAGCGCTACATTCAACGCGCGCCATTTTCGCGGCGCAGGTTCGTGGTTCATGCCCTTCAGGATGTCGACCTCGCAATTCAGTCCGGCTCGGTAACCGCGCTTGCCGGGGAATCCGGGTCCGGAAAATCAACTCTGGCGAGTTGCCTTGCTGCCATGGATCGGCCGGACAGCGGAGAAATCTGGTTTGAAGGAAACGAAATCTCGCACTGGACCACCCGCCAGCTTGCTCCTTTGCGTTCCAGGATCCAGATGGTGTTTCAGGATTCCGCAGGTGCCCTGAACCCTCGCTTCTCAGCCGCCCAGGTGATCGAGGAGCCGCTCGAAATTCAGCGACTGACTTCGGGCGCCAAATCGCGCACGCGGGCCTGCGCGCTGATGCAAGAAGTCGGCCTGTCGCCCGATTGGGCGGATCGCTCGCCATTGCAACTGAGTGGCGGTCAGCGGCAAAGGCTGGCTATCGCCCGCGCCATCGCCTTGCGGCCCAGCCTGCTGATTCTCGACGAGTCACTTTCCGGCCTCGACCTCATCACGCAGCACGAAATTCTCCGACTGCTTCGCGACCTGCAGGCCCGTCACAGCTTGACCTACGTGCTGATATCTCACGATCTGAGTCTGCTGGCCCAGATCGCCGACTACATCGCGATAATACACCGCGGAAGAATCGTAGAGCAGGGAAGCATGAGGCAAATCCTCGAGCGGCCGGAGAGCGACTACACCCGTGAATTGTTGGGCTTCGCGTGCGCTCTGGAATCGTCCTGGCAGCGCGCCCAGGCGGGTGGCCAGCTATGAGATTTCTCGAACGGCGCCTATTGCACGGCGTGCTCCTCTTGGCTGGAGTCTCGGTTCTCTGCTTTCTTTTTACCGATCTTGCTCCCGGGAATTTCTTCGACGAAATGAAGCTCAATCCGCAAATTTCGCCGGAAACCGTGGCAGCCTTGCGGGCGCAGTACGGCATGGATCGCGCATTGCCGGTGCGCTACGCGCTGTGGGTGAGATCCGTCCTTAGAGGTGAATGGGGCTTTTCCTTCGCTTACAACATGCCCGTCCGTGGCCTCCTTGCCGCACGTGCGCAAAACACCCTGCTGCTTACCGGCACCGCGACTGCGCTGGCATGGTTGATCGCGGTCCCTCTCGGTGTGTGGATGGCCTACCGCCCGGGATCCTGGACCGACCGCCTGGGCATGGGAACCACTTCAGTACTCCTCGCCCTGCCGGAATTGGTGCTGGTGCTCGCTCTGCTGGCATTCGCTGTCCGCACTCATGCCTTGCCCGTAGGCGGGATGACCTCGCCGAGTGAGGGTCAAGGAGTGTGGCCTCGCTCGCTTGACCTGCTCGCCCACCTTGCAATCCCCGCGGGCACGCTCGTTCTGGCCGGCCTGCCGCTGCTGATACGCCACGTTCGCAGCGCTATGCTGGATGTGCTCCACGCCCCATTCATTCAGGCGGCCCGCGGCAACGGTGTCGCCCCGGCGCGTGTGCTGTTCCGCTTCGCGCTGCCGGCGGCGGCCAACCCGCTCATCTCCCTGCTCGGCTTTTCAATCGGCGGATTGCTTGGAGGCTCGCTCCTGGTCGAAGCAGTCACCGGATGGCCCGGCCTGGGCCCGCTGCTGCTTGAGGCAACGATGTCGCGCGACCTCTACATCGTAATCGGCACAGTAATGGTCTCGACATTCTTCCTGGTGGCGGGAAATCTTCTGGCCGACGCATTGCTGGTCGTGTTCGACCCGCGAGTAAGGACAGACTGATGCTCCACAAATGGAAGGTCGGCGCCGCGGTTATCTTTCTCGGGCTGGTGCACGCCGTGATCATCTTCGCCGGCTTCCTGGCGCCGTACGAGCCCATCACTCAGCATCGCGAGCTGCCATTCGCCCCGCCCATGCGGCTGCACTTTCTCGACTCGCAGGGGCATTGGCACTTGCATCCATTTGTATGCGAGCCCGAACTGCGTCCAGGAACGTTCTACGAGTATGACGAATCCTGCACCCGGCAATATCCGGTCCGCTGGTTCGTCACCGGATCGCAGTATCGGCTGGCCGGCATGCTTGCATCGCACACTCATTTATTCGGTGTCGATCCGCCCGCGCAGATTTTTGTTCTGGGCACTGACAACTATGGGCGCGATATGTTCTCCCGCATTCTCTACGGCGGCCGCGTCTCTCTTTCCGCGGGCTTGTTGGCGGCCGCGATTTCATTGCTGCTGGGGGCCCTGGTGGGTACAATCTCCGGATTCTATGGGCGCTGGGTTGACGAATCTTTCATGCGCCTGGCGGAGCTTTTCGTAGTGCTTCCCTGGCTCTACCTGTTGCTGGCAGTGCGCGCGTTTCTGCCTTTGCACATCACCCCGTTGCACGCGTTCTTTCTGGTGGTCGCAGTGATTGGGACAATCGGATGGGCGCGGCCGGCCCGCCTGGTGCGGGGCATCGTGCTCAGCGCCAAGACCCGAAAATATGTCCTCGCCAGCCGCGGTTTCGGAGCTTCCGACAGCTACATTCTCCGCCGCCACGTTCTGCCCCACACCTACGGCGTCCTGCTAACCCAAGCGGCGCTGCTGGTCCCACAGTACGTGATCGCGGAAGTCACGCTTTCGTTTTTCGGCCTGGGTCTGAATGAGCCACTGCCCAGTTGGGGCAATCTGCTCTCGGTTTTGCAGCAGTACAACGTTCTGGTTTCCTACTGGTGGATGTTCGCGCCGGCGCTGGCGCTGGTGATTGTGTCTTTCAGTTACCTTTTGGGGGCAGATGCTCTTCAACGAAAATTACAGCCGGCCTCAGTGTAAAAACCTGGGCCACCGAATCTCGTTCCGTGCCTCGGCATCGCTAATCGCGTTGTTGCTTGCCGGCGCGCCACGGTTGCTTGCCGGAGTTTCTCCGCAGCCGCTACAGCGGGGCGAAGAACTCCAGACCACAGAAAACGAAGTCGGCCGCTACGGCGGGAACCTGGTCGTAGCGCAACGCAGCGAACCCAAAACCTTGAATCCGGTTACCGCCGCCGATGCTCCCTCGCGCGAGGTCATCGGGCGGCTCATGGCCGACCTCATCCACATCAACCGCGCCTCGCAGCAAACCGAGCCTGCTCTGGCGAGATCATGGACGGTTTCGCGCGACGGACGCATGTTCACCCTCAAACTCCGCCACGGCATCCGCTTTTCCGACGGCCAACCCTTTAACGCCGACGACGTGGTCTTCACCTTCCACGTTTATCTCGATGAAAAGATTCATTCGCCTCAGCGCGATCTGCTGGTCATCGGGGGCAAGCCTCTCGAGGTTGCAAAAGTTGACGCCTACACCGTTCGCTTCACCCTGGCTCAGCCCTACGCCGCCGCCGAGCGGCTTTTCGACAGCCTCGCTATTCTTCCCCGGCATCTGCTCGAAAAGCCTTATCAGGAGGGCCGTTTCGCCCAGGTCTGGGCAGTGAATGCAGCCCCGCAGGAAATTGCCGGGCTGGGTCCGTTTCGGCTCAAAGCTTACGTACCCGGACAGCGCATCGTACTGGAGCGCAATCCCTATTACTGGAAAACGGACCGCAGCAAAAATCGCTTGCCGTACCTTGATGAAGTTACATTCCTGTTCGTCGGCAACGAAGATGCTCAGGCCCTTCGCTTCGAGGCGGGAGACACCGACATCATCAGCCGCCTGGGCGCAGAGAACTATTCTCTGCTTTCCAAAGACGCGGGCAGCCGAGGATACGAACTGTTCGATCTCGGCCCCGCGCTGGACTACAACTTCCTCTTCTTCAATCTCAACGACCTCAAGCCGCCTCTCCAGCAGAAGCTCAGCGCCCAGCAAAGCTGGTTTGCGAATCTGAAATTCCGCCAGGCGGTCTCCGCCGCAGTCGACCGCGACGCCATCGTCAGGCTCGTGTACGCAGGCCGCGGCGCGCCCTTGTGGGGAAACGTCAGCCCATCGAATAAGTTCTGGGTGGACCAGTCATTGCCGCATCCCGCGCGTTCGCTCGATCGCGCGAAGGAGCTTCTTAAGGCGGCCGGTTTTTCCTGGCGTGGCAACGACCTTGTGGATCCCCAGGGACGCCCGGTAGCGTTCTCCATCATCACCAGTTCATCCAATACCCAGCGCACAAAAATGGCCACCATTATTCAGGACGATCTCAGCCAACTGGGAATGAACGTCCAGGTGGTTCCGCTCGAATTTCGCGCCGTGCTGGATCGGATTTTCCAGAGCTACGACTACGAAGCCGCCGTGATGGGCCTAGGCGGCGGCGACGCCGATCCCAACCCGGAGATGAACGTGTGGCTCTCCGGCGGCGGTACCCACCTTTGGCACCTGGGAGAGTTGAAACCGGCGAGTGACTGGGAAGCCCAACTCGACCAACTCATGCAACGCCAGATGGTCGAACTCAAGTACGACAAGCGAAAGCAAGTATTCGACCGAGCCCAGGAAATTATCGCGGGAAATCTGCCCTGTATTTTCCTGGGCACTCCCGATGTTCTGGTAGGGGCCAAAGAGAATATTGGCAATTTCAAGCCGGCCATTCTTGAGCCTTCCACGCTTTGGAATGTTGACCAACTCTATTTTCGTCCCGGAGTTGCCGTGGCTGCGGGTGCCCCAAGGTGAAAGCTGCGACCCAAACCGCGCACGAAGTCTCCTGGTCGAACGACCGCCTGGTCGCGGAGTGTCTGAAAGGCAACCAGGAAGCGTGGTCCGCGCTGATCGATAAGTATAAGAACCTCATTTTTTCCGTTCCCCTCAAGTTCGGCCTGTCGCGCGAGGACGCCGCCGATGTCTTTCAATCGGTATGCCTCGACCTGCTCACCGATCTGCCGCAGCTTCGCGAGCCCAAAGCTCTTCCGAAATGGCTGATGCAAGCCAGCTTTCACAAGTGCCTGCGCTGGAAGCGGCAGCGCCTTACCCTCGCCGACGATGTTCCCGAAAGTGAAGCTCCAGTCGAGGCCGCCACAGCTGCCGAGGAACTCCCCGAGGAAATACTTTTTCAGTTAGAGCGCGAGCACACCGTGCGTGAAGCGATCGCAATGCTGCCCGCTCGCTGCCATCGCATGATCACCATGCTCTTCTTTGAAGATCCCCCGCGTCCCTACGAGCAAGTCGCCCAGGAACTGGGCATTGCCACCGGCTCGATCGGCTTTATTCGCGGCCGCTGCCTGCAGCGTCTGCGCAAGCAGCTGGAAGAAGGGGGATTCGAGTGAGCCATCCCGCACTTGCCAAGAGCACAGCCCAGTTGCTGCTGGAGTTGGCGGCCTTCTCCGATGAAGCCGGCCGCAGTGATCTTCTCCATCGGCATCCGGAGTTGAACCGCCCGGAAGTGGTGACCGAACTCACCGAACTGGTGCGGGAGCAAGTGCGTGTAGATATGCAGCAGGCGCTGAACCTGGCCGACGCCGCGATTCTGATTGCCGGCAATCTCGATCACAAGGAATCGCTGGCTCGGGCATTCCGCGCCAAGGCCAATGCCCTTTACTCGCGCGGCGAGCACGCTGCCGCCGTGGACCTACACCAGCAGGCCGCCGCGCTGTTCGATTCCTCAGGCCAGGCCGACGAACTCGCCCGCACGCTAAGCGGTTCAATCCAGCCGCTGCTGCTGATGGGCGAATACAATCGCGCCTTCGCCGCCGCCGAACGCGCCCGCGCGATCTTCGCCGCTGGCGGAAACACCTGGCGCCTCGCCCGTTTAGAAATCAACGTCGGCAACATCTATTACCGTCAGGATCGTTTTGCTGAGGCCCTGGCCTGTTACGAGCGCGCTTATGAGGGAATGGCCGGCCACGACGACCCAGAGGGCACCGCCGCCATACTCAGCAACATGGCCACCTGCTGCATCAGCCTCAACGCGTTTCCCAAAGCTCTGGAGAAGTACCAGCAGGCCCGGCAATTCTGCCTGGAGCACGAAATGCCTCTGCTGGTGGCCCAGGCCGATTACAACATCGCCTACCTCTACTTTCTGCGCGGCGAATACAGCAAAGCGATCGAGGCGCTGCGGGCCACCAGCGCCAAGTGCAAGAAAGTTGGTGACGCTTATCATGCGGCCTTGTGCGATCTGGATCTGGCGGAACTCTATCTGGAATTGAATCTCAGCTCCGAGGCAGCGGAACTGGCGGAGCGCGGACATGAAGGCTTTCAGAAGCTGGGGATGGGCTACGAAGGCGCAAAGTGCCTCGCCTTCTCAGCTATCGCCGCCACCCAGAAAGGCCACGCCTTTGAGGCGCTGAAGTTGTTTTCTCAGGCCAGAGAGATCTTCGTCCGCGAAAAAAACCAGGCCTGGCCTTCGCTGATCGATCTCTACCGCGCCTGGGTTTTCTACGAGCAGGGCCGTTTGTTCGAGGCGCGACGGCTTTGCGTCGCAGCGCTCGATGCCTTTCGCTCCCTGAATCTCGCAAGCAAAGCCGTCATGGCTCAGCTCCTGCTCGCTCGCATTGCCCTGCGAACCGACGATCCCTCGCAGGCCCTCAACCACGCCCGCGCTGCGGTGGAATCGCTCGCCAAGCTGGAAGGCCCCTCGCTCGCCTACCAGGCGCATTTGTTAGTAGGACAGATTCACGCCGCCCGCGGTGAAAAGGAGCAGGCTTACTCCGCCTACCAGACTGCGCGCCAGGCACTGGAACAACTGCGCAGCAGCCTGCGCGGCGAAGAACTGAAGATCTCGTTCATCAAGAACCGCCTGGAAGTTTACGAAGAACTGGTGGACCTTTGCCTGAGCGGAGAGATCGGCCCCGACGGCGTGGCCGAGGCCTTTACCTATATCGAACAGGCCAAGTCCCGCAACCTGATGGATCTCTTCCTCCGCCCGGTCCCCTCGATTTCGGAGAACGAAACCGCTCTCAGCGGGCTGGTGCAGTCCATCCGCGAACTGCGTGAAGAACTGAACTGGTACTACAACTTGATCGAGCGTGAACAGCTCCAGCCCGAAGCCCGCTCGCCCGAAAGAATCGAAGCCTTGCAAACCCAGGCGCGGCATCGTGAGCGCGAAATGCTACGTATGTTGCAGGAGGCCAGCGAAACCGACGCCGACCAGGCCGGACTGCAGACCCCAAGCCACCTGCCTCTGGAGAGTATCCGCGCCGCTATCCCTCCCGACAGCATGGTGGTGGAATACTTCTGCGCGCGCGACCGCATTCTCGTATGCCTGCTCGGCCACGAGACCCTCGACATTTTTCCCATCACCCCGGAGTCTCGAGTCACCTCAGTCTTGCGCCTGCTCCAGTTCCAGCTCTCAAAGTTCCGCTTTGATCCAAAGTATGTTCAGATGTTTCTCCCCGCGCTGCAGCAGGCGACTGAGGCCCATCTCAAAGAGCTTTACGCCGAACTGATCGCGCCCATTGCCTCGCGCCTCACCGCCGGACACCTGATTTTCGTGCCTCACGGTTCACTCCACTACATCCCGTTTCACGCGCTCTTCGACGGCAAAGAGTACCTCATCGATCGCCATACCGTCTCCTATTGTCCCAGCGCAAGCATCTATGCCCTCTGCCAGGCCCGCACTTCGCAAGCCTCCGGTCCTCCTCTGGTCATGGGCATCCCCGACATTCAGGCGCCGGCAATCGCTGACGAAGTTCAGTCGCTCGGCGGAGTTCTCCAAGGTTCCGAGGTCCTGGTCGGCTCCGCTGCCCGCGCCGATGTTCTGCGCAGCAAGGGCGCTCAGAGCCGCATCATTCATATCGCTACTCACGGATATTTCCGCCAGGATAGCCCCATGTTTTCCTCCATCCGCATGGGTGATTCCTTCCTCAGCCTCTACGACCTCTATCAGCTCCGCCTTCCCGCCGATCTCATCACGTTGAGCGGTTGCTCCACCGGCCTAAACGTAGTCGCCGCCGGGGACGAACTGATCGGCCTGGCGCGCGGACTGCTGCACGCGGGAGCGCAATCCCTGGTGCTGAGCTTGTGGGACGTGCATGACAAAAGTACTGCAGACTATATGACCATTTTGTATCGCTCCCTGGGAAAGGGAAAATCGAAATCGGCGTCGATGCGGACTGCCATGCTGGAGCTGCGTTCACGCTATCCCCATCCTTATCAATGGGCTCCGTTTATTCTGGTGGGTAAGACATAAGTCCGGGGGTTCGTTCTGTCGCCTATATTTTCTGGCGACCTGAAGCCCCTTCTTGGATGAACCGCCAAGTTACTCAGCAAGCGCGATCCCGTCAGGGATCGGGCTGCTAAAAATGCGAGGCCGTGTGAAGCACTATAGCGAGGCGTCCTGGATTGATCTGGTGCGGGGCGTCGTCTCCCAAAACGCAAAGCAAGTCATGCTGCAGCACATCGATGATGGCTGCCAGGAATGCAGGAGGACAATGCAGATGTGGCAGGGTTTTTTCGCAGTTGCCCGTGAGGAGGCTCGTAATACTCCTCCTTCCGACCTTATTCGTATAGTCAAAAGCCAGTTGGCCACGCTCGCGCCGCCGAAGCCGCGTTCGCTGGCTCGCCTTCTCTTCGATTCGTCCCTTCAACCCGCCATGGCCGGCGTGCGCGGTTCGGTCCCGGCCAGACAGTTGCTCTATGAAACCGATGAACTTTGCATCGATCTTCGGCTCGAGGTACGGCGCACCGAGCGCCGGGTCAGTATGATCGGCCAGATCCTCAGCCGGGCCGCAAGCCAAATCGGGCACCAGCAGTTACCGGTACGCCTCTACGAACAGAATCAGCAACTTACCCAGAGCATCACCAACCAGTACGGCGAGTTCCAATTGGAATTCGGGCCCAACAGCGCCATCTCGCTGGCCATCGGCCAGGACGGGGAAACCCGAATTGCCCTTCCTCACATTGATTTGATCGCGTAAGTGCACGCACTCCCCCGCCGTTCGGCCATTCCCCACTGGCCGATAGTAATCGGGTCGTAACCAAGTCGGATTACAGCCGTAAGTTTAAGAAATTTTAATTTCGGCATAAACTTCAATCACATCGGCGACCCCCGCAGCCGAATAATCAGGGGAAATGCATGGCGAGTCAGGTTGCAGTGGAGATGGCAGGCAAGTCTTACCGGAAGTTCGCGGCGGGGCGCATGCCTTTGGCACTGGCGCTGCTGTTCTTCGTCGCTCTCGGTGCCCAAACCGCCGCGGCTCAGACCCGCCTGGTCGTAAGAGACACCCTGGGTGTTACCAACCTGCTCGGTGTTTGCCGGCTGATTGGCTGCTCTGTGCTTGAGTCGGTGGGCGATCCCAACGGGCAGGTCTTCGTCATCCAACTGCCGAAGCTCCTCAATCCCATCACCGGCCAGTTGTTTCTCGAGCTGAATACCGGAATCGTCTCGGTCGAACTCGACCAGATTGTCAACACCCAGTCCGCCAGCGCCGGCCCGGCGCCCTCCTACTTGACCGACAAAACGCCGGTCAGCTACTACGGCACAACCGTGTGGCGTGGCTACATCACCCAACCGGCCGCGCAACTGATCAGGAATGACTCCACCCACGCAACCTACAATGCCGCCGGGTCGGGTGTGATCGTCGCCGTGATTGATACCGGCGTTGATCCCAACCACCCGGTGCTAAAGAATTCCCTGTTGCCCGGCTACGACTTTACCCGCAATCAAAGCGGCGGCTCGGAAATGAGCGACGTGAGCCAGTCCACCGTCGCCGTTCTCGACGGCGCCGATGCCGCGCAGGTCAGCCAGTCCACCGTGGCGGTCCTCGATCAATCGACCGTTGCCGTCCTCGATGGCCCGCCCTTCGCGGCCTTTGGCCATGGCACCATGACCGCCGGCATCGTTCACCTGGTGGCGCCACAGGCCAAGATCATGCCGCTGAAGGCATTCCACGCTGATGGCAGCGCCTACAACTCCGACATCCTGCGCGCGATCTACTATGCCGCCGGCAACGGCGCTAAAGTTATCAACATGAGTTTCAACTACACCAGCTACTCGCCGGAGCTGGAAAAGGCCGTAAACTACGCCGCCGGCAAAGGCGTGATCAGCGTGGCCGCCGCTGGCAACAGCGGAGTGCAAACCACGGTTTATCCTGGGGCGCTCAAGAACGTGATCGATGTGGCGTCCACCAGCGACAGCGATATCCGTTCCACTTTCTCCAACTACGGTGCGCCGCCGGTTTGGATGGCCGCGCCCGGCGAAGGCGTCATGACCACCTATCCCTTCGGCACCTACGCCGCGGGTTGGGGGACCTCATTCAGCGCCCCGCTCGTTTCCGGCGCGGCGGCGGAGATGGCGGGCATCTACAGCGTGCAGTCGAGTACTCAGACATCGCTTTCTCTGGGTTCGCTGTCGCTTTCCTTGTCCCTGCAGGCTTCGGCCGGCGCCCCCAGCAGCCAGTCGCAGGCGGCTAACGCCTTAACTCACGCCCAGCAGATTTCCGATCCCCAACTGGGCTACGGACGCCTGGATTCGTATAAGGCGGTGCAATCCTGGCGAACCACGCTGGGCCTGAAGTAGCGCGGGGACTCCGATGCAGACATTCATCAGCCAGTTCCCCGCCGAACTCGCGGCCAGCGCGGTCGCACTGCGGGTAAAAGAACTCGAAGAACAGCAGCAGGCGCTCCTCAAGTCTGTGGTCTGCGCTCTGAACCAACTGCTCGATCTACGTGACCTGAGCACCGGCATTCACAGCACGCGCCTCGCGGAATGGACCGTCCGCATAGCCCGCAAGCTGGGCATCCCCGAAGCCGACTGGTATCAATTAGAGGTGGCAGCGCTGCTGCACGACATCGGCAAGATCGGAGTTCCCGACGCCATCCTCAAAAAGCCGGGCCGCCTGACGGACGAGGAACGCGAGCTGATGAACAAGCATCCGGAATATAGCTGGTCGATCCTGCGCTTGTTCGCCGGTTTGGAAAAAGCCAGCCTGTACGCTCTGCATCACCACGAAAGCTTCGACGGCAGGGGTTATCCCGGCGGCCTGCGCGGCGAAGAGATTCCCATCGGCTCACGTATCGTCTCCGTCATCGACGCCTACGATGCCATGATTTGCAACCGCTGCTACCGCCGCGGTTCCACCCACGAAGAGGCGATGGCGCGCATTGTGGAAGCCACTGGCACGCAGTTCGATCCA
>Ga0335080_10007362_pt1 | contig 11413 bp, 10 predicted proteins | sample Lox_Sample_34_FD_206720 | JGI IMG/M metagenome (GOLD analysis project Ga0335080, IMG submission 206720) | Soil microbial communities from Loxahatchee National Wildlife Refuge, Florida, United States - Lox_Sample_3.4 | ecosystem: Environmental > Terrestrial > Soil > Wetlands | place: USA...
CAAAACGACTCCCGATCGCTCCTCGCCCGAGTTCGCCGACTATCTGCTGGAGATTGCCGAGCAGTATCCGGAAGCTGACACCATCCATCTGGTGCTGGACAATCTGAGTTGGCATAGCCAGAAAGCGATGGTGGAGCGATACGGAGAGAAGGCCGGAGGCTGGCTGTGGGAGCGATTCACCCTGCACTACACGCCCAGGCATGGAAGCTGGCTGAACCAGGCGGAGATCGCAATCAGCCTGTTCAGTCGGCAGTGTCTCGGACGACGGCGCATTGCCTCGCTGCGCGAATTGCGACGGGAAGCGCGGGCTTGGAATCGAAGAGTGAATCGTCATCGAATCAAAATCGACTGGCGCTTTACTCGCCGAAAAGCCCGCCGCAAGTTCGGTTATGAAAGAAACCAAATCATGCGGTCAGAGACCTAGAGGTTGTCGAAGGGACTTATCAGCCAGTGCGGTTGGCGATGCTTGAATTTCCAAGTATGGATCAGGCACGGCGATGGTATGACTCGGAAGAATATAGCGAGCTCAAACGGTTGCGCCTGGCGGCTACAGCCTCGAATGGATTCTTCATGATGGGGACGCAGTCATCCGGCTGGTTCGCTTCGGGACTGAACTGACCGCGTGCCGAAGTTCTAGCCAGTCGTTCAGATTTCTATTGTACGTTGGTCATACGTGACGCTAATTTGACGAAAACACCGCCGCGATGCAGATAGCAATGCGGAGTCGGTATTGGAAGATGCTCCTCTAGTTCGGAGGATATGCTGCCTGAAGGAGCTGGAGCCAAACGAGTTTTTCAATCTGGTATAGCATCGGTGAACGAGGTTCCTATGACAGCGAGCGTAACCTCACTGCGAAGTAACACGGGGATGGTCCAGCACCAGACAGCGGCGAGCGGCCTGGCAATCGTGCGAGTGACCATTGGAGCAATGTTCGTGTCGGTATTTTTCGAAAATCTTGGAAAGGGTTTGTACAAACCCGCAGGCTACGCAGGCCTGATTAACTACTACATTCAGCATGACCATGCGCCGGCTGCGTGGAAGGCGATCATGGGCCTAGCAGCAAACCATGCGGTGGTAGCGGCGCCCATGCAAGGTCTTACCGAAATTTCTCTCGGTGTCCTGCTTGTCATCGGTTTGCTTACTCGACCTGCTGCATTTGTCGCCTTTCTTTTTCTCGGTAGTCTCTGGATTTCCGAGTGGGGCACATCCTGGATCTGGGAGCTGCTGGTTCCGGTCCTTGCATCCCTTGGACTCGCTCTCGGAAGCGCCGGTCGCCGGTGGGGAGTTGACGCTTGGTTGTCACAACGTTGGCCATCTTCTCCGTGGTGGTGATCAGCCCAAGTTAACGTGCGAGTCTCCGTCATTATCCCCACTCATAATGAGGCGCAGGCCATTGGCCGAGTGCTTGCTGATATGCCTTCCGATCTCGTCACCGAGGTTATCGTTGTCGACAGCAACTCCAAAGACCAGACCCCCGAGATCGCAGTTAGAATGGGAGCCCGCGTTATTCAGGAACCGCGCCGCGGCTACGGACAAGCCTGCCTCACAGGACTGGCCGCGGCTGAGACCCCAGATGTGGTTGTGTTTCTTGATGGCGACTATAGCGACCGCCCCTCTGAACTGCCGATTCTCTTAGCGCCAATCGTTGATGGGCGCGCGGACATCACTCTCGGTTCGCGCCTGCGCGAGCGACGTTTTGCCGCCGCCTTGCCTTGGCATCAGGTGCTAGGCAATCGTATCGCTGCCAGCCTCATCCGACTCCTTTATGGGCTGGAAATTACTGATCTCGGCCCGTTTCGCGCTAGCCGCGCGGAGGTACTACGCGCGCTTGCCCTGGAAGAAACCACGTACGGCTGGGCAGTTGAAATGATCCTCAAAGGCGCGCTGGCGGGATACCGCGTGGTAGAGGTCCCGGTGAGTTACTACCCGCGTATCGGAAAATCGAAGATTAGCGGAACGGTGAAAGGCACGCTCGGTGCCGGCTGGTTCATCCTCAGCTTGATAGTGCGCTATTATTTTCGGCACCAAAGAGGGGGGACAGCGCGGTCAGCGTAGTTTCGCATGAGAACCGTATGCCATCTGAAAAGGAGGCGGTGGTGCCTTCGTCCAGGAATGACCGTGTATTGGTAATCATGGCGAAAGCCCCAAGGCCGGGATTAGTCAAAACCCGCCTTGTGCCCAGCCTTTCCCCTGAAGCCGTCATTGATTTTTATTGTTGTCTTCTGGAAGACACGCTGATGCTCGCGCGTTCACTGAACGATGTAGAAGTTGCGATCATGTGCCCGGGATCGGACGTATACGAGCTTGCCCAGTTGGCAGGCCCTGGAACTAGCGTCGTTGCGCAAACGGGTGAGGGTCTTGCGGCGGGTCTGACTTCGGTGTTTGCGCTTTTCGCAGCAGGTCATCAAAGACGTACCATTGCATTCAACAGTGACAGCCCACACCTGCCGCACTCCGTTCTCGAAGATGCGTTTGAAACCTTGGACGTACGTGACATGGTCGTTGGACCAACACATGATGGAGGCTACTATCTCGTCGGCGCCAAGGCTTCTCACCCGGCGCTTTTCGTCAACGACGGAATGGGCACCAACAGTGCGCTCGACAGACTTCTGGCACGGGCCCAAGCGCTTACGCTCTCGGTGGCCATGGCAGCTCCTTTTTACGATATCGATGTATCCGACGACCTGACCCGACTGGCTGGGGAGTTGCGGCTAGCTCCCACGAGGGCGCCACGCACAGCGGAATGGTTCAAAGACTGGGAACTGGCTGGGTCACGCCTGCGGATGGGTACAGGAAAGCTGTGAAGGCCAACCCGGAGTGGAGAGTGTACATACTTGGCGCCGCTCTATGCGCGACCCTTGCGATGTGCTCACGCCACTTCGGTGATAGGGGTGGACCGTCCTTCATGGCCTGGTTGACTCTCGCCTGCATCGCATACCTTGCAGCCATGTGGCAGCTTCTTTCCACGCCAGAATTTCCCCGACGTGTAGTTGTCATTGGGCTGGTGCTCGCTGCCGTTTCGCAACTTGCATTCTTGCGCCTGCCACCGGGACTGAATGATGATATTCATCGTTATGTTTGGGACGGCCGTCTGCAGCGACTCGGCCTTAACCCTTATATCGTCATTCCCAGCGACCCCGCTGTTACGTCGTTGCATACAGCTGACACGCGCAACTTGAACAACCCGGATCTGCCAAGCCCATATCCGCCGGGAGCGCAGCTCTTTTTCCGCGGGGTAACATCGGTTCATGAGTCTGTTTTCGCCCTCAAACTGGCATTCGTGATTTGCGATTTCGGGATAGCGATCGTTGTACTTGATCTCCTGCGAACTAGCGGGCGAGGAGCACACCTCGGTCTTGTGTACGCCTGGAACCCATTATTAGCCATCGAGGTAGCGGGAAGTGGTCACATCGATATTCTCGGTGCGCTGCTGTTGACGATATCCGTCGCGGCCCTCGCGCGGAGATGGCGTGCGCTCGCAGCCCTGACTTTTGGGCTGGCTGTCGCCGTAAAATTTCTGCCCATTGTGCTGCTGCCGCTTTGCTGGAAACGGATTCGCCTTCGGGATGCTGTGCTCGCGGCAATCGTGGTCCCACTCCTGTACATGCCATTTCTGGATCATGGCCGAATCCCGGTCGGTTCGCTGGCTGCGTATGTGCAGAATTTCCGCTTCAATGGTCCCGTCTTTGCGGCACTCGATCGAGTGGCGTCTCCACAGTTGCTAGCTGGGCTGGCGGTTCTCGTCGGCTTCGCGACTTCAATCTGGCTGAGAAGGCGGATGGATCAATGGTCTCCCGACGTGTTTGCCTGGCCCATGGCAGCATCTCTTTTGTTCGCACCCGTCGTGTTCCCCTGGTATCTGCTTTGGCTGATGCCATTTCTGATGTCGCCCTCGACCTTGTTGATGATCTTGTGGACGGTTACCATCATTCCCACCTATACGATGTGGCACTTGAGCAGCGTTCGAGGCGCGTGGGGATCGCTTCCAGGTTGGACAATGGAGGTGGAATACGGAGGTGTTGCATTGGTTGCCGCTGTCGTCGTTTTGCGCCGTATCGCCCGAGTGGTCGCTCCGCAGTCGTCATCGTACCGGTAATCTCGAACCAAGCGCACATCACCCTACCAAGGTCTCGATCAATACCTTCGTCCAATACAGTCTTTCGTCTGGAGCTGATTTAATCAAGGCTGTCATGACGTTGCGAGGAGGACCTCTGATGACGGAACTGCGCCCTTCAACCACGATCCGGTGGATTGTTCTTGCAGTGTTAGCGTTTGCCCCAAAATTCTGGGCTCAGACCCAGCGTGCGCCAATTCTCGAGAAGGTCGCCAAAACCTATGGTCTCGATTCGTGGGACAAGATTGAGGCGGTTCGCTACACCTGGACTGGCGAAATCCCTGGAGTCTTCAAACTTTCCCGCACGTGGGAGTGGGAGCCCAAAACCAGCCAAGTCACCTACGAAGGGAAGGACAAAGACGGCAAGCCGGTCAAGGTTACCTACAAGCGCTCCGAACTCAGCAGTCAATCGGACATGGTAAAGAACGACGTTGACCCTGGTTTCATCAACGACAACTACTGGGCCCTATTCCCGTTGCATGCTTACTGGGACAAAAGCGCATCGGTGATCGATCAGGGCATGTTTAACTTGCCGCAGGGCAGCGGCACAGCGGAGTTGGTTCCGGTGAAGTATCCCGCAGATAGCGGCTACACGCCCGGGGATACCTGGGACCTCTACGTCGGCAAAGACAACCGTGTAGTTTATTTCGTGTACCATCGCGGCGGGGCCAAGCCGCCAAGCCGTGTTCTCGCAACTTGGGCTGGCTACAAAAAGGCTGGACCTCTGTTGTTCTCCACAGAGCACCGCGGCAGCGCCGATGGCAAGCCGTTTCACTTGGTCATTTCTGACGTGGCAGTGAAGCTGACCGGCTCCGATGCCTGGATAAAGGCGCAGTAAACGAACGGATTTGAGCACTTGATTGCGTTCGTAATGGTTGAAACTACCTCGCAATCACGATCGTCGTGCAGGAGCTACTTAGCTTGGGAAGATCCCGATTGGCGGCCATGCGGATCTTCAGGCGCGGGCGTTCACCGCGAATGATGGGACAGTAAGAATCAGGCTCGAGTAATGCACCGTGCAAGCGCCTACGTCCGGCGCATCCGCCATGGCACGACTCGCGAAATTCGCAAGGCATACAGGCTGGAGGAACCGCCCGTGTCTGCTCGAAGGCGGTTGAAGTCAGAATGTCGGCGCCGGCGGAGACCAAATTGGACAACGGTTCTCCCGCACCAGGCCAATACACGCAAGGTTGTGTCGTGGCTCGCGGCGTCACTCGTACGGTGCTTACGCCACATCCCGCTCGCAGCGGTGGAAGTCCCACCATGGTGCGAACCAGCGGCTCTCCGATTACAATGACGTCAGTCTCATCAAACAACCGTCGGAATCCCTCCCAATATTCTTCATAGGTGAGGGCATAGACATCCGAGCGCACGGCCTGGTACACATTCACCCGCAACGGGGCTTCAAAGTTTTTGGCTACTCGTGCCACATTCGACAGGCGAAGGTAATTCGGCTTCATCATGACAGCGATGATGGTTACCGGGATGCCAAGCCTTACGCATCGCTCTGCCTGCTGATAAATCAGCGCCCAATTTCCCGGCCCGCGTTGCGCATCCTGCTCGGCTTGCGTGGGGTAATCAAGGGAGAACTCGATGTCGTGGAAAGCCTTCAACTCATCGTCTTCGAGAACAGCAATACTGTGGCCGTTTGAAGTGATAGTGAGGTTAACTGGCTTCCCCCTCAAGTAAGCTAGTATCGCCTTGAATTCAGGATGCATCCCGTTCTCACCCGTACCTAGATTCACCGAGCGCACCGGCAGCGATTTCATGACGGCCTTCACTTGATCAAGGGAGAGGCGATCTGCACGAGTCGGATCGCGGTAGCAGAAGGCGCATGTGAGATTACATTCGTTAGTCAGGCCGAGGCCGAGCGAGATACCGCCCTCCGACACTGACGCTCGAAATGCGAACTCCGAAGACTCGTCTGCGACGTTGCTCATAACAATTGTTTATCAGCGAACCTGCACTCTTGCGACGCAATGCGTGTACCGCGCGATTGCGGCAAACTCCGCTTGCGAGCCGAGCTTGCGCTCCAGGTGAAACATCCGCTCGTATTCGCTAGTTCGCGAAATCTTCGCAGGCAGGTAATCGGAGACAACCCTTACACCGCGCTCCGCGATGACTGTGAATGACGCATCTTCCAACATCGCTCTCAGATTCTTCGCAGTAAATAGCCGCACCTTGCCGCCGTAGAGAGACTCGTCTCCCCAGTCGGCGCCCAGGCTCTGCTCGGCCGCGGCCAAATCGCCTTTTACCAGCGCAGCCTTCAGTACCTCGCCTAGCTGATTGCGCACCAAGACCGAGAGCAGGCCGGACGAACTGCGCAAAAGGCGAGCCGCACTGCGCAACACAGCGCGTGGATCGTCAACAAATTCAAGAACGTTGTGGCAAAGGATTACATCGAACGATTCGGCTTCGAAAAGTCCCGTGATCCCTGTGGCGTCACCGCCTTGCATCGCAATCTTATCCGCAACCTCGGCATCCTGTGCGGCTCGACCGGCGATGTCCAGCATACGACGGGAAATATCAAGTAGGATTACATGAAATCCAAGTCGTGCCAGTCGCAGCCCGAGTTTGCCGGTACCGCACCCAAGATCCAGCGCTCGCATGAGTGGGGTGGGTTGCGGTAGAAACTCTCGCAAGTTGGCAAAGGCGAGGTCGAGGCGCAACCGGCCTTCGGGCGTCTCAAGATAAGCCGCGTATCGCGCTGCATCGCTCAAGAAACGTTCGTCGGCTGTATTCATAGTCATTTTTGCAAGTGCCACGTGGGCGGCAAAGCGGTTGGGGCCAGCGCCCTCAGGTCGAGGGTCTCACTTCCTCAAAGCTGAATTTCTTATCCATCCGTAGGAATCAGAGCGTCAGGCGCAATCAATCGGTTCTTGAAATTTTACCAGCAGGGCTAAACCTCATGCGTAGTCTACGAGCGCAGAAGGCTAAAGGTGTAGGGACGAGACCAGCCCCTTTTATTCCGTTCCGTATCATCTGAACACAAATGCAAACCAGCAGAAACGACGAAAGTCTCACGACCACGATCATTCCAGTCTTGCCATCCAGTCTTGCCAATCACTCGAGCAAGTTGGTCGGCTAATCCATAGCAGAACAGACCGCTAATGGCGACTACTGTCATTGCTCTGAGCGCGGCAAGAATTATCCCGATGTGGAATCCGTAGTGGCGGGTGGAGTTTGCACCCGACGTCACCGCGACGGGGATGGATCCTGGGCTAACGGTGAACGGCAGAGTCCATGGATAAAATGCCCTATGAAGAGTATCGGAGCACCGCACACCTCGGCGAGCTGTTTCAGGGCTTTCATTTTTCCAGTGGGGCACCCCAGCTCATTGCTACAACTATCAGACCTCCGCCGACCTGTACCATGTGGAGCGAGACGCCACAAAACTTGAGCACGTGCGCACCGACAAAATAGGAACCGACCATCAGAACTAAGCTATTCAGGGAAACGCGCCAGGCTAGCAACGTTCGCGTTTGAGGTGCATAGTCCTGGGTCATGGCCAGGAAATCGGGCTTCCGGCAAGGGTCAACGATCGGAAAGAGCGCACTCAACGTCAGGAGGAATACTTGACGGCATCGCCCACGAGTTTCTCCTATTGCTGCCAGCCTCCCCCGAAAGCGTTCAACAGTTGGACGAATTTGTATTCATCGCCGCGCACAGATACGAGCGGCGGTGGATTGGTAAATGCCACAGGGTCCTGGGCAAGCCAACATCTGACTTAGCCAGAAAGTCGGGGCCACGAAAAGGCCGCGACAGACCTGCCGAGGCACGCGCAACCTGAATCCAAGCCCGATCCAGAACAGCTCAGGGCCTTCTCTGCTGACCCTCTCGGCCAAACACTGCGCTAGTCCTTCTTTGCAGACCGACAAGGGCGGAGCGATACCTTCGTCTAATAGATTCCATCCATTTCTTCTGGCCTAATCAGGTTCTCGAAGTAGCCGTTCCCATAAGTCGGAGGTCTGAGTGGTTCGTACAGGAGCCTCACTCCGTGCATTGTGCTCAGCCGTCATATGTGCGACGGTGACGTGTCCAGCGCAGACGTACTCGGCCTCCGTTTCGAATGGTTCAGGACAGAGCGCCGCGGCAACAACCGCTGGAAACCCTTTTGCCGAAAGTATTCCGACAAAACTCATTCCGGGACACATGCCGTTATCCTTGCAAGACGCCATTAATCTGGGCCTTAAGCATAATCTCGGATTGCTATTTTCGCGCGCTGACACCCGGTCTGCCCGCGGACAGCGCTGGCAGGAGCTAAGTTCCTTGCTGCCGCACGTCACGGCCGCTCCGTATGTGGCGGAATCGAAGATCAATCTCGCCCAGGTCGGATTGGGTAACGCTGCTGCAAATGTTTTTCACATTTCTCCGGCGGTCGGGCCATTCTCCTACTTCGATGCTCGAGCAGCCGTGAGTCAGACCTTATTTGATTGGAAGTCCATCAATGCGGCGCGCGTCGCGCAGCAAAATGTAAAAGCGGCGGATTACACAGCGCTGGACGCTCACGACCTAGTCATTCTCGCAGTCGGGTACGCCTACTTTCAGGCAGTTGCTGACGAAGCGCGCATCGCAACCGATGAAGCTCAGGTCCGGGCGGCACAGGCGGTTTTTGATCAGGCAAATGACCAAGTGAAGGCTGGGACCGCGGCTGACATCGACGCACTGCGCAGCAAAGTCGAACTCCAAACGCGAGAGCAACAACTGATCCAGGCGAAAAACGATTTCGCAATTCAGAAAATCACTGTCTCGCGCGTCATCGGATTGGTCCCAAGCCAGGAATTCGACCTTACCGATAAATCGCCGTACCAGACGCTCGAAACCATCACTATCGACGAGCCCCTCAGCCGTGCGTACGCCTCGCGCTCAGATTATCGCGCTGCAATGAGCGATGTTCGTGCCGCGGAGCTATCGCGAAAAGCAGCGGTTGGTGGCTATTTCCCGTCGCTTTCGTTTGCGGCCGACTACGGGACGGGCGGCGCCCATCCATCGGATTCGACGCGGGTATACGACGTGCGCGGGACGCTTTCGATTCCGATTTTCACAGGCAATAAGGTTCACGCTGACATCCAGCAAGCTGACGCGACGCTTGAACGGGCCCGGGAGCGCCTCGACAGCTTGCGCGCACAAATCGAGGCTGACGTGCGCACGGCGCTACTCAATCTACAGTCTTCTGGCGAGCAGGTGAATGTTGCGCGTAGCAACGTCGACTTGGCCGATCAAACATTGACACAGTCGCGAGATCGATTCAGTGCGGGGGTCACAGACACCGTAGAGGTCGTGCAGTCGCAAGAGGCAGTCGCCAGCGCGCACGAACAGTACATTTCCAGTTTGTACAGCTACAACTTCGCGAAGATTTCGCTTATTCGTGCCCTGGGTAACGGCGAGCAAGGTGTGAAGCAATACTTCCAAGGAAAATAACATGGCTGACGAAAACTCAACTTCCTCGGCGCACGAATCCGGGGCATCCGTGTATTCAACGCCGCCTCCGGAAAAAAAGTATTCACCTGAAGAACGTCGTAAGCGTCGCAGAAACCTGATCGTCGTCCTCGCTGCAGTGGTGTTAGTTGTTGGCGGACTGCTCTTGTGGCGCTACTTGAGCAGCTATGAATCAACGGACGACGCGCAAGCTGATGCGCATCTCTATCCGGTCAGTGCACGTATTTCTGGATACGTGATTCGCGTCAACGTGAACGATAACCAATGGGTGAACACAGGTGATGTTCTGGTCGAAATTGACCCGACAGACTATCAAATCGCCTTGGCACAGGCGCAAGCGAATCTGGCTAATGCCGAAGCTACTGCGAAATCGCTGAACATCACTGTGCCCATCACGTCTGTGAACACCACGAGCCAATTGCAGTTCACGGCCTCGGGAATCGAGGATGCACGTGCTGCCATCACCGCAGCTGAAAAGCAACTTGCCGCAGCACATCAACAGGTGGAAGCCGCCCAGGCGAACGACGTCAAAGCTCAGGATGATCTGCGTCGATACAAACTGCTCGTCGATAAGCATGAAGTCTCGCCACAGATCTATGATCAGTCGCTCGCGGCCGCCAAAGCCAGTACCGCGAATGTCGCTGCGGCTCAGGCCAGCGAATCCGCCGCTGTGCAATTTGTGCAGCAGGCCCAGAGTCGTCTAGCGCAAGCAACTGCCAATCACGCATACGCACAAACAGGCCCACAACAGGTGTCGTCTACGAAAGCACGGGTGCAGGCCGCGGTTGCCGATGTTCAGCAAAAGCGGGCGTTGCTGCAGCAGGCGGAATTAAACCTGCAATATACGAAGATCGTTGCTCCAGTTAGCGGTGAGGTCAACAAAACCGTCGTCGTTGGTTTGAACGTAGAACCAGGGCAGCAACTACTCACTGTTGTTCCTCTCGACGAAGTCTGGGTAACCGCGAATTTCAAAGAAACACAACTCAAGCACATGCAGCTCGGACAGAAAGCTGATATTCACGTGGATTCAAGTGGTGTGACTCTGCACGGCCACGTGGACAGCATCGCCGGCGCAACTGGGCCACTGTTCAGTTTGCTTCCGCCCGAAAATGCCACAGGCAATTACGTGAAGATCGTGCAGCGACTACCGGTAAAAATTGTCCTTGAGAGTGGAGAGAATCACGACAGGAAGCTTCGACCAGGGATGAATGTAGTGCCGGACGTATACCTTAGATGACCACGGCTGCGCTCACGCTCGATCAGGAAGTCTGGCGGCCCCGGTTCAACCCTTGGCTGATCGCGGTTGTTGTCGCGCTGGCCGCGTTCATGGAAGTCCTCGACACCAGCATTGCCAACGTGGCGCTCCCCTACATGGCCGGAAACCTGGGAGCGAGTAATGACCAGAGCACCTGGGTGTTGACCTCTTATCTGGTTTCCAACGCCATCGTTCTGCCGATGACGGGTTGGCTTGCCGGAGCCCTCGGGCGCAAGCGATTCTTCATGATCTGCCTTGCTGTTTTTACGGTCAGTTCACTCCTTTGCGGGTTGGCGCCGAGTCTCAGTTTTCTGCTCCTCTTCCGAGTCATGCAGGGTGCGGGAGGCGGGGGCTTGCAGCCGATGGCGCAGGCCATCCTCGCAGATACGTTCCCGCCCGAAAAACGTGGTCTCGCATTCGCCGCATACGGAATCACCGCAATCATGGCACCGACGATTGGCCCGACTTTGGGTGGATGGATCACCTTCAACTACTCCTGGCGCTGGATCTTCTTTATCAATCTTCCCGTTGGAGTGATGTCCTGGTTGTTGGTGCGGCGTTTTGTCGAGGACCCTCCCTATCTACGGCGGTTGAAAGGCGCCGGC
>Ga0335080_10007363_pt1 | contig 11412 bp, 9 predicted proteins | sample Lox_Sample_34_FD_206720 | JGI IMG/M metagenome (GOLD analysis project Ga0335080, IMG submission 206720) | Soil microbial communities from Loxahatchee National Wildlife Refuge, Florida, United States - Lox_Sample_3.4 | ecosystem: Environmental > Terrestrial > Soil > Wetlands | place: USA: Florida...
TGGCTGCAGAACCAAAAGCTTTAACCACAGAGGATACAGAGGCCACAGAGAAACATAGAAGAAAAGGTTGACCGCATAAGCTCCTGGACCGTCAGCCCAAAACAAAGTGACCGGAGCCGTGAGCGGACGCGTTAGAGCCGCAGGAAGTGGAGGAAGCCCTTGTACCGTTCGAGCCCCTTTGAAATGGCAAACCCGATTGCTGATTTCGACGCCATTCGTATCAGCCTCGCCTCCCCGGAGAAGATCCGGAGCTGGTCGCATGGCGAAGTCACGAAACCAGAGACCATCAATTACCGCACCTTCAAACCGGAGCGCGATGGGCTGTTCTGCGCCCGCATCTTCGGCCCAGTCACCGACTGGGAGTGCCTGTGCGGCAAGTACAAGCGGATGAAGCATCGCGGAGTGATCTGCGACAAATGTGGCGTGGAAGTCACGCTGTCGAAGGTGCGCCGCGAACGGCTTGGCCACATCGAGCTGGCTTCTCCCTGCTCGCACGTCTGGTTCTTTAAGGGCCTGCCCAGCCGCATCGGGCACCTGCTGGATATCTCGCTGCGTGATCTCGAGTCAGTGCTGTATTTCGAAGCGTATGTCGTGGTCGAGCCCGGCGACGCCGCGGTAAAGGACCACGAGGTCATCAAGGACGAAGCCAAGTACCGCGAACTTGACCAGCAATTCCGCCCCACCGGCTTCAAAGCCATGATGGGCGCGGAGGCGATCAAGGAACTTCTCAAGCGGGTGGACGTGGACAACCTTTCCACCGAGCTGCGCGAGAAGATGAAAAACGAAAGCTCGCTGCAGAAGCGCCTCAAATATGCCAAGCGGCTGAAGGTGGTCGAGGCTTTCCGCAAGAGCGGCAACAAACCCAACTGGATGATTCTGGACGTGGTGCCGGTGATTCCGCCGGAGCTGCGCCCCCTGGTTCCACTCGATGGCGGCCGCTTTGCCACCTCCGACCTGAACGATCTTTATCGCCGCGTCATCAACCGCAACAACCGGTTGAAGAAGCTGATGGACCTGCACGCGCCGGAAGTGATCGTGCGCAATGAAAAGCGCATGCTGCAGGAAGCGGTGGACGCGCTCTTCGATAACGGCCGCCGTGGCCGCGTTCTGCGCGGGGCTAACAACCGGCCGCTGAAGTCGCTCTCGGATACGCTCAAAGGCAAGCAGGGACGCTTCCGCCAGAACCTGCTGGGCAAGCGCGTCGACTACTCCGGCCGTTCGGTCATCGTGGTCGGTCCAGAGCTCAAGCTGCATCAGTGCGGCTTGCCCAAGAAGATGGCTCTGGAGCTGTTCAAGCCGTTCATCTATCACCGGCTGGAACAGACCGGGCACTGCACCACCATCAAGCAGGCGAAAGAGATGGTGGAGCAGCAGGAATCGATTGTTTGGGACATCCTGGAAGAGGTCATCAAAGACCATCCCGTGCTCCTGAACCGCGCGCCCACCCTTCACCGCCTCGGCATTCAGGCGTTTGAGCCGGTGCTGGTGGAAGGCAAGGCGATCAAGATTCACCCGCTGGTGTGCACGGCGTTCAACGCGGACTTCGACGGCGACCAGATGGCGGTACACATTCCGCTGTCTCCGGAAGCGCAGGTCGAGGCCAGCGTGCTGATGCTGTCTTCGCACAACATCCTCTCGCCGGCGTCAGGTCAGCCGATCACCGTTCCCACGCAGGACATGGTGCTTGGCCTGTACTACCTGACCAAGGGCAAACCGGGCGCGAAGGGCGAAGGCCGGTCCTTCGCCAACATCGAGGAAGTGCTGCTGGCGCTCGAAGCGGGCGCAGTGGAGACGCTGTCGCCAATCCGCCTGCGTTATTCGGGCGACCTGATCGACCTGACCACGGCTTACGACGATCAGGAGATCACGCACGCCGAGCCGGTGAACGTAAACACCTACGTAAACACCACGGTCGGCCGCGCCATCCTCAACGATCACCTTCCCGAGGGCATGCCGTACATCAACGGCCTGCTCAAGAAGAAGGGCATTGGACAGCTGGTGACCTACTGCTACCTGAAATACGGCTTGGAAACCACGGTCAGGATGCTCGACGAAGTGAAGGAACTCGGCTTCCGCTTTGCCACGCGGGCCGGGCTTTCGATTGGCATCGATGACATGGTCATTCCCGACAACAAGAAAACGCTTGTGCGCGATGGCGAGAAGCAGGCCGTGAGCGTCCAGCAGCAGTATCTGGACGGCGCCATCACCAACGGCGAGCGTTACAACAAGGTCATTGAAATCTGGTCGGCCATCACCGAGAAGGTCGCGGACGAAATGTTCGGCCAGATGCAGCAGCGCGACAAGGAAGGCCTCATCAATCCGATTTACGTCATGGCGGATTCCGGCGCCCGCGGATCGAAACAGCAGATTCGCCAGCTCTCCGGCATGCGCGGATTGATGGCCAAGCCGTCGGGCGAAATCATAGAAAGCCCCATCACCGCCAACTTCCGCGAGGGGTTGACGGTGCTGGAATACTTTATCTCGACCCACGGCGCCCGTAAGGGATTGGCGGATACGGCCCTTAAGACGGCCGACTCCGGATACCTGACCCGCCGCCTGGTGGACGTGGCGCAGGACGTAATTATCAGCGAATACGACTGCGGCACGGTAGACGGCATCTACGTGGCCGGCATCGTAGAAGCGGGCGAAATCATCGAGCCCCTGCGCGACCGCATTGTGGGCCGCGTGTCGCTCGAGAAACTGAAGGACTACGACGGCAACGTGGTGGTCGACATCAACCAGGAAATCACGGAAGAAGTCGCGGGCTCGATTCAGGCGGCGGGCATCGAGCGGGTGAAGATCCGCTCCGTGCTGACCTGCGAATCGAAGCGCGGCGTCTGCGTGATGTGCTATGGCCGCAATCTGGCGTCCGGGCGCCTGGTCGAACTAGGCGAAGCCACCGGCGTGATCGCGGCACAGTCGATCGGCGAGCCGGGAACGCAGCTCACGATGCGTACCTTCCACATCGGAGGTACGGCGTCGCGAGTCTCCGAGCAGTCGCGGCTTGATGCCAAAAACAACGGCACGGTGCGCTTCATCGGGATGCAGACGGTGAAGTCGAAGGCCGGCGACCTGGTAGTTATGAACCGGCAAGGCTCGATTGCCGTGGTCGACGACAAGGGCCGCGAGCGCGAGCGCTACTCGGTGGTATACGGCGCGCGCGTCAAGGTGAACGAGGGCGATCCGGTTCAGCTCGGCCAGGTGATGGTCGAGTGGGACCCGTACACCTTCGCGATCCTGACCGAAATCGGCGGCACGGTGCAATTCAAGGACCTGCAGGAAGGGGTCACGCTGCACGAGGAAGTCGACGAAGTCACCGGACTCTCGCGTCACGTAGTGGCGGATTCGCCGGATGAGAAGCGGCAGCCGGCCATCGTAATCAAGAGCAAGTCGAACAAGCGCTACCTGATGCCTTCCCGCGCCCACCTGATGGTGGCCGACGGAGACACGGTGCACCCCGGCGACGTGCTGGCAAAAATCCCGCGCGAAACCACCAAGACCAAGGACATTACGGGCGGTCTGCCGCGCGTGGTGGAACTGTTCGAAGCCCGCAAGCCGCGCGAAACCGCGGTCATCAGCGAAATCGATGGCACGGTGAAGTTCGGCGAGGTCTCGAAGGGTCAGCGCAAACTCTACGTGCAGGCCGACAACGGCACGGAAAAGGAATACTCCGTGCCGCGCGGCGTACACATCAACGTGCAGGAAGGCGAGCGCGTAAAGGCGGGTGAACCGCTGATGGACGGCCCGCTCAACCCGCACGACATCCTGGCCGTGCTCGGCGAAAAAGAGCTGCAGGCTTACCTGGTGAACGAAATCCAGGAAGTCTACCGGCTGCAGGGCGTCAACATCTCGGACAAGCACATCGAGGTGATCGTTCGCCAGATGATGCGTTGGCGCAAGGTGGAAGACGTCGGCGACACCTCCTTCCTGCTGGAGCAGCAGGTGGATAAGTTCCGCTTCGCCGAAGAGAACGAGCGGGTGATCAAAGAGGGCGGACGTCCGGCCACCGGCCGGCCGCTGCTGCTCGGCATCACCAAGGCTTCGCTCTCGACCGATTCTTTCATCTCCGCGGCGTCGTTCCAGGAGACCACGCGCGTGCTCACCGAAGCTTCCATCCAGGGAGCGGTCGACCACCTGCGCGGCCTGAAAGAGAACGTCATCGTGGGACGGCTGATTCCGGCCGGCACCGGCATGGAGTATTACCGCAACGTCCGTCTCTCCCCAGAAATGGAAGAGGCGGCTGCCAAAGTTCAGGAAGAAGTTTCGCAGGCGTACGAGGAAGCCGAGCGGGCGCTCGAACTCATGCGTACAGAAGGCGAAACCGAAGAACTGGCAGCGGAGTAATTTACAAACAGGAGAGGGGCGGGGTAAAATCCGCCCCTCGGTTTTTTGGATGGAAGGACGGGCTCAGGCCTGTCGGGCAGGAAGCCAGCAGAGTCCGAACGGGCGGGGACGCCCGCAGCCTTCCACCATGTCTTAATCTACGTTTAATCTATGCACGCTAGCCCCCAGCGATTGCAGGATCAGGAACGCAGCCTCACTTCGCAGTTGCGCGAGGTGCCCCGGCGCAATACCCTTAGACGACCCATGTTGCGCTTCCTGCGCTTGCTGCGGCTGGCGTTCTGGCGCGCGTTTGAACACGACGCGTTCGCAATCGCGAAGGCGTCGGCATACTCTTCCATCCTCACCCTGTTTCCTGCGCTGCTGGTAGTTGGCTCTGTTCTCGGGACTTTCCGCAAAACTGCCGCTTACCTTCGGGAGATCACCTACGCCGTGGACCGTATTTTGCCCGCGGGCAGCGGCATCGCCATGGCGTTTCTCAAGAGCCCACAGCGGCCGGTGGGATTGCTGGTCAGCGCCTCCCTGCTTACGCTCTGGACCGCCTCCGGCGTCATGATCTCCTGGATGGAAGGCTTCCGCCGCTGTTACGAGCTGCCCAAGATCTGGGGCCTGTTCAAGGAACGCATGATCGCCTTCGCGCTGGTTATCCTGGCAGGAATCCCACTGACGTTTGCCACCATTCTGGTAGCGTCCGGCAGCCGCATTGAAACCAAGCTGATGTTCCACCTGAACCACGAGTTCGGATTCTACGTGCTGCTGATGTGGATGACGGTGCGCTGGATCATCGCGACCCTCACCAGCATCGCGGTCATCGCGCTCATCTATCACAATGCCGTGCCGCGCACCCAGCCATGGCACAGCGTGCTGCCCGGGGCGGCGCTGGCCACGTGTTTATGGTTTGCCGCCACCATGTTGTTCGGCTGGTACCTTCACAGTTATGCCGATTACAGCATTCTGTACGGATCGCTGGGCGTGGGCGTCGCCTTGCTGGTGTGGATGTACATGATCTCGCTTGTCATCCTGGTGGGTGCCGAGTTCAACGCCATGATTTATCCCCGGGCGCAGCTGGGGAAAGAACTCACAGCGATGCCGGTGCGGACAACGCCCAAAATCGCCGCTCCGCAGCCCACCCGCTGAACCTTTCCACCGTGCAGGGACACTCCTGTCCCCCTGTGCAGGACATGCAAGACGCAGCCAGCTGCGTCTCTACAGGTTCGCTTTCGGGAACCGCAGTCTCGGTAGGCAACGCGAGCCCTGTGGCTTCCGTCCCCAACGGGTAAAATAGTCGCACCCCAGCCAATCCATTTCTGGTTCGGAGAACCATTGAAAGCAAGAAAAACGCCCGCCGGTCGAGATTCCTCTGGGAAACAATCCGGCATCCCAGGTTTTCCCCATCGCCGGGCCAAGATCATCTGCACCATCGGACCCTCCTGCGATACGGAGGCGGCGTTGTGCGACCTGATGCGACTGGGAATGGATGTGGCGCGGCTGAATTTTTCCCATGGCACGCATCCGGATCACGCGCGGAGAATCGAACGTCTGCGGCGCGCCGCCGACAAGCAAAAGCGCACGATCTGCATCCTGCAGGATCTGCAGGGGCCGAAGATCCGCACCGGCCGCCTGAAGAACTCAGCGCCGGTAGCGTTGAAGGCCGGTTCCCGGGTCACCATCACTCCTCGGGACGTTCCGGGAACTGCCAGCCTCATCGCCACCACATTTCAGGGGATAGCGAAGGAAGTGAAGAGCGGCTGCCGCATCCTGCTTTCCGATGGGCTGATCGAGCTGCGGGTGCGGGCGGTACGCGGCGCCGATGTGGAGTGCGAGGTGATTAACGGCGGCATCCTGGGCGAGCACCAGGGCATCAATCTTCCCGGAATTGCCTTGTCGATTCCGGCGCTCACCGGCAAAGACCGCGCCGACCTGGAATTCGGCCTGCAGCACGGGGTAGACGTGGTGGCGCTGTCGTTTGTGCGCTCCCCGGGCGATGTCAAGCAAGTACAAGAGCTTGTCCGCGCGCACGGCAAAGATACTCCGGTCATTGCCAAGCTGGAAAAGCCGCAGGCGCTCGAGCAACTGGAAGAAATTCTGCAAGCCGCCGACGGGGTCATGGTGGCGCGTGGCGATCTGGGAGTGGAACTGCCGCCGGAAAAAGTTCCGGTGATCCAGAAGCATGTGATCCTGCGGGCGGCGGAGTGGCGCAAGCCGGTGATCATCGCCACGCAGATGCTGGAGTCCATGATCGAAAACCCTCGCCCCACGCGCGCCGAGGCCAGCGACGTAGCCAATGCCATCTTCGATGGAACCGACGCGGTAATGCTTTCCGCCGAAACCGCCACCGGACGCTACCCGCGGGAAGTGGTTGCCATGATGGCCAAGATCGTGGTGGAGGCGGAGAACAACCGCGGCGAGACGCTGCCGCGGCGCCGCGGACACCGCCGGCTTTCGATTTCCGAAACCATATGCGAATCGATTGCCCACGCCGCCGAGGATCTGCACATGGGCGCTATCGCCGTGCTCACCGAAAGCGGCAATACTGCCCGGCTGATTTCCAAGTATCGTCCTCAGGCCTGCATTTTCGCCTTCAGCCACGGAGAGCATGTGTGCAACCGCATGAATCTTTTCTGGGGAGTGCAGCCGGTGCGGCGCGAACTTCCCAGCGATTCCGACGGCATGGTGCGCATGGCCGAGCAGGTGCTGGTGCGCCAGGGGCGAGTCCAGGAAGGAGATGTGATCGGCGTAGTGGCGGGCACGCGCATGGCCTCGGGATCGACAAATTTCATGCGCCTGCACACCGTAGTGGAGAGTTCGGAGAAACGCCGGAAGCGGCAGTAGCTCTATGACTTCGAGCGAAGCGATTTTCGACTCTGCCGTGGATCCGCCTCTGCGCGGTTTTCTCCATCATCCGCTTCATCCCCCGGGCGATGGCCTCGTGCTCACCCACGGCGCGGGAGCAAACTGCCAGGCGCCGCTGCTGATTGCCCTGGCCGACGCCTTCGCCTCCGCCGGTTGGGCCGTGCTGCGCTGCGACTTGCCTTTCCGCCAGGCACGGTCGTTCGGGCCGCCGGGGCCGGGCGATGCAGCCCGGGATCGCGCGGGCCTGAAGGCGGCCGCGGCTGCGTTGCGTTCCAAAGTTTCCGGCAGGATTTTTCTAAGCGGGCATTCCTACGGCGGACGCCAGAGCTCGATGTTGTGCGCGGACGAGCCACAACTGGCGGCAGGCCTGCTCTTGCTTTCTTATCCTCTGCATCCCCCGCGCAAGCCTGAGCAGCTGCGCACACAGCATTTCACAAAGCTCACAACGCCGGTTCTGTTCGTCCATGGAACACGAGATCCGTTCGGTACTGTCGAGGAACTGGAAGCCGCCCGCAAGTTGATCCCGGCAAAGACGACGCTGCTGAGCGTGGCGGGTGGCGGTCACGATTTGGGGTTCAAGGGAAAGGCAAGACGGGAAGAGTTGCCGGGCGAAATAGTGCGGGCGTTTCAGATTTGACAAAGCCAGAAGACAGTTTTACAGCAATGTCAATAATTGATTTCTCCGAGTCGTTTCATTTACAGCAATGGGTTTCAGGGAAGCGGGTCAGTTCACCCAGCCGGACTTTGAGCCGCCGTTTTTCTTATCGTCCTCGGGGGGAATGTAATTGCCGTGCTCGTCGAAGGTGACGGTGCGGTTGTGCTTGCGCATGTAGACCTCGAACTTGCGCGCCGCCCGCTTGCGTTTCCAACGGTAATAGGAGTTGCGCAATCCGAAGTACTGCTCAGTGGCGCCGAACGACAGGCCGCGGCGGGGAAGAAATCTAACGTAGAGAAATCCGAACAGCAAGCCTCCCAGGTGGGCGACGTAGGCGATATCCTGCCCGCGGCCGGGGCCGGCCGCATTGATTGCGCTGATCAATTCGATGAAGACCAGCCCGGCGACAAAATATTTCGCTTTGATGGAGAGTGGAATGGGGAAAAGCATGATCTCCTGATTGCCGTAGATCAGCCCAAAGGCCATCAGGATGCCCAGAACGCCGCCGGAAGCACCCACCGTATTGGTGGCAGGGGTGACTCCTCCCAATCCCGTGTAGGAGACGGCAAGCGTCATCAGCGCGGCGCCGATGACACAGAAAAAATAAAACTCTACGAACCGGCGCGGCCCCCAATCGGATTCCAGTTGCGCGCCAAACATCCACAACGCCAGCATATTGAAGAGGATGTGAAAAATGCCGAGGTGCAGAAATGAGTAAGTGACCAGTTGCCACAGAGCTCCGTGGGTCACCCACTGCGGAACCAGGGAGAGCACAAAAAACACCACCTGCCCGAAATCCCGAGTGAAGGCCTGAAGGAGCGTCGTAACCAGAAATACGCCGGCGTTAATCAACACCAGCCACTTCACCGCTCTGGTGAAGGGAGGGAAACTCAACGAGAAAGTGCGGCCGCGGTACATGCGTCAGGCGGAGCGAAACCGTAGCGGAGTCGGTGCCGGTCACGATTTCGGGCTCCCGGCAATCTTAACAGGTTGTGCCTCGGCAATAGGCTGCCCATTTGGACAATCCCCTTGACCGGCCCCGAACTTCAAATCGACGATCCCAAAACGCAGATCAATCCCACGAGACCCGACCGGCCCGAGTGAAAAAGACTTGACAAGAGAGCATTCTTGCCTGCTCAGTGATGTAGGGCCCGGGCGGGAAGCCCTTGACCTCCGCCGCAAGAGAAACTAAATAATATCAGTAGGCATCCACGTAGGAGCACCCGCAAACGGAGGCAAATCCATCATGGTGTATTGTCCTGAATGTGAAACCAATCTCGATGTCGAGGAAGACGAGGTCGACGAAGGTGAAATCGTCTCCTGCCCCGAATGCGGCATGGACTTTGAAGTGGTGACGGTGAGTCCGTTGGAGCTGAAACCGGTGGAGGAAGAGATCATCGACGATGCCGGCGACGAAGAGACCGAAGACGGTGATTACTCCTGAGTGCGACCGGCTAGCGCGTCGCTCGATCTTGCCTGCCTGCTTCCCTTCCAGATTGGTTGTTCTTCTGTCCCTGACGCTGGTGTGCCTTGCCGGCACCTGCTGGTCCGCAACCGGCGCAACTTCAACCAAGCGGCCCCAAAAGCCCTATGCCTTGATTTACGGCACCGTGTGGGGGCCTGACAATCGCCCGCTCTATGGCATGAAGATCAACATTCACCGCTCCGGCGCAAAAAAGCCGCGCTGGGAGGTTTACTCCGACCATAGCGGTGAATTCGCCCAGCGGGTTCCGGCGGGAAAGGCCGACTACACCGTGACTGCCGACGTGAAGGGCTATAAATACATCAATGGAAAGCATTTACATCAGGCCGCCGAGGCGGCGGTGCACATCGAAAATGATGAGCGCGCCGACATTGGGGTGCATCTTACAGAGTAGCAGGATTGAAGTGCCACACTTGAGCTTGGGAGACTATCGTGAAAAAGCACAGTGCCGCGCTGCTGCTGCTCCTCTGCGTCATGCTCGGGGCGTACCCGTTTTACGCCAAAGACAAGCCTGAGACCACAAAAACCCTGACCGGCAAGGTCATGGACCACCAGGACCACCCTCTCCCGGACGCTGTCGTCTACCTGTCCAACACGCGCACTCAGGCGGTGAAAACCTATATCGTGGGGCCTGATGGAACGTATCGTTTTCCGGCGCTTTCCCCCACCATCGACTACGAAGTCTATGCGCAATACAAAGGCCGCAAGAGCGACACCAAAACCGTAAGCCAATTTGATGATCGCCAGCAGGTGAGCATCAATCTGCGAGTCGACGCAAAGTAGCCGGCGCATGGCGGTCCGCAGGTCCGCGAACGGCGCCCGACGATGCGGAAGACCGTTGCTCCATCCCACCGCTTTGAGTAGCATGACCGGACGCCATGAGAGGCCATTCCGACCCCACCGGCGCTCTGCTTCTGGGAACCGGCGCGGGAGTGTTTTTCTTTTTCAAGGGCTTCCGCAGGTTCCGGGAGTACGAAGTGGTCGAAGATACGCCGCGCATTCCCATCCGCAGCGCTCCCATGGGTCTGGTGCACGTGCGGGGCAAGGCGCAAACTGAGGGGCTGATACGCAGCCCGATCACTCACACTCCATGCTGCTTCTACCAGGTCCGGGTGGAACGCTGGAAATCCGACAGCCACGGCGGGAACTGGGAAAACTACCGCACCGAGAACAGCAGCGCCAGGTTCCATCTCGCGGACGAAACCGGCAGGATTCTGGTGGACTCGAACTCCGCCGAGCTGGATTTGCTGGGCAGCCCGCCGCGAATCGTCAACCGCGAACGGCTGAGCAATGCGATGGGAACGGGCGCCAGTGATCAGGAATTGTTGCAATTCATCGAGCACATGGGAGTGAGCCAGTTCGCCGGGCGCGCTGAACAGTGGCTGGAGAAGAAGGGCCCGTTGGATGATCCCGGCCGGGAACAGGGGCGCCAGGCCTTGCTGGCGCTGCTGCATCAGATCCCGGAAGCCACGCATGGCGGGATGACTTTACCCACGGACGCGCTGGAAAAACTGATGGAATCACGCGGGCCGCTTTCCGATCCGCGAAAGGAACAGCAGCGGCAGATGATGCTGGAGCGGCTGCGACAGATGAAAGGCCAATCCATTGCACTGCCGCAAATGGCGGAGGGAATGGCTTCCGGGCGCTACCGGCTCCGCGAATATCTGGTCCTGCCCGGCGAGGAGTACAACATCACCGGAACCTGCATGGAGAACACGGCGGATGGGGAGGACCGATGCTTCATCGGCCAGGGACAGAATGAAAAGACATTTCTGATTTCCTGCAAAACGGATGTCGATTCGCGCCTTCGTCTCCGCAGATCAGCGTTGGGAATGGTTCTGGGCGGCGCCGCACTGACCCTGGTGTGCCTGACGCTCCTGCTCTGGCATTTGGGCTTATTCTGAAAAACGGCGGAATGCATGGGCTTCACGATCATCCTTGATGTGGCGGTTTTGCTGGCGGTGATTGGCGGATTCAGTTACGTCATCATCGTCTACAACGAACTGGTTCGCTTACGTAACGATAACGACCGCGCCTGGGCAAACATCGATGTTCTGCTCAAGCAGCGGCATGACGAGAT
>Ga0335080_10007364_pt1 | contig 11412 bp, 8 predicted proteins | sample Lox_Sample_34_FD_206720 | JGI IMG/M metagenome (GOLD analysis project Ga0335080, IMG submission 206720) | Soil microbial communities from Loxahatchee National Wildlife Refuge, Florida, United States - Lox_Sample_3.4 | ecosystem: Environmental > Terrestrial > Soil > Wetlands | place: USA: Florida...
TCACCAGCGGCACTGCATCGGTCGCGATCGTGGCGAAACAGCGCGAGCTCGACCGGCACGAGCTCGAGCGCCAGCTGCTCCCGCTCATCGGCAGCTACGAGCACACGCTGCTCGTGCTGCCGACGGTGAACCGGCACACCCGCGACTGGTTCGATCAGCTCGCCGGGCAAGCCACCGCGATCGGCTTCCCGCGCGATCCACGCACCGTCACCCTGCCGCAGCTGCCGACCCTCGCAGCGCTCGAGCCGACGAGCGCGACGGCGCACGCGGGCTGGCCGATGCGGAAACGTGTGGACCGGTGTGGCGTTTCACCCACATCACCGCACACCGACCAGCTGTAGCCGACGTGGCGCGCGTTGCCCGCCCGGCTGGCATCGCTGCTGACACCGGCCGGCAACCGCCAGGGCAACGAGCGTGACCCCAGCGCGTGCCCGCGCTCCCGCACAACCATGCCGGATAAGTGGGCGCTCCCGTTTCCTCCGCCTGCGGCTACGGATTCCTGACCACCTGCCTTCCGCCTCCGGCGAGGCAAAGTCAGGTGGTCAGGAACCACGGGAGCGCTCAGAAATCGACTTTGAGCGGGAGCACGGGCACGCGATCGAGCGAGGGCGAGGGTGGGATGGCGAGTTGTCGGGGTGCGACGATCCTGATGGAAGAAGGGAGTCGAGAGTGGGTGTGCGGGGGCCCGTCAAGAGCCGTGCGAGCGGACGGCCGTGACCGATCGGATGCTCATCAGGGCTCCAGCGAGCTTGGTCGATCCGGCAAGCGATCGGTGGGGGGCCAAATGCTCCAACGTGCTGGGGGAGACAATCAGTAGATGGCAGCGCGGATTGGCGAAGGAGTCTCATTGACATAAGTTCAGCAGTGCGTTAGCGTCGTCAACTGCTGCGGTGCCACGCAATCGCCGGATTGGAGGTTTCATGTCCGAGCAGATCAAGACTGGCATTCGCACCGAATCCAGTCACCCGTCTGGTGACGTCGAGTTGATGGACGCCGAGCTGGACGAACTCGTCAAGGCTGGCAGTGAACGCTTCCGTGGGCCGGACGCGAACATGTCGGTGTCGACCTTCCTCTCGATTCACGTCTGTTGCGGGGCGTGATCTGAGCCGATTGGCTGCGTGGATCCGCTCGCTGAGCGGGTCCACGCACATTCCGGACTGGGCAGGGGCCGATTACTACAGCCGGTAGTGGGACGATCTCGCTTGCCGATACTCACTGGGGTCGTGCTCTGACGGTGCGTGAACGTCTTGACCACGGCTGGAAGAAGCGGGAGTCCGACACCAACGGTCTTGGGCGGGCAAGTGAGGTTCTTCGGGAGTGGCGCGCCGACAGGGTCTTCGGGGCCGACGAGCTTGTCGATCCTTGCCGGCTTCACGGTTGCAGCGAGGACGAACTGCTGGCGGTCCTGACCCCCGGGAATGCCGGCAGGATCGACGACGTGCCTGGATGGCTGGCAGATCTCATAGAGGCATATGCCGAGGACAATCAGCCTGGGGCGATGCGCATCGCACCACACTGGGGCGGCGACACGGCTCCCTTTCTGAGGACGTTTGCCATGCCACTGACGCGGGCTTTCTCCATGATGAGAAGTCGCTGCAAGGAGCAGCTGCTCAGAAGTCGGCAGGCGGGGGAGCCGTTGGACCCGCATGTGCTCCCTGGCATGCTCTTTCCGGGTCTCGCCCCGCGCCTGGGCCACATGGTCGGATCAGTGCTCGCGCTCGAACTTCGCGAGGCGCGCGCGCGGGGGGATCTGAGCGGGGACACGCCCGAGGAGAGGTTCGATTACTTCATCAGCGGATTTGAATCTGATGGAGCCTGTCTGGATCTCTTTTGCGCCTATCCGGTGCTTGCGCGCACCGGGGCAGAACTCATCGCAGACTGGGCAGCGGCTGGCCTGGAGTTCGCTGCACGGCTGGTCGCTGACCTCCCTTCGTTGGCAGCGGCGTTTGGATGCATAAGCGAGGCGGACGAGCTGATAGGCGTTGACTTCGTCGGAGACTTTCATTGCCGCGGCCGCGCCGTACTAGTGGCGAAATTCCGGTCGGGCGGCAAGGTCGTCTATAAGCCACGACCTGTCGACACTGACGCCCACTTTCAGGAGCTTCTGGTTTGGCTGAACCAGCAACATGTGGTGCCGGAACTCAAGCCGATTCAGGTCCTGCCCAGAGACGGCTACGGATGGGTTGAGTTCATCGCTGACGGTCACTGCGATTCGATGGGTGAGGTACGGCGTTTCTTCGAGCGCCAAGGAGCGTACTTGGCCGTCCTCCACCTGCTCGCCGGAGTGGACGTGCATAGCGAGAACGTCATCGCTGCTGGAGAACAGCCGATGCTCGTCGATCTGGAGACTCTGTTCCATCCGGTCATGCCTTTCGATGAGGACGGCTTCGATTACCGCGAAAGCGCTTACTACGCTTTGGCGCAGAACGTCCTTCGAGTCGGCCTGCTCCCGCAGCGTATCGTCGGCGCCGACGCCGGACACAGTGTTGATCCAAGCGGCCTCGGGGGCGGTGCCGGAAATGTGATGCCGTTCCGTTCGCGCGCGTGGCGCAACGTAGGCAGAGACGACATGCGGCTCGAATTGGAGATGCCAAGCGTGCCTCCAACGAAGAATCAGCCGATCCTCGCGGGCAGGTCACCACACCCGGCGAACTTTGTGCCGGAGTTGCTAAGGGGATTTCGGCGCGCACATGAGGCCCTTTGCCGTGAGGCGGATGTTCTGCTTGCGCCAAATGGGTTGATCGGCTGTTTCAGCCAAGATACGACACGGTGCCTGCTTCGTCCCTCAACGCATTACGGTCTCCTTCTGGAGACGAGCTTTCATCCTGACTTCCTGACGGACGCCATCGACCGCGAGCGGCGGTTCGATCGACTGCTAGGTGGCACGACTGGTTGGAAACACGACGTCGTAGTGTGCGCCGCAGAGCGCGAGGACCTATGGCACGAGGATGTTCCCGTGTTTCGGACAAGGCCAGAGTCGACTGTCTTGGAGTCGTGGCAAGGGTCCAAGGTAGAGGGGTTCTTCCCTGCTTCAGGCATGGCCTTTGCACGAGACCATTTTGCGTCGGACTACCGCAGGGATGGGCGGTTGCAAGAGTGGATCATCGAGGCATCGGTCAAGGTCGATGCATTCAACGACGCGGTGCCGTCACACTCGCGCGCCGGTCTGCCCGAACCGCGTCCGCGGGCTCGAGAAACGGCTGCATTGATGGATCAGGCTGAGAGGATCGGCAGCAGGCTGGCGGAACTTGCCTTCATCGGTAGCGCGGACGCAACGTGGATGACTGTCAGCGCCGGCGGGGGACGCAACTGGACGCTGCGTGCGATGGGCCCGGACCTCTACAGCGGGACATCAGGAGTCGCGTTGTTCCTTGCTTACCTCGGTGAGGTGACAGGGAAGTCAGTGTTCACCGACCTCGCGAAGCAATCTCTTAGGACGATGTGGACGCAGGTCACGCGTTGGGGTGACGACCTGGAGATCGGCGTGTTCAGCGGGCTCGCCGGTTGCGTCTACGTGCTCACACACGCTGCCTCGCTGTGGGATGACCCTGGCCTCGTGGTCCGAGCACACACGCTTGTTGATCGAATCGCGTCAGAGGTTCGAAGGGACGAAGCATTCGATTTCGTCTCCGGGGCCGCTGGCGCGCTGCGCGCACTCCTTGTGTTGGACGCCGCGTTCCCGTCCAAGGCGGCCGTATCCACGGCGACGATGTGCGGTGAGCACCTTCTAGCGTCGGCCGTCGAAACAGCGAATGGAATCGGCTGGTTAAGTAATCCCGGCGACGGGAGCAAGCCCCTTACGGGCTTAGCCCACGGAAACGCTGGGATAGCTTGGGCTCTCTTCGAACTCGCTGCGAGAACGAAGGACGGACGGTTCCGCGACGCTGCTCTGGCGGCGATCACCTACGAGCGCTCGTTGTTCAACCTGGATGTTGGGAATTGGCCCGATCTTCGGAAAAGCGATTTTCGCGTCGGCCTCGGACTGGATGTCGGCGCGAGTCGCTACATGTATCACTGGTGTCACGGTTCAGCAGGAATCGGTCTCGCTCGCCTGCGCACAATGGAGCACTGCGATGACTCCAGACTGTCCGGGGAAGTTCAAGATGCGATCCGAGCAACGCTGTCTGCCGGCTTTGGGCTTTGCCACTGCTTGTGTCACGGAGATCTCGGCAACCTCGAACTTGTCAACCAGGGCCATCGACTGTTCAAGGCGATACCTGGCGAGTGGCGAGAATTGAGCGCGCGCGTGGCGACGAGCATTGAAACGAACGGATGGATCACGGGCCATCCCGCTGGGGTCGAGTCACCTGATCTGATGCTCGGATTGGCCGGAATTGGATACGGACTGCTCAGGCTTGCCGTTCCCGAATCCGTGCCGTCGGTCCTCACTCTCGACGCGCCGACTACGCTGTCGTCTGGTGATTAGTGATCGTTCGGGCGGCTGGCGGCACTATGCCGAAGGCTTGTTTCGATGCCCGACGTGACAGTCAGCAGTACAAGAGCATCACAACAACTGTGGCACCGACGAGTCGCTTGCGTCGCCTGCCAGTTCGACTCCGTGATGGGCGGACCGTCTCCGAACGCGCGCGTCCCTCGAGCTTGACGTGGTAGGCGCCAGCCGGTCCGGGGTGGGAGGAGGAAGGTTTTACGTCGCTTGACGGTTCTGATGTGAGCTGGACGTCGTCGATCTGGGGTTTGCCTAGGATCGATGATGCATGACCGATGGCGCGCAGATCGCGGCTGAGGGCGAATCCGCGGATCGGCTCGCGCCGCGGTCGCGTGGCCCATGGCGGGTAGCCACGCGTCGATATCTGCGCAGGCCAATCGGAGTTATCGCCCTTGCCGTCTTGCTCGCGCTCATTGGCGTCGCCGTGGAGGCCGGTCGTATCGCGCGCTACCCGGTCAACTTCGTCGATCTGGCGCACCTGAATCAGGCGACAGGACCGACACTCGCCGGGCGGCACTTCTTCGGCACCGACTACCTGGGACGCGATCTGTTCAGCCAGACGCTGTACGGGCTGAGTACGTCTCTGCGGATCGCGCTGATGGTGGCGGCGTCGTCGGTGCTGGTCGGTGTCCTTGTCGGTGCGGTTGCCGGCTATCGGGGCGGCTGGGCGGATGCGATCTTGATGCGCGGCGTCGATGTGATTGTGACGGTGCCGGTGATGGTGGTCACGCTGGTCGCTTTCACGTACTTCACCTCGCTGACGCCGATCGATGTAGGCATCGTCTTGGTGCTGTACATGTGGACGACTGTTGCGCGGGTGGTGCGGGCGAGCTACGCGAGCCTGCGAGAGCGTGAGTTCGTGGAGGCGGCGCACGCGCTGGGCGCATCACCGCTTCGGATCGCCGTGCGGCACATGCTGCCCAATTCGTTCGGCGTCGTGCTTGTCGCCGCGACGGCGGTGATCGGACAGGCGCTCGTGCTCGAGGCGACGATCGACTTTTTCAACCTCGGCACGACGCAGCTCTCCGGGCCGACGCTGGGTAATTTGGTCGCCGACGCGACGAAGTACGGCGTTCCGATCAACCAGGTTCCGTGGTGGAGCTACACCTTCCCGTCGCTGGTGCTCGTGTTGCTACTCCTGTGCATCAATTTCGTCGGGGACAGTCTCGACCAGGCTCTTGCGGCCACGTGAGTTATGTGAGCCGGATGCGTGGGTCGAGCCAGCCGCAGACGAGGTCGCCCACGATACCGACGAGGACGACGATCGCCGCGGTGACGACGATGACGGCCTCGATTACGAATGGATCCGCGATGTTGATCCCGTTGAGGGCAAGCGATGCGAGTCCTCCGAGATTGAAGACAACGTCGACGGCAATCGAGGCACCGAAGACCGCGCCGAAGTCCAGAGCCATAACCGTCGTGAACGGCACGAGCGCGTTTCGGAGCACATGGTGGCGGACGACCTCCCGTTCCGACAGACCCTTGGCGCGCGCGACCCAGGCGTACGGCTGCTGCAGGCCGACGAGCATGGAGGAGCGGAGATAGCGGCTGTAGGCGCCGATGAACCCGACCGCGAGCACGAGGGCGGGCAGCGTCATTCGTTGGAAGAAGTCTTCCGGCCCGGTGGGTGGCCCTCCCTGCGCCAACCCGGAGAGATGCCAAGAGGCGGGTGCGGCGGCGACGGCGTGAATGACCAAGAGTGAGAGCAGGAACGCCGGAATCGACCAGATGAAATACGACGTCGCGCGCAGGCCTACGTCGATTGAAGAGTCGCGGCGCCGGGCCTCGACAGCCGCGACGAGCACACTGCCGACGATGATGATCACGAGCGAGAAGCCAATTAGCTCGCATGTATGCGCGAGAGCGGTACGGAGCTCGGGTCCAATCGGCTGCTGGTGCACCACTGTGCGGCCGAAGCCCTGCCCGGTGAGCAACCCCTTCGCCCAGAGCGCGTAGCGGACAAGAAGCGGATCATGGAGATGCGCCTGCTTCGCCATCGCGACGACGTTGGGGGCATTCGGCTCGGCGAAGTACCCCCAGAGCGGATTGATCGCCGGCACGAACACGATCCACGAAAGTAACGACACCACGACGAGCAGCAGAGCCCCGAGCGCAACCCGTCTCACCGCAAAGGTCACCACGGCCCCTCGAAGCATACGCCCTGGATCAGCCTGCCCATCGGCGCTGACGCGCGTGTTGCAAGTGGCGCATCGACCGCGATCCCCGCGGGCCGACTCAAGCGAGTCCGCAAACTGTCTGCCGATCACCGGTAATGCCCTGAAGCCCATAGGCGCGCTAGATCAACTCGGCGTGCGGATGCTTCGATGTGGGAAGAACGCGAGGAAAGCGCTTACATGTCCGCTACGGAAAAGCCCTGGAAACGGGCTTTTTCTATCAGGTCTCTTACCTGAACAATGCAGAGCCCGGTTACTCGGCAGACGCTCTTCGTTAGCTCGGGTAGGCCTGCGGACTGGACCGTGGCCGCCGCGGCTGCTATGACGACACCTAACGAGGAGGGAGTCTTGCTGCGCGTTTGCATCTATACGCGGATCTCGACTGACGAGGAGAATCAGCCGACCTCGTTGCATTCGCAGCGGGAGCGTCTGGAGGCTTTCTGTGCCTCCCAGGAGGGCTGGCGGATCGTCGCCCACGAGGAAGACCGCTCGACCGGCACAAAGCTGGAGCGGCCGGGCTTGCAGGCGGCACTCGAGCTGGCGCGCGACGGGAAGATCGACCTACTGCTGGTCTACCGCGTCGACCGGCTCTCGAGGAAGGTGCGCCAGCTGGCGCAGCTCGCGGAGGAGCTGGATCGGGTCGGGGTGACGTTGCGTTCGGCGACCGAGCCGTTCGACACCGGCGCCGCTGCGGGTCGGATGATGTTGCAGATGCTGGCCGTGTTCGCCGAGTTCGAGCACGCCACGATCGTCGACCGCGTCACCGCCGGCATCGAACGGCGCGCCAAAGAGGGACGCTGGGCGACCGGCAAGCTCCCGTTCGGCTACCGCCGCAACGAGGACAAAGACGTCGTCCTAGACGAGCGGGAGGCGCCGGTCGTGCGCCGCGTCTTCCAGCTGTACACACGCGACCGACTCGGTACCACCTCGATCGCCCGCCTGCTCACAGACGAGCATGCGCCGGCACCGGCGCGCGGCTGGCAGCCCGCCGTCATTCAGTGGCTGCTGGAGAACGAGGCCTACCTCGGCCGCGTGCACTGGCGCGGCCAGAGCTACCCCGGCCTGCACGACCCGCTGATCGACGAGCCGACCTTCCAGGCAGCGCAGGTGCTGCTGCGCGAGCGCGGCCAGGATCTGACGCTCCGGCGGGGCAACCGTTCCGACTTTCTGCTTTCCGGTGTGATGCGTTGCGGTCGCTGCAAGCGCGCCTACATCGGCATGAGCGCCAAAGGAAACGGCGGAACCTACTTCTACTACGCCTGCTCAGGGCGGCAGAAGTTTGGCCGCAAGGCCTGCGACGGCGAGCGCTTGAACCGGGACAAGCTCGAAGCCGCCGTGCTCGATCAGCTCGCCCGCCTCTACCGCGACGGCGAGCTGATCGCCGACGCCCTCCGGCGCGCCTACAACGAGCAACAGGCCGACCGGCCGGCACTCGCCGAACAGCGCCGCACAGTCACCGAAGAGATCCGCCGCGCTGAGCGCGCCCTCGACCGCTACTACCAGGCCTTCGAAAGCGGCGACCTCGAGCCCGGCCAGTTCAAAACTCGGCTTGCCGACCTGCACGCGAAACTCGACACACTCCGCGAACAGGAACAGACCCTCACCGCGCAGCTCGCCGACCCCGCCGAAGCGGTCGACCCCGCCGCGCTCGCCGCGGTAGCCGACCGCCTCCGCGACACGCTCGCCACCGGCGAACCCGAACAGACCAAAGCGCTACTGCGGCTGCTGATCAAAGAGCTCCGCGTCAACGGCAGGTCGGAAATCCTCCCCACCTACCGCGTCGTCACACCCGAGGTTTGCGCAACGCCAAGTTCAGTGGAGCGTACCGGGATCGAACCGGTGACCTTCGGCTTGCAAAGCCGACGCTCTCCCAGCTGAGCTAACGCCCCGTCTGGGAGAAAGTGTAGAGACGCCGGAAGCTACGCGGCTTCGAGCGGCGAGCCGAGCTGGACCGACCACCAGTCGCCGTCGAGCTCCGAGAGCGTGCCGTCGGCCGGGCGGACGCGCGAGACCGGGTCGGGCTCGGGCTCCGGCGGCGCGACGGGCGCGACGACGACCGGCTCCGGGTCGACGAGATCGACGACCACCGGTTCCGGCTCCTCGAAGGCCGGGACGTGCTGGATCTCGAGCGGCGGCTCGGGGACCGGCGCGGCGGCGTGCTCGGCGGCCTCGGCGCGGATCGCCTCGATGTACGCCTGCTCGGCGTACGCCTGCTCGACCGTGACCGGCTCGACGTATACCGGCTGCTCGTACACCATCGGCGCGGTGTACATGACCGGCTCGGCGTACACGACGGGCTCGGCGTAGGCGACCGGCTCGACGTGTGCGACCGGCTCGGCGTACGCGACCGGCTCGGCGTACGCGACCGGCTCGGCGTACGCCGGCTCGGCGGCGGGAACCGCAGGAGGCGGCGCAGACGCCTGCGCCGCCTCCCCCAGCTCCCAAGTCGTGGCCTGGAGAGCCGCCCGCTCCTCCGCGAGGCGCATCTGCGCGGCCAGCAGCTCGCCGCGCTCCGCCTCGAGCTCCGCCGCGCGCCGCTGCAGCCCCTCGCGCCGCTCCTCGTACTCCGCCTGCACGGCGACCAGCCGGTCGCGCTGCGCCTCGACGGCCGCGGTCAGCCGGTCGAACTCGCGCTCGCGCCGGTCGAGAGTGGCCTCCCGCTCGACGACGGCGGACTCGCGCGCCATGAGCTCGCGCTCGAGCTGCGAGAGGGCCGCCTCGCCGCGGGTCGTCTCCAGCGGCCTGGAGAGCGGCGGTTCGGAATAGGTGCTGGCGGTCATGCGGCATCCCCCTCATGTGGTGCCGCAGACCTACCCTTCCCCTGAAGAATCGAACGCAGGCGTGCGCGTGTCGATCCCCCGGTCGAGTGACCCCGGCCGGGGGTCGACGCGCGAATGGCCTAGGCGGCCCGCTCGAGCCGCTCTTCCACGCGGGCCCGGGCGACGATCTGCTCCCTGTCGCCGAAGCGGACCCGGGCGCGGAGGGCCCGGTGCTCGTCCCACAACCCGTCGAGCTGGGCGTCCAACGCCCTGATCTCCTCGCGGATTGCGGGGTCGTACTCTGCGGAGAGGCGGTGCCAGAGCTCGGCCCGATCCTCGCTCAGACGCTCGATCTCCTCGTGGATCTCCCTCAGTGTCCTCATGCCGGATCTAACGCGGCATGTGACCCTTTCATTCCGAATTCAAACCTCAGGAATACCCGAGGTCGGCGAGCTTGTCCTCGTCGATCCCGAAGTAGTGGGCGAGCTCGTGGAGGACGGTGATCCGGATCTCCCGCTCGAGCTCGGCCGGGTCGGGAAAGGACTCGACGAGCGGCAGCCGGAAGATGCGGATCCGGTCGGGGAGGGTGCCGGCCCAGTCGCCCCGCTCCGGGAGCGGGATCCCCTCGTAGAGGCCGAACAGGTCGGGGTCGTCCGGGTCCTCGTCCTCGACCGTGATCTCGACGTTTCGGATCGCCTCGAGGAGCTCGGGCGGGAGCGAGGCGATCGCGCGCTCGACGTGGGTCTCGAACCTCACGCCGCCGCGAGCGCTTCGCGCACGCGCTCGGCCACCGCCTCGAGGTCGATCGCGGCGCCCGTGACCTCCTCGAGGATCTCGTCGGCGTTCGGCTTCTGGCCCTCGGACCAGAGCTCGCGGAGGAGCGAGCCGGCGTCGCGGCGCGTGAACCAGCTCGTCCCGAACTTCTCGCGGAGGTACGAGCGGAGCTGCGCCTCGAAGGCCCAGGCGCGGAGGTACTGGGACGCGTAGAAGCCGTCGTCGATGTCGGCGAGGTAGTCCGTGTCGCTCGGGGTGACCTTCAGCGCGTCGCTCAGCAACTCGACGTAGCGGGCGCGCATCGTCGTCGGGTCGGCGGCGGCGTGGTACTCGATCTCGTAGAGGAGCTTCGCGCAGTAGCGGCGGACGAGGTAGAGGAGCTGCGTCGCGCCTTCTGCGGCGAACTCGGCCGGGCGCGGGAAGTCGAGTGCGCGGCCGAGCCAGACCGCGTCGATCGTCAGGTGCTCGAGCAGCATCGCCCAGCCCTCGGTGACGGCGTTGTCGCCGAGCCGCCGCTCCTCCATCGTCAGCGACGGCGACGTGTGCGCGAAGTGCTCCGTGTGCCCCGCCTCGTGGAAGAGCGCGCGCCAGTCGTCCGGCCCGCCCTGCGGCTTGATCACGAGGATCACGCGCTCCGGCACCTCGATCGGGACGCAGAACGCGCGCGGCGACTTGTTCGGGCGCTCCTCGAGGTCGAGCTCGACGTTCCGCTGCGCGCGGAGGTCGATGCCGAGATCCCCGAGCGTCGCCTCGAGCGCGGGCACCATCCGGTCCTTCGGGAACGCGGAGTCCCAGTCGACGCCGCGCCAGACGCGCGCGACGTCCCAGCGCTGCACCTCGCCGAGCCCGAGCCCGATGCGGGCGCGGAACGAGCGGTCGCCCGCGTCCTCCCAGAGGCGCTCGGTCGAGTCGAGGAAGCGGCGGCACTGCTCCGCGAGGCCGTCGAGGTCGAAGCCGAAGCCGCGGTAGAGCTCGGTGTAGCTCGGCGCGCCGAGCCGCTCCGTCTCGCGGTGGACGACCTGCGCCGAGCGGAGGTAGAGCGGGTTCATCTCGGCCTCGGTCAGCTCGTTGCGCGCGTCCTCCAGCCGCTCTCGGGTCGCGCGGTCCGGCGTGTTCCCGATCGTCGGGCGGAGCATCCGGTACGGGACGTCCTCGCCGTCCACCGTCGCCTTCAGCGACGCCTCGAGCTCGGCGACGCGCTCCGACTCCTCGCGGACGAAGTTGCCGAGGTAGCCCTCGCACGCGAACTTCCAGAGCT
>Ga0335080_10007366_pt1 | contig 11409 bp, 6 predicted proteins | sample Lox_Sample_34_FD_206720 | JGI IMG/M metagenome (GOLD analysis project Ga0335080, IMG submission 206720) | Soil microbial communities from Loxahatchee National Wildlife Refuge, Florida, United States - Lox_Sample_3.4 | ecosystem: Environmental > Terrestrial > Soil > Wetlands | place: USA: Florida...
GGACGGACAGAAGGCGGAAGGTGTAGTTCTGCGGGTTGATCTCCGTGCGTTCGCGGGCGCCGACTCCCGCGTTTTCCTGCTCAACCTGCATCAGCCGCCGCAACACGTGGTTGCAGATCCACTTCGAACCGCCTTCGGAAACGACATTGAACCGTTTTTCACCCGGCGAACGGTAGACCACTTCCACCACCATGTCCGCCTGGCGCCCGCCGAGCACGCCGGTGTAGTCGAGATGGTAGTGACGCCGGGCGCGGTAGCCCTCGAGGGCGTGCGCGCGCTCCTGATTGCGCGCAACCATCCGCGCGACGACCTGGTCGCAATCAAGACTGGCAGAGGGATCCTGTGCGGAGATGGAAGGGACGGAGGCGCCAAGCGCGAGGATAACGCCGAGAACGGCCAGTTGTGTAAAAAGCCTGCGCCTTGCTCTGTTCATGCCACCTTAGGAAAGAAGGAATTTCCCTAACTAATTAAGAAACACACCGAAACTCAAAGCTTACCCCGAACTTAACCATCAGATGCGCGGCCTGTGCAACAGGTTGACAAAGAGTTGGGGCCAGAGCAATGGCTGCGTGTGGGATGGGTGCGCAATCTGCGCCGGGGAACTCTTACAGGAGTCGGAGCTTCGCCACCCGACCTCGCGGTCCGGAAGCCCCTCCGGGACCCCTTCTAGCGCGCAGTCCGCACAACGTACTCGAGGGGAACGCGATACAGGTTACCCAGCCCGTTATACAGGCCGTGCGAGAAGCGGGCGAAGTCCGCGACGCTCATGGGGAAGGTCAGCGGGTGGTCCAGGCGCTCGCTGGTGAAATACATCCACTTCCCGTCGAGTGACACGCGCGGACTGTAGTCGCGGGCGGGCGAATTGATTGCTGGTCCCAAGTTCTTTGGCTTTGTCCACCCGCCGTCCCTGTTATAGCTGATGTAGAGGTCGGAGCTCCCGATGGTTTCCTCTCTGCCGAAGCTTCCGATCAACAAGTAGCTCTCGTCAGGCGCGATGAAGGCTTCAAAGCTGGCGATCGCCGGGCCGTTCAGGGCGGCAAGCTCTTCTTCCGGCTGGTACTCACCGTTGGCCAGCCGGGTGCGGAAGATGTCGTACGTTCCGGTCTTGCGGCTGGACGTGAAGTAGATGTTTCCGTTTGCGGCCATCGAGGCGAATACCTGATCGAAGCCGCCGTTCACCGGTCCGTCGAGAAAGCGCGGCTCGCCCCAGCCCTTCTCCGTTCTTGCGGCCGCCCAGATATAGAAATGATGGCGGTCGACGCCGCCCACCGGGCGGTCACACGCAAACAGCAAGGTCTTGCCGTCGGGCGTCAGCACCGGGTCGGTATCGCGGTATTGCCCGGAGAAGGGAAGCATCTGCGGCTCGCTCCACCTGCCGTTCACCAGGTGGGACTCGAGCATCACGTACAGGTAGTGCGGCGGGACACTCTTCTGAAAGTAGAGCGTCTGGCCGTCGGCGCTGGTAGAACCCGCCAATTCGTCGTCGGGCGTAGAGACCACGCCCTCCCCGATCAATTCCGGCACGGGTGCGTCTGGTTGCGTCGCGCGCGACCCGGCAGATGCAAGCAGGCCCGCGCAGAATAGAACCGCGGCTCCGGCGATCAGCCCGCGGCGGCTCATGGTTTTGCGCTTCCGGGCATGAAGCCGCCCTCGATGGCCTCCAGGCTGATGTAGAAGATGTTCCCGTGTCCATTGAGCGTCGAATGCAGCATGGACTCCAGTTCCGCGTGAGTCAGGCGCTTTGCCGTGGGCACGGAAAAGGGGCTGCGCTCACTGGTAAAGAACAGGTACCTGCCGTCGGGCGTGATGGAGGGCGAGGCCTCGTCGGCGAACGTGTTGATCCCGTGTTCGAGGTGCCGCGCCTGCGTCCATTGGCCATTGCGGCGGATGCTGACGTACAGGTCGCCGCGGGCGTAGGGCACGCCCCCGCCTTTGACTGTTTCCTTCCTGTCTTCTCCTCCCGGCAAGCCCATTCCGGTGGACGAGAACACGAGGATGCGCTCGTCGGGAGAGATGAAGGGATCCGCTTCGTTGAACGGCGAATTGACTTCCCGGCCGAGCATCTCCGGTTCGCTCCAGCCGCCGTTGACCGGCGCCGAGCGGAAGATGTGGAAGTGCTGATCCTTGGCGCGGGTCGATGCGAAGTACAAGGCGCCGTCCCTCGTTTGGGAAGCGCCGGCGTTCCACTGGTCGTCGGTGTTTATGGGCGCGGGCAGCGGCACGGGTTCGCCCCAGCCGTTTTCCTTTCGTTGCACAGACCACACGCGCAGGACACGCGCGGGGGTGCCGGGCGCGGGCCGCAGAGATGTGAAGTACATCGTCTTACCGTCGGGCGAAAGCCGCGGAGCGAAATCGAGGTGCCGGCCGGAGAAGGAAAGCACCTCAGGCTCCGACCAGCGGCCGTCGCGGTACTTCGAGACGCAAAGCAGCCCGAATCGCGGAAACGTCGTGTATTGCGCGAGTCTGACGAAGTAGTACTCGGCGCCGTCGGGGCTGAAGGCGCCGTTGATCTCGTCGGCATCGGTCGAGATCACACCTTCGGCGAACAATCGCGGAGCGGCGACTCTTCCCACGTCATAGGGCGCGCGCGCTTGCGCGGCTGACTGCCGTGCGACGCTAGGAGGCCCGGCGTGGACAGTGGCCGCGCCGAAGAGCATGGCGGCGAAGACGGTGGTGAGCGGGACGAGTTTCGCGGTTTGCAGCTGCATGCGTCACCCCCAGCAAGCAGTTCGAGCGCCCGCTCCAAGGCGCACCTCTGTCCCACTTGGACGGCGCGCGAGGGCGGCGCGTTTCCAACGTGAACGTCGCTCGATTTGCAAATTAGTGTTTAGCGGCTTAGGCTACGGCGTTCCCGCCGTGGCGGGTCACAGCTCACACATGCAAGGAACACGAGAGTTTGCGATAGGGCCGGTGCGCGTCGGGGGTGGCAGCCCGCCGGTTTTGATATGCGGACCGTGCGTGATCGAAAGCGCGGAGCACGCCACGATGATCGCGCAGCGGGTGAAGGAAATCGCGGCCGCGGCAGGCATGCCGGCCATCTTCAAGGCGTCGTACGACAAGGCCAACCGCTCGTCCGTCGAGTCGTATCGCGGTCCGGGTCCGGCGGAAGGGCTGCGCATCCTCGGGCGTATCCGGCAGGACGTAGGCATCCCGGTGCTCACGGACATTCACGAAGCGTCTCAAGCAGCGGCGGCTGCTGAAGTGTGCGACGTCCTACAGATTCCTGCGTTTCTGTGCCGCCAAACGGACCTGTTGGTCGCCGCGGGCTCGACCGGCCGCGCCGTCAACATCAAGAAGGGGCAGTTTCTCGCACCGTGGGACATGAACAACGCGATTGAGAAGGTCGCCGGCACCGGCAACCACTCAATTCTGGTGACGGAGCGGGGCGCCTCGTTCGGCTATAACAATCTGGTCGTGGACATGAGGTCGTTCAGCGTGATGCGCCGCTTCGGCTATCCCGTGATCTTCGACGTGACGCATTCCGTGCAGCTTCCCGGGGCAAGCGGCAAGGCCAGCGGAGGGCAGCCGGAATTCATCGCGCCGCTGGCACGCGCAGGCATGGCAGCGGGCGTGGAAGGCATTTTCCTGGAAGTGCACGAGAACCCGGCGAAGGCGCTGTCCGACGGCTCGAACGCGTTGCCGCTGGACCAACTGCCGGTGCTGCTGCGCACGCTGCAGAAGATCGCCGCGGCGGTGGGCGCGTGAGCGCATTTTGTGCGGCCGGCGTCCTGCCGGCGATTCGGCGCGACGGGCGCGGGCGCAGACAAAGGCGCCGGCTGGAAGCCGGCGGTACAAAATGACACCGCGCGATACGCTCGCCAGCGCGAGGCGGGTGCTCCGAATCGAGGCGCAGGCGATCGAGGACCTCCTCGCGCGGCTCGACGACAGCTTCCACGAGGCGGTTGAGCTGTTGTTTGCCTGCAAAGGGCGCGTGGTGGTCACGGGCATGGGCAAGTCCGGGCTGATTGGACGGAAGGTGGCCGCGACGCTGGCGTCAACCGGCACGCCTGCTTCGTTCCTGCATCCGGCGGAAGCGCTGCATGGCGACGTGGGCATGCTGCTGCGCGAAGACGCGGTGCTGGCTCTCTCCAACAGCGGCGAGAATGAAGAAGTAATCCTGCTGCTGGAAACGATCAAGCGCCTCGGGTGCCCGCTCGTTACGATGACCGGCAAACCGGGCTCGACGCTGGCGGCGGCCAGCAATGTCGTGCTGGACGTTTCCGTGAGGGAAGAAGCGTGCTCGTTGAACCTGGCGCCGACGGCCAGCACCACGGCGTGCGTGGTTCTGGGCGACGCCCTGGCTATCGCGTTGATGGAGCGGCGCGGCTTCAATCCGGAGGACTTCGCCGCGCTGCATCCCGCCGGCCACCTGGGCCGCAAGCTGCGCCGCGCGAGCCAGGTGATGCACTCGGGCGACGATTGCCCGCGCGTGGCGCCCTCCGCGAAGGTGCCCGACGTGATCTACGAGATGAGCAAGAAGGGGCTGGGCATGACCACCGTGGTGGATGGCGATGGCCGGCTGCAGGGCATCGTCACCGACGGAGACCTGCGGCGTCTGATGGCCACGAAGAAAGGCGCCGCATTTGACCTTAGCGCCGGCGAATGCATGACGCGCAACCCGGCCACGATTTCGCCCGAGGAAGTCGCCAGCGCAGCGCTGAACTTGATGGAGCAGCGAAAGATTACGTCAGTCGTGGTTGCCGACAGCGACCGCCGCGTCCTGGGCGTTGTGCACATCCACGACCTGTGGACGCTGCAGCTCTTCTGAGGAGAGTCCAGTGCCCGTAACCAGACCGCGTCCGTCACCCGCCGTATTGCGCCGTGCAAAGCGCATCCGTCTGCTGCTCGCCGATGTGGACGGCACGATGACGAATGGCGGCATCCACCTGCTTTCATGGCCTGACGGCAGCGTGACGGAGATGAAGGTCTACAACGGACAGGACGGCGTGGCCATGAACCTGGTGCGTCGTGCCGGCATCCGTACGGGGATGATCTCCGGCCGGGAGTCGCCGGCGGCGCGGCAGCGTGCCCGGGAGCTGCACATGGACTTTGTCGCTGAAGGCATTCACGAAAAGCTGCCCGCGTGGGAGGACATTCTGAAACGCGCGGGCGTGCCCGCGGAGGAAACCGCTTATGTCGGCGACGACCTGCCGGACCTGGTGCTGCTGGAGCGCGCCGGTCTGGCCATCGCCGTAGCCAACGCAGTGCCGGAAGTGAAGCGGCAGGCGCACTACGTCACGCGGGCCGGCGGTGGCGATGGAGCGATGCGCGAAGTGGCCGAGCTGATTCTTCGCGCGCAGGGCAAGTGGGAAGACACCTACCGTTCCGCGCGGGCCTGAGACGCGCCGATTTGCCTCGCTGGCGGTCGGATCGGCCGCCCTACTGAATCGTGCCGCCCACGACCACGGACTGTGGATTCACGCCAGCCGGGAATGAGTTCACCGGCGTCAGCACGCCGCTCGCAGGGTCAATCGCAAACATCGAAATCGTGCCACTGGTCCTGTTGGCCACATAGAGGAACTTGCCTGAGGGGTTGACCGCTACAGACGACGGAGCACTGCCGGCCGCGGCAGGAGCCCCGGTGAATGGATTCAGCAGACCGGCAGGAAAGCCAATAGTGAAGCCGGACACGTCACTGCTTCCTGAATTCGCCGTGTAGAGGAACCTGCCGGATGGATCCACGACCAGCGATGCCGGCATAGTTCCCGGGGATGTTTGGGCGGGCACCAGCGGCGTCAGCGTTCCGGTCGAGCTTATGGCGAAAACCACGACCCTGCCGGACTGGTCCGCCACGTAGAGGAAATTGCCCGACGGGTCCACAACCACCGACGTGGGCACCGTGCCCGCGCCCGTGGAAAGGTGGCCAACCTGCAGAAATCTCCCGACGGTGAAATCGAAGATCTTGTAAATCGAAACCTCGCTGCCTCCCATCTCCGCCACATAAAAGAAGATGCCCGACGGATCGATTGCTATGGAAGCCGGAGAGTTGATCCCGTTCGGCGTCCCCGGCGGCTGGAAGCTCGAGAGAGAACCGGACGTCTGATCGATGGTGAATGCGGAGAGCACGCTGTCGTTCTGGTTCGTCACGTAGAGGAATCTGCCGGTCGGGTCGACCGCCAAAGCTCGAGGCCCCAACCCTGTCGCAAAAGATCCCACCGGAGCCAGCGCCCCACTGGACGCGATCGTAAATACAGAAACGGTGTTGTCCCCAAAATTCGTGACGTAGGCAAACCTGTGGGTGGGGTCGACGGCGACCGCGCTCGGATTCATGCCCGCCAGAAATGGCGATCCCGCAACAGCGTTAAGTGCGCCGGACACCGCATCCACGGTATACGCCGAGACGTTGCCCGACGAGACGGGCGCGGTCGCCGATCCGAAGTTGGCGGAGTAGGCGATTTTAGGAACATATTCCGCCTGGGGGCCCGCGCTGATGACTGTGGCGAGGGGCATGTGTTGATTTCGAATGGAGCCGGTCTCGGTGAGAGTTCCATCGGGGTTGATCCCGTACACCGTCACGAGGTTGTCGTTACCGGTGGCATAGAGAAACTTGCCCGTCGGATCTGCAGCGACTGCAACCAGAACCGAGCCGCTGAAGGACGTGAATAAGCCGGCAGAAGTAAGCGCTCCGGTTGCCGCGTCGATCTGAAAACCGGAGATATTGGGCGAGCCGGTCTGCGTCAGGTACATGAACCCTCCGCCAGGGGTCATGGCCACGGCCATAGACGCGAATGTAGCGCCCACAGCGAACGGCGAGCCGGAAACAGCGGTGAGCACTGCGTCTGCCTGGCTGATTCGGAATGCTGATATGCCGCTCGTGGACGTCGCGGTGTTGAGCAGGTAGAGGAAGTTGCTTGATGGATCGACGACGATCGGTCCTGGCGCACAGTGTCCGGGGGCGATGGGCATGGGGCACGTGGAAGCTATGAAGGGCGAGCCAGGCGCCGCGGTCAATGCGCTGGTAGCGGGGTCGATGACGAATGCGGAGATCTGATTTGTGTTTGTAACCACGTTGACGCTGTCCACGGCCGAAAAGTAGAACTTTCCAAGTGGGTCGATCGCCGGCCTTCCGCCTAGTCCGCTGAAAGGCGAACCCACGATCGGGGTCACTGCTCCGGTGGTCTGGTCAATATCGACGACGGCGCCTCCAGTAAAAAGCAGCCGATCGACTCCGGGAATGGCAAGGATGACGCCATTGCCTCCAGGCGGCCGGGTCGCCGTGGCCGGAGGATTGATTACGCCCGTAACGGGATCGAATTTGGAAATAAAGAGCGAACTGAGACCCGGAGTGTACAGAAACCTGCCCAGAGCCACGGTGAAAGTCGATAGACCCGCCGGCGGAGCGTAGCCATTAGCCCGAAGCTGACCCGTCGTTGCGTCCACCGTGTACGTGGAAATCGTGCCGTCCTGATTGGACATGAAAACAAAACGGGCTACCGGCAAGGTGACGTTGATTGTGAATGTGCGGATCGCCATTGTGGGCGGACCCGACGAGTCCATGACCTGCACGGTGAAGGTGAACATTCCCGTCGCTGTCGGCGTGCCACTGAGGATTCCCGTCACGGGATCGAGAGTCAGACCTGGTGGCGGTGTGCCGGAGATGACCGCCCACGTGTATGGTCCCGTTCCTCCAACCGCCTCGATGAGCTGGCTGTAGAACAGGGTCACGGCGCCGGCGGAGACGGCGGTGGTTGTGATGGCCACGCTGGGAGCGACGACTGTCAGATCCTGATTCCCGGTGCTGGCGGCATGCGTTGGCGTGGCGGCGAAGTTCGCCGTGATGGTGTGCGCGGGCGGGCTGACCATAGCGCTGGCCGTAAGCATGACCGTGCACGAGGATGTGCTGGCCGTGGCGGCGGCCAGGGTACAGGGAGAAGTGAGCAGGTCGCTGCCGTCGGAGGAACTCACGGCAACCGCGGTTGCCACGCCGGGAGGAGACTGCGTGCCCGCAGATGCATCGGCGACGGTGACTGTGGCCGTCAGGCTTTGAGCCGTCACCACCGGGTTCGGAACCAAAGCCACGGATGTGGCTGTTGCTCGCAGAGTCACAGTAAGGCTCGCCGGACTTGTGCTGTTGCTGCTCGGCGAATGAGGGGAGCCGGCAGGAACAAAGGCCGCGGTGATCGCGTGCGAGCCCGGCGTGTCGATCGGGGTCACCGTGGCGGTGCAGGATGATTTGTCTGTGGTTGCCGGCACCGGCGCCAGGGTGCAGCTCATGGACGGCGCGAAGACATCTCCCGCAACGGAAGAGTTCAGGGACGCGGTACCCAGTGGATTTAACGGCGTACCTGCATCGGTATCCGTCACGGTGATGGTTACCGTGGAGCTCTGATTGATCGCCACAGTGCCTGGTGAGAGTACAGCGACCGTTGAGGTCGCTCGCGCATTCACCGCCAGGGCTCCCGTGCTGTTGCTCGTTGCATGGATGTTGTCGGTTGGCGTGTAGGTTGCGGAGATGGTGTGCGGCCCAGCAGGAGCTACAGGCAGCACCGTGGCCGAGCAACTCGATTGTGTGGAACTCATCGCCACGGCAACCAGGCTGCACGTAGGCGCCGGAGTGAAGGCATCGCCGCCCGCAGAAGAGCCAAAGGATACGGTGCCGAGCGGGTTCGATGGCGCTCCTGCGCCCGTGTCCGTCACGGTCACTGTTACCGTACTCCCCTGATTGACGGGCACGCTGCCCGGTGCAAAGGCTACCGCGGTGGATGTTGCCCTTGCTGCCGCCACGACGTTCGTGATGTCGGATGCCGCGTCATTGGCGGCGTTCGTGTCTCCGCTGGTTGTCACGCTAGCCGCGTTGGTCAGCATGCCCGCAATGGTAGTGGAGGCGATGTTCACGGTCAGTGCAATCGCGTTGGTCCCGTTGCCGGCGGCAAGGCCTGGATTCGTACAAGTCACCACTTGCGACGCGGCGGCGCAGGTCCAGCCGGTGCCGGTCCCGCTCACGAAGCTCATCCCGTTGGGCAGCGTATCGGTCACGGTGATCATGCCCGACGCGGCACCGCCAACGTTCGTCACGGTCAGGGTATAGAGACCGTTCGAGCCGGCGTTGAAACTTCCGATGTGGGTCTTGGCCAGCGAAAGGTCGATCACTGGCGCGGCGTTCACGGTAGTGGGATCCGATGCCGTGTTGTTGGCTGCGTTGTTGTCGCCGCTCGCAGCCACGGTCGCGGAGTTGGTTACGTTTGGTCGCGCCGCGGCTGCCACGCTTACCGTCAGAGTGATGACGCTCATGTTGCTTCCGGTGGTCGCGGCGATGGGACCGGGATTAGTGCACGTGACGACCTGCGCGGCGGCAGAACAGGTCCATCCGGTCCCTGAGCCGCTCACGAAACTCAGCCCTGCAGGCAGCGTGTCCGTGACGGTTACTGCGCCCGTCGTGGGAGTGTTTCCCACGTTTGTTACCGTCAGGGTATAGGTCCCGTTTGAACCGACAGTAAAGTTCCCCGTGTGCGTTTTGATTAGTTTGAGATCGATCGCCGCGGCGTTCACAGTGAGTTGAAACGTTTTTCGATCGAGCGTCTTATGTCTATTGCTGTCGTCAACGGTGATGATAAACATGTAGGCTCCGGCGGCCGTCGGAGTCCCCATCAGCAGGCCATCGGTGCTTAGCGTCAGACCGGGTGGGACGGACGAGGACGTAGTCGGCTGTGCGGTCCACGTGAGGTCCCCCAGGTTCGCCGGGGGGTTTGTAACGGCGAATTGAAGCGAGTAGGCCTGGTTCGTTGTTCCATCCGCGAGGGGCGACGTCTGGACAATCGCGTGGAGTTGCAGGGTAGGGACACATCCGGGAGAAACAGCCGCCAAGGCCACCAGAACGGAAAGCAGAGTCGCCGTCTTACGATGGCACATGAGCCCCTCCGGGAATCGCCGATGAGTCGGCAGGGAACCGGCCCTTGGAGGGCAGACTTACGCAGGGCGGGGCCTGGAAGTCCTTCGGGGAAGCTGATATTCTTCTTACATTCTTCTTGGTTCTACTTAGGGGTCTTTTTGGAAGAGCCGTCGTCTTAGTGGTGCGCTCGTGCCTGCAAGTCAGAACTACTACGAATTCAAGGACTTCCGTCTCGACCCAGTCGAGAGGCTGCTCTTCCGCGATGGCGAACTGGTTCCCCTTGCTCCCAAAGCCCTCGACACCCTTCTGGCTCTGGTCGAACGCCGCAACCACATCGTCGAAAAAGATGAATTGATGAACTTAGTGTGGCCGGGGACCTTCGTAGAGGAAGGGAGCCTGTCGCAGAACGTTCACATCCTTCGAAAACTGCTCGGCGACAGCGGGAATGGAAACGCGTGCATAGAGACCATTCCAAAACGCGGATACCGCTTCGTCGCGCCCGTCCGCACGGTCTTTGTCTCCGCCAGCCCCAGGTTCGCGCCTGATGGAACACCCGAGGCGCTCCCGCCACCGGTGGTCGAACACCCTTCGGAACCGGCCGCTCGTGTTTTCTCCAAGCGGCCCAGCCTGTTGAGAGTTGCGGCTATGGCTGCGACGGTGCTTCTTCTATGCGCCGGAGCCTTCGCTTTCTGGATTACCCGGAGCTGGCCTGTACTGTCATTTGCCCCGCGGGACTGGATCCTGGTCACTGACTTCGCAAACCGCACCGGCGACCCGCGGTTCGACAAAGGGCTGCTCACCGCGCTGACCGTGGACCTGGAGCAGTCGCATTACGCCAACGTGTTTCCCCGCTCGCGGATTGCCACTGCTCTCCAGCGCATGGGGAAGGCGGCCCAGAGCGGCCAGGGGGCTGTGATCGACGAGGCTGTGGGGCGTGAAATCTGTGTGCGCGAGAACATCCGCGGGCTGGTGACCACCAGCATTGCCCGCGTCGGCGAGCGCTACGTGCTGGATGCCAGCCTCGTGAATCCTGTTACCGGTGAAGTCGTCAAGTCGCACTCGGTTCGGGCCGGGAGCGAAAACGAGATCCTAGACGCGCTGGACTCCATTGCCAGCAGCCTGCGGCGGGATCTGGGAGAGACCCTCTATTCGATTAGGCGCAACGACAAGCCGCTGCCACTGGTTACCACAGCGTCGCTCGAGGCATTGCAGCACTATGCCGAAGCCAGAGCGCTTTGGAGCGGCGCGAAGTATCAGGATGCGCAGACGGAGCTGTCTCTAGCCCTCCGGGCCGACCCGGATTTCGCGATGGCGCATGCGTTTCTGGGCGGCAACTACTACAGCCACATCTTCAGCAATCCGGTGAAGGGCAAGGAGCATTTCGAGCGGGCGCTCGCGCTTTCCGGCCGCGTCACGGATCGGGAACGGATGTTCATCGAAGCCGGCTACGCAGGAGCGCAGGGACATTGGGACGAGGCAATGCGCCTACAGGAAGCCTATCTCCGCGTCTATCCCGACGACCTGAATATGCAGTTGAATCTGGCTAATGCGTTTCTGGCCGCCAGGCGCCTGGAGGAAGC
>Ga0335080_10007368_pt1 | contig 11408 bp, 10 predicted proteins | sample Lox_Sample_34_FD_206720 | JGI IMG/M metagenome (GOLD analysis project Ga0335080, IMG submission 206720) | Soil microbial communities from Loxahatchee National Wildlife Refuge, Florida, United States - Lox_Sample_3.4 | ecosystem: Environmental > Terrestrial > Soil > Wetlands | place: USA...
GAAGACCACGACACGCTCATCCGCCTGATGGAGGGCGTCGAGGACATCCCGGGCGCGGTGCTCGCGGAGGGCCTGCCCTGGGATTGGGAGACGTTCCCGCAGTTCCTCGACTCACTCGAGGCGCGCCACTGCGACGTCGACTTCGCGGCGCAGCTGCCGCACGCGGCGCTGCGCGTGTACGTGATGGGCAAGCGCGGCGCCGCCCGCGAGCCCGCAAATGCCGCCGACATCGCGGCCATGGCGCGGCTCGCGCGCGAGGCCGTCGAGGCGGGCGCGCTCGGCTTCTCGACGTCGCGCACCTTGAACCATCGCTCGAGCGACGGCCAGCCGACCCCGACGCTCACCGCGGCGGAGGACGAGCTGCTCGGCATCGCCCGCGCGCTCGGCGACGCGGGCAAGGGCGTGCTGCAGTTCGTGTCGGACTTCACCGACTCCGAGCGCGAGATGGCGATGCTGCGCCGGCTCGTCGAGGCGTCGGGCCGGCCGCTTTCGGTGTCGCTCGTGCAGAACGAGATGTCGCCGAACGGCTGGCGCAAGCTGCTGGGCTGGATCGACGACGCGGCCGCGGCGGGCTTGCCGATGCGCGCGCAGGTGGCCGGCCGGCCCGTCGGGCTGATGTTCGGCTTCGACACCACGCTCAACCCGTTCTGCACGCACGCGAGCTGGCGCGAGATCGCGGCGCTGCCGCTCGAAGGGAAGCTCGCGCGGCTGCGCGACCCCGCGTTCCGCGCGCGCATGCTGGCCGAGTCGCCCGGCAGCAATGCGCCCTTCCTCGTCCACGTGCTGCAGAACTTCGAGAAGATGTTCGTGCTGGGCGATCCGCCCGACTACGAGCAGACGCGCGACCGCTCGATCGGCGCGCGCGCCCGCGCGTCGGGCGTCGCTCCGCAGGAGCTCGCGTTCGACGAGATGCTCGCCGGCGACGGCCGCGGGATGCTGTACTTCCCGTTCCTGAACTATGCGGAGGGGAACCTCGACCCGTCGCTCGCCATGATGAAGAGCCCGAACACGGTGCTCGGTCTCGGCGACGGCGGCGCGCACCTGGGCACGATCTGCGACGCGAGCTTCAGCACGCACATGCTGACGCACTGGACGCGGGACCGCTCCCGGGGCGAGAGACTGCCCGTCGAGACCGTCGTGCGCTGGCACGCGCGCGATACGGCCGAAGCGGTCGGCCTGTTCGACCGCGGCCTCGTGCGCCCCGGCTGGCGCGCCGACCTGAACGTGATCGACTACGAGCGTTTGCGCTTGCGCCCGCCGCGTCTGCTCCACGACCTGCCCGCCGGCGGCCGCCGCCTCGTGCAGGACGCCGAGGGCTACCGGCTCGCGGTCGTCCACGGCCAGATCACGTACCGAGACGGCACGCCGACCGACGCCCTCCCCGGCCGCCTGATCCGCGGCGCGCGAGCGGCTCCGGCTTGAGGCAACCCACGGGCGGATAGCTCAGCGGTAGAGCGGCGCCTTTACACGGCGCGGGCCGGGGGTTCGAATCCCTCTCCGCCCAGGGAAGCTACGCCCTCGCGCGGTCGACGGCGGCCATCGGGTCGCCGGAGCTCGGCGCGGGGACCTCGACGATCGGGTCGTCGACGTCGTCGTACTCGAGCCGGAGCGCGCGGCTCATCACGGCGTGCATGTCGTACATGCACGTCACGTACGTCAGCTCGAGGATCTCGACGTCGCTGAGCTCGGCGCGCAGCGCCGCGAACACGTCGTCGGGCACGCGTCCGCCCTGCAGCACCAGGCAGTCGGTGTAGGCGAGCACCGCGCGCTGGATCGGCGAGTAACAAGTCGCGACCGACCAGCCCTTGACCGCGCGCACCTGCTCTTCCGACAGGCCGACCGCGCGCGCCGCCTTGCAGTGCTGCGAGAAGACGAACTTGCTGCCGCGCGCGTAGCCGGCGCGCAGCTGGCCGAGCTCGCGCAGCTGCTGCGACAGCTTGCGCTTGCCGCTGCGGTAGAAGCCGAAGCCCGACACCGCGTGGTCGAAGCAGTCGGGCACGTTCGCGAACACGGTCCACCAGTTGCCCGGCGTGCCCGTGGCAGTGCCGGGCTGCTTCACCGGATCGCGGTCGCCGAAGAGCATCTCGTAGAGCTTCTTCCCGGCGGGGTGGACTTCGTCGCGCGAGATCTCCTTCAAGCGGGGCATGGGGGGCTCCTTTCAGGGGAAGGGGAAGCTGGGCGCGTTGGCCTCGACGAGCGCGCGGCCGCACTGCTCGCCGACCAGGTCCAGGTCGAAGACCGTGTGCGCGCTCATCATGTGCACGTCGCGCACGATGCGCTGCAGCTCGTGGTCCAGGTAGTGCACGCTCGCGCCGCTGCCGTCCATGACATCGCGCACGACCTTGCGGCAGTCGCGCACGACGTGCGCGATCGTGAGCCGCGACTGGAGCTGGTCCATCGCCGACATCTCGCACGCGCCGCGCGCGTGCGCGGTGAGCTTGCGCGCGACGTCGCGCAGCACGGTCTCCGCGGCGCGCGCGTCCGCGAGCGCGTGCGCGAGCCGCACCTGGCCGGGCGCGCGGTGGCTCTGCGTCTTCTTCGTGCCGAACGGCACGCGTTCGGCGAGGAGCCGGCGGAACAGCTCGACCGCGCGCCGCGCCGCGCCCACGGACGGGATCGCCGCCGTGAGCGACAGGAACGGGAACACCGGAATGCGGCGCAGGTAGTCTTCCTCGGCGAGCGAGCCGGCCATGGGCCGCACGGTCACGTAGCGCTCGGGCACGTGGATCGACGTGGCCTTGATGTCGCGGCTGCCCGTCGCAGCCATGCCGTCGACGTGCCAGTTGTCGATCACCTCGACGGCGTCGGGCCGCACCAGGAACATGCGCGGCAGACCGTCGGGCTCGGTGGCAATTCGGCCCGACAGCAGCACCCAGTCCGCGTGCACGATGCCCGTGCCGAAGCGCCAGTGGCCCGAGAGCTCGAAACCGTCACCTTTCGGTGTAGCAATCCCGTCGTTCGGGTTCACGCTGCCGGGCGCGAGCACGAACGGCTGCCGCGAGAAGATCTCCTCCTGCACGTCGGGCGCGAAGTTCCCGAGCTGCCAGTTGTGCTCCATGTAGAACGTGGTGATCCAGCCGGTCGAAGCGCACGCCTCGCTCACCGCGATGCCGATGTCGACGTACAGGTCGAGGTCGATCTCGTAGCCGCCGAAGCGCTTCGGCACGAAGCTCTTGAAGACGCCGCTGGCGCAGAGCGCCTCGATGACGGCGTCGTCGGGCTTGCGCTTCGACTCGGCGTCCGCCGCTCGCTCGGCGACGAGCGGGACGAGCGCGCGGACCCGCTCGAGCAACCCGTCGGCGGAGCTCAAGAGCGCGGGCTCTCGACTTCGAGCTTGCGTCGGCCCTCCAGGCGGAAACGGATGCGCGGCACCGCGTCGTCGGCAGTGAACGGGCGCAAGAGGTGGCAGACCTCGAGCTGCAGGCCGTTGGGGTCGCGGAAGTAGATCGACTTCGACCAGCCCTCGTGGTCTACGGGGCCGTTGACGTCCACGCCGTGCGAGACGAGGTGCGCCTTGATGCGCTCGAGGTCGTTCTCGGACTCGGCGTCGAACGCGAAGTGGTAGACGCCGGGCGGCAGGCCGAGGCCTTTGTTGATGCCCGTGTCGAACGCGTTCGGAAAGCCCGCCACTTCCTCGCCGCTCATGAAGCCCATGAGCTGGCCGTTCCCCACGTCGAAGAAGTAGTGCTTCATGCGGCCCTTGCCGACGACGTCGATCATGTCGGCGCGCACGAGCGGGAAGCCGAGCACGTCCTCGTAGAAGGCGCGCGTCGCCTCCATGTCCCGGGTGCCGAGATCGATGTGGTTGAACCCGCGGGTCTTGAGCATCGAGCGACTCCCTCGTCGGGCGTGTTGCCCGAGCTTCATCGTAATGAGACTATGCGCCGGGATCAATCGAAAGCCGCGATGACTCACTCATCGGCTCGTATCGTCAGAATTTCTGACAGCGCCGCGCTCGGCCAGGATGCGGCGGATCCGCTCGTGAGAGAGCCCGGCCGCGTCGCCGATCTTGCGCAGGCTGTGGCCGTCGGCCGCGGCGCTTCTGATCCAGGCGTGGAGCTCGTCGCGCGCGCGCTCGGCGGCGCGCGCCCGCGACTGCACGCGCGCGAGCACGCGATCCTCGGCGGTCGTGCGCTCGTTCGCGGGGCGGAGCAGGAGCTCGACCAGGTGCGCGACGGTCGTGTCGGAGGGCGGTGCCTGTTCGAGCGCGCGAAGCGCGAGTACGCCGAACGCGAGCGACAGCACCAGCCGCGCGAGCTCGCCGATCGGCAGCGCGGGATCGATGCGGCCCGACTCGACGCCGGCGCGCGCGCTGCGCTCGAACGCGTCGAGGTGCGCGCGGAGCACGCGGCGATAGCCCTCGGCGACGTTGGGGTCGCGGCGCGCGAGCACGAGCGCGTCGAAGAGCAACAGGTCGCGGCGCCCGCTCGGCGTGGCGAGCAGGCTGCGCGCCAGCGCGGGCGCGAGCTCCGCCGCCGGGCGCGCGGCGATCGCGGTGCTCCGGCGCGTGAACGCCTCGACCGTCTGCAGCCCCACGGCCTCGAGCAGGAGCTCGAGCTTGCTGCGGAAGTGGCCGTACACGGCGCCCGTCGTCACGCTCGCCCGCGCCGCGATGCCCGCCACGGTCGCCGCTTCGTAGCCCTTGCTCGTGAACTCCGCGACCGCGGCGTCGAGCAGCGCCGCGCGCGCGTTCGGCCGCCTGCGTTCGCGCTTCGCCCGCACCGCCATGTCGCCTCCCGCGAGCGCGATTCTAGGAGGACGCGATGACGGACCGCGAGCTGCGCGAGCTCTGCACGCGCTACTTCGACGCGATCGAGCGCCGCGACGTCGACGCCGTTGCCGGGATGTACGCGCCGGGGTTCACGTTCTGGGTCAACCTGACGGGCGCCGAGAGCTCGCGCGAGGAGAACCTGGCGACCCTGCGCGAGGGCTACGCGCTGCTGCGCCGGCGCACGTACGACGACCGGCGGATCGACACGTTCGCGACCGGCTTCCTCGCGCGCTACTCGGTGAACGTCGTGCAGCACGGCGGCAGGCGCGGCTCGTTCGCGGCGTGCATCGTGGCGCTCTGCAAGGACGGGCGCATCACGCACATCGACGAGTATCTCGACTCGAGCAAGTTCCGGGCGCCCGCGGGTGAAGCGTGACCGACGGCGAGATTCGCGAGCTGTGTCACCGCTTCTTCGACGCGTACCAGGACCGGCGAGTCGACGAGCTGGCCGAGCTCTACGCGCCCGACTGCATCGTCTGGCACAACGTGTTCGGTCGCGAACAGAGCGGTGCCGACAACCTGGCGGCGCTGCCGAAGAGCTACGAAGGCCAGCGCCGCCGCACCTACGACGACCGCACGATCGACACGTTCGAGGGCGGCTTCGTGATCCGGTACACGCTGGCCGGCGTGCAGCACAGCGGTCACCGAGGCGCGCTCTGGATCTGCATCGTCGCGCTGTGCCGCGACGGCAGGATCACGCGCATCGACGAGTACATGGACTCGAGCAAGTTCGCGGCGTGGGCCGGGCGCGGCCCCGCTTCGGGGAGGGCATCGTGAGACGGGACTCCGAGCTGCTGGCGCTCTGCGACCGGTTCTTCGATGCGATCGAGCACAAGGACTTCGCCACCGTCGAGAAGTGCTACGCACCGGAGTGCGTGGTGTGGCACAGCCACGATTGCTTGTACCAGTCGCGCGAGTCGAACCTGCAGACGCTCCGCGACGGAATGAACCGCCTCAAGAAGATGCGCTACAAGAACCGCCGCATTCACACGTTCGAGGGCGGCTTCGTGCAGCAGCACACGCTCTCCGTCACGCACCCGAACGACTTCGTCGGCCAGATGGACGTGTGCTTCGTGGCGTACACGCGAGACGGCATGATCTCGCGCGCGTACGAATACTTCGACACCGGACAGATCGAGAAGTTCCTGGGACCTCGGCCGGCGCCGGCGAGCTAGTTCACGTTGGCGGGGGTCTCGACTTCCGCAACGCCTTCGAAGATGTCCTGGAGCGCGTACTCCGGCACCTGGTCGTCGAGCTTCGGGCGGTCGACGAACTTGAGCGCGTGGCTCAGCACCTGGTCCATGTTCTCCACGAAGTGGATGTGGAGCCGGCGCTTCACCTTCGCGGGGATCTCCTTCAGGTCGCGCTCGTTCTCCTTGGGCACCAGCACGGTCTCGATGCCGCCGCGCGTGGCCGCGATCAGCTTCTCCTTGAGCCCGCCGATCGGCAGCACGCGGCCGCGCAGCGTGATCTCACCGGTCATGGCGATGTTCGCGCGAACGGGAATTCCGGTGAGCGCGGAGACGAGCGCCGTCGCCATGGTGATGCCCGCGGACGGGCCGTCCTTCGGCACGCCGCCCTCGGGCACGTGCACGTGCAAGTCGACCTTCTGGTAGAAGTCGCGTGACAGGCCGAGCTGCTTGGCGCGGCGGCGCACGTAGGAGAGCGCGGCCTGCGCGGATTCCTTCATCACGTCGCCCAGGTGTCCGGACACCTGGATGCGTCCCTTGCCGGCGGTGACGAGCGCTTCGATCGTGAGCAGCTCGCCGCCCACTTCCGTGAACGCGAGGCCCGTCGCGATGCCGACCTGATCGCTGTCCTCCTTGCGGCCGAAGCGGTACTTCGGCACGCCGAGGTACTTGCGCACCTGCTTGGGGCCGATCGTCGCCGTCACCTTGGCGTCGCTCGACACGACTTCGCGCGCGAGCTTGCGGCAGATCGAGCCGATCTCGCGCTCCAGGCTGCGCACGCCGGCTTCCTTGGTGTAGCGGCGGATCATCTCGTACAGGCCGGCGTCGGTGAACTCGATCGCCTGGCCCTCGAGCCCGTGCTCCTTGATCTGCTTCGGCACCAGGAACTGCTTGGCGATCTCCAGCTTCTCTTCCTCGATGTAGCCGGGCAGCTGGATGATCTCCATGCGGTCCTGCAGCGGCCGCGGGATCGTCGCCAGCGTGTTCGCGGTGGTGATGAAGAGGATCTTCGAGAGGTCGTACTCGAGGTCGAGGTAGTGGTCGTCGAAGCTCTTGTTCTGCTCGGGGTCGAGCACCTCGAGCAGCGCCGACGACGGATCGCCGCGAAAGTCGGTCGACATCTTGTCGACCTCGTCGAGCAGGAACACGGGGTTGCCCGAGCCGGCCTTCTTCAGGCCCTGGATGATCTTGCCGGGCAGCGCGCCGATGTACGTGCGGCGGTGGCCGCGGATCTCGGCCTCGTCGCGCACGCCGCCGAGTGACACGCGCACGAAGTCGCGCCCGGTCGCGCGCGCGATCGAGCGGCCCAGCGAGGTCTTGCCGACGCCCGGCGGGCCGACGAGACACAGGATCGGGCCCTTCATGTGGCCGACGAGCGCGCGCACCGCGAGATACTCGAGGATGCGCTCCTTCGGCTTCTCGAGGCCGAAGTGGTCGCCGTCGAGGATCTGCTCGGCGGCCTTCACGTCGACCTTCTCTTCCTTGGTCTTGTTCCACGGCAGAGACAGGATCCAGTCGATGTAGTTCCGCACGACGGTCGCCTCGGCGGACATCGGCGACATCATCTTGAGCTTGCGGATCTCCTTCTTGCAGCGGTCTTCCGCGTGCTCGGGCAGCGAGTGCTCGGCGAGCTTCTCCTCGAGCTCCTGGATCTCGTTCTTGAACTCGTCGCGCTCGCCCAGCTCCTTCTGGATCGCGCGCATCTGCTCGTTGAGGTAGTACTCCTTCTGGGAGCGCTCCATCTGCTTCTTCACGCGCGAGCGGATGCGGCTCTCGACCTGCAGCACGTCGATCTCGCCCTGCAAGAGGCCGTAGATCTCTTCGAGGCGCGCGCGCGGGCTCGTGATCTCGAGGATGCGCTGCTTCTCTTCGACGTTCAGGTTCAGGTGCGCGACGACGATGTCGGCCAGCCGCGAGGCCTCGGTCACGCTCGCGACGGTGTTCACCATCTCGGGCGGGACCTTCTTGTTGAGCTTCACGTAGCTCTCGAAGGCCGACACCACGCTGCGCATGAGCGCTTCCGTCTCGACGGTGGCCTCGTCGGGCTCGTCGAGCACCTCGACGCGCACCGCGAGGAAGTCGTCACCGGTGCCCCAGTCGAGCACGCGCGCACGGCGCTTGCCTTCGACCAGCACCTTCACGGTGCCGTCGGGCAAGCGCACGAGCTGCACGATCGAGCCGAGCGTGCCGATCTCGTAGATCTCTTCGCGGCCCGGGTCGTCCGACTTCGCGTCGCGCTGCGCGGCGAGCAAGAGCGTGCGGTCGCTCGCCATCGCGCGCTCGAGCGCGCGCACCGACTTCTCGCGGCCGACGAACAGCGGCACGACCATGTGCGGGAAGACCACGATGTCGCGCAGCGGCAGGAGCGGCACGGAGCCGTTCTTGGCCGTCGGTTCGCGGTCGTCGTCGTGCTTGAAGAAGGCCATGCCCGTTCCTTATGCGCTCTCGGCGCGGTCGTAGACCATCATGGGCTCGGCGCCGTGGCGCACGACTTCCTCGTTGATGACGACTTCGGAGACGTCGTCGCGCGAGGGGATCTCGTACATGATGTCGAGCATCATGTTCTCGAGAATCGAGCGCAGGCCGCGCGCGCCGGACTTGCGCGCGATCGCTTCCTCGGCGATGGCACGCAGCGCGCCGTCGGAGAAGCGCAGCGTCACGCCCTCGAGCTCGAGCAGCTTCTGGTACTGCTTCACGAACGCGTTCTTCGGCTCCGTCAGGATCTTGAGCAGCGCCTCCTGAGAGAGCTCGTCGAGGGTCGCGACGACCGGGAGCCGGCCCACGAACTCCGGGATCATCCCGAACTTCAACAGGTCCTCGGTCTGGATGTGCTTGAACAGCTCGCCGAGCTTGCGCTGCCGCTTGCGGAGCTCGGCGCCGAAGCCCATGCCCTGCACGCCGATGCGGCGCTCGATCACGTCCTCGATGCCGTGGAAGGCGCCGCCGCAGATGAACAGGATGTTCGTCGTGTCGACCTGCACGAACTCCTGCTGCGGGTGCTTGCGGCCGCCCTTGGGCGGCACGTTCGCGATCGTGCCCTCGATGATCTTGAGCAGCGCCTGCTGTACGCCTTCGCCCGACACGTCGCGCGTGATCGACGGGTTCTCGGACTTGCGCGCGATCTTGTCGATCTCGTCGATGTAGACGATGCCGCGCTGCGCGCGCTCGACGTCGTAGTTCGCGCTCTGGAGCAGGTTCAGGATGATGTTCTCGACGTCCTCACCCACGTAGCCGGCTTCGGTCAACGTGGTCGCGTCCGCGATCGTGAACGGGACGTCGATGATCTTCGCGAGCGTCTGCGCGAGCAGCGTCTTCCCGCAGCCCGTGGGGCCGAGCAGGAGGATGTTCGACTTCTGCAGCTCGACGTCGCCCACGACCGACTGGTTCTCGATGCGCCGGTAGTGGTTGTGCACGGCGACCGAGAGCACCTTCTTCGCGGACTCCTGCCCGACCACGTACTGGTCGAGGAACGCCTTGATCTCGCGCGGCTTGGGAACGGACGAGCTGCCGCGGTCGCTGTCGCGACTCGCCTCCTCCGCGATGATGTCGTTGCAGAGCTCGATGCACTCGTCGCAGATGTAGACGGTCGGGCCCGCGATGAGCTTCTTCACTTCCTTCTGGCTCTTGCCGCAGAAGGAGCAGGCGAGATTCGTTCCCTCTTCCTTCTTCTTCATCCGCCCTGCTTCCCCTCCGTGATCCCGCGCGGCCCGCGCTCGTGCCTCGAAATGATGCGATCGACGAGGCCGTAGTCCAGCGCCTCGTGTGCGGACATGAAGCGGTCGTCCTTGGTGTCCTTCTCGACCTGCTCCGGGTCCTTGCCGCAGTGCTGGCCGAGGATCTCGTCGATCTTGTGGCGCAGGGTCAGGAACTCCTGGGCGTGGATCTGGATGTCCGTGGTCTTGCCCTGAATGCCGCCCCAGGGCTGATGGATCATGACGCGCGCGTGCGGCAGCGCGCTCCGCTTGCCCTTCGCGCCAGCGGCGAGCAGCACCGCCCCCATGCTGGCGGCCTGTCCCATGCAGATCGTCTGCACGTCGGGATTCACGTACTGCATCACGTCGTAGATGCCGAGGCCGGCGTTGACGTCACCGCCAGGCGAGTTCACGTAGAGAAAGATGTCCTTCTCGGGGTCGTCCGCTTCCAGGAACAGGAGCTGGGCGATGACGAGATTGGCGACATCGTCGTTGATGCCGCTGCCGAGCACGATGATGCGGTCCTTGAGGAGCCGCGAGTAGATGTCGTAGGCGCGCTCCCCGCGATGCGACTGCTCGATCACCATCGGAATCAGCAACGACATCTCCCCTATTGTAACGGACCGGCGAGCGCACGAACTGCTGCGACATGTGCAACCGGGCCGGCTTTCCCATTCGATTCCGCGCTCTTAGGCATCGGACAGGTTAGCTGCGCCGAGAGCCAATTCAACGGCCTTCTCCTCCGCGATTCCCGCGCGCACGGCGTCGAGAAGCCCGCGCTCGCGGTACTCGCGCTTCGTCTCGCCGAACGGGCGCTGGCTCGCTTCGGCGATCTTCTGCAGCTCGCGGTCGACGTCCTCGTCGCTGACCTCGAGCGACTCCGCCTTCGCGATCGCGGGCGCGAGCAGCGCGAGCTTCACGTCGCTCTCCACCTGCGGGCGCAGCTCGGCGCTCCAGCGCTCGACGAGGCCCTCGAGCGCTTCGCGCGAGAGCCGCGCGTTGCGGAACTGCGAGAGCATGCGGCCGATGCGCGCGCGCACCTGCGCTTCCACCAGCCGCGGCGGCACCGGGAAGGGATTCGCAGCGAGGAGCGCCTCGATCACGGCCGCGCGCTCGAGCCGCTTCTGCTCGGCGGTGCGGCCTTCGGCGACGCGCTTGTCGAGGTCGGCGCGCAGCTCGGCCAGCGTCGCGAAGCTCGACACGTCCTTCGCGAACTCGTCGTCGAGCTCGGGCACCTCGCGGCGCTTCAGCGCGACGAGCTTCACCTCGAAGCGCACGCTCTTGCCGCGCAGCGCCTCGTCCTCGTGGTCGGCCGGCATGGCAATGTCGAACGCGCGCTCGTCTCCCACCTGCATGCCGACGAGCTCGTCCTCGAAGCCGCCGAACGTGCGGCCGGAGCCGATCTCGACCTGCGCCTCGCGCGCGCTCGAGCCGGCGAACGGCTTGCCGTCGATCTTGCCCACGTAGTCGACCACGGCCACGTTGCCGCGTGCAGCCGCGCTGCCGCTCGCCTCTTCGACGAGCTGCGCCTGGCGCTGCCGCAGCTCCTCCAGGTGCGCGTCCACGGGATCGCGCTCGGGCACCGGCAACACCGGCCGCGCGACGTCGAGCCCGCGCACCTTCTGCACCTCGATCGCGGGGCGCACGTCGACGTCGGCGTCGTAGGCGAAGCGCGCGCCCGGCTTCGGCGGCTCGCCCGGCTGCAGGCGCGGCTCGCCGAGCACGTCGAGCTCCTTCTCGGCGATCGCCTGGCCC
>Ga0335080_10007369_pt1 | contig 11408 bp, 10 predicted proteins | sample Lox_Sample_34_FD_206720 | JGI IMG/M metagenome (GOLD analysis project Ga0335080, IMG submission 206720) | Soil microbial communities from Loxahatchee National Wildlife Refuge, Florida, United States - Lox_Sample_3.4 | ecosystem: Environmental > Terrestrial > Soil > Wetlands | place: USA...
GTGGACAACCGGCTCCTGGTTCCCGCGCTCACCATCGCCGGCGTGCGCGCCGGCGCACGCTTCCTGACCGCCCAGGTGCACGGCCTGCTCGAGCGCGGCGGCCAGGTGGTGGGGGTCGCCACCGATCGGGGCGAGCTCTGCGGCGATGCGGTGGTGGTGGCCGCCGGCGCCTGGACCGCGCTGGTGCCCGGCGCGCTGGCCTCGCCCGAGGCGGTGCGTCCTGCGCGCGGGCAGATGGTGATGGTGCGCACGCGGGTGCCGATCTGCCGACATGTGGTGTTCGGGGCGCGCGGGTACGTGGTCCCCCGCACCGATGGGCGGCTCCTCCTGGGGAGCACGGTCGAGTTCGCCGGCTTCGAGAAGCAGGTGACCGTGGCCGGCCTCTCCTCGGTGCTGGGGGTCGGGATGCGGCTCTTTCCGGGGCTCTCCGGCGCTCCCGTGGTAGAAACCTGGGCCGGGTTCCGCCCGCATACGCCCGATGGGCTCCCCGTGCTCGGACCCGGCTCGCTGCCGGGGTTGTTCCTCGCCAGCGGACATTTCCGCAATGGCATTCTCCTGACCCCGATCACCGCCAACGTGCTCACCGACACGATCCTGGGTCGCACATCATCGATCGATCTGACCCCGTTTCGGGTCGACCGGAAGGCGCTTACACTGTGACAGCCGTGAACGCGCTGGCGCGCCGACCCGAGGGGGTCGACGCCGCCCCGTGGCAGCGCCGGAGGGCGGAACCCTAGGATGCAACTCGTGGACAACCTGGCTGCGCCGACCCGCATCCTGATCGTCGACGACGATGCATCCGTCCGCGACGTGATCTCGGTGCTCCTCCAGGAGGAAGGGTACGAGTGTCGCACCGCCAGCTCGGCCGAGGCGGCGCTCGACGTGGCGGCGGCCGAGGCGCCACCGCTGGTCATCAGCGACATGAAGATGCCTGGACGGGATGGCATCTGGCTCCTCGAGGCATTTCGCGAGCGCTATCCCGAGACCGCGGTGATCATGCTCACCGGGTACGGTGACACCGAGGCAGCGGTGGACTGCCTCCGGCGCGGCGCGGTCGATTACCTGCTCAAGCCGCCGAAGCTCACCGACCTCATCCGCGCCATCGAGCGCGCACTGGCAAAGCGGCGCATCGAGCTGGCCCGCAAGCGGTACCAGAAGAAGCTGGAGCGGAAGGTGCGCGACCGGACCGGCGAGCTCCGGACGGCGCTCCGGGACATCCAGAACACCTACCAGACGACGCTGCTCGCGCTCGTCCGGGCGCTCGACGCCCGCGAGCACGAGACCAGCGACCACAGCCAGCGCGTCGTGAAGTACACCGAGGCGATCGCCGAGCGCCTGGGCCTGCGCGGCCCGGAGCTGGAGGAGATCGGCCGCGGCGCCCTGCTCCACGACATCGGCAAGATCGGCGTCTCCGACGCGGTGCTCCTCAAGCCCGCGAAGCTCACTCCCGAGGAGTGGAAGGAGATGCGGAAGCATCCGGACATCGGCTACGACATGATCCGGAGCATCGAGTTCCTGAACACCCCGGCGGCCATCGTCCTCAGCCACCAGGAGCGCTTCGACGGTCGGGGCTATCCGCGCGGCCTCCGCGGCGAGGAGATCCACATCGGGGCCCGCATCTTCGCCGTCGCCGACACGCTCGACGCGATGACCTCCGACCGGCCCTACCGCCGGGGGACGACGTTCGAGAACTCGGTGGACGAGATCCAGCGCTGCGCGGGCTCGCAGTTCGATCCCGAGGTGGTCCGGGCGTTCATGGACATCGGGGTGAAGAACCTCCGGCGGATCAAGGAAGACATGGCCGCCGCCAAGGCGCGCGAGACCGCCCAGGTGGAGCAGGACGCGCGCGACGCCGAGGAGGCGCTGGACCGGGCGCTGGACTCGGTCGACAACGACGTCGCCGCCCGCATCGCCCAGGGGCAGCGATAGACCGCCCGGGCATCCCCTCGGAAGCACCCGTCGTGCGCCCTGCTCTCGTCGCCGGAGTCCTGCTCGCGCTCGCCTGCGGCGGAGCACCGACGACGGACGTTCAGACCCGGAGCGGGCCGGTCCAGTTCCAGGCCGGCAACGCGCTGTTCGTCATGTCCGGGGCAGCCATCTATCCGACGACGACCCTGCCGGACGGCGGGACCGACTTCGGAACGCCGCTCGAGGGGACGGGCTTCAACCTCACCATCGCCGATGCCGCCTGGAACTGCTGGGACGCGAGTCCAGGCCCGCCCCCGACGACCATCAACGCCCTGAACTGGGAGGTGATCCGGCTGAACACCGGCACCGTCCCCACGGGCAGCTACGCCGCGGTGAGCGCGTTCGACCCGGCGAATCCCGTCGGCTCCACCGGCGGCGGGTACGCGGAGCGGCGGGGCGCCTGTCTCTCCCGGCACGAGGTGCTCGGCGGCGGCACGGTGAGCATCGACCACCTGGACGATCAGACCGCGCAGGGCAGCGTCACGGTCACGCTCGATGATGGGACCCGGATCGAGGGTCCCTTCGTCGCCCGGCGCTGCGACTTCATCGGACTCCAGATCGCGATGGCCAGCGAGGGCGCCCTCCCGCTGCCGCCCTGCACCTCTCCCTGAGCGGCGCCTCGCTCAGCGGTAGATGTCCCCGCCCTCCCGCAGGAACTCCTCCGCCTTCTCCTTCATCCCCTGCTCCACGTCGGCCGCCCGGACCTCCTGGGTGAGCTGCATGGAGCAGAAGTGGGGGCCGCACATCGAGCAGAAGTGGGCCACCTTCGCCCCGTCGGCAGGCAGCGTCGCGTCGTGGAACTCGCGCGCCTTCTCCGGGTCCAGCGAGAGGTTGAACTGGTCCTCCCACCGGAACTCGAAGCGCGCCTTCGACAGGGCGTCGTCGCGGGCCTGCGCTCCGGGGTGGCCCTTGGCGAGATCGGCGGCGTGGGCGGCCAGCCGGTAGGTCACCACCCCCTGCCGCACGTCCTCCCGGTCGGGCAGGCCAAGGTGCTCCTTCGGCGTCACGTAGCAGAGCATGGCCGTGCCGAACCAGCCGATCATCGCCGCGCCGATGCCGCTGGTGATGTGGTCGTACCCCGGCGCGATGTCCGTGGTCAGGGGCCCCAGCGTGTAGAACGGAGCTTCCTGGCACAGCTCGAGCTGCTTGGTCATGTTCTCGCGGATGAGGTGCATCGGGACGTGGCCCGGCCCCTCGATCATCGTCTGGACGTCCCGCGCCCAGGCCCGCTTCGTCAGCTCACCGAGCGTCTCCAGCTCGCCGAACTGGGCCGCGTCGTTCGCGTCGGCGATCGAACCCGGCCGCAGCCCGTCCCCCAGGCTGAAGCTCACGTCGTACGCCTTCATGATCTCGCAGATCTCGTCGAAGTGCGTGTAGAGGAAGTTCTCCTGGTGGTGGGCGAGGCACCACTTGGCGAGGATGCTTCCCCCGCGGCTCACGATGCCGGTGACCCGCCGGGCGGTGAGCGGCACGTAGCGCAGCAGCACCCCCGCGTGAACGGTGAAGTAGTCCACGCCCTGCTCCGCCTGCTCGACCAGCGTGTCCCGGTAGATCTCCCAGGTCAGCTCCTCGGGCTTGCCACCCACCTTCTCCAGCGCCTGATAGATGGGCACCGTCCCGATGGGCACCGGGCTGTTGCGGAGGATCCACGCCCGGGTCTCGTGGATGTTGGGCCCGGTGGAGAGGTCCATCACCGTGTCCGCTCCCCAGCGGATGGCCCACACCAGCTTCTCCACCTCCTCCTCGATGGACGAGGTGACCGCCGAGTTGCCGATGTTGGCGTTCACCTTCACCAGGAAGTTACGGCCGATGATCATCGGCTCGAGCTCGGGGTGGTTGACGTTGGCCGGGATGATGGCTCGCCCGCGCGCCACCTCGTCGCGCACGAGCTCCGGGGTCACCGTTCGCGGGAGGCTCGCGCCGAAGGACTGTCCGCGGTGCTGTCCCTCTGCCGCCTGCTCCTGGACCAGCGACTCGCGGAGCGCCACCGCCTCCATCTCGGGGGTGACGATGCCCTTCCGGGCCGCGTGGAGCTGGGTGACGTTCCCCCCCCGCCGCGCGACCCGCGGCGTGCGCACCCACCCCATCCGCAAGTCCCGGAGCCGGGGGTCCACCTCGCGGGCCCGCCCGTACGCCGAGGTGACGCCGGAGAGCGTCTCGAGCACCGGGTCCCGGTCGAGCCAGGTGCGCACCGGCTCCAGCCCGCGCCGCAGATCGATCCGCGCCTCGGGGTCGGTGTACGGCCCGCTCGTGTCGTAGACCTGGACCGGAGGATTCGGCATCTCCACCCAGCCCGAGCCCTGGCGCACGCGGGTGGGTGTCTGAGCGATCTCCCGTACCGGCACCCGGACCTCGGGGTGCAACGTCCCCGTCCGGTAGAGCTTCCTCGATGCGGGGAGCGGTCCCCGGGTGATGCCCTCCAGGCGCTCCGCGCTCACGCTCAGCTTGGTCCGTCCGCTCATGACACTCCCACCGCCGCGGAGGGACGGGGCCGGGCGGCTCCGTTCGCTGCTTCCCTCCGCCGGCATCACCCGGTTCAGGTTCCGAGGGTCCGGCCACCGGCCGTCTCAGCCGAGCCCCAGCGAAGCGGGTCCGGCACCCCTAGCAGCGATGCGCGACACAGTACCCGAACCCACGGTGCCTGGGGGGCAATCGGGAGCCGGCGGAGTCCAGTCGGCGACGCCCGTGTCTCGGCCACCGGGAGCGCCGTCCTCGAAGCGGAGGAAGCCGATGGGCCGGGGACGGATCGTCGTAGATCGCCTCCATCGGTTCCTCCTGCTCGCCTCGCGCTCCCATGCCCATCCCCGTCCGCTTCGTCCTGGTCCACCCCCGCACGCCGGAGAACCTGGGGGCAGCCGCCCGCGCGCTGAAGAACTTCGGACAGTCGGACTGGACCTGGGTGCGTCCGCCCTGGAATCCGGATGACGCCCGAGCCCGCGCCCTCGCCGTCGGCGCCGAGGACGTCCTCGCCTCGGCACGCCTCTCTGCCACCCTCGAGGAGGCAGTGGCCGACTGCAGCTGGGTGGTCGGCACGTCGGGACGGACGCGGCTACGGCCCGTCCCCATCGACCCGGAGGCCTTCGCCGCCGAGGCGGCCCGCCGGCCGGGACGCGTGGCGCTGGTGTTCGGCGACGAGCGGACCGGCCTCGGCCGCGAGGACCTCGCCCGCTGCCATGCGCTCAGCCGCATCCCCGCCGACGCGCGCCAGCCATCGCTGAACCTCGCCCAGGCGGTGTGCCTCTACGCGTTCGCGCTGTGGCGAGCTCCTGCGAGGCCCGCCGGAGCGGCGCCGCGGACCGGAACCAACGCCGAGCTGCGCCGGCTGGAGGAGCTGCTCGACGGCGTTCTCCGGACCGTCGGGTTCGTCCGTCCTGGCCGGGCTGGCGTGGCTCCCCTCGTCGCTCCCTGGCGGCGCGCCGGGCTCACCCGGACCGAGATGAGGGTCTGGGAAGGAGCCATTCGCACGCTTGGTCGGTCGCTGAGCAAACTCAAATTATTTCAATGACTTGACTCCGCTTCTGGGGTCCGAAACCGCCCCTCCGGGGTCGGGAAGCCGACCACCGCCCGGACTGGTTAAGGTGGCCTCCTGCCGTGACCCCCTCCCCCGCCACCGCCCAGGCGCAGCCCCAGCCGACGCAGCCCGCGACGCCCGACAAGGCCCAGCCGGAGGCACGGGAGCGACCGCCGCAGCCGGTCGCGGCGCCTCCGCCGGGTCCGCCGGCCTTCCACGAGCGCCAGCAGCCCGACCCCCGCGACCGCGCGCAGCCGGCCCTCCGTCCGGAGCGGCAGGCCCTGCTCCGGGCCCGCATCAAGGACCTTCGGCTCCAGCTCTCCGGGACACACCTCGAGCGCCTCATCCACCAGCTCCACGAGGAGCTCGCGGCACGGGGCATCGAGATCAAGCCCCAGTGCTACCTGAGCGACGAGTGGGGCTGCCCCTCGGGCATCCCGGTCATCGGCATCCCGTTCTACCTGGCCAACCCCGCCCTCCAGTCGATCGAGGGCGAGCTGGGCGGCGGCGTCGAGTCCGAGCGCGAGATCCTGATGTACCTCCGTCACGAGGCGGGGCACTGCTTCAACTACGCCTACCGGCTCTACGAGACCCCCGCCTGGAAGACGCTCTTCGGCGACTACCACCAGCCCTACAAGGAAGACTTCAAGCCCAAGCCCTTCAGCCGAGCCTACGTCACGCACATCCCGGGCTGGTACGCGCAGAAGCACCCCGACGAAGACTTCGCCGAGACGTTCGCGGTGTGGCTCACCCCGAACCTGGACTGGCGCCAGCGGTACCGGAACTGGGGCGCGGCCCTGAAGAAGCTCCAGTACGTGGACGCGACCGCAACCGAGCTCGGCCGCCGGCCCCCCCAGGTCGCCCTCGATACCCACGACATCGACGCCGACCAGATGGAGGAGACGGTCGCCGACTACTACCGCCTCCGCGATCTGGCCGAGAGGGTGGACCTGGAGATCGGCGAGAAGCTCGACACCGAGCTCTTCCAGCTCTTCGAGCCGCCCGGCTCGGCCCCGGCCTCGGCGGCGCAGATGCTCCGCGACCAGCGGCAGACGCTCATCCAGGCCGCGACCCAGTACTCGGGCGTGAACCGCGCGGTGGTCCGCAGCGTCGTCGACCACCTGACGGACCGCACCGATCAGCTGAAGCTCACCGCCTCGCCCGATCGGGCCAGTGGATACGTCGCGAACCTCGGCTCGCTGGTCACCGCGCTGGCGATGAACGAGCTCTACACCGGCCGACTCTTCGACACCGAGTAGCCGAATCGCGGCAAGCGGCGTAATCTTGCGCCGCGAATGCCGCTCCCCTCGCTGAAGATCGCCATCCTCCACTACCAGCCCAAGGGCGACGAGGTGGATCCGGTGGTGACGCAGCTCACCGAGGCCCTGACGGCGCTCGGCCACCAGGCGACGACCGTCGCCGTGGACGATCGGGTGAGCGAGATCCTCCGCGACATCCAGCGCACCAAGTGCGACCTGGTCTTCAACATCTGCGAGACCTTCGCCTCCGACTACCGGATGGAGGTCAACGTCGCCGCGCTGATGGAGATGGGCCGGGTGAAGTACACCGGCTCCGGCGCCGCGGGGCTCCTCCTGGCCCAGGACAAGGTGCTGACCAAGCAGCTGCTCGAGTTCCACGAGGTGGCGAGCCCGAACTTCGCCGTCTTCGAGAGCGACACCTTCGAGACCAAGGGGACGCTCCGCTTTCCACTCATCGTGAAGCCCGCCCGCTCCGATGCGTCGATCGGCATCGGCCGGCACTCGGTGGTGCAGAACTGGCAGGAGATGACCGAGCGGGTGCGGGAGATCCGCGACGACCTCCAGGACGAGGCCCTGGTCGAGGAGTTCATCGACGGCCGCGAGGTCTACGTCGGCATCGTGGGACCGGCGAGCAACCCCACCATCCTTCCCATCATCGAGATGGACTTCGGGAACTGGTCGCCCGCCGTGCCGATGGTCTCCGACCGCGAGGTGAAGTTCGCCCCCGAGACCGAGGGGAGCCCCCGGCTGGTCATCGCCAAGGACCTCTCCGACGAGCTCCGCGCCCGCATCCACCGCGCGACCCGGCTGGCCTACCGCGCGCTCAAGCTCCGGGACTACGCCCGCATGGACTTCCGCATCGCCAAGACCGGCGAGCCCTACATGCTCGAGGCGAACCCCAACCCCTACCTCGAGAAGACCGGCGAGCTGGCGATGGCCGCCAAGGAGGCCGGGCTCGACTACGCCCAGCTGGTCTCGCGCATCGTCGAGTCGGCCGCGGTGCGGTACCACCTCAACGTGCGCGAGGCGGTGGGCAAGCGAGCCCGCGCCGCGCAGTCGTAGAGGGTCACTCCAGCGGACGCTCCGCGCTGTCCCAGACCTCGCGGCGGGACTGCGCGAGCTTGGCCACCGTGCCCGGTGGATAGGTGGGCGCCGGGCAGACCGCGCCCTGGCGGCTCACCCAACCCGCGACCTGACGCTCCTTCAGGCTGAAGAGGACGAGCCCGCAGTCGGCCTTGAGCTCGATTCCCGCCAGCTCCGAGCCCGGGACGTTGATGCCCACCCACTGGCCGCCGAGCCCCATCGTCGCGGCGAGGTACAGCGGGACCTCGAGGTTCCTCGGGATGGGCCGGCCATCCTGGGTGACGAAGGTCCAGATGGGACCCGAGAGCCACGAGGGCGTGAAGCTGAGGCCGTCGGGGTGGCGATCGATGGTGACCCATCCGGTGGGCGGGATCAGCGCGGGCGTCGGACCGAACGCGCCCACCTTCCGGATCTCGTCCCCCATCCGTTCGTACCGATCGCCGCTCATGCCCGCCCAGGTGCCGTCCTCCTGGAGCGTGTAGAGGTTCAGCGCGGCCCCCACGCTCTGCGCATCGAAGCGCGTACCTCCGGTGCGCAGCCGGTAACCCTCGGCGTTGTAGGAACAGCCGGCGACGGCCGTGACTGCGAGCACGACTCCCACCACGTGAGCGCGGTTCATCGGTACCTCCACTGCGGCGCTCTCCACGGGTCCCCTCGGCCGGGGTGCGCCTCGCCTCGCGGGCGGAGAATGCACTGTAGACAGCCTGGAAGGCGAGGCGTTGCTCGGGCGCGGCCCGGAGGTGAGCCAGCGGACGCCTAGCCCCTCGGTTTCCCGGGGCCGGTGGCCGGGCCACCTCTCCGCGCGTACGGGCGAGGCTGGTCCGTCTCGCAACGCCGTGGAACCAGGTGCGCTCGACGCCCGTGGCTCAGGGCTGCGTTTGAATCCGTGGCCCCGGGGGCCGGGGAAGCGGCGGGCCGTCCAGGGTGGGCCGGAGGTAGTCGATCAGCGCGTCCAGGTCCGGCGGGCCGCCGACGCGCTCCACTCCCTCGGCGAAGGCAGCGAAGCCGTCGCCGCCCGTGGCCAGGAAGCTGTTCACCGTCACCCGGACCCGGGTCTCGGGGCCGACGACGTGTCCATCGACCTTGAGCGAGCCGGCGACCACCTTGCCGCCGGGGGACGCCCCTCCGGACCAGGCGTAGGTCAGGCTCGCCGACGGCTGGAGGATGCGCGGCCTGCTCCCCTGCCACTGCTGCTCCAGCGCGGTCGTGAGCTGGGCGCCGGTGAGGGTGAGGGTGACCAGGGTGTTCCCGAAGGGCTGGGCAGCGAAGAGCTGGGCGTAGGTGACGTCGCCGGCGGGGAGGTCCGCCCGGAGCCCTCCCGAGTTGGTCAAGGCGGCGACCGCGCCGGAGCTCCGGGTCGCCGCGAGGTGCGCATCGGCCACGGCGTCACCCAGCGCCGACTCGCCGGCGTTGCTCGCCGCACGGCCGAGCGCCACCGCGAGGCGCCCCACCCGGCGGTCCGCGAGCGGGGCCGCCGCCGCCACCGCTTGGTCCACGATGACCTTGGCCCTCGGATCCGGCGGAAGCGCATGGGTCACCGGAACCTGTGTCGCCTTTCGGGCGAGCACCCGGTGCTGCCCTGGGTCGACGTCGAGCTCGATGCGGGTGACGAACCGCCCGAAGGCCCCCGCGCTCGTGGTGAGCGTTCCGGCGAGAGCCGGGCAGACGTAGGCCTGGTGGGTGTGTCCGCTGACGATGACGTCCACTCCCCGGAAGCGCTGGGCCACCTCCACCAGCGGGCCGCTGAACCCGCGGCATTCGCCCGGAGGCGACCCCGGCGCCTGCGCGCCGCCCTGGTGAATGAGCACGACGATGGCGTCGGCGCCGGCCTCGCGGAGCTTCGGGACGGCCGCGTTCACCGCCTCCGCCTCGTCCCCGAAGGTGAGCCCGACGACCCCGGTGGGAGTGACGACGGTCGGCGTCTCGCGGAGCACGACGCCCACGAAGCCCACGGTGACCCCGCCCACCTTCCGGATCGCCGTGGCGGGCAGGATGGTCTTCCCCGAGCGGTCGAAGACGTTGGCCGCGAGGTAGCCGAAGTGGGCCCCGGGATATGGGGGCTTGCAGGGCTCGTCGGCCCGGCAACCGCCCCGCTGGAGCCTGAGAAGCTCGTCCACGCCCTTGTCGAACTCGTGGTTGCCGACGCTCGAGACGTCCAGGCCGAGCTCGTCCATCAGCGCGATGCTCGGCTCGTCGTGGCCGAGAGCGGAGGGCAAGGGGCTCGCGCCGACCAGGTCCCCGGCAGCGACGACGAGGGTGGCGGCCGGCTCCTCGGCCCGGAGCCGTGCCACCTCCGCCGCGAGCCAGGCCCCTCCGCCGGACGGGACGGTGCCGTCCGGAAGCCGGACGGTGCCCGACGGGGGCTCGAGGTTGCCGTGGAAGTCGTTGAAGGCGAGGAGCTGGAGGTGGACCGGCCCGGTCGCGGCCGGCTGCGGGGGGAGACTGCCTGCGCAGGCGACCAGCGCGAGGAGCGGGAGCAAGCGGGACATGGACTGCCGAGCATGCACCAGCCCGGCCAGGGAGCCGAATCTCAGAGCCGGAACCAGAGGCCGATGCTCGCGTTGACCGCCTGGCTGCCGAAGAAGCTCACCTCCCCCCCGGCGATGGCGAGGTCCACGGTGAGCTCGGCGTAGATCCGGATGAACGCCTGGTCGAGGATCTTCAGCCCACCGCCGAGCCGCAGGAAGAGCCGCGTCCCTTCCTCGAGCTGGAGGGGGAGCGCGGCCCGTCCATAGAGCGGGAAGCCAGGCACGTCGAGGGTGACGCCCGGGCCGAGGGTGCTCGGCTGGCGGGAGTATCCGGTCCCGGTGGCGGCGATCCCGACCCGGAGCTCGAGGTCGATCCCCACGCTGTCGGAGACGAAGTAGCTGCCGAGCACGTCGAGCGCCGGCTGGAAGCTCTCGTTGAGGCCGAAGGAGCTGCTCTGGCCGCCGCTCGAGACGTGGGCGTAGAGCGGCGCCTCCAGGGCGAGCCGGGCGGACCACTGCGCCTGGGCACCGGATGGGGCGAGCACCGAGGCCACGCCGACCAGGCCCAGGAGGAGCGAGCGCTTCATCGTTGGACGAGGCTACCCGAGGATGGCCGCCGCGCCTCGTCCGGGATGCCCCGGCCTCCCCGGCGTCAGTGGAGCGGCCGCTTCTCGCCGGCCTCGACCCGGAGCGCGAGGCGGTTCTGCTTCGGCGGAAGCGGGCAGGTGGCGAAGGCGCTGAACGCGCAGGGAGGGTTGTAGGCCCGGTTGAAGTCGAGCACGACGGTTCCGCCCCTCGGCGGCTCGGTGTAGAGGAAGCGGCCGGCGCCGTAGGTCTCGGTCCGGTTGGTCTGGTCGGCGAAGACGAAGAAGAGCTCGGGGCTCCCCTCCTCCAGCACCGGGCTGAGCCGGTACTCCTTGCCGTCGATGGTGAAGACGGCGGTCCCGGGCGACGGCGACCGCTCCACCTCTCCGAGGACGTTGGGCACCGCGAGCTGGACCGGCGGGCTGGCCTCCTCCCACCGGGCCGTCACCCGCCAGCGGGCCGAGGGCGATAGGTGGGGATGCCCTTGAACTCCTTCCGGGCGCGGGCGTCGGGGTCCTTGATGCGAACGCCCAG
>Ga0335080_10007370_pt1 | contig 11408 bp, 11 predicted proteins | sample Lox_Sample_34_FD_206720 | JGI IMG/M metagenome (GOLD analysis project Ga0335080, IMG submission 206720) | Soil microbial communities from Loxahatchee National Wildlife Refuge, Florida, United States - Lox_Sample_3.4 | ecosystem: Environmental > Terrestrial > Soil > Wetlands | place: USA...
CAGACGCTGACGATCCGCCACGACTCGACCGACCGCGAGTCGTTCATGCCCGGCGTGCTGCTCGCGATTCGCAAGGTCGCCGACCTCACCGAGTCGCCGACGGTCGGTCTCGAGCGGCTGCTCTAGAGCGGGAGCGCTAGCCGTGGATGGCCTGGACGACGTTGACGTCGTCCTCGACGTCGTTCACGTTGGCCTCGGAGCATCCGGCGTTGATCGCGGCCACGATCTTCGCAGGATCGGTGACGCCGCCGGGTAGGGACCCATGCTCGCTCACATAGCGGCGGGCGTAGGCCGCCTGTTGCGTCTGGTTCGCCGAGCCCCACGTCGTGCACGACGTCGCGTCACTGACCACCACGGGCTTCGACGTGAGTATGCCGCCGACCACGATCACGACCAGCAGCGCGATCGCCACCAGCCCCGCGAGTGCGGCCACCTTGTGCCGGGCGACGAGCGCCCGCGTGTTCCAGGCATCGGCGGCCTCACCTGCCGGTGCTGCCCGGTCCGTCGGAGCATTCACCCGCGTCATCACGGCAGTCAGATCCTATCCCGCGGGCGGCCACTAGCCGGACTTGCGCGGGCCGGCCAGCACGGCCTGCACCACGCCGAGGTACCAGTCCGCAACCTGGTCGCGCCCGACGTCGGGGTGGTCGAGCCACCAGTTGGCCAGCGACTCGCCGGCGCCGACGAGCGCGTGCGCGATCGCGTCGGACCTCGGCGGCCCGTAGCCGGGCCACGAGCCGGCGCCGGCCTCGATCATGCTGCCGATTGCGGTCGCGATGCGCTCGCGGATCTCGGCGACGTGCTCGGCGATCGGCTGGGTCGAGCCGACCTCGCGGAACAGGACCCGCCAGCCATCGCCGTGCTCCTCGACGAACGCGAGGAATTCGGTGATCCGGGCACGGAGACGCGCTCCCGGGGACGGGTCCGGCGACCGCGCCGACACGAGCCGCTCGAGCAACTCGCCACCGGCCCGCTCGATGTAGGCCAGGTACAGCCCCTCCTTGGACGCGAAGTAGGCGTACACCATCGGCTTGGACACGCCGGCGGAGTCGGCGATCTCGTCCATCGAGGCCGAGTGGTAGCCGGCCCGGGCGAAGATCGCGCCGGCCTCGTCGAGGATCTGCCGCTCGCGCCGCTCCCGGGGAACCCCCCGCGTTCCCGCCCTACGTTGGGAATGGTCCGGTGTTGTCCGTGAAGTTTGTGCCACGTACGGGTTTGGTTCTTCCCCATCTGGATATTACTCATGAGTAGATGCCCGAGAAAGGTGCACCCCCAAACGTCCATCCGGTCCAGCGCCGTGTGCTGAAGGCGCTCGAGTCGCTGAGCTCGCCGCTGCTGCCCGACGACTACCTTGAGCTGATCAACCCGCTGTGGTCGACGCGCGAGCTCCGCGGACGGATCCAGGAGGTCAAGCATGAAACCGACCAGGCGGCGACGATCCTGATCAAGCCGGGCTACCGCTGGTCGGGCCACAAGCCGGGTCAGTACGTGCGGATTGGGGTCGACATCGACGGCGTCCGCCACTGGCGGGCGTACTCGCTGACCTCCGACCCGTACCGCGAGGACGGCCTGATCAGCATCTCTCCCAAGCGCGTCGATGCCGGCAAGGTCTCGCCCTACCTCGTCGACCGCGCCAAGCCGGGCACGATCGTGTCGCTGAGCAAGATCGAGGGCGAGTTCGTCCTCCCCGATTCCCCGCCCGAGAAGCTCCTCTTCATCAGCGCCGGCAGCGGGATCACGCCGATCATGAGCATGCTCCGCCACCTCGATCACGCGGAAGAGATGCCCGACGTCGTCGTCCTGCACTCCGCGCGCGAGTCCGACGAGGTCATGTTCGGCGACGATCTCCGGGGTCTCGCCGAGAAGCACGACCGATTCCACCTCCACGAGCAATTGACGCGCGAAAACGGCCGCATGGGCCCGGGCGACCTCGACCGCCTGTGCCCGGACTGGCGCGAGCGGGACACCTACATCTCGGGGCCGAACGACATGCTCGACGCGTTCACCGAGCACTTCGACGCCAACGCCAACTGCGACCGGCTGCACATGGAGCGCTTCCAGCCAAAGCTCGGGCTCGGGCAGGCTGGCGAGGGCGAGGGAGGGACGATCAAATTCTGCATGTCCGACTGCGAGGCCGAGTCCGACGGAAGCGTGCCGATCCTCGTCGCCGGCGAGGAGGCGGGCCTCGACCTGCCCTTCGGCTGCCGCGAGGGCATCTGCCACACCTGCGTGGGCGAGCTGCGTAGCGGACACGTCCGCGACCTGCGCACCGGCAAGGTCTACGGCCAAGAGGGCGAGGTCATCAGGACCTGCATCAGCGCCCCCGAGGGCCCTGTCGAGATCGATCTGTAACACGACCCAAACGGAGGGGGAGTTCCGTACATGGCGACTGCCACCCACAACGGACACACCAACGGCCGCGTGGCCATCGAGGAGCCGGAGAACCCGCTGCACCGCCTCAGTGCGGAGCAGATCGAGGCGATCGGGCGTGAGTTCGACGAGCTGCACGAGCAGGTCAAGGACAGCCTCGGCGACCGCGACGCGCGCTACATCCGCTCGATCATCGCGCTCCAGCGCCGGCTGGCGCTGCTGGGACGGGTCGAGCTGATCGCCTCCCGCTGGCGGATCCCGTGGGTCATAGGCGCCTCGACGCTCGGCCTGGCCAAGATCCTCGAGAACATGGAGATCGGCCACAACGTGCTCCACGGCCAGTGGGACTGGATGAACGATCCCGTGATCAACTCGAAGGCGTGGGACTGGGACACGGCCTCGACGGCCGAGGCATGGCGGCACTCGCACAACTACATCCACCACACCTATACGAACATCCTCGGCAAGGACCGCGACCTCGGCTACGAGATCATGCGGATCGACCCCGAGCAGAAGTGGCATCCGGTCTACCTGCTCCAGCCCATCTACAACGTTGTGCTGGCGATGCTGTTCGAGTGGGGGGTGGCCGTCCACGACCTCAACTTCGAGGCCATCCGCAAGGGCGAGAAGGACAAGAAGCAGCTCCGCAAGGAGCTCAAGGGGATCGCCGGCAAGGCCCGCACCCAGATCCAGAAGGACTACATCTCGTGGCCGCTGATCTCGGGGATCGTGATGACGTTGGCCGAGCTCGCGTACTTCTCCGCGCAAGCCGAGGTGGAGCGGCGGCGCCGGAGCCGGATGTCGATCAAGTACGGCGTGAAGAAGCTCCGCTGGGGTCGTGAGAAGCCAAGCGGCAACGTCTTCAAGCAGCTGGTCGAGCGCCGATCGTTCCGCGAGCCGTTCACGCGCACCCTGACCGCCAACATCGCGGCCAACCTGATCCGCAACGTCTGGTCCTACGCGATCATCTTCTGCGGTCACTTCCCTGACCAGACGTACACGTTCACCCAGGAGGAGACCGACGACGAGTCCCGCGGCGCGTGGTACGTCCGTCAGCTGACCGGCGCCGCCAACATCGACGGCGGCCCGGTGTTCCACGTGATCAGCGGCAACCTCGGTTACCAGGTCGAGCACCATCTGTACCCCGACATGCCGAGCACCCGCTACGGCGAGATCGCCCCCAAGGTGCGCGAGATCTGCCAGCGGTACGGGCTCCCGTACAACTCCGGGCCGTTCCACCAGCAGCTCGGGATGGTGCAGCGCACGATCATCCGGCTCGCGTTCCCGGGCGGCAAGCACCGGCCGAAGCCCGGCGCGTACGACGGCCCGCTGGTCCGCGGCAAGGGCGAGCGCCCGGTGCCCGAGGTGGCCCACGCGAAGTAGGGGCCGCGCTCACGCGCGGCATCCGTGGGGCCATGTACCCCGTCCGGACGGGGCCGCGTTGGTCCCACGGACGCCGAGCGCAGCGAGGCCCATCCACATGGCCCACCCCGCGCGTACAAATTTGTCCACAAGGCCGCTATGCCCACGCCTGACCGCGCGCTATCGTGGTTGTGAGCGCTAACGAAAGCGGGTAACAGGAGGTCGTCATGACGTGGAAACGGAGCTTTCTCGTAGTGGCAAATGTGACCGCGACCTCCGACGAGTTGGTCGATGCGCTGAAGGAACGCGCACCGGCCAGCTTCACGCTCGTGATCCCGGCGACCCCGTTTGGCGGCGGGCGCCAGGCGGCGACGGCCAAGCTCGAGGAAGCGCTCGGGAGCCTGCGGGCGGCCGGGCTGGAGTGCGAGGGCACGGTCGGCAACGCGGATCCGATCCTGGCCGTGACCGACGCCTGGGACCCGAAGAAGTACGACGAGATCATCGTGTCCACCCTGCCCATGCGTTTCTCGAAATGGCTGCACGCAGGGCTGCCGGAGAGGATCGGCAAGCTGACCGACGCCCCGGTCGCCCATATCGTCTCCCAGCCCCCGAGGCCCGAGCTCGAGGTCGCGCCGCCGCCCGCCCATCCCGATAAGGCCATGGGGCCGCTCTCGGTGCTCGCCTGGGGCGCCCGCAAGGATTGAGCCGCAGCGGCTTCCGGCGGGTTCCCCTGCGATAATCAGTCGATGCCTGCCGAACTCGGGTCGATCCTGACCGCGATGGTCACCCCGTTCGACGCCGACGGACACGTCGACGAGGACGCGGCCGTCGCGCTCATGCACCACCTGGTCGAGCATGGCTCGGACGGGCTCGTGATCTGCGGCACGACGGGTGAGGCGTCGACGCTCGACGACGAGGAGCACCTCGGGATGATCCGGCTCGCGGTCGACGAGATGGGTGAGGACTGCACGATCGTCGCCGGCGTCGGCTCCAACGACACCCGCCACGCGATCGACCTCACCGAGCGCGCCACGGAGATCGGCGCCGACGCCCTGCTCCATGTCAACCCGTACTACAACCGGCCCAGCCGGCGCGGGATCGTCCGCCACTACGAGGAGATCTGCCGCGCCACCGACCTGCCGATCGTGCTCTACAACATCCCGCAGCGCACCGGGTCGGACATGCCCAACGATCTGCTGGCCGAGCTCGCGCAGCTCGACAACATCTTCGCGGTCAAGCAGGCGAACGCCGCGAACCTGGCCAAGATCGACGGTCTTCGGATTTACGCCGGCAATGACGACCTGCTCGCCGACGTTCTCGACCTCGGCGAGGCGGGCGGCATCCTCGTCGCCAGCCACCTGTTCGGCGAGGAGATGCGCCGGATGGTCGACGAGCCCGACCACCGCCGCGCGATCGACGGCGGGCTCAGGGATGTGTACGCCGACATGCCGGTGGCACCCCTCGCGTGCGCCACGAAGGCCGCGCTCCACCTCCTGGGGCTTCTCCCCTCGGCCATGCCGCGGCTTCCGTACGTGGAGCTCGACGAGCGTGAGCTCGGGGTTATCCGGTCGATGCTGGAGCGCCACGGGCTGCTGCAAGCAAGCCGGGCGTGAGTAACGGCACTCTCCGGGTGCTGCCGCTCGGCGGCCTGGGCGAGATCGGCAAGAACATGACCGTCGTCGAGTACGACGGGCGGATCGTCGTGGTCGACACCGGGCTGCGGTTCCCGACCACCGACATGCTCGGGATCGATCTGGTCCTGCCTGACTTCGGCTACCTGCGCGACCGCGCGGACGAGATCGAGGCGATCGTGATCACGCACGGCCACGAGGACCACCTGGGGGCGCTTCCCTGGGTGCTCCGCGAGCTCGGCACGCTCCCCCCGGTGTACGGAGGCCGGCTGACGATCGCGATGGCCCGCTCAAAGCTCGACGAGCACAAGCTCCGCGACGCGCCGCTCGAGGACCTGCGTCCCGGAGAGCAACTCGAGCTCGGCCCGTTCGGGCTCGAGCTCGTGCACATGACTCACTCGATACCCGACTCGTGCGCGGTCGCCCTACGGACCGAGGTCGGGAACGTCGTGCTCACCGGCGACTACAAGTTCGACCAGACGCCGGTCGACGGAGACCCCGCGGATGTCTCAAGGCTGGCCGAGCTCGGGCGCGAGGGCGTACTGCTTCTCTGTGGCGACTCGACGAACGCCGACCGGCCGGGGTTCTCGCCATCCGAGCGCCTCGTCGGCCCGCACCTGCAGGAAGTGTTCGCGCGCGCTCCCGGCCGGATCATCGTTACCAGCTTCGCCTCCAACATCCATCGCGTACAGCAGGTGATCGACGCCGCCGCGGAACTCGGCCGCAAGGTGTCGCTGGTCGGACGCTCGATGCGCAAGAACGTCAACATCGGCCGCTCGCTCGGCCACATCGAGTTTCCCGAGGGGACGCTGATCCCGCCCCAGGAGGTCGAGGACTGGCCTGACGAGAAGATCGTGGTGATCTCGACCGGGTCCCAGGGCGAGCCGCTGTCGGCGCTGCGGCGGATGGCGCACAACGATCACCGCATGATCAAGCTTCACGCCGGCGACACCGTCGTGTTCTCGGCCACCCCGATCCCCGGCAACGAGCGCGCGGTCAACGAGACTGTCGACCGCCTGTTTCACATCGGTTGTGAGGTCATCACCCCGCGCGAGGCGCCGATCCACGCCTCCGGGCACGGCTACGCCGAGGAGCTCAAGCTCATGCTGAACTTGCTCAAGCCGCGGTACGTGATGCCGGTCCACGGCGACTTCAAGCGGATCCGGCTGCACGCCGAGCTCGCCGACGCCGTCGGAATCGACCCCGACGACGTGTTCGGAGGCGAGAACGGGCTGCCGCTCGAGCTCGACGAGTCCGGCGCCCGCTACGGCGAGCCCGAGCAGTCCGGGATGATCTTCGTCGACGGCGTCGACATCGGCGATCCCGCGGACGTGGCGCTCCGCGACCGCCGCATGCTCTCGGGCGATGGGATCTTCATCGTCGTCGCCACCGTGTCCGAGCAAACCGGGGAATCGGTCGTCCCGCCCGAGGTGATCTTCCGCGGGGTGCCGTTCGTCGAGCAGGCCGACAACCTGGTCGAGGACATCCGCGAGGAGGTGGAGCGCTCGCTCGCGCGGGCGGCGAACGACGGCCTGCGCGAGATCGACATGCTCCAGCAGGAGCTCCACGATGACCTGGCGGCGTTCGTCTATGACCGCCTCAGGCGCCGGCCGATGGTGCTGCCGGTCGTCGTCGAGGTCTGACGGCAGCGGCGGCCGGGCTTCGTTTCGCTCTGATTACGCGAAGTTGCGTTACGCGGAAATGCGTAGCAAGACTCAGGTCGTACGGCTGGCGACGCCGACCTCAGTCGGCACGCTGCTCGAACGCCCGACGCGAGGAAGGCCTCCGAGCGCCGCGAGCCCCGCCAGCGCGACCACGAAACACGTGACCGCGCCGACCCCGAGCCCGGCGCGAGCGCCTGCGACTGCCATCAACCAGCCGACGATGGGGCCGCCGATCGGGGTCGATCCCTGGAAGGAGACGAACCACAGCGACATCACCCGGCCGCGCATGTCCGGCGCGGCCGTGAGCTGGAGAGTCGAGTTCCCCATCGACATGAACGAGATGCTTGCCCAGCCGACGAACATGAGCGCGATGAGCTCGACCGGGAGGCTGGGGGAGACCGCCGCGAACGTCATCGCGATTCCGAATCCGCTGGCTGCGACGACCAACGGCCGGACGCCGATCTTTCCGCGCGCGGCAACGAGCAGCCCTCCGAGCACGGCGCCGAGCCCCATGGCGGCCGTCATGAAGCCGAAGCCGGTCGAGCCGACATGGAGTCCGCGGCTCGCCATCACCGGCAGCGACACCTGGAACTCGTAGGTCAGGCAGCCGACTGCGGCCATCATCAGGAGCGGCACCGCGAGCTCGGGCGTGTGGCGAACGTAGCTGAGGCCCTCGCGGAGCTGGCCGCGAGCCCGAGGCGTCGGCGTAGTCGGGTTGAGCTTGGCGAGGTCCAGGGTGACGAGCGAGGCGATGACCGCGACGAAGCTGGCCGCGTTGATCAGGAAGCAGACGCCCTCGCCGACGGTGGCGATCAGGATTCCCGCGACCGCGGGGCCGATCATGCGGGCGGTGTTGGCGAGGACCGAGTTGAGGCTGACCGCGTTGCGCAGGTGTTCGGGGCCGACCATCTCGAGCATGAACGACTGGCGGGCGGGGTTCTCGAAGGCGTTGTTGAAGCCGAGCAGCGCGGCGAGGATGCCGATCTGCCAGACCTGCACGGCGCCGGTGACGGTGAGCACGCCGAGGATCAGCGCCTGGATGCCCATCGCGGCCTGGAGTCCGATCGTCAGGCGGCGCTTGTCGACGCGGTCGGCGACCACGCCGCCGTAGGGACCGAGGATCAGCACCGGCAGCGTCTGGAGCGCCACGATGATCCCGAGCTTCGTGCTCGAGTGCGTCAGGCTCAGGACCAGCCAGGCCTGCGCAGTCATCTGCATCCACGTGCCGATCAGCGAGATCGCCTGGCCGCTGTAGTAGCGGCGGTAGTTCGGGACCGAGAGTGCGGCGAAGGTCACGCGGCCGGCGCGGATCACCCGCGTCAAGACCGCACTCCTACGCGGAGTTGCTCGGCGAGATGCTCGAGTGCGTCGAGCGCGCCGAGGATCTGATCCCGCTCCGGTGGCTCGAGGTCGCCGAGGGCCAGCTTCAGAGCGTCGGTGCGCTCGCGACGGATTCGCTCCGCGAGGCGCTTGCCCGTCGGCGTTGGCTTCACCCAGGCGGCGCGCCGGTCGCCCTCGTCCGCAGCACGCTCGATCAAGCCCGCGTCGACCAGGTGCGCGACCGTCCGAGACAGTTGTGTCGGGTTGACGCCTTCGGAATCCGATAGATCCGACAGGCGGATCGGTCCCTCGCGGACCACGGTCAGGAGGATCGAGATCTTGGTCGGCGTGAGCCCGGCCGCGACCGCGGCCGCCGTGGGGCGCAGACGCCTGGACAGCCGCCCGATGACCGCGCGCAGGCGGGCGGTCGTCTCGATATCAAGTGGTGTGTGGGTGGCGGGCATTTGTCGCTGTGTGCTGGGGAAAATACTTGCTTGCTGTCAAGCAATTGTAGCACTGTGATCGGCGCGAAGCCGTCCGGGCTTGAGCGCCCGTGGCCCCGCCAACGTGCCCGCGCGGCTATTTCCGGACGCGGCGCCGACCGTTGCCGGCCGTGGTGGTTGGCGGCTGGGCCGCCGTCGGGGAGCGGGGGATCCGGATCACGAACCGGGTGCCGTTCCCAGCGTCGGGCTGCTCGACGGTGACCGAGCCCCCGTGGGACTCGGCGACCGCGCGCACGATCGCGAGACCGAGCCCCGAGCCGCGCGTGCCCGTTCCCGCGCCGCGGACGAAGCGGTCGAACACACGCTTGCCGAGCTCGGGCGGGATCCCGGGCCCGTCATCCTCGACGGTCAACACTGCCACTCCGTCATCGACGGCGGTGGCGGCGCGGATGTGCGTCCCCGGGGGAGTGTGCCGGGCGGCGTTCTCGATCAGGTTGAGGGTGAGGCGGTGCAGATCGTCACGAACACCGGGGACGACCGCCGGCCGCGCGTCGATCGACAGCTCGTGGTCCTCGGCCATCGGCCCGAGCTCGGATGCGGCCTCGAGCAATACGTCGGCGAGATCGGTCGGGCCCCGCGACACCGGGCGCCGGGCATCCGCGCGCGCGAGCAGGAGCAGGTCGCCGACGAGGCGTCGCATCCTCCGCGCCGAGCGCAGCGCCGCCTCGGCGGTGTCGGCCTGCTCGCCGTCGAGCTCCTCGGCCAGCAGCTCAAGGTTCGCGAGCAGGCTCGTGAGCGGCGTGCGCAGCTCGTGCGAGGCGTCCGCGACAAACTCACGCTGGCGCTCGAGCGCGGCATGCGTCTCGCCGCGCGCAGCGTCCAACGACCCGAGCATGCCCTCGACCGTGCGGGCGAGCTCCGCGACCTCGTCGTCGGCCTCGGGGACGGGCAGGTGCAGCCGGGGGTCGCGGGTGCGCTCGATCTCGCGCGCCGCCTCGGTGAGCTGCACGATCGGTCGCATCGCGCGCGCGGCGGTCGCGAGCCCGCCGAGGAGCGCGAGCACGGTGCCCCCCAGGACCCCCAGCAGCAGGATCACCTGCACGCGCGCGATCGTGTGATCGACGTCGGACAGCGGGCGGGCGTACAGCAGCCAGACCGGGCTGTGCTCCAGGGGGAGCTGAGTTGCCACGACCCGATAACCGCCCTCCTGTGTGGTTCCCTCCTTCGACGGGAGCGGGAAGAACGGAGTGGCCGACAGCGACTTAACGCCTTTGATCCGCACCTGGTCCTGGGTGCACAAAAGCAGGCCGGCCTGGTTGAAGATCCGGATCTGAACGTGCTCGGCGCTCGCGTAGTCCTTGAGCGAGACCTCCTGGTTGCACTTCAGGTTCCCGCTGTTGCCGATCCACTTCAGCTTGATGTTCTCGGCCAGCTGGTCGGAGTTGGCCCGGACCTCGTCGTTGAACTGGCCGCGGAGCTGGCGGTCGGTGAGGACACCGACGATCGCGGCGAAGCTCGCCAGGATCACGCACGTCAACATCGCCGAGCCGCCGGCCAGGCGCCAGCGGATCGGGATCGACCTATACGCGGAGAACGTAGCCCGCGCCGCGGATCGTATGTAGGAGCCTCGGCTCGCCACCGGCTTCCAGCTTCCTTCGCAGGTTGGAGACGAACACCTCGATCGTATTCGTCATCGAGAACGGGTCATAGCCCCAAACCTCGTCGAGCAGGCGCTGGCGCGAGATCACGATCCGCTCGTTGCGCATCAGGTACTCGAGCAGCTCGAACTCGCGCTGGGTCAGGTCGATCGTTCGGCCGGACCGCGTGACCTCGTGCGTGTCCGGGTTGAGTTTGAGGTCGCTCATCGTCAGCGTCGCCTGGCCTCGCGGGGGACGGCGCCTCAGCAGTGCGCGGAGACGCGCCAGCAGTTCCTGGCGCTCGAACGGCTTGACGAGGTAATCATCGGCGCCGGCGTCGAGCCCCTCGACGCGCGCCTCCACGCCGTCGCGGGCGGTCAGGACGAGGATCGGGACGTCGTCACCGTTTTGACGGAGCGCCTTGGCGACCTCGACGCCGTCGATGCCGGGCAGACCGAGGTCGAGGATCAGCAGGTCCGGCAGGAACCCGTGGGCCTCGTTCAATGCCGTGGTTCCGTCGCCCGCGATCCGGACCTCGTAGCCCTCCATCCGCAGTGAACGCTGGAGGACCTGGGCGATCGCGTCGTCGTCCTCGACGACCAGCACGCGGGGTGTCCGCTCGTATTCGGCCATTTCTGTATGCAGATGGTACGGCCCGCGATGAAGAGTTCTGCGTGTGCCCGCGCGGCAGGAAGCGAGGCTCAGACGTCGAAGCCAGTCCCTCGCAAATGGCCGCCCGCAAGCGAAAGAAGCCGCCGCCCAAGCGCGCGACGCGCTCGCTCCTGGCTGGCCTCCCATCGGTACGGCTTCCGCACGTGGAGATCGAGCCGCACCACGTCGACATCTTCGGGCTGGGGCTGATCGCGGTCGGCATCCTGCTCGGGGGCGTGGCCTACGCCCACTGGGACGGAGGGGCGCTCGGGAACGGCGCGGTCACTGGCTTCCGCTTCATCTTGGGTGCGTTGGGCTACGTCGTTCCGG
>Ga0335080_10007372_pt1 | contig 11408 bp, 16 predicted proteins | sample Lox_Sample_34_FD_206720 | JGI IMG/M metagenome (GOLD analysis project Ga0335080, IMG submission 206720) | Soil microbial communities from Loxahatchee National Wildlife Refuge, Florida, United States - Lox_Sample_3.4 | ecosystem: Environmental > Terrestrial > Soil > Wetlands | place: USA...
CGGCGCGCTTGCCGCCTCGCGTCCCGGGGCGCAGCCGTCGCTGCCCACGGCCGCGGAGGTCGACGCGCTGCTCCGCGGAGAGGCTCGGTTCAGCTCGGGGTGACCACGTGGCCTGGGTCCGGCCGGCGCTCGTCGCTTGCCGTGCTGTAATCGCCAAACGGCGTGTCGCGCTCTTCGGTGGCGGTGCGAACGCCGACGGTCGTGGCCCGCTCCACGAACGCCAGCCCCTCCGGCGTGTTCCGCATCAGCCCGTCGAGGATCCCCCCGAGGGTCTGAGTGGCACGGAGGCCCATGTTCTCGTACGCCTGGTTGACGACCAGCTTCATCGCGGCCAACTGCGACAGGGGGATGCTCGCGAGCTGCTGCGCCCGCTCGGCGACGGCGGCCTCGAGCGCATCGAACGGGACGGCGGCGTTGATCAGCTCGATGTCGGCCGCCTCGCGTCCCGACAGCGGCTTGCCGGTCAGGGCGTGCTCCTTGACCTTGGTCAGCCCGAGCCGGTACAGCCACATGCCCGACAGGTAGCACCCCCAGATACGCGAGTAGGGCGTCCCGATCTGGGCGTCCTCGGACGCGATCACCAGGTCGGCGGACAGCGCCATATCGCTGCCGCCGCCGACGCACCAGCCGTGGAGCTGGGCGATCACGGGCTTGGGCGTACGCCAGATGCTCATGAACTTCTGCGTCGGCCCGTATGGCGACGCGGCCCAGGCGAAATCCTTGCCAGGATCCCAGCGCCCGTCGGTCGTCAGCATGTCGTCCCAGTGATGAAAGCCGCCGGCGAAGTCGTAGCCGGCGCAGAACGACCGCCCGGCGCCGCGGAGCACGATCACCTTGACTTCGGGATCGAGCGTCGCGTCGCGGACCGCGGCCTCGAACTCGTCGGGCATCGGCGGCACGATCGTGTTGAGCCGGTCGGGGCGGTTGAGCGTGATCGTCGCGATCGGTCCGTCGGTGTCATACAGCAGGGTGTCGAAGCTCAAGGTGCATACTCCTCATCGTTGGGTAAGCGACTGTTCGCGGTCCTGGTGGTCGGCATTGTCGCCGTCGGTTGCGGGTGGCGCCGCCGCCCGCCCGTCCGCGCCGGCACTCGCCCCGTGGACGCCGTACGTCCACCTCGCCAGTCCGATCGACGTGGTCGGACCGCGGCGTGACGGCGCGACGGTGGCGGCGGGCGGGCGCCTGTGGCTGCTGTCGCGCGCCGGGGTGATCAAGGCGTTCGCGCCGGCGTACCACAGCAATCCCGGGCCTCGAGGCGTACGTGGCCCTGGCCGCCGCCGACCGCCGCGGCTGCAGCTTCGGTGCCGACGCTGTGTACGCGATCAGCTTCGGCAACCCGCGAGGCGTGGTGGCGATCGACGCCGGCGGTGCGGTCCGGCCGTTCGCGACGATCGCCGCGCCCGGCCTGATCGACGGAATCGCGTTCGACGACACCGGCCGCTTCGGCTACCGGCTGCTGGTCGCCACCACTTCCGGCAAGCGGACGGCGGTTGACGCGATCGACTGCCACGGGGCGGTGAGCGTGGTCACGACGAAGGCCCACCGCGTGGAGGGCGGGATCGCGGTGGCGCCGGCGACGTTCGGCCGGTTCGCCGGCGACCTGATCGCCCCCGACGAGCTAGGCGGGGGTGTTTGGGCGGTGACGCCGGGCGGAGGAAACCCGCTCGTGGCGCGCTCGGGGCTGCCGCACGGGAGCGACACCGGCGTCGAGAGCGAGGCGTTCCTGCCCCGGGGACGGTTTACGCGCTGCTCGCCGACCGGCTGACGCCGGGGAATCCGCATCCGGGCGACAACGTCGTGCTGCGGGTGCGCTCGGCCGCGCTGGTGGCCGCCGGCGCGCGGGCCGGGGACCTGCTGGTGGCGACCGAAGGCGGGGCGAGGACCGACGCGGTCAGCTGCGGGGCGACGAGCTGCGTCGTGCGTCACGTGGCTGATGGACCCTCGATCGCCCATCCCGAGGGGCACATCGCGATCGTGCGGTAAGCGATCAGAGCCCCGCCAAGATCCGCCTCAAGCCCTCCCTGAGCTCGACTTCCGCCTCCCACCCGAGCTCGCGCTGGGCGCGGGTCACATCGAGGCAGCTTCGTCTCACCTCGCCGGCACGTTCGGGAGCGAACTGCGGATCGGGCGACCGGCCGACCGGGCCGACCTCGCTCAGGGCCTGGAGCAGCTCGAGCACCGAGGTCTCCTTCCCGTGCCCGATGTTGATCGGCCCGGAGAAAGCGTTCTCGGCGGCGAGCAGGTTGGCGCGGACGACATCGCTCACGTCAACCCAGTCACGCGTCTGGCGGCCGTCGCCGAACACCGTGGGCCGCCGATTCTCGATCAGGTGACCGCAGAAGATCGCCACCACGCCTGCCTCACCGTGAACGTCCTGCCGCGGTCCGTACACATTGCCATAACGCAGTGAGACGGTCGACAGGCCATGCAGCCGGGTATAGAGCGAGCAGTAGCCCTCGGCCGCGTACTTGCCCTGACCGTAGGGTGCGAGCGGCTTGATTTCGTAGTCCTCAGGTGTCGGAAGCAGATCGGCGTCCCCATAGAGACCGCCGCCGGTGGACGTGTTCACGACCCGTCTGACGCCGGAGCTCCTCGCCGCCTCGAGGACGGCGATCGTGCCCAGCACGTTCATCGTCGCGTCGGCCGCCGGATGCTCAAGCGAGGAACGGACGTCGATCTGTGCCGCGAGATGAAAGATGACCTCGGGTCGGACGGCGGAAACGATTTCAGCCACCCTGTCTGCGTCAGCGATATCGGTGACCTCCAGCACGGCGCCGGCCTGCACGCTGCGATCGAGGTTTGGCCGTTTGCCAGACGAGAGGTTGTCGATCACGGTGACTCTGTCTCCGCGATCGACCAGCGCGTCGACGAGGTTCGATCCGATGAAACCCGCGCCTCCGGTCACCACGGTTTCCATGGTCGATCAGATTAGCCACTCTGGCGCTGTGCACGCTTGCCGCCCGCAGTCCCGCTTGGACTGCAATCGGGCTTTCAGCTGCGACTCGGCGGCGTATCTGTGACTCGAGCACGCCGAGGGCCGGGCCCGGACGTGCTACATTCGACCGCGCCGTCCACGTGTCTCGCGCGTCAACGGGCGCGGCGCGTCGACCGATCAGGGAAGACGAACGGTGTCGGATCCAGCTGAAGCACGGCCCCAGCGACCAGCCGGCAGGTCGCCTGCGCGCCCGATCGGGATGATCGTGGCGATTCTCGCGACGCTCGCCGTGCTCAGCACGCCCGCCTCCGGGCGCATCTGGGCGCCCGCGCCGCACACGACATGGCAGTGGCAGCTGACGACTCCGGTGCGCCAGTCCGTACCGGCTCAGATGTTCGACATAGACCTGTTCGAGAATCCCGCCTCCGTCGTCGCGGCACTACACCACCGGGGACGCCACGTGATCTGCTATCTAGACGCGGGCACGTACGAGAACTACCGGCCGGACGCATCTCGCTTTCCGCAGTCGGTACTGGGCAAGCCGAACGGATGGCCGGGTGAGCGATGGCTTGATATTCGCCGCCTGTCGGTGCTCGAGCCGATCATGCGGGCGCGGCTTTCGCTGTGCCGGCACAAGGGATTTGACGGGGTCGAGGCTGACAACGTTGATGGCTATGCAAACGACACCGGCTTTCCCCTCACCGCCGCCGATCAGCTGACCTACAACCGATGGTTGGCGCGGACCGCCCACTCGCTTGGTTTGTCGATCGCGCTGAAGAACGACCTCGACCAGGTTCCGGCCCTGGTCAGATATTTCGACTATGCGCTCGACGAGCAGTGCTTCGAGTACTCGGAGTGCGCAAAGCTACTGCCGTTTGTGCGCGCGCATAAGGCCGTGTTCGAAGTCGAGTACAACCTCTCGCCGGCGAGCTTCTGCGACCAGGCCAACGCTCTGGGGTTCATGTCGATGCGCAAAACGCTGGACCTGGACGCCAGTCGACAGGTCTGCTGGTAACAGCGCTACCCTCCGGCCGCCGTGGCTTGCCGGCTCCAGGCCAACGTTCCCGTCAGCGCGCGGCGCGGCAGGGCGGGATCGTGAACGGCTCTCTGGCCATCTCGCAACGGGCGAGGAATGGCCGCGATTTGCCGGTTGCCGCCAGCGCGCAGGACAAGTCGGGTGCGCACACCGCCGCGCGCCGGTGAACAGCGACCCCAGGCCCAAGCAGGGCCGCCCCCGGTGGCGGTGACGCGCCCCGGCGCGCCCCCCGCCTTATTCGACCGTGACCGTCTTGGCCAGGTTCCGCGGCTGATCGACGTTCAGCCCGCGGGCTCGAGCGAGGTGATATGCGAGCAGCTGCAGAGGGACGATCGCGAGCACGACCTGCAGGACCGGGTCGGTGGCCGGAACGTAGACGACGTGCTCGGCGTGTTCGGCGATCTGCTTACAGCCTTCGCTCGCCACCGCAAGCACGTGCGCGCCGCGCGCGCGGACCTCGGACAGGTTCGATAGCAGCTTGGGAAGCACCCGCTCCTCGGTGGCGACGCACACGACCGGTGTGTCGCTACCGAGCAGTGCGATCGGTCCATGCTTCATCTCGCCGGCGGCGTACGCGTCGGTCGGCACGTAGGAGATCTCCTTGAGCTTCAGCGCACCCTCGAGCGCGACCGGGAGGCCCGATAGGCGGCCCAAGTAAAGAAAGAATGGGCTCCAGACAAGCCGCTCCGCGAGCTCCTGGGTCGCGTCGTGGACCGACGCGATCACTTGCTCCACTTGCTCGGGCAGCAGCTCGAGATCGCGCTCCAGGTCAGCCAGCTGGTCGGCGGGCATGGCCCCGCGTGCGCGCGCCAGCGCCAGCGCCAGCGCGTACAGCAGCACGACCTGGGAAACGAAGGTCTTCGTCGCGGCGACGCCGATTTCGAGCCCGGCCCGGGTGAAGAGCACCGCGTCAGCGTCACGGGTCGCCTGGCTTCCGGCCGCGTTGGTGACTGCGACCACGGTCGCCCCCTGCGCCCGGGCAAGCCGCATGGCGGCAAGGGTGTCTGCGGTCTCGCCCGACTGAGTGATGCCGAGCACCAGTGTGCCGGGCTCGACGATTGGCTCGCGGTAGCGGAACTCCGACGCTACGTCGACTTCGACAGGAATCCGCGCCCAGCGCTCGATCGCGATCCGGCCTGCGAGGCCCGCGTGGTATGAGGTGCCGCAACCGACGATGATCATCCGGCGAACGTCATGCAGATGCGGGGGCCCGAGCTGATCGCGCTGAGTGGGGAGGAGGGTGGCGCGAGTCTGGCGCAGCGTTTCGGCGATCGCCGCCGGCTGCTCGTGGATCTCCTTGAGCATGAAAGTCTCGAAACCGTCCTTCTCGCACCTGTCCTCGTCCCACTCCACCACGGTCTCGTGCCGGGCGCGCTCAAGGCCGTCGACGTCAACAAGGGTGACGCCGGTTGGGCCCATGACGACGATGTCGCCGTCGTGAAGCACGACCACGCGGCGGGTATGTCGCACGAAGGCAGAGATCGACGACGCGATGAACAGCTCGCCGTCGCCGATGCCCGCCACCAGCGGACACTCCTGGCGCACCCCGACCAGCGTCTCCGGTTCGTCTTCGCACATCGCGACGAATGCGAAGTGTCCAGAGAGCACGGAAACCGCGCGCCGGACCGCCTCGGACAGATCCCCATCGTAGTAGAGCGATATCAACTGAGCGACGACCTCGGCATCGGTCTCCGAGCTGCACCGGACCATCTCGGCGGCGAGCAGGTCGCGAAGCTCGAGGTAGTTCTCGATGATGCCGTTCAGGACGATCCGCACGCGTCCGCTCCAGTCGCTGTGCGGATGGGCGTTGCGCTCGGTGACTCCCCCGTGGGTCGCCCACCTGGTGTGTCCGATACCGGCCGACGCCGTCGCGGTCGCCACCGGGGACGATTCCAGGCCGTCGGCCGCGGCGGAGCGGGCGGCGAGCGCCGAGCCGAGCGATTCCAGGTTTCCGATCGCCCGGACGCATTCGAACCGGCCGTTTTCCCGCCACGCCAGCCCGGCTGAGTCGTAGCCTCGATATTCCAGGCGCTTCAATCCCTCGAACAACACGTCCGTGCAGCGCCGGTGTCCGACGTACCCGATGATTCCGCACACGGCGGGCTCCTTCCTGTGACCTCGCCAGAGGCTTGAGATTTAAAGGCCGGTCAGGCCCTGCTGGCAAGGGTTGGCACGAGCCATTGCGCGTTCATCGCCTGATCTCGCATCACCCGCCCGTCGATCGGCCTCGCCGAGAGTCGGTCGCAAGACCTAAAGGTTTGACCAACTCTTGCCGATATTGGTCCGGATATGACTCCCACGAGGCCAAAGGTCATGATGGTCGACGACCACGAGCTGTTTCGCGCCGGCCTGGTGGGACTTCTCGAGGAACGTGGTATCGATGTCGTCGCCGATGTCGGCATGGCACGGGAGGCACTCGCCTTGGTGCCGCAGAGAGATCCTGACGTCATCCTCATGGACCTGAACATGCCGGGCATGTCGGGGGTTGAGGCAATCCAGCGCCTTAAGGCGGCGGCGCCACTCAAGAGCGTCATCGTGCTCACTGTGATGGCCGATGAAGACAGCCTGATGGACGCGCTGCTGGCCGGAGCCTGGGGGTACGTGCTCAAGGATCAACCGATCGACCAGATCGTCGAAAGCGTGCGCGCTGCAGCCCGAGGTGAGTCGCCGATCTCACCGCGAGTCGCAACCCGGCTCGTCCGCCGCGTCTGCGCGCCCAATGACGCCGCACCGCCGGGAAACGATCCTGAACTCACTGCGCGCGAGCTCGAGGTGCTGCAGCTCGTGGCTCGCGGGAGCGACAACCGGGAGATAGCCAACACGCTGTTTCTCAGCGAGCACACCGTGAAGAATCACGTGTCCAACATCCTGGTCAAGCTCCAGGTCGAGAACCGCATCCAGGCCGCCGTTCGTGCCGTTCGCGGCCGACTCGTGTGAGCGGCCGCGGAACCCTCGCTTCACGGCTACAGGAACCGCGCTTCGGGATCGATGCTTGCACGCAGCCGGTCGATCATCGTCTGGAACGCGGCCAGCTCTTCGGTGACCTCGGCGTGGCGTCGCTCGAGCTCCGCGCGTTTTAGCGGAATCACGCCCGGTCGGGGCAGCGCCTCCAGGCGCGCGCCCAGCGTGCGCCGCTCGGCATCGAGCACGAGGACACACGCATGGAGATCGCAGAGCGCGTCGTAGGCACGCTGATCCAGCGCCGGAGGCGCGTCGGGGGCGTGACGGTTGTGACTAGGATCGGAGGGATCGGAGCGCGACATGGTCAATATCGCCGTCTGACGGTGGCGTCCGGCGTGATGAGATCTTCCTTGCCGTGGGTTCGGTGGTCAATCAGCCGAGTGGCGGCTTTGCGTTCACGCCGCACTTACCAACCCGTCCGGCGTTGCGTGCTCGCTGGGCTCTGACACTTGGACGGTGCCGGAGACGCTCAGCGGCGAAACGCCGCCGGTCGGCCGCGCCGGCTCGCGACGGCGTTGTTCAATCGCTCGGATCGCGGCCTCGTTCTCGCGATAGGCCTGTGTCAGTGCCTCACGTATCGCCAGGCAGTCGCACAGGACACTCCAAACATCGTCGAGGGTGCCGAGACTGGCGGCTGGATCCCCGATGGACCGCAGGTAGTCGATCAACGTGCCGAGGTCCGGCGGCCGGTGGCGGTTCGCCTTGAGGCGTGCGTTGTCCTCGCGCATCAGCAGGAGCTCGAGCTTCAGCTCGGCTACCTCATCACCGGGAGCTTGCGCCCGAGGTGTATCGCCATCCTGGCGAAGCCGATCGATCGCGCGGCGAAGGCGGGCGGATCGCTTGTGGTCACGGCGAGGCGTCTCGTGGGCAGTGTGGATTTGGTCTTTGCGGTCAGCGAGCGCGCCGCCGGACGGCCCAGCCGCGCCGGGCAAGCCGACCGCCACGACGCGGTCGGCGGCGCCTGAGGGTTCCTCCATGAACAACGGCTGTACGCGCTACTGGATCCAGTGGGCCGTGGCGAGGACGCGGCCCGATCGGGACAGCAACATGAGCAGCGGCGGTATGGCCAGCAAAATCCGCACCCTTGCCTCGACAGCCAGCGTTCCGCCGGCTACGTGCCAGCCCGCCAGGTATGGCCAGGAAGGCTCGGTGGCCAGCGCGGCTGAGCAGGCGATGAGCGCCGCCCGATGATCACGAGCACCCCGGATAACACGATCGTCGCACCGACCGGTCGCAGGATCGCGCCGAGGAAGAGCATCGTCGCCGGATCGGTCATGGCCGCGCGGCCGGTCCGATGCAGGGGTTACCCCGCTTAACCGCGCGGCACGACTTCATAGATGTTCCACAGGTAGGCTTAAGTGGTCCGGGATTCGAGCCGATGCTATTGGTGCAGCCGATGGCTGAGCTTCTTTAGGGGCCGCAACTAGGGAGAGCTTTGTATCGCGAATGACGAGATGACGGATCGCTTACCAGGGTGATCCGACGCTTGACCCGCGGTGAAAATGGCCGTCCACAGACATGGATGACGTAATTAGGGATGACTTTGTCAAGGACTCGATGAGAAACGTAGGCGGACCAGATCTGCCAGCTGCCCTGGCCGGCACGTCCCGCCGCACGAGCGGCCGTAGGCGCCACCACTGGTCCTCGCCACCCGTCAGAGAGCGTGGAGCAGGCAAATTCCTCAGCTGGATCGGGCGAGAAAGAAAGGAAGCGGTCATGAGGCGAGGCCTATGGACCCTCGTATTAATCGCCACCGGGCTCAGTGCATGCATCTCCCGCGCAGCGGCAATACCGAGCACCATGAGCTTGCCGCCGGATGTATGGGCAAGGCCCGGGACGCCGCCGTTGTCGGACCGTGCCGCCGCCGCCCTGGTGGTTCACCAGCCCGAGGTGAGTCGTGAGAATGTCGCGGCGAACAACTACGTACCGACGAACGCGGAGCTCAACGCCTTCTATCACGCGCGCACCGCGCAGGGCCAATCGATCCTCAAGGAAATCCCAGAATATCGTTACGTTACGGGACGACCGGGGTTGCGCAATCCTTCGACCGACGACCTAATTGAGTGGGCAGCGCGCAAATGGGGCATCCCGACTGACGTGTATCGCGCACAAATCTACTTTGAGTCGCTCGACATGCAGGGCCGGCAGTATGACAAGGCCAATGTGAGCGCGCGTGACTACTGGCAGTACCCCAGCCAATCTCGTATTAAGCCCTATCAGGTCTACGAGAGCATCGGCATCACACAGATTAAGTGGGAGCCCTTCAATAGGCTCAACCCGGGGGCCAACCCGCTGCGCTGGAAATCGACAGCCTGGGCTCTTGACTACACAGCTGCCACCATTCGCTACTACTACGACGGTCGGTGCAGCTGGTGTGGCCGTGGCTATCACGCGGGGCAGGCATGGCAGAGCATCGGCGCCTACAACGCTCCGATCCCGTGGTTGAACAACGCGAAGCGGGCTTGGTACCTTCAGCATGTGCAGTCGATTCTCAGCAACCGCTCTTGGCTCCCCTAGCCGCGGACAACAACTCGACGATCGCGGGCACGACATCGGGAACCGCATCGGAAAGTCTAACCCGGATCGTGCAATAAGAACCCCGCCCGGGGGGCGCGGTTCTGTCTGGCTGAGCACGGATTCGTCGAGTTGCTGAGGCCTAGAATCCCGAGCGTATTGAGTTAGCGGGTCGCCGGGGGTGGCGGCGGTCAGTCGGCGAGGTAGTCGTCGTCGGCGATGAGCTGGGCGATGCGCTTGAGCATTGGCAGCGGCCCGGCGTGGGTGCCTCTGCCATGCATCGTGCCGTGTTCGTCTAGCGTGCCGGTGACGGCTATGAACGCGCGGGCGGTGGTGTCGAGGATCACCGTTTCGGTGTCAACGTCGAGCTCGTAGCAGACGATCCTGTAGGAGGTCTCGAGCATCGTTTCTTAAGCAGCAAGGCTGTTCGGTGACGCGCGGGCGGGGATCTGGATGAGGTTGCTCGCAGCCGGGTCTCGGGAGCGCTGGGTGCTGGCCATCAGTTCGACGGGTCGATGTTCTGTCGGCGGGCGGTGCGGATCACGCTCATCGTGATCTGCTGGGTGCGGGCGCCCCGGTCGGTGCGGTTCCCGCCCCAGCTCTCGCGGTTGACGATCGCCGGGCGCAGCGCCTGCTCGGCCCGCCAGTTCGTCGCCTGAACCCCGGGCTCGGTCAGGAACGTGAACATGTGCTCGCGCTCGTTGCGCAGGTGCCCGAGCACCGACGGTTCGGCTCATGGGTGGGGCGCATCTCGAGCAGCTTGTCGGTCCGCTCATTCAGGTCGCTGACCTTCAGGCCGAACTCGTCGGCGTCGATCACGTCCTGCTGGTCGCGCAGCGCGAGCGCGTCCTTGAGGATCCGACGCGCGGCGTGCGGGACGCGAGCCTGCCCCGCGACCGATGCGGCGATCAGCTCGCCGGTCCGTGTGAGCAGATGCGCATGGCAGGTCTGATGCTTGGCGGCGGTGACCTGCCGGTAGGGCGCCCACCCGTCGCGCTCCAGCACGCCTCCAAAGTCCTCGCCGAGAACCTCGGCCGCCTGCTCATATCCGCGGCCGCGGGCGATCAGGTACACGGTCACGTTCTCGCCGGCGAACGCCCACAGCCACGCCTTACGTCCGCCGATTCGCCAACCGGTCTCATCCGGAGCGACCGCCGGGCTGGCGCGGACGCCGTCGATCAACGCCCCCTAGGTCGCCTCCAAGCGGCGTGCCTGACGAGCGATCGCCTGCACCACCCCGCCCGGCGTGATCTGAATCCCGAACCGCCCCAGCGCCTGGGCGGTCTTCTGCGGCGAGAGCCCCAGCTCCTTGTTGAGCTCGGTCGCCAACGCCACCGCCCGCGGGCCCAGCATGCACGCCGCGGCCCCCAGCGCGTCAGAAGTCTGATAGGCGTGGCGGCCCTGATGACGACGCCCGCAGCACCCGCACTTGCCGACATGCACTACGAACCGCCGGCGCACTCGCCGCGGTCGGGCAGCTCATCCTGATACTGAAACTCGATCCCCTGCTCAAAGATCTCCCCGCCACACCCACACCGATCCACCAACGGCGCGTCGAACTCCTCATCAACCTCCCCTGGCGGCTGACGATGACCATGCCGACCGTGATCATCACCCGATCGCCGGCCCGGCCGTCGCGGAGCCTCCGGACGGCTTCCCGCGCGAGAACGGCGCTGCCTGCCGCCTGGCCACGCGACGCGCCTCCTCCAACTGCCCCGCCAACACCTCGACCCGCCCCGCCAGCCGATCGTTCTCCCCAAGCAGCCGTGAGACCTCGCTCCACAACCCCTCGTTCTCAGCCTCAACAGCCGCGCACCTCGCCACCAACCGCGCCAGCTCATCCACCGGCTCCGCCGGGAGCACCTCAAACACTGACTCGGTGACGGCAACCACGACCACCCGAGTTCGCCGCAGGCTACATAACCCCTGCTCAGCCCGCTAACTCAATACCCCCGAGCTTGG
>Ga0335080_10007373_pt1 | contig 11407 bp, 16 predicted proteins | sample Lox_Sample_34_FD_206720 | JGI IMG/M metagenome (GOLD analysis project Ga0335080, IMG submission 206720) | Soil microbial communities from Loxahatchee National Wildlife Refuge, Florida, United States - Lox_Sample_3.4 | ecosystem: Environmental > Terrestrial > Soil > Wetlands | place: USA...
CGGGGCTTTCTTGTCCACTGAAGGAAATACCTACCCGGATTTCCGCCTTTTATGAGACTCCCTAGGTCAACTCCTGATTAACGCGGTACTCGGAAAAGCGGGTTTCAGTGCTGGCAAAGTCCAATCCTAATCGAGGACCGCGATTCCTTCGTCCACGTACTCTTCGAGATTGCTATCTAGCCATCTCTGCCCGACCCGATTTTTGTGGAATCGGACGGTTGCTTCCCGTCCATCGAACGATACGATAACCACAAAGCCGTCGGTGAAGCACGCGGCTAAAGTACTGTTTAATCGCCGCGCAAATTCGACAGCTTCGGCCAAACTCTTAACGTGGAGATGATTGGTCAAACATTCGTATCCCGTATCGTCTTGTCCAGCATCTCGCGCAGCTACTGAAGCGCGTGCTTCCGATGCGAGCAGTACACACCCTTTTTCTTCCACAAATCCCAGAGCGAGGATGTTGAGTAATTCTGACGAAAGAGCAGACTCGTCCGATTGTAAGTGGCTCAGGTAGCCGCGCATTTTTTGGTTAGTCCGCATCACGCACCGATGGTGCCACAAAATTGGAGTACAAGTCCTGGTAAACGCGGTGGTTTCAATGGGTCGACGCAACACTCAGCTCGAACCCGGCTCGCATGGAAAAGAAAGGGCAAACCGCTCGCCAGGGTTTGAACCACCGAAACATTAGCCTGGCTAGGTTTTGACGCAGTACCGCCAAGTAGATCGCTTTACTCCGGGAAACATTGTCGAAGCAACGCACTGCATGGTGTTGCGTCGACCGTCTGAGCCGGCACGACTAACCGGGACTTAGACCCCATGTCCTGGCTTGTTTCAGGGAGTGAGTCAGATAACAATATCAGCAGCGGGTGCAGTCGCTGGCTCCGAAACATTTCCTAATGCGTCCCCATCATCGCAAATCTTTCCCGGGTGCCCGACGCCAATTGATTGGAATCGTCTCTGTAATCGTCCTGATTATTGCGGCCTATATGGTTCTCGACGCTGCCCGCCCGAAGATTGCGACCATTGGCGTGTTCGTTAATTGTCCCAACTGTCCAGATTCGACAATGATTTTCCCCGTCGATGCTTCGAGCGGTCCTCCACCAACCATCAACGTCAAGGTGAAGAACGCGGGCAAAACGCAGGCGATTATCACTGGCATTAACACCACGCTTTACTCTACGCTTGACCCTGATTGGCATCCCTTTGTCGAGATACCAAATCACGGCTACAAAACCCCCGTCACACTTTCTTCCCATTCCGAGGCAGTGTTGTCGCAGACTGTCAGCGAGATGACCCTCTATGAAATGCGGAATCCAACGCCTGCGCAAGTACTTGGTAGAACTTTCGTGTACGGGCACATCACATACCGGGGTCCGTTTTGGTTTCCAGTGACGACATACTTCTGCTTTCAATATAGCCGACCTTCTTCGGGAAACGCAGAGAGTTGGGCCGCATGCTCGGTTTAGCGGGTTATGTCGGAAAGGGCGAGGCGACATGTTTATTTTGAAACTTGCGCTGGTCACGTGCTCACCTCAACCGTGACTCTGAGGCCCTGGCTTCCCTTAAGCGTGCAATTCAACTAGAGCCGCAGAACGCAGCCGCGCATCGGGAACTCGGGGAGTCCTATTTTAGATTGCAACGGTTCAGCGAGGCGGTTGAACAGTTTCAACAATACATAAGGCTAAAACCAAATGACCCAGCTGGGCACCACAGCCTTGGGATGACTTATTGTGAGCGAAGAGAGTTCGGTCTTGTCGTCGAACCTTAATTGTCTCGCCGGTCGTCCCCGGGGTAAATGCAACTGCCAGACCCAGCATGGAGCTCGCCTTGAGAAAGCAACGCCGCGATCTGTCGTCTGGTTGTTTCATGGTGTCCTCCTTTCGAATGGTTTTGGGTTTTGGGAGCTGTCATGGTGTTTCTTCCGCACGATTCTGGGGCGGTTCCCCGCCCTTCAGAAATGCGTTGGGTCCGCCTCACTCTTCGGGTCCCACCCCTTCATTTCATTGAGTTCCTCGGGCGTGATCTGGGGCAAGTGCCGGATGAACAAAACCAGGCGCCAGGTTTGCGGGACAGTGTGCGTTCCGTTGAAGGCTGGCATGCCGCTCAAACGAACTCCATTTACAATTGTGTAGTAGAGCTCGCCATCGCTCTTATTCTGCGTCCCGGCCCCACGCAAATCGGGCGGTTTCGGATAGAGGCCCTTGCCGAATACCGTGTGGCCCCCTCCGTCATTCGCATGGCACGGGGAGCAATGATAGGCGAAATGCTCCATGCCGGCCCGAATGTTCTCCGTTGAAGGCATGATGGGATTGCGAAGTTGGCGATACGAGGATGGTACCGCCATTTTGCGTGCTGTTGTGGCTGCGAACTCCTCAATCGCTGACGGTGTCGCAAGTGCGCTGAAGCCTCGTCGCACGAGAATCAACCCGTATCCCGCGGCTGCAACCACAAGAGCAAACAGAATCAGCGCAACCGCTTTCCAGGGCTTCATGCCTACCTCTCTTGCCCCGGGTCATCGTCGTCCGCCCGCCCGAGCGCAGGCAGGTGCCTGCCGAAGTTCAATTCGAAGTCGCTCGGAACGCCGTAACCCATATTGCGAATTTTGGCACGCCGCACCTGCGCACCTGGCAAGGCCAGCAGTGGGAAGAACAGATCGGTGCTCGACTGCAGCTCGCTGGCCGTCGGCGTCCCGAACCGATTGACTTGGGCCTTCGCCGCGGCCAGCGTTTCATGGTCGAACGAGGCCAGACGCCCGACGAGAGCATCGACAAACGAGTCGAGCTCACCATCGTCCAACGTGCGGTTCACCCAGCCATAGCGCTCGGCAATATCAGCGTCATAGTCGTCACCGCTAAGCACGATCTCAAGTGCTCGAGAGCGGCCGACCAATCGCGGGAGCCATTCCAGCGCTCCGCCACCCGGGACCAGTCCCACCCCGACCTCGGGGTTGCCGAACAGGGCGCTTTGCCGGCTGGCGAAGCGCATGTCGCAGGCCAGCACGAACTCGTTCCCGATGCCGCGCGTGCGGCCGCGAATCTTGGCGATGCTCACGACGGGCGTGGACGAGAGGCGCAGCACAAATTCCCGCCAAAGGCCCAGCACCTCTGGCCGCTCAGCTGCCTTGGCCACGTCGAGATGGGCAACGAAAAAATCGGGATTCGCCGACTGGAACACAATCACCTTCACGGATGGGTCCGCCTCGATCTCGGTCATCAGCGCTGCCAATTCGACGATCGTTGCAGGAACAAACATATTGATCGGCGGGTTGCTGAACGTGATCGTCCACTGGCCCGGATGGGTGCGGTCGGTGTTGAACTGCGCATCTGTTTGCTCGCTGCCCCGTTGTGTAGCGCTGGATTGGGTCATGGAATCCTCCCTTGTACAATCTTGGATTCCTCCGTTTGGTGACCTTGGGATAATTATTTTTTGCGTCGTCGCGAAGGACGAGCTCCGTCGGTAGGTGGCGAAGAGACTACCACAAAATGAACGTCGGGAGCATTAAGTCGGCCGGCCGGAACCGATCGGCAGTAAGTGCGCACTCCGGATTCTCCGTCGCTCCAGCCGATTTTGTGCACTCGAACCTGAGATCCTTATCGTCCGCAGGTAGGTCCAGGAGAGATGCGCAACGTTTTACAACACCGATGTAGTCGATCGGCGGCTTGTAGCGGACCTTCGGCTCAGGGTCCAACTGGGGTCCAAAACTCAGCCATTTCGGAGGTTTTTCGGGGGTCTCACTGCTCTAACGTCGATGGAATCATCGAATCTTAGCGTATGCCCTTCGAACTCATGACCCGAAGGTCGTCCGTTCCAATCTGACCACGCAACCGATTTGTGAAGTTTCCGGGCCGGAACCCAAGATTCCGGCCCTATCGTTTTCTCAAGGCTCCGGAAGGTCCGGTGAACGTCGCGCCTGTCCCGGGGATTCCCCCGACTTACCGGGAGTTAGCTCCGCCGACTGCCGCCGAAAGGCAAGAGGCGAATGTTTTTTCCAGAAGGCTGGCGTCGATGCAGCCGGCCGCGCCAATTGCGACGATTTGGGTGCGCCGCTCGCGGTGGCCCCACTCCTCCTGGAAGGAAATGTCCACACGCCTTCCTACCACCTGGAGCACTGCTCGCCGCTGAGGCGCCTCGGAGCTGTAGATCACGCCTTTGGCGCGGTAAACACTTCCGGGTAGCTTGCGCAATGTTTCGCGTAACGCTTCGAGCGCCAGCGGTTGGTCTGTCTCGTAGCTCCACGTGCTGAAGACCTTCGAGTGGTCATGCCCTTGATTTTCGTTGTGGCAGCTTTGGCCGGTGCAGTGCTGTCCGACGGATTGCGCGTTCAGGCCGGCTCGCACGGGATCGAAACGTCCGACTCCTAACAGGATTTCGTAGGGCACCTGACAATAGTTGGTTTCGAAGATGCGGAGCCTGTTGAAATATTGGTCGAGCCAGGCTCGCACTTTCGCGACCTGCTCGGGACCGGCCAGGTCCACCTTATTAAGGATCAGCATGTCCGCAAACCCAACCTGATGCAGCTTCAGCTCCATCAGCGGCGGATACTCGGGGTGTGCGAAGACCTGGTCTGCGTCCACCACGCAGATCACGCTGTCCAGCCGGATGCGATCCCGCAGACTGGCATCGCTGAACGTCGCGAAAATCCCTCCCGGATCGGCAACGCCGCTGGCTTCCAGCAAAATATATTCGATGCCTTCCGGGCGTGCGAGCAGAGCTTCGACCGACTCGATGAGGTCGTCGCGAATCTGGCAACAAACACAGCCGTTGGCCAGGCTGATCATGTTGTTGTCCACGCCGACGACGAGCTCGGCATCGATGTTGATCGAGCCGAAGTCGTTAACCAGCACGCCCACGCGCAGTCCGTGATTCCCGGTGAGAATCCGATTGAGCAGCGTCGTCTTCCCCGCCCCGAGAAAGCCAGTCAGAATCGTGAGCGGAACGGTTTTGCCATTGTCTTCAATAATTTCCATGGTGCAAGTTTCCTCTCAAGAAGGCGCCCCGCCGCGAGCTACGCGGCAGGGCACGTGGAGCAAGCCACTACTTCTTGACGAATTTACTCAGATCAATATTCAATGCCTTCGCCATCTCGCGCAGATCCACAAGCTGTGGGTTCGGCAGTGTGGTGAGTGGCTCGCGGTAGACGTTCGGCGGATAGTATTTATGCGGATCAATTTCGAGGTCGCGGGTCAATTTCTCTTGCTGTTGCTCCCGCGGTAACCTCGGCTGCGGGACGACGCCCATGCCCGTAGCGAGCGGCAGCGGGTCGCCGAAGAGGAGCGTTGGAGGTGGCAAAGACTGCCCCGCGAATCCGGGCAGCACGGCATCCCTCTGCCAGATCGCGTCTTTGGTCACATTGACGGTCACCACGTCCGGCGCGCCATAGAGGAACAGCCCATCCCAGTGGGCGCGAACGTCCGCGCTTTGTTCGTTAAGCGTGTCGTTGTCGAACGCGAGGTGCGTCACCATACCGCATCGCGGGTTGACCTGCTTGATCAGGTAGCCCGTGGCGTAACCCAATGTATGGTGGATGTCCACGGTGTAATTGAAGAGAAATTCGGGCAGCCCATACTTGAGCAGGTTGATGCGCGCCAGGTCGGGTTGGATCTCGGTGACAAAGACATCGACGCCTTTCGCATACTTGGCCGTCAGGTCGTCCGGCCGGCCGTCGCCCGTCCAAACGAACGAAAGGCCGTTCCAATCCAAGCGGTAAGCCGAGGCACCGTCCTTGACGTGGGAGCGCCGCCAATGGCGGACCGTTACGCCGTTTTTGTCATAACAGATTCCGTTCTCGTCCTTCCAGTCAAACTCGTTGACCTCGACCTCATAGCCGTCCCCGATTGGGCAGGCGTCGAAGGCCTCCAGGTGCCACTTGAGCATCTGCTTCATGCCGGCGACCATTCCCTTAGTGCCTAGTTCCGGCGTGCGCCCGGAAGGGCCAGTGACCCGCAGCGGCATGTGCCACCTTCCCGCCCATGCCGAGAATGGCAGCAGATAGGAAAGGTCATGATAGTGATCCACATGCAGGTGAGTAAGAAAGATGTCATTAATGCTCGGGAACGGCACGCCCATGGAGAGGATATTCTTGACGCAGCCGGGGCCGAAGTCGAAGAAGAAACGGTCGCCGTTGCCCAGTTCGACCATGATGCACGTGCCGGCCTGGTCGCGCCGGGGCGGGAACGGACAACTACCGACGAACGAGATGCGCATCTCGTCCGGCCCGAGGGGCTCACTGCCTGGAAAATAGTTCATCCGGCTCCGGACGGACGGCGTTGGCTTGTAGTATGGCGGGAACTGCAGTCCTGTGCTCGGGCCCCCGCCGTATGGATTCTTGAGTTGATCCGCGCCTGGCTGCGCGGCAGCCGAAGTCGGGTCAACGGCGGAAATGCCAACCGCCGCCGCACCCGCAATCGTTCCCTTGAGCATGTTACGGCGGCTCAGGTCGCCTTGCGGCCGATCTTTTGTGCCGTCATCATTTTCCATCAGGGCTCTCCTTTGTTCGTGTTGTGGTTTCCTGTCCCTTGAGAAATTGTTTTGGGGGCACGCCAAAAAGATGGTTTTGCAAGCGGTTCCAGATCACGATCCCGCGAAACTCAGCCCTCTGGCCCTGTCCGAAAGAGGCAGTTCAACTTGCCGTGAATTCTGCCCCGGACATCGTCCCGGCGTAATTGTCAAAAGTAACAATCGAGCCGGGTTCAGATCTGCAGGTCGGAAACGCGTGCCGGGCACCTGTACCTGGGCAGGGTGTACGATACCGTAGTTGAGAGCGCAGGCGACCCATGCCATCGGATCGGAAGGGCTCCATGTCTATTGTCCGCGTCGGGCTGGCCTCTGTATTTGCGTCGGTAACACTGGTTTCGGTCTATCTTGCTGCTGGCCTCCCCGCAGCGACTCCGCAGTCCCAGGCAAATCAGAAGTCCACCCCTACGCTCGAACTTCCCCTGACGTTTGAACGGCGAGCGGGTGACCTGGATGGAATGCTGAAGAGACGCCAGATTCGCGTCCTGGTGGTCCCCAGCCGTTCCGGTTTTTTCTACGATAAAGGTCAACCGCACGGCATTTACTACGAAGCGTTCGATGAATTTCAGCGATTCGTAAACAGCAAATACAAGACGGGGAGCCTGAAGATAAATGTCGCGTATCTTCCGGTGAGAGTCGAGCAGCTGCAACAAGCCCTGTTACAAGGGATGGGAGATGTCATAGGTTTTCCCCTGATTGTCACTCCAGAACGCCAGCAACTTGCCCTCTTCACGACTCCGATCGATTCTGATGTGAAGCAGGTAATTGTCACTGGTCCTAAGCTGTCGCAGATCACCACTCTGGAAGACCTGAGCGGCAAAGAGGTCTACGCCAATCCGCTCACCGTCTACTACGAAAACTTGCAACGTCTGAACGAGAAGCTCCAAAAAGCAGGGAAACCTCCCATCCTCGTAAAAGCGGCCGATCCCAATCTCAATGATGAAGACATGCTCGAAATGGTCAACAGCGGCTTGATTCCTGCAACGGTAACGATAACCATCCGGGCAAACTTCTGGTCGCAAATCTTCACCAACTTGAAGGTACATCCCGAGATCGTCGTGAAGGAGGAAGGCCAATTGGCCTGGGCAACTCGGAAGGACAGCCCGCAGCTTAGAGCCCTCCTCGACGAATTTATCCAGAGCCGTGCCGTCGGCAAATCGTTTGGCAATACGCTGGTGCGCCGCTACGCGCAAAATACGAACTGGGTGAAAAACTCCACTTCAACGGAAGAAATGGCAAAGTTTCAGGCTTACGTGCGTTACTTTCAGAAGTACGCGGCGGAATACAATTTTGACTACCTGATGTTGGTTGCGCAGGGATATCAGGAGTCCCTTTTGGACCAGAGTCGAAGAAATCCCAGCGGCGCAGTGGGCATCATGCAGGTGATTCCCAAGAACGCGGCCGCACCTCCCATCAGCATTCCCAATGTCGAAATAGCCGAACACAACATCGAGGCTGGCGCGAAAATGTTGCGTAACATCGCGGACACTTATTTTAACGATCCCAAGCTCGACCCTCTGAACAAGACGCTGATGGTATTTGCTTCTTACAATGCGGGACCGAATCGAATTGCGCGTCTACGGAAACAGGCCGCGGCAGAGGGCCTCGACCCAAATCAATGGTTCGGGAATGTCGAGCTGGTGGTCGCAAAGACCGTCGGACAAGAAACCGTTCAATACGTCAGCAATATCTACAAATACTACGTCGCCTATAAGCTCACGCTGGAAGAATCACAAACACACAAATGAGCGCAAGTATTTTAATCGTAAGCACACAACGGCAGAGTCACCTCGCAAGTCCTGATTAGAAGAAGTTGCGACCCAAGTAAGGAGAAGGGCCGGTTTTATCTCCAGGCAGGCTCTTTTTTGTGGCGCGGTTATTTCAGGGGAATTGAGGGGCCGGCGTTGGACCCCTGAGGCGGTGATTCATTCGCTGAAGTGTTATCGAGCCAATGAAGAGCGGCCACTCAGAGAATATTTACAGCGCGTGCCGCGAGCAGCGCAATAATCGTCAGGGAAATCAACGACTGGAGCATCATACCGAGCTTCGCCCAGCGCGACAGCACTGCGGTATCCGTTGGTGAGAACGCGGTGCTGGTGTTGAAAGCGAGAAACAGGTAATCCACAAACTGCGGCTTCCACGACGAATCCCGGCCTTCGCGGTCCAACATTTGTGGAAAAAGGAACGAGCTATTCAACGGCCCGCTCTGCCGCTCGCGCCCGAGTGGTCCGCCGGCATCGAGTTTCCAGTACCAGAGTGCGAAAACGAGAATATTGGCGATCCACAACGCGCCCGCCGAACGCAACAATGCCTTGGGGGCCTCAACATGTCCCGGGATGCCCTGGACCAGGAATATGAGAGAGGCGATCAGGCAGATGGTGATGATGCCATTGGCCATGAATGTGAGAATTCGCGTCACCTTGTGATTGCCGCGCTGGTCGGAGACGACGAGAGGAATCATTAAAAGGAGAATGAGTGCCAGCAAGGCCCAACTTGGCCCAAGGGAAAGCGGCTCGGGCAACGCCAGATACACACTAGCGGCCGCCAACATAGCTACAAAGGCCGGCCAGCGGGGTTCAGGCAAACTTTGACGGTTCATAGACCAGTGGGAAAAATGGATGCAAGCCTGCGATCTTCCTCGCGTTAAATATGCACACAACGGGTAAAGAGAGCAACCCTCATTGCGGTTGCTCCCGATCAAACCCCGTTGCTCGAACTTCGCGGATTTTACAGTGACGAACTGGCTTGCTGATTCTTGATCTGCAGGTCATTGACGACGTGCTTCACGTTGGGTACCGCGGCAGCTACGCGTTCCGCGCGATCGCGTCTGGACTCGGAGTTGACTTCCCCGGTCAGGGTGACCACGCCGCTCTTCACGTCGTACTGCACGAGCTCGTGCACGTGCACGTGGTTCTGGAACAACGCCGCTTCAGTCCTAATCGCAGATGATATACAAAATGAACCCTTTTGCGGCCCCACGCCGGCCGGCGCTCGTGGACAGCCACCCCCAATGCATCCGTCTTTGATCCAACGAGCGGGCTTGAAGCCGTCGGCCGGACAATCGGGAGGAATCAGGTTTGGGAATGGCGGGAGGGATAGCGGGTGGGCTTCACGGCGCGGGTGGAGCGATAGGAGTCGAGTTCGGCGGACGTGATCACGTAATCCGTTTCGGACGGATGGTTCGCGTGCGCGGCCAGCTCCGCCTGGAGCCTATGCGCGCAGATGTCCGGCCCATCCTGGTAACGGGCGAGGTGAGAAAGAAAAGCGTCATTGGCGATGCTCAGGGTAAAGGCGCGGTCCGCCCCGGACTCGCGCACTTGAAAGGAATACTCGCGCGCCAGCGGTTTGGCCTGGAAACCACGGTACTGGACGATAATGCCGTCGTTCATTTGGCACCCGGCACGAAAACGCGAGAAGCGACCACAGGCTGGGGTTTTACGGGCTTGACGCGCTTCACGCGGCGCCGCTTGGGAGGAACGCCTTCCGCCGCTTCAATGGTCATCAAGCTGGTTACGAAGAGCTTGAGGCCGTGCTCATCGAAGTCAATGGTCGTGCGCTCGGAGTCGCGTTTCACGATGACGCCGCAGCCGTATTGAGAATGCTTAATGTACTGGCCCGATTCAAGAGTCGCCAAGAATCCTCCTCAAATTTAAGCCCGCGAATTTCCCGCCCGCCGGACGGCGCGCCCATGCGCCGGCCGCAAAGCCGTTAGTAGCTCCGGCGGCCTCCGCCTCCTCCGCCACGCCCGGAGCGCCCTCCGGAATATCCGCCGCGGTCGCCACCCGAACGATCGCCACCGCCACGGCTGCGGAATTCTTGCGGGCGAGCTTCGTTGACCTGAAGCGCCCGGCCATCCACATCGAGGCCATTGAATTCCCCGATGGCCTTGCCTGCGTCGTCTTCCGGCCCGAGTTCGACGAATCCGAATCCGCGGGACCTGCCGGTTTCCCGGTCGGTGATGATGCGAGCCGAGCCGACCTTGTAACCTTTAGCGACGAACAACTGCAGCAGACTCTCATCGGTCATGCTGAACGTCAGATTTCCAACATATAGCTTTGTCATGAGCTTCCTTTGTCCTGATTCGACCGTCCGGCCATCAGACAGCCGTGTGGTATTGAAAATGCCGAAGATTCACAGAAATATTTAGAAAGAGCATCCCCAGGATGGACTTGGAACCGAGCACCGTGATTTCCAGGGAATTGAATTTTCGGCCCTTCAAATCCGCCAGGATCCGCGCCACGCCCCTGCGCAGGATCTCCGGCCGCGCGCGGCCCATCACTTTAGCTTCTTTGCCGCCACGCAATTGCAGAAAGCGCCAATTGGTCGCTCTGATTTTCTGACGGAGTGCGTAGTTATCGAAATTCCTGACCACACGCCAACCGGGCAAAAATGCCGCATTTTCCGTCGGCAGGTTCGGGGGCAACTCGGCGCCTTCCCGGACGAGAAGGATCGTGGGTTCATATGCGTACGACATGAAGCTCATGTGGCTCACTGGCCGGCCTCAGCGGGAATCAAGCTTAAAGCGCCCTCGAGTAAATGGTTCTACCGTTCGCCAAGGCAGCCACGATCGTAAGAAGCGCGGCACAGCAAATGGCGACGAATGCCGCGAAGGCCGTTCCGCCGTATCCAGAAAATCCAGCGGCCCGGATGACCATCCCGCCCGCGACGGCGCCACCCGCACCCATGACCAGGTCCATGGACCGGCCATAGCCGTTGCCTTCCAGGCTTTTCCCGGCAAGCCAACCGCCGGCCAACCCAACGAGAATCCAGAGCAACAGATACATGCATTTTCCTTTGCCGAGCATCCTGCGGAAACAAGTATGGCCAGACTCGGCGGCAGGCCATGAAAGCGAAACGTTCGAACCGTCCTCAAGGAACTCGTGGTTCCATTGGA
>Ga0335080_10007374_pt1 | contig 11407 bp, 9 predicted proteins | sample Lox_Sample_34_FD_206720 | JGI IMG/M metagenome (GOLD analysis project Ga0335080, IMG submission 206720) | Soil microbial communities from Loxahatchee National Wildlife Refuge, Florida, United States - Lox_Sample_3.4 | ecosystem: Environmental > Terrestrial > Soil > Wetlands | place: USA: Florida...
CAATTTGACCGGCGCGGCGGCGCAGGAAAGAATCGCGACGGTTGCGGAGTGGATGGGAATCGCGGACGAGCTCGACCGGCAGGTACGCACACTCTCGACGGGGATGACGCACCGGCTGGGCCTGGCGCGCGCGATGCTGCATGGGCCGGCCGTGCTGCTGCTGGACGAGCCTACGCGCAGCCTTGATCCGCTGGCGGCTGCGGATTTCCGGCGACTGCTGAAGGACGAGCTGATGCGAAAGCGAGGCGCGACGCTGCTTTTCGCGTCTCACACGCTCAGCGAAGTGGAAGAGTTGGCGGATCGGATGATCCTGCTCGATCACGGAAAACTGGCGGCGTTCGATTCCCCGCTCCGGATGCGCACGGCGACGGGCGCGGCGACGCTCGAAGGGGCAATCGCGCGGCTCACGCGGCCTCAGACGCCCGCGGGGGCGCTGCCGTGAGGACGCTGCGAAAAATCGCCGCATTCTTCGGCCGTGATTTCGCGATCGCGCGCGGGTATCGCGGGGCCCTGGTGCTGGAGACGATCGAGGCGCTCTTCGGCGTGGCCACGTTTTTCTATCTGTCGCGCTTCGTGGAAAGTCCGGAACTCGAGCGCGCGCTGCCTGCCGGAAGCAGCTACTTCGCCTTCGCCCTGGTCGGCTTCGCGTTCTTCGACTATTTGAGCGTCGCCATCAGCGCATTCGATTCGAGCATCGAGGAGGCGCGGCAGAATCGCACGCTCGAGGCGCTGCTGGTGACGCAAACGCCGCTGCCGGTGATTCTTTCCGGGTCGGCGACGTACCCGTTTGTTTCGCTGGCGCTGCGCACGTGCGTGTATCTTGCGTGGGGCGCGCTGTTCTTCGGGTTCCTGCCGCGGACGGCGAACTGGCTCGGCGCGGCGGTGATTCTGGCGGCGTCGATTCTGGCGTTTGCCGGGCTCGGCGTGCTTTCCGCGAGCTACCAGATTCTGTTCAAGCGCGGCAACCCGGCGAAGTGGGTGGTGTTGGGCCTTTCAGGACTGGTGGGCGGAATGATGTATCCCGTTACGGTGCTGCCGGAGCCGCTGCAAATCGTGGCGCGGCTGATACCCGTGACGTATTCGCTGGAGGGAATGCGGGCGGCGCTGCTGGCCGGAGCGGGATGGAGCGCATTGTGGCATCCGCTCGCTGCACTGCTCATCTTTGCGGCCGTGCTGATTCCGGCATCGTTCGCCGTGTTCGCATGGGCACTGAGGCGCACCAAAATCACGGGCACGCTCACGCACATCTAGCCGAAGAGGCTAGCGGCCGAGGAACCTCTCGAGCTTTTCGGCCTGGGCTTCCGCCATCGACAAATACTCTTTGGCCTTGTCCGGGTCTTTCTGCGCAATCGCGCCGTCCGCGCGATTCAGATTCGTCTTCATCAGATCTTCAGCCGCAGCCATGTCCCCGCGCAAACCGTAGCCCTGCGAGGCTTGCGCGCGGCGGAGCGTGTCGAGGCTCTGCGAGATGGAAGCGGCCCTGGCGTTCAGGCCGTCCGCTTCCTTTTCTGCCTCCTTGAGCTCGGCCGCGCGGCGAGCCGCTTCTTCCCTGGCTTTGCGCTCCGCTTCCGCCTGTGCCTGCGCCGCGGCGGAATCCTGCTGAGCGGGAGCGGCGGGAGGAGCGGCGACCGGCTTGGCGTCGTCGGGCGCAGCGGAAATGTCGACGGGCGCGTCGGAAGCCGCCGCCGGCTGCTCGGCAGGCTGTGCGGGTGTGTCCGTCTGCGCTGCAGCGCCGGGTCCGGCGTGGGTCTTGAGATAGTGCGGCACGTAGAGGCTTGCGGCCACCAGAATCGCCACGACGATCAATCCCCCGAGCGCCATGTACAGGCCACGATGGCTGCCGCCGGAAGAGGACGCGGATGCCACCACGGCGGCCGGAACAGGCTGCGTCGGCTGCATGGGCACGGTGCCGCCGGGATTCGCCGCCGCTGCCGGCATCGGCGTCACCGGCGCGGCTACGGTTGCGGGCCGGGTCGCCGGCGATGGGCCGGACGTGACTGTCCGGAGGGCGTTAGCGAATGCGTCGGCCGATTGGAAGCGATCCGACGGCTTCTTGGCCATCGACATGAGAATGATTTCGTTCAAGCCCTGCGGCAGACCGGGGCGCACCGTGATCGGCGGGGGCGGCTGCTCCTGCAGATGCGCAGACATCACGGAGTAGTTGCTGTTGCCGCGGAAAGGCAACTGGCCGGTGACCATCTCGTAGAGCGAGACACCGAACGAATACAGATCGGAGCGGGCGTCGACGATTTCGCCCTTCACCTGTTCGGGCGACATGTAGTTGAGAGAGCCGAGCGTCGTTCCCGTGATCGTCATCCCGGAATCGTTGCTGGGCCGCGCGATGCCGAAATCCATCAGCTTCACGACTCCTTCCGGAGTCAGCATCATGTTGGAGGGCTTCACATCGCGGTGGATCACGCTGAGCCGGTGCGCGTAAGCGAGGGCGGCGAGTATCTGTTCGGAATATTTCACGGCGTCGGCCGGAGCGATCGGGCCCTGCTGCAGACGCGAGGAGAGCGTCTCGCCGTCCACGTACTCCATCATCATGACGAGCTGATTATCGAGCGTCAGCGCGGTGCGCAGCGCGGCGATATTCGGGTGGTCCAGGCTCGCGAGAACCTTGATCTCGCGCAAAAAGCGGTCGGCCAGCTCCTTCTGGCCCGCGAGATTACCCAGGAGAATCTTCATCGCCTCGACGCGGTCGGAAATCGTGTTTCGGACCTTGTAGACCTTTCCCATGCCTCCGGCGCCGAGCACGCCGAGAACTTCGTAGTCTCCCAACCGCTGACCGGGGACGAAATCGTCGCTCATCGAGGCACTCCTTTGGAGGCGAAATCTGAGGTGACACCATATCGCAAACGCGGGCCAGTCGCAAACCGCCGAAGGATCACGCAGAGGAGTGGGCGAATCAGCAGGCCGGATCGCTCTCGCCGGGACCAGAACGGAGCAGGCGCGTGACGAGCTTGTCCAGCCGCTCCGCATCGGCCTTGCTCATATCCCTGAACTCGATCCCCATTCCCTCGCCGGGAGTGATGTTGCGCACGACCGCCTGGCTGCGGATTTCGCCCTCAGGAACGGAGAGAAGAATCGTGACGGTGGTCCCGGGAGGCAAGGGATCGGGCGCGGCGATGAAGAGGCCGCCCACATTCAGGTCGCGGACGCGAGACACGCTCTGGCTGTTGTTGTGCTGCCAGGCGACCCAAAGGCCCTTCGGTGTGGGGATGCGTTCGTATCGGCGCCTGGATTTGGCGGCGTCTTTGGACATGGAGCTCGAAGCGAATCACTAGCTATAAGTCGACCGGCCGCGCGATTCATCCTGTCGAACCGGCTCTTGCGTGAACGACCACGCCACCCAGAAGGCGAAATCCGCATCGGGCGTCGCGAAGAGCCGCCGCCCTCCACACATCATACCCGTCACAGGAAAGAGGCGCGACATCCGAATGGAGAAACCGAACACCCTTGTTGTACCTGTCAATGCCGAGCAGAGCCGGACGGCCCACGGAAGGCTTGTCCGGCAACGTTCGGTACAGTAGAGTTTCGGAGGCGCGAGAGAGGCGCCGCGGATGAAGGTTCCGGTTCTCGATCTGAAGGCGGAGTTCGAGCAGTTGCGCGGCGAGATTCTCCCCGCGCTGGAGCGGGTCTGCCAGAACGCTTCCTTCGTTCTCGGCGAGGAAGTGGAGTCGTTCGAACGCGAGTTCGCCGATTTCTGCGGGACGAAGCACTGTGTGGCGCTGGCTTCGGGGACGGCGGCGCTGCATGTGGGCCTGCTGGCGCTGGGTGTCCAGGCGGACGACGAAGTGATTACGACGCCGAACACGTTCCTGGCCACTGCCGAGGCGATCAGCTATTGCGGAGCGTTACCCGTTTTCGTCGATATCGATCCCGCCACCGGCAATCTGGATCCGAAGCTGATCGAGCGGGCGATCACACCGCGAAGCCGGGCCATCCTGCCCGTGCATCTCTACGGGCGCCCGGCCGATATGGACGCGATCCGCGAAGTGGCCGACCGGCACAACCTGCGAATCCTGGAGGATGCTGCGCAGGCGCACGGCGCGCGCTACCGCGGGCGGCGCGTTGGCGGTCTGGGAGCCGCCGCAGCGTTCAGCTTCTACCCGACAAAGAATCTGGGCGCATATGGCGAAGGCGGAGCGCTGACGACCGACGACGATCAGATCGCGAAGTTCGCTCGCGCGGCGCGCTCACACGGACAGACGGCGCGCTACGAGCACGAATTCGTAGGCTACAACTACCGCATGCAGGGATTTCAGGGCGCGGTCCTGCGAATCAAGCTGCGGCATCTGTACGCCTGGACGGCGAAGCGCCAGGAAATCGCGCGCGAGTACCGCCGGATGCTGGCGGGAGCGCGCGTCGAGATGCCGGTGGACGATTCCCGCGACGAATGCGTGTACCACCAGTTCGTAATTTACGTGAGCAACCGCAACGCCGTCGCTTCGCAGCTGGCGGCGCGCGGGATCGAAACCGTTGTGCATTATCCGAGGCCGGTGCACCTCCAGCCGGCGTATCTGTCGCTCGGCTGTCCGCCGGGAACGTTCCCGCACACCGAGCGCGCATGCGAGCGCGTGCTGAGCCTGCCGATTCACCCGGGCTTGCGTACGGAGCAAATCGCGCACGTGGCGAACTCGGTGCGCGAAGTCGTGGGGATGAAACAACCGGCAGCAGAGCAGATCAAAGTCTGATTCAGGCGTTGGCGCCGTTCGCCAGCTCGTTGTGAGGCGCAGGCGCTTCTTCAACGTCACGCGTGGTTCCCGTGCTGAAGCCCACCGGCGCGGCCGAGGCTGCAGAACGGTCCCGCAACATCTCGGAAAGCCCCTCGAAAAGCTTGGCGCAGGAATCGCGGAGGCTCTGGTCGGCCGAGCGCATCAGAAGCTCGATCGCGTTCTGGCCGTGTTCGTTGAGCCGCCGCACGGAGGAGACGACCCAGGCGTCGCTCGCATTCTGTAAACGCTCTTGATGCTTGGCGACGGCGTCCTCGCCCAGGCGCTGCAGCTCTTCGCTCCAGCTCTTCTGATGAGCGTCCCGGTCGGCGCGATAGCCTTCAAAAGCCGAGGCGAACTCCGCGGCGAGCGCGCTGCGGCCTTCCACGACGCTGGCCTGCAACTGCGAAGCCATCTGAGCGCGGAAGCGATCGATGGAGCCCTCCCCGTTGGCCTCGAGATTCTGGAGCAGCCTTTCAGCGATCCCGCCCAGCTCGCGTTCGCGCTCGGACAGCGCGCTTCTGCTGGCGAGCGTGAAATTCTCGACCCCTTCGTCCGAAACCCGGCGGAGCACTTGACCGAACGACGCAGCGGCCGCTTCCGCCGCGGCTTCCAATTGCGTGCGGGTGCGGCCGGTGATTTCCTCGGCGACGCCATCGAGGTGCGCGTGGATCTGGGCGACACGCGCGGACGATTGTTCTTCGAGGCGAGCCTCGAACTGGCGGGCCGCCTCCACCGTTTTTTCTTCGAAGCCGCTGGCCGCCGTGCCGATGGCCTGTTCGACCAGCACCTGCAAGCGTGCGCGGGCCTCCTGCTGGAACCATTCCGAAGAGCGTCCGATCGATTCGGCGGCGGAATGGGATGCGCGAACGGAACTTGCGTCCAATTCCTCGTTCCATTTCGCGAGCGCTTCCTTCCGCGCGGCCTCGAAATCGTTGCGCAGGTGAGCCAGCGTGGTCCCCGCTTGAGCGGTGGCTTCGCGCAGATTGTTGTCCGCCACCTGGCGCAGCCGCTCGCGCTGGAGCCGCAAGTTGTCATCGGCTTCCGTCTCGCGCGAGGTGAGTCCGCGGAGAATCTCGGACGCGTGCTCCAGGCGCGGAGCGAACCTCGTGTCGAGTTCGGACATCGTGCGCTCGACCAGCTGCTGGCCGAGCGAATCGAGCGTGGGCGCCAGCCGCTGCGGCAGGCCCGCCAGCAAGTGCTCGGCGCGCCGGCCCATTTCTTCGGTCTGCGCCTGCAGGATATTCTCCAGCCGGCGGTGGAGCTCGTTGAGTGTGTCGTGACTGGCCGCCTCAAGCTGCGCGGAGTATTCCTTCATGCGGCTCGCGGCGTGTTCGATATCGCCCAGCGACGATCTGGCGCGCCCCAACTCTTCCTCGAGGCCCGAGCGAATCGAGCCGAGCGTCTCGCGCGCCTCGGCATACATCTGGCCCAGCGGCTGGCGGAGTTCGGCGAACCGTTCCGTGACCTTCTGCTCCGCGTTGCGAAGCAATTCCTGCGAATGCCCGGACAACTGCTCGACGAGCCGCCCCAGGCTGCCGTCGATCGAAGATTGCAGCAACTCGGTCCACTGCCCTTGCGCGATCGCCATCTCCGCTTCGAGGCGGTGCCGCCAGTGCGCGACATCGCCTTCCGCAAGGGACGGGGCTTCTTTGGGAGGCTCGGGCTGCAACTGAGCACGCGCCGCTTCGGCCGCCTCGATCTGAAGGCGCGATTGCGCCATCCGGCTCGTCGCTTCCTGCGCCGCCTGGCTTTCGGCGCGGAGAGACTGCGCGCTGCTATCGAGATGGTTCAGCAATTCGCGCGTTTGCTGGAAGCCGCCTTCGAATTGCGCCCTCAGGGCGGCCAGGAACTCTTGTTGCTTCGCGGCGATTTCGGCCGAAAGGTTCTCGCGCGTCCGGGTTTCCAGGTTCTCGAAATCGCGCATCGCCCGCTGGACTTGCTCGGCGGCGCGGGCGGCGGCGTCTGAAACCGATTCGGCCTGGCGCGTCATATCCGCGCTCCACTGGCGCAAGAGCGGGCTTTCCTGGACCGTTGCGGATTCGACCGGCGATTCGCCGGCGGAAGAGGACTCGGAATATGAGTTCGTCATTTCGGGCACCAGGGTCTCCCTAAGATCGTCGGTGGCCGCGGAGGCAACCGCGGCTTCTTCGGTTTGCTGCTCTTGCGCGGGACCAGCATCCGCGGGCGAATCGTCCGGGACCGCGGGCGCCTGCCAATCGGAAGGCGACGGTGCGAGGCCCCAGATGTTGGCCGGACTGTCCAGCTCGACGGCGATCTGGAAAAACTCGCGGACTGAATGAGGCCGCTGAATCCAGGCAACGCGCGCGCGGACATGGCGGCGCTGCGCGCCTTGCGGCACTTCGAGCGTGACCCACGTGTTCTTCGGCAGGTGATGCTTGGAGGCGTACCGGCAACCGTGCAGGTTCAGGGCGAGCGTCGCCGTGCGCTCCTCAAAGGGCTGGCCGAGAAGATCGATTCCTCGAACGATGACAGGGAGGGACTTCGAGACTCGCTCGCTGCGCCGCCTCTGCGTGCCGAGATGGCCTGAAAACACTTCTGCCACAGGAAGCCTCTTGGATGACCAGCAGAGAATAGCATTGTCGCGCGGGTTGGTCGAGTGGCGAGATGAGGCTGGCGGGACGTCCTGCTGCGAAAACAAGCGCCGAACGCCCCGCCCAAGGACCGGAACCGATGGAACCGTGAGTACGTACTTACTTTTTCTTCGACGTCGATTTCTTGGTGCCGGTTGAGATGATGTCTCCGCCGGCCATGGCGGCGAGGCTGTCCAGCATCGTCTTGCACTGAGCGGCGTAGGGGCCGGCCGGATCTGCGTCGATGCACTTCTGATACGAATCGGCGGTGCCCGGCGGGATGATGTAGGTCATCTTGTCGCCTTCCTGCTTGGTATCGATCGTGCCAGTATAGGCGCTGCCGAGCAGGTACCATCCCTGCGCATCCTTCGGGTCCGCGGCCGTGGCCTTCTGAAGCGGGCCGATCGCGTCCTTCAGATTGCCCTTGTTCGTCAGGACGATACCGATATTGCGCCAGCAGCGCGCGGTGGTCGCCGGCGCGGGATCGAGCGCCGTCACTTTGTCGCAGTTCGCGCCGGCATCGGCGATCTTGGCGGCGACGGCCGCCGGATCGGTCTGCGTCGCGGCGGAATTGGCGAGAGCCTGGCTGAGCCCGGCGTAGTAACCCGCCTGTGGATTCAACTCGATAGCCTTCTGGTACGAGGCGGCGCTATCGTCGTAGTGCCCCGCGAGGTTCTGCGCGATTCCCAGATTCGAGAGAATGATGGCGTGGTTCCTGCCGTCTTTCGGTCCGACGCCCTGCTCGGCCGCCTGAAGCTCCGTGATCGCGGTCTGATAGTCGGTATTGAGTTTGTCCTGCAGCGCGGACTTTTGATCGGCGGGTGCGGCCTTCAACTGCTTGCGAATCTCGTCGGCGTCGCTGAGCGCGGCGTCTCCAGCGTCCACGTGAGCCTTCATGTTCTTGAACGCATTGGCCGCTTCTTCTCGCGCCTTCTGCTGCTCGGGATTGGCCTGCTGCTGCGCCAGTACCTGCTTGAAGTTGACGGAGGCGTCGTTGTCCTGGCCGGACGAGATTTGTTTCTGCGTCACGTAGTTCAGTTCCGGCGGGAGCGAATACGTGATCGTGTAGACGCCCGAGTTCAGCCCGAGCTGGCTGAATTTGCCGTCCTTGTCAGTCTTCACGGTAAAGACTCGGCCCACGTCGCTCTTGATTTCCACCGTGACGCCCGGCCACGGCTTTCCATCGCGGTCCAAAACCTGCCCCGCGACTCTCGCGTCTTGCGCCGCGGCGATCGTGGCAAATGCGAGAAAGAATGCAAGCGCTGCCCAGACGCGCATCCATGGTCTCATCTGGTTATCTCCTCCGACGTTGAATGACGGCCTTCCCCCGAAAGATGGCAATCTCATTATCGCGCAACTTGAGCCCGATAGGCGATAGGATCGCGAACGCCCGCCGCGGCAAACGCCTGCAGCCGCAAGCGGCAGCTATCGCACGTGCCGCACGCGGCGTCCGTGAATTGATAGCACGACCACGTGAGGTGCAGCGGCGCGCCCAGTTCCAGGCCGCGCCTCACGATTTCGCTCTTCCGCATGGCGATCACCGGAGTGACGATCTCGATCCTGGTTTCGGGACGCGTGCCTTCGCGAATCACCGCCTGGAAAGCCCGATAGTACTCCGGGCGGCAGTCGGGATAGCCGGAGCTGTCTTCCGCGACCGCGCCGACGTAAATCGCCGTGGCGCCGATCACTTCCGCCCAACTGACGGCCGCGGAAAGAAAATGCGCGTTGCGGAACGGAACGTACGTGACCGGAATTCCCGCGTGCGGCGCAAGCGCTTCGCCGGATTCAGGCACCGCGATTCGCTCGTCCGTGAGCGCGGACCCGCCGATCTGCGCGAACGAGTCGAAGCGCACGACGAGCCGCTCGGTGACGCCATAGTAGTCCGCGACGGCTTCGAAGGCCTGGCGCTCGCGGCGTTCTGTTCGCTGGCCGTAGCTGGCGTGCAGCAGGGCGAGGCGATGCGTCTGGTTCGCAATGGCGACACTGACGCAGGAGTCCATGCCTCCGCTCGACAGCACCACCGCTTTGGGTTTTTCCGCCATCGTAAGCGCCTAGACTCCCTTCGTCGCCGGGTGCCAGATGAATTTGTGCAGTTGCAAGCCGAGCCGCACTGGAAGACGATCGGCGAGGATCCATTCGACCAGCTCTCGCGTGTCCAGGCCCGGCCAGCGGCCCGCCGGATCCGCGAAGACTGGCGAAAAAAGAACCTGCCTGACGCGCCCCGCCAACTGGTGCCGCGCCGTGAAATCGCGCGCGAAATCATAGTCCCGGCGGCTCGCAATCACAAACTTGATTTCGTCCTCCGGGCCGACCGCGGCGAGATTCGCGAGATCGAACGTGTCCGGCTCGCCGGAGTCGGGGCACTTCACGTCGACGATCTTGATCACGCCGCGAGGCAGCACGCCGACGAAACGCTCTCCGCTGGTTTCGATCATCACGGTGTAGCCTGCGGCGAGCAGCCGCTCAGCCAGAGCGGGCGTTTCCGGCTGGAGCAGCGGCTCGCCGCCCGTGATTTCAACGAGCGAGACGCGGCCCGGGCCTTCGCCTGCCAGCGCTTCCACCTTCTCCAGCACCTCCTCCAGCGTGAATTTCGTGCCGCCGTGAAAGGCGTATTCGGTGTCGCACCAGGTGCAACGCAGATTGCAGCCCGTGAGGCGGACGAAAATGCACGGCAATCCGGCGCGGGTTCCCTCGCCCTGAATGGATTTGAAGATTTCGGTGATGACCATGACTTCGACGCCTGCAAATCCGGAATCGCGAGGACGACTACGCGCGATAGGTGGCCGCGCTCGTGTCCGTCTCCCAGACCGTGACGCCGGAGACCCGCGCCGCGTTCGGGGCTTTCGGCAAATGCTTCGATGTCTCGTCGTAGATGTGGCGCGCGATGTTTTCCGCCGAAGGGTTCAGCGTGTCGAAGGGCGCCAGCTCATTCAGATACTTGTGGTCGAGCGACCGGATCACGTCCTGAATCACTCGCTTCAAGTGGACGAAATCGTAGAGCAGCCCGGTGGAATCGAGCTCTTTTCCTTCGAGCATCACGCGCACTTTGTAGTTATGGCCGTGCAAGTCTTCACATTTTCCGTGGTAGTTGCGCAGGTTGTGAGCGGCGGCAAACGTCTCGTCGACGGTGATTTCGTACATGAGCCTTCTCTCGGGTCGGGCAAGCGGCGCTTCGGGAGCTATGCCCCCGCACGCTCCATGAAGCGCGCGACTTCCGTAATGTCCCGCGTGGTTGTGTATTCAGGCAGGGACTCAAGAAAAATTTTACCATACTGCATCCGCTGGATGCGGTTATCGAGGATCGAGAGCACGCCGCGATCGGTCTTCGACCGGATCAGCCGGCCGAAGCCCTGTTTGAGCGCCAGTACCGCTTCCGGAATCTGATACTCGGCGAAGGCGTTGCGGCCGTCCTCCTGCAACGCGCGCACCCGCGCCGCGACGATGGGATCGCTCGGCACGGCGAAGGGCAATCGATCGATGATCACGCATGAAAGCTGTTCGCCGGGAACGTCCACTCCCTGCCAAAAGCTGGCTGTGGCGAATAGAACTGCGTTCGGCGTGGAGCGAAAGCGCTCCAGCAGAACGGAGCGCGGCGCCGTCCCCTGCAAGAGAATCGGAAAACCGACGCGGCCCGAGACGCGCTCATGCAGGTCCCTCATCTGCGCGTTGCTGGTGAAGAGGCAGAAGGCGCGGCCCTGGGAGATTCCCAGCAGGCGGACGATTTCGTCCGCGGCGCTCGCGGCAAACGACGGATGGCGAACGTCGGGCAGGCTCGGCGGCAGATAGAGCAGTGCCTGCGTCGCATAGTCGAATTCCTGCGGGAGGACGCTTTCCGTGGAAGGCAGCACGCCGAGGCGCTGCTTCAGATAATCGAACCGGCCACCGACGGCGAGTGTTGCCGAGGTAAGAATCACGGTGTCGAAGCGCTCGAAGAGCTGTTCGCGCAGAATTTCGCTGACGTCGATCGGCGTTGCCGCCAGAAAAACGCCCCGGCCGCGGCGCTCGTACCAATACACGTAAGTCTTCTCCTCGCTTTCGAGGAGGAACGCCAACTCATGGCGCATCTCGGCGGCGCGCCTGGCCATCGAGACAACTTCT
>Ga0335080_10007376_pt1 | contig 11406 bp, 9 predicted proteins | sample Lox_Sample_34_FD_206720 | JGI IMG/M metagenome (GOLD analysis project Ga0335080, IMG submission 206720) | Soil microbial communities from Loxahatchee National Wildlife Refuge, Florida, United States - Lox_Sample_3.4 | ecosystem: Environmental > Terrestrial > Soil > Wetlands | place: USA: Florida...
TCCGGAAGCTGCCCGAGAGCTTCCTTTGTGGCGCCCGGCAGGACGATCTTCGGCTTGACGGATGTAAACTGGCTCACGGGAATCGCGACGTGGTGCGCTCCAACCCCGAGGAACCCTCCGATGTCGAGGATCGCATAGGATAAAGTGCCGTCGGTCTTGACGATGAGATCCTTCACCTTCCCGACCTTCTGGGCCTTGTCGTTGTAGACGGACGCCCCGATCAGCTTCGAAGCCCGGTAGCCGAGCGCGACCACCTGGGTTTCCTCCACCGTGATCCCGAGGACGACCCTGCCGGCGACGGGCGGCATTTGCGGCTGACTGCCCTGCTGAGCATAGGTGGCGGACGTCACGGCAATTGCTCCAAGCAGCGCCATCGCAACTCTGGTGTTCATGATTGGTCCTTTCTTGTCAGGTCTTAGTCTCGTGCGGACCCGTTCGCACCGGCGCCGAGCTTCGGAGCCGAACGCCCACGTTACCCGTGGGCCGCCGCGTTGATGGCCTTTCGAGCGGCCACCGAGAGCATGAGCCGAGTGAAGCCGCTCACGAGGAGGTTGACGCCGACGATCGTCCCGATCGCCCAGGCCGAACTTGTGGGCCAACCTCCGATGATCAAGACCCCGAGTAGGAGCGTCATCAGCGAGTCGAACAGGATCCACCCGGCGCGCGGGAGAGTGCGCAGCTGGAAGAAGAGGACAGCCCTCATTACGCCCTCCACAATGAAGATCGCGCCGAGCAGAAGCGTGAGCGTCGCCAGGCTCAGCCCCGGATGGAATGCCAGGTAAATGCCGCCGAGGATGTAGACCACGCCGACCAGAAAGCGCCAGACGACCTGGCCGGCTCCTTCCGCTGCAAACGCGTAGACGAAATGGCTGATGCCACCGAAGATGATGATCCAGGCCACGACGAGCGCAACGCCCAGACCCATGGCCGCGGGCAGGGCGATCGCGAGCATCCCAAGCAAGATCATGAGCACGGCAGAGCCGATGGTCAGGCTGGTGGCTTCCTTCAAGACATTTGGTGCGTTGGACATTGTCGGTCTCCTTGCAAGGCTTAGAGGAAGTCTCGGTATTGCTTCTCGAGGACCGCCAGGCGCTTTTCCTGCGTCGCCCTGACCTCTCGAGTCGCCGCCGCGACCTTCTTCTTGAGCGCGTCGACCCTCTCGGCGACCTCTCGCTGGATCGCCTGGCGCTGGGCCTTCGCCATGTCTCCCCGCTGCTGCAGACGCGCGTTCAGGGTATCGATTCTGGCCTGGAGCTTCGCCTTGCGCTCGGCCTTTGCGGCCGCATGCTCGGCCTTCAACTGAGCGATGTCGGCTTTCATGGCCGCGATCTCTCGCTCATGCTGCTTCTCAACGACTTCCGAGAGACCGCGGCGGAAGATCTCACCGCCGAGAGCTTCCATCTGCGCGTCGACGGGTGCAGTCCACTCCTCGTCGATCTCGGCAACGACGGCCACCCTTGCTGGGGTGAGCGCCTTTGCGACGTCGTCGAGGAAGTCGTCACCGACGCGAGCGTTCTCCAGGTCCGGGATGGCACCGAGAAGGGCGCCGCTAGCCGCCCCGATGGCGAAGCCGACCGGGCCGCCGAGAAGCCCGATCAGGCTTCCCACCGCGGTACCCGTCAGCGTGCCCCACGGACCCCCTTCGTCGCCCTGCTTGACGGAGATCTTTCCGTCGGCGCCCTTCGCGAGGACCGCGCCGGCATAGACGGCGATGCTTCCCTCCTTGTCCAGTTGCCGAAGTACGCGCGACCCCTCGTAGGCTTTCTTTTCGCTGTCAAATACAACCACGAGCATTCTTTCCATTGCGTTTCTCCTTTCCATTCGACTTCCGAATTTCCCAGCTTCGCCCGTCAGTGGGCGGCAGATTCGCTCTGCCGACTGCCCGAATGTGTCCACCGACGGGGCATGGTCAAGTGGTTCCCCTGTCGGGCTCACACCAAGGCGTAGCTGCCAGTCGCTTGCTGGTGGTTTTGCCCAAAGGCGGTGCCTTCGATGTGCCATCAAGCCCGGAAGAGGCGACTAGGCCGAACTTCCGGGCGTTCATTCACTGCGATAGCTAGGCTTCCAGAGCCTCCTTGGTTAGAGCCCAGGCTAGCCCGAGCCTCTCGACTCGGCGCTCAACCTCCGAGCGGGTGTCGGCGATCCGTGCCTCGAGCCTGGCCTTCGGTCCGGGTGGCGCGCCCAACAGCTTCCCCAGCGCTGCACTGAGTCTCGCGTTGGCCTCTTTTGCGATCATGTCCAGTGCGGTCTTCGCTCGCGCCTGTGCCGCGCACGGCTTCGCCCTGTCCGGGGCATGGGCGTGCGCGAGCTCCCCCTTCCAAGCCCGCGAGCTCAGCCTGCAGCGATGCCACTTCTCTCTCGATTTGCACGTCCGCCACGTCGACGCGAGCCCTGCGAAGGACAAGCCCACCGAGTGCCTCGATGCGCGTATCGACGGGAGTGATCCGCTCTTCCCAAACCTCGGCAACCACACCGACGGTTCCCGAACGCAGGCGGTGGCCCACCTCGGTCAGGAAGTCCTCGTTTACGCCGAGCTTGGCGAGGTCGAGAAGAACGCCCCCAAGAGTCCCCACGCTTGCGGCGTTGGACAGCCCGACCGGGCCACCAAGCAGCCCGAGTAAGCTGCCCGTGAAGAGAGCGACCACCGCCCCTGCGGGGCCTTCCGGCGCCTGCTTGACTCTCAGGACCCTTTTGGAGTCCTTCGCGATAAGTGCCGTCGCATAGACGGATATCGTACCCTCCTGGTCCAGCCCCTTTAGTGCGTGCAGTCCCAGAAGGGCTCGAGTCTCGTTCTCAAATATCGCGACCAGTAACCTGTCCATAGCTTCCACTTCCGGGCGCGTGATGCGTTGCGCTGATTTCCAATCCAGCGGCACCCTATGCCTCCGCTGAGGGAGCGTCGATTGCCCCGCGCGACAAAAGTGCTGACTTCGGGCGCCACGGCAGCGGCAACGGGTTCCATGTCGGTGCTAACGGCGAGGCCAGCGCTCACCGGCCTTGAGCAGCGCGGAATCGACGTGAATCCGGTCTTGCGGGAAGCCAGACTCTCTTCAGAGGCCTTGACCTCCAACGAGACGCGGCTGCCCTTTCAAAGCGTGCGACGCCTCTGGGAAGTGGCCGCGGTCGCCGCAGGGGATCGATCCTTCGGCGTCCACGTGGCCGAGACTCTGCCCACGGGCGCCTACGACGTATTCGACTACGTGATGTCGGCCGCGTCGACCGCCAAGGAGGGCTTCTCACGGCTTACACGATACATTCGCCTTATCCATGATCACTCGAACTTGCGTCTCGCCGTCGAGCCGGGCCACGCGCGTATCGTTCGACGAGTGTCGCTGCCCTCGCCACAATATGACGAATTCTCGCTGAGCCTCCTTCTCATCCGCAGCCGTCAAGCCACTGGCAGTGAATGGAAGCCCGAGTTCGTCACCTTCCAGCACGAAGGCCCCGATCACGACGGGCAACTCACCCGGCTGTTCGGCTGCCCGGTCCTGTTCGGGAGAAGGGAGGCCGAGATTCGTCTCGAGCCCTCCGTTCTCGAACTGCGGCACAAAAGAGCTGATTCACGATTGATGGACGTACTTTGCCGGTACGCTGATTCACTAGTAGCGACCCTGCCGGCGGAAGGCAGTCTCCTGGCACGGGTGAGTTCGACCATCGCACAGCAGATGGCACGGGAACTGCCCTCCCTCGCCGCAGTTGCTTTGGCGGTGCGCGTGCCCGATCGGACGCTTCAGCGTCAGCTCGCCGCAGAGGGGACCAGTTACTCGGCGATCGCCGACGACGTGCGACGTAACCTGGCGTTGAAGTACTTGGGCGACGCTGGCATCAGCGTCGCTGAAATTGCCTATCTTCTTCACTTCACTGACCCGACGGCTTTTCATCGGGCCTTCAAGCGCTGGACCGGAGAATCGCCCTCGCGGTACCGACGGCGACTGTTCGACCCCGCCCCGTGCGATTCCCCATTGCCTCGAGGAGACGGTTGAGTAGGCCGCGGGCCACTTCCCCTGCGCTGTGTACGGCAACCCCTTTCCCCATACGTTCCCACACCCGGGGCGCCTCCCGGGTTCGGCGATCCTCCCTCACGGAGAAAGCACGCCGGGCCAGTGGTGCAGCCACCCGCGCCGCCTTGCAAGCCGCTGCCATTCGGGATCTTCACGGTCGACGCGAACCGAGGCGGCCACAAGCGCGTTGACCCGATCGTCAAACGCTACCGCGACGCGTTCGTCCTCGACGACGACCAGCACCTCGCTCTCCCAGTAGCTCCCAGTCAAGTCCATGTTGGCACTGCCCACGGCGCACACCCGCCCGTCCGCGCTCATCGCCTTCGCATGGACGTGCGGGTACACGACGCCGAGGCCCGGAGCCCACCCCGGCACGTCCCGGACTGCGAGTTGGTAGGCCTCCGCACCCTCCGCGACCAACGCATCCATCCGGGAGTGCACGAGCCAGGTCGCCGCGCTTCGGGCGGTTTCCCAGTCGCCTTCGAATGGCTCGCCTGCGTGAGTCGGCGCGACGTTGCCAAACAGAGTGCGCACTCGGATGCCTCTGCGCAAAGCGCGGACGAGCGCGTGCTGGATCTCGAGTACGAGGGGAAAGCCCGTCACAACGACCACGTTCGACCGAGCGGTGTCGACGATCGCGAGATAGGCCTCGAGCGTTGCCGCGTCCGCGAGACCGCGGTGCACCACCGCGCGCACTGGCGTCGACCCTGCTGGCGGGGGGTTGGTAACGCTGAACGAAGCCCCTCCCGTACCAGTCCACGCCTCGCGAAAAGAGCTCTCCAGCGCGGCGACCGCCGGTCCTTCAACTCGAGCTCCGGCATCGAGCCACGGTACCTGGCGCCATGGTGTGGTGGGCGAGATCTCCACTTCGTCGAACGCTCGGTAGTACTCGTGCGCAATGTTGCGACCGCCGAGCAGCGCCAGTCGTCCGTCCGCAACGACGAGCTTTCGATGATCACGCCGCTTGAGGTCCTTGAGCGACGCCAGCCCGGCGACGGGTTGCGTCACGCGCAACTCTATCCCCGGAATTGCAGAGAGGCGCCCGAGGAGAGGATTTTGGAGGCCGAGCGAGCCGTGCCGCCCATGCAAGGAGTCGGCGAGCACGCGCACGGTAACGCCACGGGCCGCGGCGTCGCCCAGTGCCGCCTCGACCTCGCGGCCGATGTCGTCGTCTTCGGCCATGTACGTCTGGAGGTGCAGGGTTTGCCGCGCGCGTGAGATCGCGTCGAGCAGCCATTGGCGCGCCTTGGTGTTGTCGAGCTCGACCTCGATCCGGTTACCGTCGATGCGCGGAGCCGCCGTCATGGCATCGAGCCGCTCGGCGAGTGATGCCAGGCATCGCCCTGCGCTCGGCAGCTCCCATGCGTGCCCAGCGACCTCTTCGGGCCGCACAACCGCGAAGCCGCTTGCGGCAAGCGCGCGCGCCCCAATCGGGACAATGGTGGCGACCGGAAACCCGGCAGCAATCAGGCGAGTAGCGACGCGGCCGAGACGGACGGCATCGAGCGCTTCGCCCACGTCGGCAGCATCGCCCTCGTCGAGGATGGCGCTCGCATCGACAACCCGGGGCACGAGCCCCGCGTGTTGCAAGCGAGAACGGAAGAAGTGACAGCTCCGGGTCCGACGAAGACGAACGGCCAGAAAGTCCAGATCGTTCGCTGCTGCGAGCGCCGAGAGCTCCGTGCTTGCGAGCTCCGCGTCGAAGAGCACGAGGGCCCGCTTTCTGGGGCGAACCACCGCGACCTGCCGCTCGACCGCGGCGACTGGGTCCGCTACCGGCCGCTGCTGGACCCGGAACACACCCAGCGCATCGGACGCGATTTCTGACGGCAGTTCCACTTCGCCATCGCGCGTCCTTGCGGTTGCCACGACGCGTCCAGCCGAAACGAAGGCGACCTCTTGGTCGGCGATGGGGGGATTTCGGCCGAAGCCGAAGGCGACGCCAATCTGCACGCGGACGATGCCGCCTAACACGACCGGATCAGCAATGTCGAGCGGTCGGCGGACCGGCCGCGGCGGCATCGCTGTCGGCGGCAGGACCAGCACTGGCACAGGCCAGCGCGCGCTTCGAATGGGCGGCACAGGGAGGCGGGCGAGCACCACGAGATCGATCGAGTGCTCTCGCAGGGCCGCTTCGAGCGCCCGCCAAGGTGTCATACCGGGCCGCGGAGCGAGCCTCACCAGCGCCCGGACGGCGGCTACCTCGAGGCCGGAGGCAAGCTCATCGCGCGAGAGGTCGGCCAGGGAGAGTACGGTCACCCTCAGCGCCGGGTCGCCATGGTCCCGCAGGAACGCCGCCATAGCTCCCAACGCCCGGACGCCAAGCGCCACGCAGAGCAGTTCGGCGAGGGGCCGCTCCTGGTGCGCCACCGTCGAGGCGGGAACCCAAAGCACCGCGACTGGGAGGTGCCGGCGCAGATCGGCAAGGGCAGCAATCATCGCGGGCGGCCGCGGGCCGGCCACCACCAGGTCGGCGCCGGAGGACCGGGCGAGCGCTTCTACGTCCTTGGCGTGAAGATCCGGCAAGAAGGCGACGTCGGCTATCGGAGCGATGGTCGCAGCCGTCGCCCGAATTGAATCGAGCCACGCGGAAGCACCCGATTCCAGTTTGGACGCTGCGCCTGCGCGCGGATCGAACGGCGGGGGGGGGTATACGGCGACGACGAGGCGCTCCGCGGTCGGCGCGAGCGCCCGCGCAGCGGCAAACGCCCGCTGCGGGTCAGTCCCGTATTCTGCAACGAACAGGGGACGGCGGTATCTCATCCAATCTCCTCGGGAATCGGCAGGCGTCCCAGCCCGCCTCCCCCGAGAACGACCACGTGCGCCTCTGCCGTGGCGAGGTCGCCATCGTCCCCTATCGCGTAGGCGTTGAATCCCGCTCGGACGGTCGGATCCGGGTGATCGAGCGCGGCGCCGCTGGCGGCGATCGCGTGGAGAGCGCCCGCAGCGGTCCGCAGCCGCCGCCGCAGGCGGACATGGAGGTGCCCGAATAGGACCAGGCCACGACTCAGCGGCGCAAGCACAGAGCGCAGCCGCTTGCCATCTACGAGGCCGTCGCGGAGTTGCGCAAGGCGGAACCGCTCGTCGACCGGCGGGTGATGGACGAGAACGACGGGCGTGCGCCGCACCACTTCAGGATGCGCCAGGACCTCCTGCAGAGCGGCGAACTGGGCGTCGCCGACGCGACCGCTTGCGACGAACGGAGGCCGGGGCACCGCGCTCGAGAGGGCGATGATCGCCGCAGGTCCGCGTAACTTCACGCAAGGAAATGGTCCCACGAGCAGGTCGCGCGCCAGTTCAGGCAGATCGCTCCGCAGGAAAGCGCCGAAGTAGTGTGGGAACCGTCGCTCCATCTGAACGGAGGGCAGGTAGACGTCGTGGTTTCCCGGCACGACCGTAAGCTCGACCGTTCGGCCAACACCATCCAGGAGCGCCCGTGCCTCCTGAAACTCTTCTTCGAGCGAGAGGTTCGTGATGTCGCCCGTCACGACGACATGGTCGGCCCAGGCTGCGGCCTCCGAGAGCACCGCCACGAGGTACTCGCGGCGATACACGCGCCCGCGGTGTAGGAGCAGGTTCGCATATCCGGTCAGCCGCTTGTTGAAGAGCACCTGTCGCCACTTCGTGCCACGCTGCGAGAGAACGTGGAGATCAGAGATGTGGACGATACGGAACACGCGGCCGACCTCTTCCATCGAGGCACTTTCCCAAGAACAGCGCCGGGCGAACCTGGCGCTCTGCGGAACGAAACCGTCTCACTCGCGAACCTGCGGCATCGTCTCCTTGCTAACCTTCGCGAGTACGCCCTCTAGCTCGGCGCCCGCGAGCGTCTCCTTTTCGAGAAGAGTCACCGCGGCACTCTCGACCAGCGCTCGATTGGCGGCCAGGATCCCGCGGGCGCGCTCAAACTCCGGCTCGATGGCACCACGCACGGCCAGGTCAATCTCCCGCGCCGTTTCCTCGCCGTAAAGCCGCTCAGATCCTCTCGCACGCGGGCGGCGCCAACCCCGACGAACATCTCGACGAACTCCGAGCCGGAGATCGAGAAGAACGGGACGCCTGCCTCTCCCGCGACGGCCCGCGCGAGGAGCGTCTTGCCTGGCCCGACGAGGAGGACACCTTTCGGCATTCGCGCCCCGAGCCGGCCGTAATGCTTCGGGTTCCTGAGAAAGGAGACAACCTCCTGCAGTTCGGCTTTGGCTTCGTCCGCGCCTGCCACATCGGCGAAGGTCACCTTGGTGTCGGTCTCGACGTACAGCTTCGCCGTGGACTTACCGACGGACAGGAGGCCCCCACTCTGCTCGCCGAACTCCCTTGCCATGCGGCGGCCGACGAAGGCCCAAAGGCCGGCGAAGATGGTGATCGGCACCACCCACGACACGATCTGCTGCAGCAGGCTCGACTGGACTTGGCCGCGATACTCGACCCCGTGCTGGCCGAGTTCGTTCGCAATGTCGGAGTCGACGCGGACGGCGACGAACTCCTTCTTCCCGGCGATGGCTTCTTTGAACCCGCCCGTCAGCTGATCGTGCCCAATTACGACGCTCGCGATCTTGTTTTCGCGCGGGAGCTTTTCGAACTCACTGTACGGAATCGTCGCGACGGTACGTTGCCGCATCCAAACGTCCTGGATCAGCGGCACCCCCAGGGCAGCGAGGAGCAGGTACCCCAGGTTGAAGCCGGTCTGCTTCGGGTTCATATCGATCTCCCGGACAGCGGCCTTCGGTCGAGTGCGCGGCTCTTGGCGGATCCCTGCGCCGATCCGCTTGGATGAGAAAGCCCCCGGTAGGGTATCGCGGGTGTGCGTCATGGCCGATAGTCGCGGCGGAGCACCGGCGACGGATCGCGCACCGCTACGTCGCGTGCCGGAGGGTCCGACCACGGATCATCGACGTCACACTCCGTTTGGGGCGCGCCGCCTGTGAAGGTTCAGTGCCTGGGTGTTGCTCTGGCCGCCTGTCTAGCCACGCGCGGACCGTCGTCGGGCGACGGCGGCGGGCGCGTTATCGTGATGCCATGCCACTTCGCCTGGCGGGGTGTATCTCGGGCCAGGGCTTGCAGGATCGCCCGGGCAGCGTGACACTCACCGTCGTGGGGCGGGCGTTGCCGGCAACGCTCCCTGGCTGGTCGGTCACATCGGCGTAGCCGGGCTGGCGGCTTTGCCCGGCGCGTCGATTCTCGCGCGGAGGAGCGCTGCTCTTCAGTCGCCGAGTTCGCTCACCCGGCCTCTGGGCCGTAGCTCAGCGATGTAGTGGTGCGGCCGGTGTTCAGCGGCCGAGTATCGAAAGGATTGGCGTTGCTTCTCGGGAGCAACTAGGGCCAGCACCGCGCGAGCGACATCCCTCTTCCTCACAAGCGGACCGGTGGGCGATTCGGGCCGCCGCCACTCACCGTCTTGGAAGCGAAATTCCTGCCCGATGTGAGCGAACGGGCCCCATTGCACGGGAGGAAGCGACGGAACCGGGTCCCTCGCTCGCACGTGGCGAAGCAGCTTTTGCCCGACCCCGTCCACCCAAGGCGGAAGGGGCGCACACACCGCCATCGGCTGCCCGAACGTGTATATGGCCCGAAGCTTTTCAGCAATGGCCCGGTGCTTGTTGTCCCCGGCGACCGCAAGTGCAAAGACTACGGCCATCGCACCCCCGAGGCTGTGTCCGGTGACGTAGAGCGAATCGAGCGGATTCTCGACGTCCCGCTCCGGGTCGAGCAGTGACTTCCCCGAAAGCGCGCGTGTCAACTCGTCGATGACGCCAAACCAGGTGGCGCGAACGTTGAGGTAGAATCCGGCATGGACTCTTACTGGCGGGACGCCGTCGCCGACCGCCAGGAGGCTCTCCTCGGAACCGACGTCGGCATCTCCAAGCCAGTTCCCCAGACTGCTGGGCTCGGTCCCTCGGTAGCTGAGGATCACGACGCGCCCGCAGCGGCTCTGGAGGAGATACGCGGTTGAGAAGATGAACATCGCGTCGACCGTCTGCGAGACGGAGACGCACGCGTGCGCGTCCAGTCCGAGCCGGGCCATCATCGTCGCGACCGTCCCGGTGTCTCCATACGAGTATCCGGCACAGGTCCCGAGGACGTGCGCAACCGTTGCGTCTCGCTTGGTCGTGCCCTCTTGGCGCACCCCACTGAGCACATCGACCAGATCAGTATAGACAGGAAAAGGCGGCCTGCAGCTCGGGCTGGCGACTCTCTCGACCTTCATCGACGTGTGCTCGCGTCAGCTATACCTCATCGGTCTGCTGGAGAAAGGATCAGCTTAGAGCCGGGGCGAACCAGGGGACCTTCGTCACGTATGGGTGCTCGCCATGTAGCGCCTAGCAGCCCGAGACAACGACCGCGCCACCTCGTTGAACGGTGCACCCAAGTTGTCATTTCACGAATCGATTCGGGACTGCTAGGCGAGCTGGTCGTACGCGTCTGTTGACCGCCATGGCAAGGGATCGACGGTCTTGCTTCGGGCCGCAGGCCTCTCGCAGATCGTCGACAGCCGTCGGGAAGGGGGCAAGAAATGGGACCGTCCAACATGTACTATTTTCCCCTAGCCTGGCCCTTCCTTCTGCTACTGGTCGTCCTGTTCCTTCTCGTAGCCGCCTCCGTCCAGTTTCGCGCCATCGCCTACGCCTATGGGCGCATGGGCATCGACTCCAAGTACGTGTTGACTATTCTTCTCCTTTCGCTCCTGGGAAGCTACGTCAACATCCCGATCACCACCCTCAGCTCGGAGCCGGTCGTATCCCAATCCATCGTGACCTCTTACGGCGTTCCCTATGTCGTACCCGCGGCCAATGGCGGGCATCAGACGATCCTTGCGATCAACGTCGGGGGTGCGCTCATCCCGGCAGCGCTCTCGCTGTACCTTCTCGTCAAGAATCGGCTCTACGTTCGCGGCCTCATTGCGATCGCCTTCGTCGCCGCCGTCACGCAACACTTCGCCCAGCCCATTCGCGGAGTTGGAATCAGCGTGCCGATCTTTATGCCGGCCCTGGCCGCAGCTCTGGTCGCCATTGTCTTGGCACGGCGGAACCCACCGCCACTCGCGTACATCGCAGGAAGCCTAGGCACGCTCATCGGCGCCGACCTTCTCAACCTCGACAAGATCGCGGGAATGGGCGCGCCCGTCGCATCGATCGGCGGCGCAGGAACCTTCGACGGCGTGTTTCTATCGGGAATCATCGCGGTGCTCTTGCCGCCCGTGGGCACAAGGGGCGCGGCTCAGCCCCAGCGATGATCAACTCCCGTCGCTCTTAGCTGCGAACCATGTTCACGTGGGCGCATCGCTAAACGTAGCGCCGCATCAGCGCCTTGGTCGCCAACGCGAACCAGCACTAAAGGTGACGCAGTTGGAAGGGACCCAATGAGTCCTCCCATTTCCGTCGGCGTTCAGAGCGAGTCGAACAACGCG
>Ga0335080_10007377_pt1 | contig 11405 bp, 8 predicted proteins | sample Lox_Sample_34_FD_206720 | JGI IMG/M metagenome (GOLD analysis project Ga0335080, IMG submission 206720) | Soil microbial communities from Loxahatchee National Wildlife Refuge, Florida, United States - Lox_Sample_3.4 | ecosystem: Environmental > Terrestrial > Soil > Wetlands | place: USA: Florida...
ATAAAATCCAGGCTGAAGTGCAGTTGCTGAACGGCCAGGAATGCCCATGGAAGGAAATGGCGGGCGTGGAGACGGGAGTTGCCGCGCCCCTGGCGTCGCGCTCCGATAACAAGCGCCGCTACGAACGGCTCAAGATTCGCTTCCCCATTGAACTCCGCGATGCGCGCGGCGGAGGCACCGCCATGCAGACAAATGCATCCGACATCAGCGGCCGCGGCTGTTATGTTGAGTCGCTGGTGCCGCTGCCCTTGGGCACGCCATTAAACGTCATCTTCTGGATTGAGTCCGAAAAGGTCAACACCCAGGCGGTCGTGCGCACCAGCGATCCCGGCGTCGGCATGGGCATTGAGTTCCTCGGGCTGGAAAGCGACACCCAGCAAAAGTTCCAGCAACTGCTCCAAAAACTCGCCGACGAAGCTAAAGCCAAAGCCTGATTCTGCGCGTCTTTCGTACCAGCAAAAACCGCGGTTTTTCTCAGCGATCTCTGCGCCCTCCGCGGTTAGTTAGCAAATCGTCAGCACAAGTGCACCTCCCCACCTCCACAAAATCTGAATCTTCCCCTGCCCGTTCCCATCGAATGGGAGGGTTGAGCGCTGTGGGCAGCGTCCGCAATGAAGATCGGGATCACCTGTTATCCAACTTACGGAGGCAGCGGCGTGGTGGCCACCGAACTGGGCCTGGAGTTGGCCCAGCGGGATTATGAAGTCCACTTCATTTCCTACGCCCCTCCCATCCGCCTGACGCCCCATCCCAACATCCATTACCACGAAGTAGAAGTTTCCCGCTATCCGCTGTTCGACTATCCTCCCTACGACCTGGCGCTGGCCACGCGCATGGCGGAGGTCACGGAGCTTTACGATCTTGATCTTCTGCATGTCCACTATGCGATCCCGCATTCGGTGAGCGCGATGCTGGCCAAGCAAATGCTCGCCGCTGGCAAGAGCAAGCGCAGGCTGCCCTTTGTTACCACGCTGCACGGCACCGACATCACCCTGGTGGGCCAGGACCGATCTTACCTGCCGATCACCCGCTTCTCGATCATGCAAAGCGACGGCGTCACCGCCATCTCGCAATACTTGCGCGAGCGGACGCAGCGGGAATTCGACATCAACAACCACATCGAAGTGATATTCAACTTCGTAAATTGCGAGATGTATTGCCGGGGAGAAGCGTGGGCACAGCGGCGCGCCGAATACGCTCCCAACGGGGAGCGCATTCTAGTGCACCTATCCAACTTCCGGCCCATCAAGCGGATCACCGACGTGGTGGAGATCTTCGACCGCGTGCGCAAACAGATTCCGGCCAAGCTGATGCTCATCGGCGACGGCCCCGACCGCTCGCAAGCGGAATGGCTGGCGGTGCAGAAGGGCATTCACGATGACGTTCTATTTCTAGGCAAGCAGGACCAGGTGAGGGAAAAGATCGCGCTGGGCGACATCATGCTCCTGCCCAGCGAACTCGAATCCTTCGGCCTGGCGGCTCTGGAAGCGATGGCCTGCGAAGTGGTGCCGATTGCCACGCGAGTTGGCGGACTGCCGGAAGTGATCGACCATGCCCAGACCGGATTCCTAGCCTCCGTAGGCGACGTAGAGACCATGTCCCGCTATGCCCTGGAGTTACTGACCGACGAACCCCGCCGCAAAGCCATGGGCCAGGCCGCTCGCGCAATGGCTGGTGAAAGATTCAGCACAACGAAGATCATCCCGCAATATGAGGAGTTCTACCGCCGCGTGCTGGAGCGCTCTTCATAGAGAGCTTCAGGCACGGCGCCTTCGCCTTGCAGTAGGGGCAGCCGAATCCGCACCAGAGTTCCCTTCCCGCCCTGGCCGTCGATGCGCAGCGAAGCTGTATCGCCATAAAGCACTTTCAACCGCTCGGCGACGTTGGCGATACCGATCCCTGTTCCTCCCGACGCTGGACTGGAGGAATCTATGCCGACGCCATCGTCTTCCACTTCGATGATGAGTTGCGATTCCGAGGTCCGGCTGCGCAGGTAAATGCTCCCGCCATCGATCTTGGCCGAGAGTCCGTGCTTGATGGAATTCTCCACCAGCGGCTGCAGGAGCATGCTGGGAACCATCGCGTCCAGCGATCCGCTTTCGAGTTCTTTCACCACATGCAGCTTGTCGCGTCCGAAGCGCACCACTTCGATGTCCAGATAGTTGTCGATGAACTCGACTTCCTCGCGCAGAGGGACGAAGGCGTCCGTGGTGTTCAGCAGGCGCCGCAGAATGTTGGCCAGCTTGAGAATCATCTCGCGGGCGGTATCGGGATCGAAGCGCACCAGCGAGGAAACCGAATTCAACGTATTAAAGAGGAAATGGGGATTGATCTGGTTCTGCAACGCTTCCATGCGCGCGTGCAGCAGCATGCGCTCCTGTTCTTCCAGCTTGAGTTGGATGCGCACGCTGTTCCAGATCTTGAGTTCCGTCCCGACTACGGTGACGCAGGTGGCATAGATCAATACTTCCACCCAGGGAGTCCGGCTTTCCAGGCTGAACGTGGTTCGAGGCCAGTAGCGCGCAAGTTCCATGTGCACGAAGCGCAAGGCTACGATCATGGCGAAAAACATGATCTGCCAGTCAAACAGCCGCGGCTTGGGAAGATTGCGGCGTATCCAGCGGTAAATGCTGAGGTCCACGAACGGCGAGAAAGACCAGATGTCTTCACGCTCGGGAGCAAAGTTGCGCAGCTGTCCGGAGAGGAATCCGCAGAGCAGGGCGAAGGGCATGGTCGCCCATTCGCCGTGCAGCAGCGCCGGCAGCGCGATCAGCACGCCGCCCATCATGCCGGCAAAGCGGCCGGCGATCACACCCATCAGCACCACCGTCTCCAGCGTGAGATCGCCGGCCACGAAACTTTTGACGCTGAAGCGGATCCACACCCCGAGCGCCATGGGAATGCCCATCCAGAGGATGAGGTAGATTTTCTGCCGCGTGGTGCGCTCTTCCAGAAAAAGCAGCTTCTTGAACTCGACCGAGCGCACCAACGCGCTGGACACGGCCGCCGCCACGCCCAGCCGGAGAAGCAGATTGATGAGAAGAAGCCGCTGTTCCATCGCGCCCGCTCCTGCCGAATGTAGCACGAAGCGGCCTCAGGGGCCCGCGAAACCGTCGGTGTATAGCCGACGCTTGCACCGCCACGCGAGCGCGCGAACCCGGACTGGGCATGCACGGACAGCCGACATTATTCTGACTAGACTTTCACCCGCAGGAAACCGCTCGCTCCGCTCGCGCGACGAGGCAAGCCCCGCCACACGGTTGGATCAGGCGGAGAGATCGATATTCTTCCTGGCTGCCTCGGAGGAAGCCCGTATGCGCGCGGAGCCAACCGCCAGATTGGTAGGGTCCACATTGCGCGTAACCGCGGCGTGAGAAGTGTCGCCTTCTGGGCCACTACTCGGCGCATTGCCCGCCTGTTCCTGGTGCTGCTGCAGGTCTTCCTGTATCGCCCGGTAGGCGGTTTGGGCCGCGCCCAGATCGCCGGTCTGCAGATTGCGGCTCAGCATGGTGACATCCGTGGTCAGCTTCTCGTTCTGGGCCTGTCCGGATAACTTTACCGTGTCCACGGCGTTGGCCGCCCGTTTGGCACTGTCCAGTTGCTGCGATTGCAAGCTCTGGGAGGTCTTCTGAAATGCCAAGGCGCTGGACGCCGACTGCGATGAACCGTCTCCTTGATTCCCCAGGGCGCTGATGGAGGCAACGGCTGTGACTGACATGACCCGACTCCTTTTCAACCAGTCAGGCTTCCGTTGAGGAGGAGGTTGAATTCTCCTCACTGATCATGCTAGCAGCCGGCGCGCGAATCGCATCCGCCGCGGCGAAACCCCAGTAAGATCGCGAGATTACCTGCAGGGAGAGAAAGCAAGAACGAGCGCCTGGATTCGACGAGAATGATTTATTGCAGGCGCGGGCTTTAGCGGAATCTTAGTGGAGTCTAATGCCAAAAAGGGGAACGCCCTCACTCTGGATGCCACACCGAGAAATCGGCCTCTACGACTTTTCCCACGGCCGCAGCCGCGGCCACCAGCGGCGCACGTTTCGGCAATACTCTTCATAATCATGGCCGAACTTCCGGCGCAGTGTCGGTTCCTCGTACAGCAGAACGAAAAGATGCACACCCAGAGCGACTGCTGCCACCGCGGCGATGAGTCTGGGGTTGGGGTGGCCGAAAACAATCCACAGCCCGATCCAGCCGGTAATGAAACCAACGTACATTGGATTTCGCACGTAGCGGTAAAAGCCCACCACGACCAAGCGCCGGGGCGGGACTGCCGGCATCGGAGTGCCGCGCCCGGTCCAGCCGAAGTCCCAGACGCACCGGAGCGCTACCGCGAATCCGAGGACTGAGGGAATCGCCGCCAGCCAGCGCCAGCGCGCCGCTCCGGCAGTTTCTACGCGAAAGCCGAGCCAGCCCGGTAACAACCAGAACCAGAGCGCGAAAAATCCCGCTCCTACTAGCAGGGCGCCTGCGGCGCTCAGCCATTGATCTGCGCCGCCGTCTGCGGGAGCGCTTCCCGAATGTGTCTCTGTGGTCATACGCCCTCCTGCCGGCAGCCATTATCCTCTGCCTCCCCGTGCCGTGCATTCCCATTGTTTTCGCGCAGCCCTTGGGCTAGCATGATTCTGCTCTCGCGATTCCCCCTTCCTCTGCCTTTCCCCACCCTAACGATCAGCAATTGGTGCATTGTGTGTGCAAAATGACGGGGTGCGCGCCAAGGCCATACAAGATATAGTGTTTTATTGCTTGACCCTGGCGCAATTTCGCCGTTACAGTAGCTCTAATTTGTGCCTGTCCCATCCCAGCCGTGGGCAGCTTTTTGGAGCCTACTGAGTGGAGGAACCTTCCTGGTAAAGGGAGTAGCACGACCCTCCGCAAGCGAGACCAGGCCCCGCGCCACGCGCCGCCAATGCCGTAGAGACGCAGCTTGCTACGTCTCGCCTACAGGTCGGATTTCCGTAGAGAGGCAGCTTGCTGCGTCTCTACAGATGTGATGAGGAGTTTCCTTGCTCAAACTGAAACGGCTCCAGATTCTCGGGTTCAAGTCTTTCTGCGACCGCACCGAACTGAAGTTCCACGGCGACGGCGTGGCTGCCATCATTGGCCCCAACGGCTGCGGAAAATCCAACATCGCCGACGCCATCTCCTGGGTTCTGGGCGAGCAATCGGCCAAGACCCTGCGCGGCTCGCGCATGGAAGACGTGATCTTCGCCGGCACCAACGCCCGCAAGCCCACCGGCATGGCGGAAGTCTCGCTCACGCTGATTGATCCGCAGGAGTACGACGGCCCCGACCGCAACGATCCCACACAACTCGACATTCGCGAAGACATTCCACTCAGCGACTGGGACGAAGCCGAAATCCGCGCCCGCGCCGCCGAAGAAACTGAACGCCTGACCGAAGAGGCCCAGCCAGGAAAAGCAGAAGAAGTCGAGGCCGGCGCCGCCGAAACGCCTTCCGGCATGGAGCCTGCTCCGGAAAATTCCCCCGAAGCAGCCGAATCGCCCGAGGCCCCGGCGGTCAACGGGCCGCACGTGGTGCTGAAGATTCGCCGCCGCAAGTTCAACCAGCAGCAGTTTCATGCCGGCGAAATCGTGGTCACCCGGCGCCTGTTCCGCACCGGGGACAGCGAGTACTTGCTCAACGGCAAGCTCTGCCGCCTGCGCGACATTCAGGAGCTGTTCATGGGAACTGGCCTGGGCCCCGAATCTTACGCGCTGATCGAGCAGGGGCGCATCGGGCAGATTCTCAGCAGCCGCCCCACCGACCGGCGCGCCATCATCGAAGAAGCCGCCGGCATCACCAAGTTCAAGACCAAGAAGCGTCTGGCGGAAGCCCGCCTAGAAGACGCCAAGCAGAACCTTAATCGCGTCAACGATATTTTCGAAGAAGTCACGCGGCAGATGAATTCCCTCAAGCGGCAGGCGTCGAAAGCCGAGCGCTACGCCAGATTGCGCGACGAGATGCGAGGTAAGCTGCGCCTGGTCCTGGCCAGCAAGTTTGCGCAGTTGGAGCAGGAGAGCGCCAGCCTCGACGCGCAGATCAACGCAGTCTCCGAGCAGATTCGCCTGCACAGCGCGCAGGTGCAGGAACTCGAAAGCGAGAACAGCGAGCGCACGCAGCGTGGTTATGCCATCGAAATCGAGATTCGTGAGAACCGCGACCGGCTCACCCAGGTAAAACTGGAAAGCGATCGCGCCGAAGCCCGCCGCCATCACAACCAGGAGCGGTGCACCGAACTCGTCGCCCGCTCGGCCACCTCAGAAAACGAGCTGCTGCAGGCGCGCACCGGCATGAGCAAGCTGGAAACCGAGCGCGATTTCAACCGCCAGATTCTTGATACCGCCGCCTCCGACTTCGCCGATGCCCGCCAGGAACTGGCCCGCTGCGAGAACGAGGCTTCCGCCGCCGCCGCTGCCCTGGCCGAACTCGAGCAGCGCCAGGAAAGCTCGCGCGCGGAACTTCTCTCCGCGGTCGCTTCCCTTTCCAGCCTTCGCAACCAACTGACTCAGGCGGAAGAACGCATGGCGGCTGTAGACCGCGAATCCCAGCGGCTGCACTCCGAGATCACCACCGCCAGTTCCCAGGTGGAGGCTTTCGGCGGCCAGCGTGGGCAATTGACCCTGGAGTTCGAAACCGTTACCCAGCGCCTCGCTGGACTCAACGAAGAGATCTCTCAGATCAGCCTGCTGCTCGACCTCAAGCGCCGCGAGGAGACCGAATCGAAGAATCGGCTCGACGGCCTGCGCGCAGAGTACGCCTCAGCCCTGGGAAAGCGGAGTTCGCTGGAATCGGTGATCTCCGAACATGGCTACTCCACCGAGTCGGTCCGCCGGCTCTTCCAGGCGGGAGGCATGCAGGGTGGCCTCGCCCCGGCAGGCGTGCTCGCCGACTTTCTGGAAGTTGAGCCGCGCTACGAAGGCGTAGTGGAAGATTTCCTGCGCGATGAACTCAACTACGTCGTGGTGAAGTCCTGGGACGCCGCCGATGAAGGCATTCGCCAGCTGCGCACCGACGTGGACGGCCGCGCTACTTTCCTGGTCCATCCTGAGGATTCTCAGGCTAAGTTTTCCTTTTTGGTGGATGAAGCCAACCGGGGCGCCGCTCCCAGCGAGTCGATCCTGCCGCTGAAGAATGCGATCCGGGTGCTGAACGGCTTCGGGCGCTCGCTCGAGGTCATCCTGCCCAAGTTGCGCGATGGCTACATCGTGCCCGATCCCGGTTACGCCCGCGAACTGGCTCTGCACAATCCCAACGCGTTCTTCCTTTCTCACTCCGGCGAGTGCTTCCACAACGTTACCGTGACCGGCGGCAAGCAGCGCGCCGAAGGCCCGCTCTCCATGAAGCGCGAATTGCGCGAAGTGGTGCGGGTTCTCGCCGAAATCGAAGACGCCCTGCGCAACGAAGAAGCGCGGGCGCTGGGCGCAGGCCGCGATATTAAGGACTTCACTACCCTGCTGAACCGCCTCGAAAGCGAGAAACGCGAGGCTGAAAAGCAGGCCATGACCTCCAGCCACCTGCTGCAGCAACTGGAAGGCGAAATGACGCGGGTGAGTGATCGCATGCACACCTTCCGCTCCGAGCTGCACCGCCTGGCTGCTGAACGCGCGGAGCAGGAATCGTTAATCAGTGCGCGCGGCACGGAAATTGCCGCACTCGAAGAGAAGAAGACGGAGTTGGAGCGCGACTCGGCCAGTGCCCAGGAGCAGCTCGCCGGGCTGCGTGCAGCGCGCGACGCCGCCGCCCATAGCGTTTCCCAGCAGATGGCTCGCGCGGCGACGCTTGAAGAACGCCACCGCGCCGCCACGGCTGTGTTGGAGCGCATTGAGTCGCTGGTTTTGGAAATGGGGCAGCGCGTCTATTCTTTGCGCTCGCAAATCGAATCCGCCTTCGACGAAATGCTGCAGCGCGCCAATGAGAATCAGGGACTCGCCGACCAACTGGTGGATCTCAGCGCCGAGCGCAATGCCTGCGAGGCCCGCGACGGCCTGCTGCAGTTCGAATCCGAGCAGGTGCGGGCGCGTGTCACCGAGATCGAAGAGATGCTGCACCAGGCTCGCGGCATCCTCGACCAGGCCCGCGACCGCCGCAGTGAGCTTTCGGCGGCCGCAGCCAAGCTGCAATCCGACGAGCAATATCTGGGCGAAACCTGCCTGCAGGAACTTGGACTGCAGAGCGAAGAACTGACCTCCGACCAGTCTCTCGTCGTTGTCGCCGGGGAGCAGTTGGCAATGGAAGACAATATCTACCGCGACATGCGTACCCGCCTGGAAGCCATGGGCCCGGTCAACATGATGGCCCTCGAGGAGTACAAAGAGACCTCCGAGCGCCACGCCTTCCTCGAAACCCAGCGCAGGGATCTGATCGAATCGATCGAGAACACAATCGCAACCATCAAGGAGATCGACACCTTCTCGCGGCAGAAATTCCAGGAAGCTTTCGCCAAGATCAACGAGAACTTCGGCGCCACTTTCTCCAAGCTGTTCGGCGGCGGGCAGGCCTTCATGCGCCTCACCGACGAGGAAAACAGCGCCGAGAGCGGCATCGACGTGGTGGCTTCACCTCCGGGAAAGAAGCTGCAGAATGTGCTGCTGCTCTCCGGCGGCGAAAAGGCGCTCACGGCGCTGGCGCTGCTGGTGGGGATCTTCCAGTACCAGCCCAGCCCTTTCTGCATTCTCGACGAAGTCGATGCCCCGCTCGACGAAGCCAACATCGGCCGCTTTACCGACCTGGTGAAAGAGATGAGCGTCCAGACCCAGTTCGTCCTGATCACCCACAGCAAAAAGACCATGAGCATCGCACCGGTGCTCTATGGCGTCACCATGCAGGAACCCGGGGTTTCCAAGCTGGTGTCAGTAAGCCTGGGAGCCACGGCCTAGAAAATCGTCGCCTCTCCCTTGCGACCTTGTTCCTTTGCGATTGTTCCTTTGGGATTTTCGCGTTCTCGCGGCTTCGTCATAACCGCGAAACCCGCAAAGATCGCCAAGAAAAACACGGAGCCCGCTGCACCCACAACTTGCGATACGACTGGCCGGTTTTCCAACTTCATCCTCAGTTTTTCCACACCCGCCGGCACTAAACCCCTTGCTGGACAGTCAGTTCATGGCACCCCAATGCCGCGAACCTTTTCTCCTCAAAATACCCCGGCGCCCCTGGAAGCGTTCCGCTGCGAAACCGTTGACAAATATTCCTGACAGGTTAGAATACGCGACTGTTTCTTCCCATAAAATCTTTCCATGACTCAGCAATTACTCGACTCCGTGCTCCTAAAATCTGACTTCCCTGCCCTTGAACTCTACGCCAGCGGCAAAGTACGCGACGTGTATAAGTTGGACGACGACCGCCTGCTGTTCGTGGCCACTGACCGCATTTCGGCCTTTGATTACGTGCTGGCCACCGGCATCCCACAGAAAGGCCGCGTACTCACCCAGCTTTCCCTTTTCTGGTTCGAGTTTCTCAGGGACGTTGTACCCAACCACCTGATTACGGCCGCCGTCGACGCCTATCCTCCAGCCGCCCGCAGGTATTCTGACCAGCTTCGCGAGCGCTCCATGGTGGTGAGGAAAGCCGAAATGTTCCCCGTGGAATGCGTGGTGCGCGGTTATATCTCGGGCTCGGCGTGGAAGGAATACAAGGCCAGCGGCCAGGTCTGTGGCATCGAGCTGCCCAAAGGCCTCAGCGAGTCCGACAAGCTGCCGGAGCCCATCTTCACTCCCGCCACCAAGGCGACCAGCGGCCACGATGAAAACATCTCCTTCGGGGAAATGGCGCGGCTCGTCGGCGCCGATCAGGCGGCGAGCCTGCGCGATCTCAGCCTGCAGGTCTACACCAAGGCGGCGGATTACGCCCGCGAGCGCGGCATCATCATCGCCGATACCAAGTTCGAATTCGGCCTAACGCCGGAGGGCATCACCCTGGCCGACGAAGTTCTGACGCCGGATTCCTCGCGCTTCTGGCCCGCCAGCCAATACCAGCCCGGCAAGGCCCAGCAATCCTACGACAAACAGTACGTTCGCGATTATCTGGAGGAGATTCGCTGGAACAAACAACCGCCTGCGCCGGCGCTTCCTCCCGAGGTGGCGCGCAAGACCAGCGAAAAGTATGTGGAGGCGTATCAGCAGATTACAGGACGAAAGTTGGATGTGTAGCCGGAAGTTTCGCGGGGGGAGGCTGTGAACGCGGCGGACTGGGTGATCCTGGCGGTGATCTTGATCGCTACTCTCCACGCCGCGAGTGAAGGATTTTTTCACCAGGCATTCGGCATCGCCGGCCTGTTGATCGGGTACCTGTTGGCGGTGTGGCAGTATCCCAGGGTGGCGCGCTGGTTCGCGCCGCATGTGAAAGCGTCCTGGTTGTCCGATATTTTGGGCTTTCTGATCATCTTTTTGCTGGTGTTGTTCCTGGCCGGAATCGCCGGCAGAATCACCCGCTGGATGATGCAGGAAGCCGGCTTGAGTTTTTTTGATCGGGCGTTCGGCGCGGTGCTGGGCCTGTTAAAGGGCTGCCTCATCGTGGCCGTATTCCTGATGGGAATGACGTCCTTCGCGCCCACTTCGCACTGGCTGGAGGGTTCGTCGCTGGCGCCATATTTTCTGGTTGTGGGGCGTGCCGCCATCTGGGTCGCCCCGGGGGAGCTGCGCACGCGCTTTTATCAGGGCCTCGAGCTTTTGCACTACGGGCCGGAAAAGCCGAATCCCTCGCATAAGTAACGATATTTCTTAACGATTCGCTTTCGACGACAAAGAGAGAGAGACCGACCGTGAAAGATCAGCTCGAAGCCCTCGTCTTGCAGATGTACAAAAGCAATATTCTCTATTCTGAAGCTGTGCGCGAATTCAAAAAACGATTCATCCTCACCGTCCTCCAGGAAAATCGCGGCAATCAATGCCGCGCCGCCCGTGAACTGGGAATGCACCGCAACACCCTGAGCCGTACCATTTCCGAGCTGAAGATCGACATGCGGCAACTGCGCGACGGCGTCAAGCGTCCCCCCCGCAGCGCCCGCCCCGCAGCCTACGAGAGGAAAGCCGCGCGCTAAACATCCGAGAGCAAGTTGGGACCATGTAGGCGCGGGCGTCCCCGCCCATGCGTTGCGCTGCTCAAACGCGCCTTTCATTCCCTGCCACTCCCGCGCGGGCGGGACGCCCTCGCCTAATTTCGGGCCCAACAAAAATGGGGAGCTTCTGAAAGCTCCCCAAATCGCTTGCCTCTGTCTCCTGGACCAGCTACTGCGGCCGGTGGTGAACCGGCGGCTTCTTAGCCGTCGGCGCAGCTTTTGTGGTCAGCAAGGCACCCTTTTCCATCGTCATCACGAAAGGATCCGGAGTGTAGGAAACCGGAGTGCCTTCAAAGGGCAAATCGGACCCTTCCTTGGGCATCAGTTTCGCGGGGATGGTTCCGCCCAT
>Ga0335080_10007379_pt1 | contig 11402 bp, 11 predicted proteins | sample Lox_Sample_34_FD_206720 | JGI IMG/M metagenome (GOLD analysis project Ga0335080, IMG submission 206720) | Soil microbial communities from Loxahatchee National Wildlife Refuge, Florida, United States - Lox_Sample_3.4 | ecosystem: Environmental > Terrestrial > Soil > Wetlands | place: USA...
CATTGCCGCCCGTGACGAGGGCGACTTTGCCCGACAGATCGAATGGTTTGTACATGCAGCGTCTCCCTTTGATATCAGTTGGTTCGAACCTAGACGCTGCCACCAACCCCGGCAACTCTGTGGCCCATTCCGGCATGCGGCGCGCGACGTTGTTTCTGCATGCGGCGGTATGTCGTTGTCGGAGATTGGGAGTGGTCCCGACAGCGCTGTCCGACTGAGCGGACTGCCGACCGCTTTCCGAGCCGCCCCGATTTCGTCCAAAATTGCGGTTTCTCTCGCCCCCGCAAGGCCTTGGCGTCGGCGTCGCCAGCGCGTAAGGAATTGAGCTGCGTCGGGGCGTTTGGCATAACTTGCCGAAGCGATCGAAAGGAAAGCTAACATGAAGCGTATCGGGGCCTTCCTGGCCGCGTTGACCGCGTTTTTGTCTCTCGCGACGGCAGAGGTGAAAGCGGCGGATCCGGCTCTCAGCGCCGAGGCAAACGCCGCCTTTCTCGCGGCCAATGCGAACAAGCCCGGCGTCGTGGTGCGGCCGAGCGGGCTGCAATACAACATCATCAAGAACGGCTTCGGAAAGCGTCCGCTTCCCACCGACACGGTAACCGTCAGCTACACCGGCATGCTGATCAACGGGAAAGTGTTCGACGGTACCGAACCGCTGACGCCGGCGCAGTTCACCGTAAACAAGTTGATCCCCGGCTGGACCGAAGCGCTTGGCCTCATGCGCGAGGGCGACAAGTGGCACCTCGTCATTCCGTCCAACCTGGCCTATGGCGCGCGCGGCGCGGGCGAGGGTCTCATCCCCCCCAACCAGACGCTGGTGTTCGATATGGAACTCCTGGAGACGAAACCCGCCCCGAAAGGTCCGCCGGATCAGGACGATCAGGGTAGCGGGCAACAATAACGCCGCGCCGGACACAGACCCGGCGACTTGATATAATTTTCGCAATTGCGCGGGTCGGGCTGCGCAGTGGGGTCGTTAAACGTGTTGAAGGCAGTCCTGCGCGGCTGGCGGAAATGGATCGGGAGCGGGCGGCTCCGGATCGCGGTCGCGCTCGTCCTCGTGGTGAGTGCGTCGATCCTGTTCTGGGCGAGCCGGGACTATACGGTCGTCGCACCCGATTGGGGCGGCCAGGTGCGCGGGATCGCGTACAATCCCAGTCACGTCTTCACGCTGAAAGAAAACGGCCACATCTCACCCGAGCAGATCGACCGGGACATGGCACAGCTTTCGCAGCTGACCGGACGCGTCCGCACCTACACGGTCGCCGGCGGCATGGACAAAGTGCCCGAGATCGCGCGCCGCTACGGGCTGACCGTTTCGCTGGGCTGCTGGATTTCCGCCGATCTGGACCAGAACGAGACCGAGCTGACGCTGTGCATCAAGACCGCACTCGCCAATCGCCGCGTAATTGATCGGGTTTTCGTCGGCAACGAATCCATTCTCTTCGGCTTCGTGACGCCGGACCAGTTGAACGCGTACATCAAGCGCGTTCGGGAGGCACTGCCGACGCGCATCAAGGTGACCACCGCAGAACCGTGGTCGACATGGCTGCTGACGCCGGAGATCGGACAGTATGTCGACGTCGTTTCGGTTCATCTCCTTCCTTATTGGGAAGGCGTCAGCGCGCACGACTCGCTCAGGTTCCTCCAGCGGGCCTACAACGACGTGCAGCAGGAATTCCCCGACAAGACGATCATCATCGGCGAAGCCGGCTGGCCGTCGGAAGGGCGCAGCAAGCGATTTGCCGAACCGTCGATCGCCAACGAAGCCTACTTCATGCGCGCCTTCGTCCAACTCGCGATGGAGAAGGGCTACGACTACTATCTGCTGGAGGCCTACGACCAGCCCTGGAAGGGCGGCAACGAGGGATCCGTCGGCGCGAGCTGGGGCCTGTACGACGCGTTGGGCAATCCGAAGTTCGGGTTCACGGGACTGCTCCGCACGTTCCCGCAATGGCGAACCTATGCAGGCTTCGCAGCGGCGCTGACGCTCTTTCTCGGCTTGCTGATCCTCGGCTGGATGCCGCGCATGCGCCAGCAGGGCTATCTGGTGATGGGCGGCCTAGTGGCGGTCGTGACGACCGGCCTGCTGATGTTGATCGACGCAAGCTCGCTCGAATATGTCGAGCCCGCCGATCTTGCCATGATCATCGCGATGACGCCTCTGGTGCTGCTGGCCTCGACCGTGATCCTCACGGAGGGTATCGAGCTCGCCGCCAGCCTCTGGCGCGTCGAGCGTCGCGCCGTGCCCGTCGCCATACCGGAGGCGAGCCCGCGCGTATCGATCCACGTTCCCTGCTACAACGAGCCGCCGGCCATGGTGATCGAGACGCTCGATGCGTTGTCACGTCTCGACTACGACAATTTCGAAGTCATCGTCCTCGACAACAACACGCCGGAACGCGAGACATGGCTCCCGGTCGAGACGCGATGCCGGGAACTGGGCGAGCGTTTCCGGTTCTATCACTACGACGACATGGCGGGCTTCAAGGCCGGCGCCCTCAACGAAGCGCTGAAGCTGACCGATCCGAGGGCGGTCTATGTCGCCGTGATCGACAGCGACTATCAGGTAGAGCCGTTTTGGCTCCGCCGTGCGTTGCCCTTCTTCGCGTCGCACGACATAGCGCTGGTGCAGGGACCGCAGGATTATCGGGACGCCCACCAGAATATCTTCAAGGCGATGGCCTATGAGGAATATCGCGGGTTCTTCCAGATCGGCATGGTGGAGCGCAACGAGCATAACGCCATCATCCAGCACGGCACGATGACGATCGTTCGCAAGGACGCGCTGGAGGAAGTCGGCGGCTGGGCGACCTGGTGCATCACCGAGGATACCGAGCTCGGTCTCAAGCTTTTCGAGGCGGGCTACAGCGCCGCCTATATCCCCGAAACCATGGGCAGCGGCGTGATGCCGGACACGCTCGACGCCTTCATGAGTCAGCGCTACCGCTGGGTCTATGGCGCCATGCAGATCATGAAGCATCATGCCGGCGCGATTTTCTTCGGCCGCAGCAAACTTTCCTGGGCGCAGCGATATCAGTTCCTGGTCGGCTGGCTGCCGTGGATCTCCGACGGCCTCGGCATGATCGTGACATACATGGCCCTGATCTGGACGGGTTTAATGTGGGTGTCGCCCCAGACGTTCGACGTGCCGCTGCCGACGCTTTCGGCCGCGGCGCTCGCGCTGTTCTTCGCCAAGACGATGAAGACGCTGCTGCTCTATCCGCAGAAAGTGCGTTCCGGATTGAAGGGCGCGGTCATGGCTTCGGTCGCGGGCTTGTCCCTGACCCATGCCGTCGGCAAAGCGGTGATCTCCGGACTGGTGACCAGGGGCAAGCCGTTCCTGCGCACACCGAAATGCGAGGATCAGGCGCTGCTTTCCCAGGCGCTGCGCAAGGTCTGGCAGGAGACGACATTGTTCGGACTCTGCATGCTCGCGCTCGCCTCTCTCGCCACCGGCGGAAACGTCGATGATCCGTCGATCCAGCTCTGGATGGTGATGATTGGCGTGCAGAGTTTGCCCTATCTAGCGACGATCGTGACGGCGGCGATCAGCGCCATGTCGTACAAGTCGCAACGGGCGAAACCGGCGAACAGCCAGGCGCCCCAACCGGAGCCGGCACTCCCGAAAGCGGCCTAGAGCGCGACGACCTTTCCGGGATTGAGAATGTTCTTCGGATCGAATGCGCGCTTGAGCGTCCGCATCAGCTCGATTTCGACCGGCGACTTGTAGCGCAGGAGCTGATCGCGCTTTTGCACGCCGATGCCGTGCTCGGCGCTGATCGATCCGTCGAATTTGTGGACGACGTCGTGCACAATCCTCTGCACGTCGTCCCAGCGGGCAAGGAATGCGTCGTCCTCGCCGCCCTTCGGCGCGCTGAAGTTAAAATGAATGTTTCCGTCGCCGATATGTCCGAAGCTGACGGGCCGCGCGTCCGGGATGAGGCGCAGAACCGCGGCCGTTGCCTCTTCGAGAAATCTCGGGATCGCGGAGACAGGGACCGAAACGTCGTGCTTGATGGACGCACCCTCGCGCTTTTGCGCTTCGGACAGATTCTCGCGCAGCGACCAGAGCTCCAGGCGCTGCGCCTCGCTCGATGCGACGACGGCATCGGCGATCGTTCCCTTCGCGGCAACCGACGCGAGCGTGGTTTCGAGGATCGCGGCCAAATTGGAATTTGCCGCTCCCGCCGCCTCGATCAGCGCATACCAGGGGAAGCGGTCGCGGAATGGGTCGCGGGCGCCGGGAATGTGCCGTACGACAAGGTCGAGGCCGATACGCGGAATGAGCTCGAACGCCGAAATCTGGCCGCCGGTTTCGCTCTGCATGTCTGCGAGCAAGGCGATGGCGGCGGCGGGCGAAGGCAGCGCCACCAAGGCCGTACTACGTACGGCCGGCTTCGGCGACAATTTGAGCGCGGCGGCCGTGATGATCCCAAGCGTTCCTTCGGCGCCTATGAAAAGCTGTTTGAGGTCGTAGCCGGTATTGTCCTTGCGCAGCGTGTGCAACAGGTCGAGCACGCGGCCGTCGGCGAGCACGACCTCGAGGCCGAGCACGAGGTCCCGCGCCATGCCGTAGCGCAAGACGTTCACGCCGCCCGCGTTTGTCGACAAGTTGCCGCCGATCGTGGCCGAGCCCTCCGCGGCGAGGCTGAGCGGAAATAGCAAGTCGTCTTGGTCCGCCGCGCGTTGAACGTCGGCGAGAATCATTCCCGCTTCGACGATGATTGTGTGTGCGGCCGTGTCGAGCTTTCGGACGGCATTCATGCGCGACAGGCTGAGAAGGACTTCGCCGTCGAACGGTATCTGACCGCCGACCAGTCCCGTATTGCCGCCTTGCGGCACGATGGGCGTGTTCGTGTCGCTGCAGATCTTCAATATTTCGGAGACCTGCGACGTCGTCGACGGCATGAGCAGAAGCTCGGACCGGCCCTTGTACTTGCTGCGCCACTCGACGAGGTGCGGCCCGATGATCGCGGGATCTCCGGTGTGACCGTTCGGGCCGGCGGCCTGCTTGAGACGGGTGAGGGTTTGGGCGTTCATGGCACGGCACGCGGGGCAGCGGCCCGCCTCAGCCGATCGTTGATCGCCTCGCCAAGGCCTCCCTCCGGAATGGGCATGACGGCGATCGGAAATCCGGTCGCATCCAGCGCATGAAGCATCGCGAAAAGGTTCGCTGCGGCTTCCGCGAGATTGCCCGTCGAGCTGAGGTTCAGCGTGACTCTCGCACCGCGCAATGCATCAGGTCCGAAAGCCAGTAGTGCTTCGTGCGGCGAAACGCTGCTCGCATTCAGGCGCACGGCCGCATGGGGCGCGTAGTGGCTGGCCAGTTGTCCCGGCGATTGAATCGTATCGCTCACCGGCGCGGCAAGCGTGCCCGCGACCCTTTCGATGTCGTTGCGCGCGATTGCTCCTGCGCGCAGCAAGACCGGCACGCCATCGGTAAAGCCGATGACGGTCGACTCGAGGCCGAGCGGAGTCTGCCCGCCGTCGACGATGAGGTCGACCTGGTCGCCAAGACTTTCCTCGACATGCGCGGCGGTCGTGGGACTGATGCGGCCGGACGCGTTGGCGCTGGGCGCGGCGATCGGAATATCGGCTTCGGCGAGCAGTCGTCGTGCAACGGGGTGGGCGGGGACGCGCAATGCGACAGTATCCAGTCCGGCGCTGACAAGCTCGGACAGCCGGCAGCCGCCGGCGCGCGGCAGAACCAGCGTCAGCGCGCCCGGCCAAAAGGCGGCCGCGAGCTTTCGCGCGACGGGATTGAAGGTCGCGTACGTTTCCGCTTGAGCGACGTCGCGAACATGGACGATGAGCGGATTGAAGTGAGGACGCCGCTTGGCGGCAAAGATCTTCGCGACCGCGCGCCCGTTCGTCGCGTCGGCCCCCAGGCCGTAGACGGTCTCGGTCGGAAAAGCCACGAGTCTACCGCTCCGCAGCAGCTTGGCGGCATCTGCAATCCCGGCCGTGTCGGCCTGGCGCACGCGCGGTTGGGTGGCGATCCTCATCGCCACACTCTATAGCGGAAATCAGCGGGCTTTTGTCGCCGTCAGATCGATGGTTACCGTCACCGCGTGCGCGATGGTGTCGGCCGAGGCCCATTCCCCGTGGCCGAGGCCGAAGTCGATCCGCGAGAGTACGGTTTTGCCGGTCATGTGCACCGCGTTGCCCGCGAAGGTGAGGGTGAAGGGCAGGGTGACCGTCCGTGAGACGCCGTGAAGGTCGAGACGTCCCGTCGCGACGTAGCGCCCGTTGCCCACCGACCGGAATTCCGTCGTCTCAAAGCGTGCGACGGGGAACTGGCCGACAGCGAAGCCTTCCGTTCCTTTCAGTCCGTCGTCATTGTCCGGAACGCCCGAGATTTCGCTGGCCAGCTTGATCTCCACCACGGCCTTGGCGTGGGCCAGGTCCGCCGGATCGAAGTCGATCTCTGCGTTCCACGCCGCGAACGTCGCCACGAAAGGCTGGCCGCTCCACGCTACCGTGAACCCCAGACGGCTCTTGGCGTGATCGACGGTCCACTTCGCCGCAACGGCTGGTTCGGTCACGAGGCAAAGGAGCGCAACGAGGCTTAAGAGGACGCGCCTCATGCCGGATCACTCACGCGCGCGCCCGGCAACATGCGCGCGAGCACGTCGTCGCGCCGACCGAACTGGTGGTACAGCGCCGCCAGGACATGGAGCGCGATCAGCGCCAGCGCCGAATAGGCGAGGAGGGCGTGCGTATCGTGGAACAGGTCTTCATACGCCATCTTCGATGCGGTGGGCTGGTGCGCAAAGAAGGCGATGTTCGGCCAGGCGAAGAGCCCGAAATAAGGGGTCGGAAGTCCGATCGGCGACGAGGAGACCATCGCCCAGCCGACCAGCGGAATCGAAACGATCAGAAAGTAGAGCAAAAAGTGTACCGCACGTCCCGCGAAGCCGAGCAGTGGATGCAATCCCTGCGGCATCGGCGGTATCGGGTTCGCCACGCGCCAGACCAGGCGCAGGATGCTCAGCACCAGGACCGTCAGCCCGACGGATTTGTGAAGCTGATACAGCATGAATCGCGAAGCATCGCTGCGCGGCAGGTCGGACATGTAGAGGCCGAGGCCGAGATTGACCAGAACGAACGCCGCGATCGCCCAGTGAAACGCCATGGCGACGATGCCGTAACGAAGTCCGCTGTTGCGAAGCGCGTTCAACTACGATCTCGGCTGTTCGAACAAGGCTTCGATGATCAGCGTCACATCGTCGCCGACAAAGCTCTTCCACATCATCTTGTCCAGTCCGTAGTCGCTCCGCTTGATCGTCGCCGTCGCGTGGAAGCCGAGATTGTAAGCGTTGCCGAGCGGCGCGCTCATTCCGCCGTTGAACCTGATGTCGAAGACGACCGGCTTGGTCACGCCATGGATGGTCAGGTCGCCCGTCATCTTGCCCGTCGTCGGGCCCGTACGTTCGATGGACGTCGACTTGAACGTCGCGGTCGGGAAGTTCGCAGAGTCGAACACGGCCGGGCCGACGAGCTGGCCCATGAGTTCGCTGTTCATGACGTTGACGCTTGAGGTATCGATTGTCGCCGATACGGAACTCTTCTCGGGCGCGCCGGGATTGAAGTTCAGCGTGCCTGAAATCTTCTCGAACCTGCCGTAATAGTCGGTGAGTCCGAGGTGAGGGATGGCAAAGAGCACCAGCGTATGCCGGGATTCGGTCTGATACGCGCCGGCCGGCGCCTTTTTGGGATCGACCGACGGCCCGTCGGCATGCGCCGCGCCGGACAGGGCGATCACGGACAAACCGAGAGCAAGGGCGAAGCGGCGCATGAGTCCTCCACGGTGCAAGAAAGCCGAGACAGGTATACCCGGCTCGGGCCGCTTATGCAGCGTCGTTACGGGGTAAAAATCTCGTGCTTGACGGGCCTTACACCCTCTACCCATATTCGACCATGCTTTATTCCCGAAAGGCTCCAGCGTGAGCACGACCGAACCCCGGGTCCGACCGGGAAGCAATCTCGACTACCCGTTCGAAGGCCGTCCCGAAACCGGCGAAAGCATCGTGGTGGCTCCCGGAATCCACTGGGTGCGCATGCGCCTGCCAATGCAGCTCAACCACATCAATCTGTGGTTGCTCGAAGACGGCGACGGCTGGACCGTCGTGGACAGCGGGATCAAGAACGAAGAGACCACCGCGGCGTGGGAAGCGCTCTTCGCCGGTCCCATGAAGGGACGTCCGATCAAACGCGTGATCGTGACACACATGCATCCCGATCATATCGGCCTGGCCGGGTGGCTGGTGCGCAAGTTCGACGTCGAGCTGTGGATCACCCGGTCGGAGTTCTTGATGTGCCGGAACCTGGCGGCCGACACCGGTCAGGAGGCGCCCGTCGAGGGCCTGCGCTTCTACCGCGCCGCGGGCTTTCCGGAAGACCAACTCGAAAACTATCGCGCGCGCTTCGGCGGCTTCGGCTACGGCGTTTACAAGCTGCCAAACGCCTATCACCGCATCATAGAAGGCGACGAGATCCGGATCGGGGCCAATGTCTGGCACGTCGTCGGCGGAAACGGGCATTCGCCGGAACATGCCTGCTTGTGGTGCCCCGCACTGAACATCTTCATTTCCGGGGACCAGATCTTACCGAAGATCTCGTCGAACGTTTCGGTCCATCCGACGGAGCCGGAGGCAAACCCGCTCCAGGACTGGCTGGACTCCTGCCACAAGCTGAAAGGCATCGTGCCGATGGAGGCGCTGGTACTGCCTTCGCACAACGAACCGTTCCGCAAGGCCTCGCTGCGCTTGGAGGAATTGATCGATCATCACGAGGAAGGACTCGAGAAGCTCTATGAGCTCTGTGGCGAACCGAAACGGGCGGTGGACGTGTTTCCCGCCCTGTTCCGCAGCCGCATCACCCAGGGCAATTTCGGCATGGCGACAGGCGAGAGTCTGGCGCACCTGAACTGCCTGCGCTCGCGCGGCATGGTAAGACGCAACGCCGACAAGAACGGAATCGACTGGTACGAGGCGATCTGATGTCACTTCGGGGAAATACGCTTTTTATCACCGGCGCATCGCGCGGAATCGGCCTGGCGATCGCGGTACGCGCGGCGCGGGACGGCGCAAACGTGGCGGTCGCAGCCAAGACGGCCGAGGCGCATCCGAAGCTGCCCGGCACCATCTTCACCGCGGCGGAGGAGATCGAGAAAGCGGGCGGCAAGGCGCTGCCGATCGTGTGCGATATCCGCTTCGAGGAACAGGTCCAGGCCGCGGTCGAGAAGACGGCGGCGGCCTTCGGCGGCATCGACATCTGCGTGAACAACGCCAGCGCGATTTCGCTCACCGGCACGCTGCAGACCGACATGAAGCGCTTCGACTTGATGAACCAGATCAATTCGCGCGGCACATATCTGGTCTCGCGCACCTGTCTCCCGCACCTGAAGCGCGCCGCGAATCCGCACGTGTTGATGCTGTCGCCGCCGCTGGACATGTCCGCGAAGTGGTTCAGGAACCACACCGCCTACTCCATGGCGAAATTCGGCATGAGCATGTGCGTGCTCGGCATGTCGGCGGAATTTGCGGACGAGGGCATCGCGTTCAATGCGCTGTGGCCGCGCACCGGCGTTGCCACGGCGGCGATCCGGAATGCGCTGGCGGGGGACGAAGGCATGCTTCGCTGCCGGACGCCGGATATTCTGGCCGATGCGGCCTATGTCATCTTCAACAAGCGCGCGAAGGACTTCACGGGAAACTTCCTCATCGACGACACGTTTTTGGCGGCGAACGGCGTGAGCGACTTCGACCAGTATCGCGTCGATCCGACCAAACCCCTCATGCCGGATTTTTTCGTGCCCGATTCCATGCCTCTTCCCGCGGGTGTCAGTCTGGATCCGGCCCGCTAGGCTATCATGATGCGACCGGTCGTCATGGCCGCCGCCGCGATGGTTCTCCTTCTACCGGGAACGGCCATGGCGCTGCCCTCCTGTGCCGGTCCCGTCGAGATATCCGACGCCCGTTTACGCCAGGTCGAACCGGACGGGTCCATTGTTCTCGTAGACGGTCGCAGGTTGCACCTCGAGGGCGTTCGTCTTCCGTCCGGCGCCCTGGATCGCGCGCCGCGCGCGTTCGGGAGTCAGGCGCTGACGGCCCTCGCGGCGCTATTGCGTTCGGGTCCGCTGACGCTGACGGCCCTGTCCCCCAAGAAGGACAGATACGACCGCATCCGGGTGCAGGCGTTCGCCGGCGACGAATGGGTCCAGGGCGCGCTTCTCGATCGCGGGCTCGCCCGGGTCTGGATCGCGCCCGACCGGACGGAATGCGCGCCGGAACTCTTCGCAGCAGAGGCAAGGGCACGCGCGGCACGCGCCGGCCTTTGGTCTTCGCCGGCCTATGCCATCCGCAATCCTTCGAACCTGGAGTCCGACACCGGCACCTTCCAGATCGTCGAAGGGAAAGTCCTGGACGCCAGCGTCCGGAACGGCCGCGTTTACCTGAATTTCGGCGCGGACTGGCGCACCGATTTTACCGTCACGATCGATCCGGTCGACCGCGGGAACTTTCGCGGCTCGGGCGTCGATCCCACTTCCTATGTCGGGCAGACGGTGCGCGTACGCGGCTGGGTCCAATCGCAAAACGGGCCCGAGATCGAAGTGCCGAATCCCCAGGGCATCGAGGTGCTGCAATAAAAAAGGCCCGGGTTTCCCGGGCCTTTTCAGCAATCTCTCATTCGGACTTAGGCCGCCTTCTTGAGAAGCATGCCTTCGACACGTTTCACAGCGGTGACTTCGTCGGTGCGCTCGACCGCGGCCACTTCCCGAGCCATGCGGGCGAGGGCGGCTTCATAGAGCTGGCGCTCGGAATAGGACTGCTCGGGCTGGCCGCTCGCGCGGTGCAGATCGCGGACGACCTCGGCAATCGAAACCAGGTCGCCGGAATTGATCTTCGCTTCGTATTCCTGCGCGCGACGGGACCACATCGTACGCTTGATGCGGGCGCGTCCCTTCAGCGTATTGAGCGCGTTGTTCACGATGTCCGGCGAAGACAGTTTGCGCATGCCGACCGCCTTGGCCTTCATGGTCGGGACGCGCAACGTCATCTTGTCCTTCTCGAAGGTGATGACGAAGAGTTCCAGTTTCGTACCGGCGACTTCCTGTTCCTCGATCTTCATGATCTTTCCGACGCCATGCGTCGGGTAGACGACGTGATCGTTGGTCTTGAACTCGTGCTTCTTGCTGTTCGAGTTGGCCGGGACCTTCTTGGCGATAGCGGTGGCTGGTGCAGTTTTTGGGGTTGTCATCGGTCACTTTCGTTCGGCTCATCCGTCGCGCTCGAAGCGCGCCCAAGAGCTCGGTCACATTGCACTGCGACAGAGACGAGCGAGGGCACCGGATTGTTTCCAGTCCGGAAGGTGCCATCGGGTCATTTCTGATCGTG
>Ga0335080_10007381_pt1 | contig 11400 bp, 7 predicted proteins | sample Lox_Sample_34_FD_206720 | JGI IMG/M metagenome (GOLD analysis project Ga0335080, IMG submission 206720) | Soil microbial communities from Loxahatchee National Wildlife Refuge, Florida, United States - Lox_Sample_3.4 | ecosystem: Environmental > Terrestrial > Soil > Wetlands | place: USA: Florida...
CCTCAACGGGGGCGCCGGCGGCTCGCCTAGCGGCTCGCCGCCGGCGCAGAGCAAGCTCGCTGGAATGAGATCTTCTTCGCTTGTGTTGAAGGCATGAAGCTCCATTCGCTCCTGCCTTACACAGACCTTGCGACACTCCCGGCGGCGGCGAGGAGCGACCTTCAAGCGACCGCACGGCGTCCGGCACATGTTCGCCGCCTACGACCTGCGCGCTGACCGGCCCTACGGGCACATCAAGCCGCGCGAACACGCCGCGGCGAGTTCCTCGCCTTCCTGCGGTACGTCCGCTCGCTCTACCCCGAGCACAAGCGTCGGCGATCATCCTGGACAACTTCGGCCCGCATCTCACCACCAACACCGGCGTCGGGGACTACGCCGCCGCCCACAGCATCGAACTCGTCTACGTGCCGTTCAACGCTAGCTGGCTGAACCGCATCGAAGCGCAGTTCACGGGCCTGGTCGACTTCGCCCTCGACGGCAGCGACCACGCCACCCACAAAGCCCAGGGGCCGCGCGATCCGCCGCTACATCAGCTGGCGCAACCGCAACCCTCACGATCGTCGCCTCCGCAAGGTCATCGACCGGGCGAACGTTGCTCGACCCGGCACTAGCACCGCATGAGTTCTTTCAGCGCCCGAGCAGCATCGCGACCCGCTCGGCGGCGCGCTCCTCGGACAGCTCCCGGCCGGCGGCGAGCCCGGCGCCGATCAGCAGTCCCTGCGCGACCAGGTAGCAGGTGAACAGCAGACCGGCCAGCACGAGGAACACCTGCACGGGCGTGCGTCCGGCGACGGCCCGGGCATAGTAGCCGGCGACCAGCGGCGTCAGCTCGAGCACGACCGCCGCCGGCGCGCCGCCACGCAGCGCGGCGCGCCAGCCGACGCGGCGCGTCGTGGCGTACCGGTACAGGAGCGAGCAGATCCCCGCGATCAGCGCCGCCGAGGCGATCGACAACAGCCAGCCCGGGACCGGGAACCCGATGCGCCCCCGCAGGTTCGTCGCCTCGGTGCCGGCGGCGGCCATCAGCGCGATCATCAGGACCATCCCGGCGGCGAGACCCAGATGCCGCAGCTTCAGCGCGACCGGGCCCAAACGAGGCGCCCCCAGCAGTCGCGACTCCACGCGCTCCACGACCCCGGTGGCGCCGGCGCCGGCCCAGACCATCGACGCCACCGCGATCGCGAGCAGCAGGGGAGAGTTGCGATGGGTTCGGAGCACCAGCTCGACCACCTGGTCGCGCGCGCCCGGCGGGAGAACGCTCGCCAGTCGGGTCGCCACCTGGTCGGCGCGGGCGCCGTCGCCGAGCACGAGCGCGGCGAGCGCTGCGATCCCCAGCGTCAGCGGAACGCAGGCTCCGACCAGGTACCAGGCGAGCGCCGGCACGTCGTCACACAGGCCCGAGCCCCAGTAGAAGCGGTCGACCCGCTTGGCCGCGCGACGCAGCGGCTGGCGTGTGAGAATATCGGGAGGGCGCATGTTCGGATCATCCCCGCGGACCGATACGGATGCCAACCTCCGGGTGACGCACATGCGCGCCTCCTTGCAGGCGACGCGGCGCGGAGCGAGGCTCACGCCGAGACGATGGCCGTAGAGTCGACCAGCCGCCGGGTCGAGCCCGCCGTGCGGGCCCCCCTCGGCGCTCGTCCTGACGGCTGCGGCGCGACCTTCGGGCTGTTCTCGAGCGTCGCCGATGCCGTCGAGGTGTGCCTGTTCGACGACGCCGGCCGGGAGACGCGGTTCGATATCGAGCAGGGCGAGGCGTTCGTGTGGCAGGGCTACCTTCCGGGCGTCGCGCCCGGCCAACGCTACGGCTTCCGGGTTCACGGACCCTGGGACCCGGGGTCGGGCGCCCGCTGCAATCCGGCCAAGCTGCTGCTCGACCCGTACGCCCGCGCCGTCGCCGGCGAGGTCGAGTGGAATCCCGCGGTCTTCGGCCACGTGCCCGACGATCCCGATCGGGCCGACGGCAACGATTCGGCGCCGTACGTGCCCCGGTCGGTGGTGGTGGCCCCGGACTTCGACTGGGGCGACGATCATCCCCCGGGCCACGCGATGGCCGACTCGATCTTCTACGAAGTCCACGTCAAGGGCTTCACCAAGCTGCATCCGGACGTGCCCGAGGAGCTGCGCGGCACCTTCGCCGGCGTCGCCCACCCGGCCGCGGTGGCGCACCTCCAGCGGCTGGGCGTGACCGCGGTGGAGCTGCTCCCGATCCACCAGTTCGTCCACGACTTTCAGCTCGTCGCCCGCGGCCTGCGCAACTATTGGGGGTACCAGTCGATTGGGTACTTCGCGCCGCACAACGGCTACTCCTCGAGCGGCGACGCCGGCGGCCAGGTCGACGAGTTTCGCCGGATGGTCCGCGCCTTGCACGCCGCGGGGCTCGACGTGATCCTCGACGTCGTCTTCAACCACACCGCCGAGGGCGACGAGTCGGGGCCGACCCTGTGCTTTCGCGGGATCGACAACGCGGCCTACTATCGGCTCGCGCACGACCGGGCTCGCTACGTCGACGACACCGGCTGCGGCAACACTTTCGATCTTCACCGTCCCCAGCCGCTGCGGCTGGTGATGGACGCGCTCCGGTATTGGGTCCAGGAGATGCACGTGGACGGCTTCCGCTTCGACCTCGCGGCGGCGCTCGGCCGCGGGACCGCCGACTTCGATCCGCACGGGTCGTTCCTCGAGGCCGTCGGCCAGGACCCCGTGCTGGCCGAGGTGAAGCTGATCGCTGAGCCGTGGGACACCGGGTGGGGCGGGTACGACCTCGGGCAGTTCCCGGCTGGCTGGAGCGAATGGAATGGCAAGTTCCGCGACACGGTGCGCGACTGGTGGCGCGGCGCCGAAGGCAAGCTGCCCGATTTCGCCACGCGCCTCAGCGGCTCGCGTGACCTGTTCGGCCACGGCGGCCGGCGGCCGACGGCGTCGGTGAACATCGTCACCGTCCACGACGGTTTCACGCTCGCGGATCTCGTCAGCTACAACGGCAAGCACAACGAGGCCAACGGCGAGGACAACCGAGACGGCACCGACGACAACCGCAGCTGGAACTCCGGCGTGGAGGGCCCGACCGACGACGCCGCTGTCCTCGCCCTGAGGGCTCGGCAGCGGCGCAACTTCATCGCGACGCTCCTGCTCGCGGAGGGACCTCCGCTGCTGCTCGGCGGCGACGAGTTCGCGCGCACGCAGCACGGCAACAACAACGCCTACTGCCACGACGACGAGCTGACCTGGTTGGACTGGAACGGCGTGGACGCGAACGCCGACCTCGTCGAGTTCACGGCCCAGCTATGCCGCCTGCGCGGGCGGCATCCGGTGTTCCGACGTCGCCAGTTCTTCCACGGCACCCCGGCGCCCGACACCGGTCGGGACGATCTCGACTGGTACCGGCCCGACGGGCAGTTGATGACGATGGACGACTGGGGCGCGCCGTTCGCGAGGTCGGTGACGATGGCGCTGAGCGGGGCGACCGGCGACGACACCCGCCCCGACGATCCGTTCCTGATCATGGTGAACGCCTGGTGGGACCCGCTCGATTTCACGATCCCCGAGCCGCTGCGCGGACTAGATTGGCGCATCGAGGTCGACACGGCCGCCCCGGACTCCGACGGCGGCACGGTCGACGCGGCGGCGCCGGTGCGACTGACCGGCCGCTCGCTGCTCGTGCTGCGGAGCCCGCGACCGGGATCCGGGCGCTCGGGCCCGGCCGGATAAGGCCCCGGGGGTCAGTGATGGTCAGCCCGGGGCGGCGCCTGGATCCGCTAACGACCCGTGTCCGCTCGCTGGTCACGGCGATTCAGGAGAACGACGAGGCAAAGATCGAGGAGGCGATGCTGCGCCTCAGCCGGCGCCGGCGCGCGTTCGCCCCAATCGGTTTCCTGGTCGGCGCGTTCGTGCTTCTGTTCGACGGGCTGAGGCTGCTCCTGTCCAACTGGCGGCTTGCGCTCGTGACCGTGCTCCCGGCGATGTGGATCTGGCTGGCGATGTACGACCTGAAGGGGCACGTCCTTCACGGTCGCTCGCTGCACGTGCTCCGTGGTCCGATCCTGATCCCGATCTGCCTGGTGATCATCGCGATCACGATGGCGAGCTTCTTCCTCAATGCCGTGTTCGCGTTTGCGATCGCGAAGCCCGGACACCCCGAGGTCCGGCCTGGGGTCGAGGAGGCCCGGCGTCACCGAACACCGATCCTGGTGTCCGGAGCGGTCGTCGGCGCGTTGCTCGCGTTCGCCACGATGATCGTGACGCGCTGGGGACGGCCGTGGTTCGGGATCATCCTCAGCATCGTGGTCGGGCTGATGATGCTCTGCTACATCGCCGTGCCGGCGCGGCTGATCGGGGGCAAGCCCGCCCAGTCCAGACGCGACAAGCTGACGACCAGCGCCGTGGGTGGGGCGATCGGCGCCACCGTGTGCACGCCGCCCTACCTGCTCGGGCGGCTCGGCCTTCTGATGCTCGGCTCGAAGGTCCTGTTCATCCCGGGAATCTTCGTGTTCGCGATCGGGATCACGCTGCAGGCCGGCGCAACCGGAGCGGTGCGGGCGATCAAGATGAGCGTGAGCCTGACGGCGGGGCGCCGGCTTCGAGCCGCGCCGGCCGACCCCGTGTGAGAGATTTCACCGGGGATGCCGGAGGAGGCCAAACCCACCAGCCCGCAGAACTCCGACGTCACCCGGCGCACCTGGCTGGCGGCCGAGCGGACGTGGCTGGCGTGGTGGCGCACCGGGATAGGGGCCTCGGCGGTGGCGATCGGCGTCGGGCGGATCTTGCCTGAGCTGACGCACGGCGCGCGCTGGCCGTTCCGGGTCCTCGGGATCGCGTACGGGTTGATCGCGGTGGCGGTCCTGGTGATCGGCGCGGTTCGCCAGCAGCGAACCAACGAGGCACTACGAAGGGGCAGTTACTCCGAGCTGTCCTCGCCGACCGTCATGTACCTGACCGCCGCCGCGGTCGTCGTCTCGCTTGGGTCGATCGTCCTCGTCGCAATCCGGTTGTGACCGGCGCTCAGTGGTGCGCGGAGCGCCAGCTGTCGGGTGCGTAGCCGCTCCGCACCGCCTCGACGTAGGGGACCGGGCTGACCACCGCGCGGAGCTCGCGCTGGACGTGGGGCTCGACGGTGGGCTTGGACGTGCCGCCGTTCTCCTCACCCCACACGAACGTGACCTCCGTTCCCGGCTCCGCGTACTGCGAGTCGAGCACCGCCAGCGTCAGCATCTTCCCCTCGTTGAAGCTGTAACCGATCCAGGTCGAGAGGCCGACCGTGTCGCCGTTCACCGTGACTCGGTCGAACGGATGCATCGCGTACACGGCCGATGGCCAGTCCATGAACTTCGCGCGATCGGTCTTGCCGAACATCGTGGCGATCGTGTCGGCGACGTCGTCGTCGTCGAGGGCCAGTGTGACCTTGTGGCGATGCTCTCCCTCGGCCATCCGCTCGAGCGCCTCGCGACCGATGAAGTCGTGGTCGAACTTGACGAGGTGACCGTAGCCGAGATCCCACGGGGTGAAGTAATAGTCCGAGATGTCGGACGACACGAAGCTGCCGCCGATCGAAGCCGAGCCTTCATATCCGTTGGCCGGCAGCCATTCCCGATACGGCCGCAGTTCGTCGCCGGTGTAGATCGCCGGAAGCGGCGAGGGAATCCAGCCCGACTCGAGCGCGTTCGAGGAGTACGCGCGGCCGCCGACGAGGCGCAGGCCGAACTCACCGCCGGCGTCGACGATCGCCGCGTGCACCACGTCGTAGTCCTCCCACGGGCCGAACAGCTCCCACCCCGGCTGGCCGGCCATGCCGTGGCGAAGCGCTCGCACGGTGACGTCGCCGATGCACGTCGTGGTCAGGTTGAAGAACCTGAGCTCCGGCGGTCGGGTGCCGAGCGCCCTGGCGATCACGTCCATCGCGTGCGGGCCCTGCACCTGGAAGCGGTAATGCTTGCGCCGCCCGTCGGCTCGCAGCGCGGAGCGCTGGTCGAGCGCAACCTGCACATCGTAGCCGCCGGTCTCGGCGTGATAGGTGACCCAGTTCAATACCGGTGCGCGACCGACCAGGTTGAACTCCTCGGGCGCGAGGTGAAACAGGATGACATCGCCGATCACGTTGCCGTCGGGAGTGCACGGGACGAACTGCTTGGCCTTGTCGACGTCGAAGTTGTCGAACGCGTTCACCCCCAGCCGCGCCAGGAGCGTCAGCGCGTGTGGCCCCTCCACTGCCAGCTCGGCCATGTGGAACGACTGGTTGTACAGCACGCAGGTGTGCTGCCACGCCCACTGCTCGTCGCGCCAGTTCGTGTACTCGGCGGGAACCCCCGGGTACACGTTCGGGCCGACCTGCGCGCTGCGCAGCATGTCGACCGGCGAGGCGATGCTCTGGAGCAGTTTCTCGAGAGTGTCGGGTTTGTCGGCGGCGCCTGCCGGCGGCGCCTTGTCGAATTTGTCGGCGGCGCCTGCCGGCGGCGCCTTAGGTTGACTCATGACTTCCTCCTGTTGAAAGGCTCAAGTCGGCGCCGCCACCCAGGTAGGCGGCGAGCACGCGCTCGTCCTGTCGCACGGTCTCGGGCGCGCCATCGGCGATCACGCGGCCGAACTCGAGCACGACGACGCGATCGCAGATGCCGAGCACCAGTCCCATGTCGTGGTCGATCAGCAGCGTCGACTGGCCGGCGTCGGCGAGGCCGCGCAGGCAGCGGCCGAGCTCCTCGCTCTCGCGCGCGTCGAGTCCGGCCGCGGGCTCGTCCAGGCAGAGCAGACGGGGGTTCCCGGCGAGGGCACGCGCGACCCCCACGAGCTTGCGCGCCCCCTCGGAGAGCTGATCGGGCATCGCCTCAGCCGCCCAGCCGAGATCGACGAGCTCGAGGGCGTCCGCGGATGCGCCGCCCGACGCCACCGCGACGTTCTCGCCGACCTCGAGGTCGTCGAACAGGTCGGTGTTCTGCCACGTTCTCGCGAGCCCGCGCCGCGCTCGCTGATACGCCGGCAGCGAACCGATGTCCTGCCCGTCGAGCTCGACCCGGCCAGTGGACGACGCGAACCCGGTGACCGCGTCGATCAGCGTCGTCTTGCCGGCGCCGTTGGGTCCGATCAGGCCGACGAGCTCACCCTCCCCGACTTCGAGATCGACGTTCTCGAGGGCGTGCACGCCGCCGAACGCGACCGACAGTCCGTGGACGTCCAGCACCGGGGTGGTCGCGACCGCAGCCGGATGAGGCTTCTCGGCCCCACGGACGCCGGCGAGACCCGTTGACACCGGTTCCGGCGGGTGTACGGCCGGGCGCTTGTGCGTCTTCTTGTAGAACGCGCCGGCGACGCCCTCCGGGTTCTGAATCAGCGTGATGATCAGGATCGCGCCGCCGAACAGCAGGAACCAGTTGCCGTTGATCCCGAACCATTTGTCGAGCGCGTACGGGAACAGCGCCTGGGTCGAGATCAGCCCGGCGAACACGGCGCCGGAGATCAGGGTGATGCCGCCGGCGTAGGCGAACGCGATCAGGCTGAGCGCGGTGAACACGTCGAAGCGGTCGGCGCTGACCGAGCCGAAGTTGTAGGCGTACAGCGAGCCGGCGAGCCCCGCGATCGCGGCGCTGACGCCGAACGCGAACAGCTTGATCATGCGCGGGTCGATCGCCGCCGCCGCGGCGGCGCGCTCGTTCGAGCGCACCGCGAGCATGCGACGGCCGAGCCCGCCCCGTCTGATCGCCGCGACGGTCAGGCACACGCCGACCGCGATCGCGAGCGCGACCCAGCCGAAGATCGGGCTGGGGAGATTTCCGTCGAGTCCGCGAAACGCCGCCCGCGGCCCGAGGTCGAGCCCGAGCACCTTGAGCTCGGAGACCGGCGAGCCGGTCTGGCCGCCGCCCCAGGTGGTGTTGAGGAAGCCGAAGTTCGTGATCGCGACGGCCGCCGCCAGCGTGACCACGGCCAGGCTCACGCCCCGGACGCGCAACGCGGACGCCGCGGTGATCAGGCCGAGGATCACGGCGACCAAGGTTCCGGCCAGCGGGCCCAGCGGAAAGCCGATCCCGGCATTGACCGCCAGGTGCGAGATCGTGAATCCGGAGACGCCGGCGAGTGTCAGCTGCACGACCGAGATCTGGCCGACGAAGCCGGTGATCACCACGAGCGAGAGCGCCATCACCGTCCCGATCAGCGTGTTGATCAGCGCCTCCCGGAAGTCGAACGGCAGCACGACGAGCGCGATCCCGCACAACGCCACCGCGGGCACGGTCGTGCGGAGCAGATGTTGCGGGCGCGGGGCCTCGGGCAATCGCTTCTCGACGAGCTCTCCGCGACCGGGCAGCTTCGCCCCGCGCAGATACATGAACAGCACGATCACGACGAAGATCACGAGCTCCGCCACGCCGGGGATCGCCGTTCCGCCCGAGGTCGGGAACCACGAGAGGTTCGAGACGTACTGGATCTCCGACTCGATGATGCCGAGCCCGATCCCGGCGGCGCACGCGATCCCGAACGACGTAAATCGCGCCAGCAGCGCCGCGGCCAGCGCCGGCACGATCTGCAACGGAAGCGTCTCGGTGTCGAGTTGGGTGATCGAGGCCGCGAGGATCCCGATGCCGCCGGCGATCGCGCACGACAGCAGTGTGTTCACCATCGAGAGCGCGTTCGGCGACAGCCCCCCGAGCATCGCCGCGACCTCGTTCTCGGACGCCGCGCGCGTGGCCAGCCCGAAGCGCGTGAACCGGTAGAGCGCCCACAGGCCGGCGCTAACCACGATCACGATCCCGGTGATGATGAAGCGGTCGATCGGGATCACCGCGCCCAGCATCGACACCGTGTTCTGCGGGAGCACGTTCGGCTCGGGCTGCTCGGAGCTGCCGAACGCGAGCAGCATCGAGGCCTGCAGCACGAGCAGCACGCCCAGTGACGAGACGAGCTTGGCCAGCGGCGAGGCGGTCCGGAGGGGCCGGAACGCGACCAGCTCGGTCGCCGCGCCCACGATCAGCACGACGACCAGGCTGGCGACGAGCGCCGGCCCGGTCGACCAGTGCAGCAGATCGACCCGGAGCGCCCAGAACGCGTAGCCGGCGAGCATCGCGAACCCGCCCGTCGCCAGGTTGATGATCCCCGAGCCACGGTAGGTCAGGACGACCCCGAGCGCGATCCCGGCGATCAGGGCGCCCGAGCCGAGCCCGAGGAGTGCGTACAGCAGTACCTGTTGCACGCTACGCCGCGGGCCCGGTCAGTCGCTTTGTCTGCTCATGCGGGCGGCTGCAACCAGCCCGCGGATTTGGCGAACACGTGCTTTCCCTTGTACAGGAAGAACTGCGTGCGATCGTTGCACACCGCCGGTGCGCTCGGGTACTTGCCGCATTGAAGCGCCGGGGCCCCGAGGGCCACAGGACCGGTGAACGCCTTCGCCTTCGCCAGGACCGCCGACGGGGTGATGTTGGCGTATCCGACCTGGTTGAGGAACCGCGCCGTGGTGAGCAGCTGCCCGAACGAGACGATGTTCCACGGATCGGGCGCATCGGCCGCCGCTCCGTACTGCGAGGTCACCTTCATGTACGGCGGCATGCCTGGATCGGTCGGGTCGCCGTATAGGGAACTCGCGATCGCGTATGTCCAGATCGGGAAGTCGCCGCCGAGACCCTGCGCGACCTGGGTGTTCAGGCACAGCGGCGCCGACAGGATCTTCTTGGTGTCGGTGATGCCGAGCTGCTTGAGTCCCTTGGCCAGGTTGACGCAACCGCCGGCCTCGGTGTACGGGATCACGAGGTCGGCGCTCGAGGCGCCGGCGCTCGTCAGCGGGCCGATCAGGTCGGTCTGGTTGGGGTCGTAGGCGACGCTCTTGACCTTGACGCCCGCGGCCTTCAGCGAAGCGGAGATCGCCGCCGCTCCGTCGGTGATGCCGGCGATGTCCGGATACACGAGGGCCGCCGTCTTGGCGTGGAGTACCTGGCTCGCGTACGTGCCGAACGGACCCAGCACGTGGGTGACGTCGCCGAACAGGATCACGGCGTTCGATTTGACGGAGTCGACGGGTGTCACCGCGACGCCGACGATCACCGGCTTGGCGGTGCCGATCGTCGAGTAGAGCGACTGGATTCCGATCGCCACCGCTCCCTCGTCGATCACCGAGATGCTCTTGTCGGCGAGGAACTTCTGCCCGCAGGTTGTGCCCTCCTCCTCGGCCGAGGTGATGAAGCAGGTCTTCAGCGCCAGCGGATGGCCGTCGATCCCGCCCAGCTGGTCGTTTACGTACTTGACCGCGAGCTGCGCACCGTTGGTGGCGAGCGCGCCGATCACCTGCTGGCCGCCCTGCTGGTTGACCCAGCCGACGTAGACCGGCGGGAGTGACGGGTTGGCCTTGCCGGCCTTGCCGTCGACATAGGTCAGGTAATTGGTGACGGACGCCGCGCCGGCGCCGCCGGAGCCGGCGGTCGTCGCCGGCGTCGTGGCTGACGAGCTGGTCGAGCTCGAGCCGGGGGCCGCGGCCGCGGTCGATGAAGTCGAGCTACCGCTGCTGCCGCAGCCGGCCGCCACAATCAGAGTGGCGAACACCGCCGCCACTCCGAGCCATCTGGTCACGTTCTCCTCCTTGTGGATAAATCGTGCGCTTCACCGTGGCGTCGTTCAGACCGCCGCGGCCGCGGGTTGGGCGGGATTCCATAACTCCCGCGAAGCCAGCCGTGCGCCCTCCGCCAGCGCCGCAAGTTTCGCCCACTGGATCTCGGGATGCACGCGCTGGATGAAAGACCCCTGTGCAAAGCCGCAGTCCGTCCCGGCGAGCACATTGTCGCGGCCGACGACGCCGGCGAGGCGCGTCAGCCGCTGCGCGACCAGCTCGGGATGCTCGACGACGTTGGTGTGGTGGGTGACGACGCCGGGAATCAGCTTCTTGCCCTCGGGGAGCGCCACCTCCTCCCACACCCGCCACTCGTGCTCGTGCCGGGCGTTGGCCTGCTCCATCGCGTAATAGCCGGCGTTCACCGCCAGGACCAGATCGACCACGTCCTTGAGGGGCGGATCGAACACGTGCGGCCCGTGCCAGCTGCCCCAGCACACGTGATAGCGAATACGGTCCTCGGGAAGCCCCGCGAAGGCATGGTTGAGCGCGCGGACGCGCAGGTCGGCCCAGCGACGGTAGTCGTCCCACGACTCGCCCCGCGACATCATCGTGTCGGCCTCGTGCATCAGCACGGCGTCGTCGACCTGGAGGAGCAGACCGGCGTCGACGATCCCCTTGTACTCCTCGTGGAGCGCGTCGGCCAGCGCGAACACGAACTCCTCCTCGCTGGCGTAGTGCTCGTTCTGCAGCCAGTAGGCGCTCGCCGGCGCCACCACCGGGAGGAACCCCTCGACCCCGTCGTGCTTTGACAGCGCCGCCTTGAAATTGGCGATGTCGCGGTCGAGCGCGGCGCGGTCGTACGTCAGAGGCCCGGTGCA
>Ga0335080_10007382_pt1 | contig 11398 bp, 9 predicted proteins | sample Lox_Sample_34_FD_206720 | JGI IMG/M metagenome (GOLD analysis project Ga0335080, IMG submission 206720) | Soil microbial communities from Loxahatchee National Wildlife Refuge, Florida, United States - Lox_Sample_3.4 | ecosystem: Environmental > Terrestrial > Soil > Wetlands | place: USA: Florida...
CGGGAGGCGCTCTATGAGCGTGCGCGCCGCCGGGGAATTTACCTGCGCGTGCACTGGCGCCTTTCTCCCCAGGCTGCCGAGCACCGGCACAGCTACCGGGTGGCGCAGCTGAGCATCACTCTGCCGCTCTATCCCGAGCTCGCCGCACGCGAGCGCGAGGCGCTGGCAGAAATTCTGCTTTCCACCCATTAAGCCACGGCCGGCGCTGCCTTTTTCTGCGCTTCGGCCCGGTTTGGCTGGGCATGCAACAGACGAGTGCGGCATCGGCGGGGTGCAGGAAACAACCTTACTCCCGCGGGCAAGGCGCCGCCGAGGATATGAGAACCCGAGTATGAGCGATTTCCAGGCAATTCCGCTGGCCATGGAGTGGCATCCCGGCCTTTCCATCTACGCCTCGCCCGCCTTTCTGCAGTCCGTGAGCGACGAATTCGGCTGGCTGGGGGGCGTGGATGGCGCCGGCCGCCTGCGCTGCCTGCTGCCTTATACCATCGTTCGCCGGGCGACGGTGCGCATGGTGCGCTTTCGCGTGGAGACCATCGGGCTCGGGGATACGCTGAGCCTGGGCGAAGAGCGCTCGTTCCTGAACAGCGTAGTCGAGTACTTCCGCCCGCGCGCCGACATCATCATTCCGGCCACCACCAATACCATCTTCCGCACCGCTCCCGACGGGGCCGTGACCGCGCCCTACGGCAGCATGGTGCTCGATCTGAGCGAGGGCGAACCAGCCCTGTGGCAGCAGATTCACTCCAAGCACCGCAACGTGATCCGCAACGCGGAGAAAAAAGGCGTCCAGGTGCGCATGGGCGGGGAACACCTGCAGACCGCTTACCAGCTGGTGCGCGATACCTTCCGGCGATCGAAGCTGCCGTTCATGACGGCTTCGGCCTTCCGCCAGACCATCGAGGCCCTGGGCGACAACGTGAAAATCTTTCTCGCCGAGCACCAAGGCAAGCCCCAGGGTTGCGCCGTCATTCCCTACAGCTCCTACGCCGCTTACTACGTCTATGGCGGCAGCGCGGGCGAGGGCGTCATCAATGGCGCGATGAATTTTCTGCAATGGGAGGCCATCCGCTTCTTCCGCAATCTGGGAGTCGGGCGCTATGACTTCGTGGGCGTGCGCCTCCACCCCGATAAAGGCTCCAAGGCCGAGGGCCTGTACATGTTCAAGCAGCGCTTCGGCGGACGCCTGGTCCAGGGCTGCATGTGGAAATACCCGCTGCGTCCCCTGAAGGCCGCGGTCTATTCCCTGGCCGTGCGCCTGCTGCGCGGAGGCGACCTTGTGGACGTGGAGCGTCGCCGCCTGGGGCCGGGCGAGCCTCTGAGCGCGCCCGCGTTCCCTCTGGCCGTCTGCCCGCCGCTGGCCGCGCGCCCGCCGGCCGCGCCCCAGCCGCTTGCGGGCCCGCGCCCCGCCGCCCGCAGCGTGGCCCACGGCTGAAGCCAGTTCGTTTTCACTTCTCGGGCAATCGGGACGGGCGACGACCCAGATCCTTCGCGCGAACGAATCATTCCCGTGTATGGCCACAAAGCAGAGCGGCTTGCGAGCAATTTCGGTGCCCGTCGACTGGCATTCCGCCCTTTCCATCTACGCCTCGCCGCGTTTCCTCGCCTCGGTGAGCGATGAATTCGGCTGGCTGGGCGGTGTGAACCCGGCCGGCAGCCTGCGCTGTGTGCTGCCCTACACCGTGGTTCGCAAGGCCACCCTGCGCCTGGTGCGCTTCCGGGTAGAGACCATCGCCCTGCACCCGGACTTCGATGTGGCCGAGGAGAAGTCTTTCCTGAACAGCGCGGTCGAGCATTTCCGCGCGGCGGGGGCGGATGTGATCATTCCCGCCACCACCAACACTATTTTTCGCACCTATCCCGATGGCGCCGAGGCCGCGCCCTATGGGACCATCGTGCTCGACCTGGCCGCGAGCGAAGAGGAGCTTTGGAAGCAGGTCCATCCCAAGCACCGCAACAAGATCCGCAGCGCCGCCAAGCAGGGCGTGCGCCTGGCGAGCGGCGGCCAGCACCTGGAGACCGCCTATCGCCTGATCCGCGAGACTTTCGGGCGCTCGCGCCTGCCCTTCATGGGCCTGCAGCCCTTCCGCCGCATGGTGGAGGCGCTGGGGGAAAACGTGGCTATCCTGGTGGCCGAGGCGGGGGGCAAGGTGCAGGGCTGCGCGGTCCTGCCCTTCAGCAATTATTGCGCGTATTACGTCTACGGCGGCACGGCGGAAGAGATCATCACCGGCGCCATGAATTTTCTGCAGTGGGAAGCCATTCGCTTCTTCCGCAACCGGGGCGTGTTGCGCTATGATTTCGTGGGCGTGCGGATCAATCCGGAAAGAGGATCCAAGGCCGAAGGCCTGCTGATGTTCAAGCAGCGCTTCGGAGGCCGGCTGGTCGAGGGCTACATGTGGAAGTACTCGCTGCACCCTCTGCGAGCCTCAGCCTATTCCCTGGGCGTACGCCTGCTTCGGGGCGGCGACATCGTGGATGTCGAGGGTCGCAGGCTGGCCAGTCCTGGCGCATGAAATCGGGGCGAAGCTCCCGCCCGGCGCGGGCCGCTCGCCTGCATTCCGTGCTCGCCCGGCCGGGGCCGGGAATTCCATGATTGATCTTCTTTTTACGCTCGACTACGAAATCTACGGCAACGGCGCCGGCCGCCTGGGCGAGCTGGTGTATGAGCCCGCGGAAAAGCTGAAAGAGATCTTCCGCAAGTGGAACTGCCGCTTCGTCGCCTTCGTGGAGGCGGTCGAGTTCGAGCGCATCGAAGCCTGCCAGGCGGACCCGGCGGTCGGGTTGGTCAGGCGGCAGATCCGCGAGCTGCACGAAGAAGGGTTCGAGATCGGGCTGCACCTGCATCCGCAGTGGAGCCGGGCGCGCTACCAGCAGGGCCGCTGGCAGCTCGATGAGAGCGAGTACAACCTGTGCGTGCTGGCGCCGGAGCGCATCACCGAGATCGTCGCGGGCGCGCTCCATTACCTGCGCGCCGTGCTGGGCGAGCCTTCCTTCACGCCGCTCTCGTTCCGCGCCGGCAACTGGCTGTTTCAACCCACCCGGGCGGCGGCCGCGGTCTTGGCGGGGCAGGGAATCCGCATTGATTCCTCGGTGTTCAAGGGCGGCCTGCTGCACACCCATGGCCTCGACTACCGTCCGGCCATGCGCAACGGCTACTACTGGCGCTTTGAGGCGGACGTGAACCGCGAGCAGCCCGCCGGCCCCTGGGTCGAGGTCCCCATTTACACCGAGATGGTGCCCTTCTGGAAGATGCGCACCTCCAAGCGCATGGGCCTCAATCAGGGACTGGGCCTGGGCGGGCAGAGCCTGCGCCGCAAGTTCAGCCGGGCGCTTGATCTGATGCGCTTTCATTATCCCCTCAAGCTGGATTTCTGCCGCATGACCCTGGCCGAGCTGATCGCCATGACCGATGGGATCCTGCGCCAGGATCAGCAGAACCCGGCGCAGTACCGCCCGGTCGTCGCCATCGGGCATACCAAGGACCTGGCCGATTACGAAACCATTGACGCTTTTCTCGGCTACCTGCGAAGCAAGGCGATTGCGGTTGAGACCTTTCAGGGGATTTACCCCAAGCTCAGCGCGGAAGGCGAGCTGGCTGGAGCCCGCGCCCCGGCCTCCGGCACCGCCGCCCGCGCCTGCTGAATCACGAACCCAAGCCATCTCGCCATCGCCGTGCACCGATTCCCCAGCGCAACGCAATTCTGTTCGCCGGCCGCCGGCCTGGCGCGCCCGCATGAGTCTTTGATGTCGAAGCGTGAAACACTTCCCCGGACTGCAGCACCCGGGCCGGGCCTGCTCATCATCAATGCCGATGATTGGGGACTGGACCGCCTGACCACCGACCGCATCCTCGAATGCGTGCGCCGGGGCGCGGTCTCGACTACCAGCGCCATGGTTTTCATGGCCGATTCGGAGCGGGCCGCGGTTCTCAAGGGCGGCGAGACCGTGCCCGTGGGCCTGCATCTGAATCTCACCACTCCCTTTTCCGCCCCCGATTGTCCTGCGGCGCTGCGCGAGCGCCAGCGCAGGATTGCCCGCTATCTGGACCATCGCCTGGCCCCGGTATGGTTTCATCCCGGGCTGGCGCGCGACTTCGACTACGTGGTGCGGGCCCAGTTTGATGAATACCAGCGGCTCTATGGGACCGCGCCGGAACATCTCGACGGCCATCACCACTCCCATCTCTGCACCAACATCCTGCTGGGCGGGCTGCTGCCCCGGGGCATGCGGGTGCGGCGGAATTTCTCTTTTCATCCCGGCGAGAAGGGCTTCGCCAACCGGGCCTATCGCCGCCTGGTGGATTATTTGCTGGCCCGGCGTTATCGCGTGGTGGATTACTTTTTCTCGCTGGTTCCGTTCCAGCCTTACGAGCGGGTGGAGCGCATGTTCGCGCTCTCGCGGAATTTTGCGGTCGAGATTGAGACCCATCCCGCCAATAGCGACGAGTACAACTTTCTGATGGGCGAAGAATTCCGCCGGCTGACCGCCGGCCTGCCCCTGGCCGCGGCCGGCGCCAAACTGGCGCCTTCCGCCAGCGAGGGCGGGGCCCGCTAGCCTGCGTATAATCTCTCCGAACATGACCACCCTGGCCGCGGAAGTCGCCGAAGTGAAGGGTTCCCCCAGCCAAGCGGCGCCCTCGCCCAAGCCGCCCACCCGGCCGCTTGCCCTGGTGGGCTTCGCCGAGGCTCTGGCCGCGCCGGAGGCGGCATGGAGCCTGGTGGATGCCGGTTTCGAGGTCATCGCTTTTGCCCGCAAGGGCAGGCCGGCGGCGCTGCGCCACAGCCGTTGCGTTGTGTGCCACGAAGTGTGCGCGCCCGAGAGCGATCTGCAGGCCTCTCTGCGAGATCTTCATTCCCTGCTGGGCTCGCTGGGGGCTCAGGCCGGCCCTGCCCCGCGGGTGCTGCTTCCGCTCGATGACATGGCGGTCTGGATGGCCAGCCGGCTCGAGGTGGAAGAGGCGGGCTGGCATTTGGCCGGGCCGCAGGGAAGCTGCGCCGAGCTGGCGCTGAACAAGTACCTGCAGGCCGAAGCCGCGCGCGCCGCAGGATTCAACGTTCCCCGCACCGCTCTGCTGCGAAGCCCCCAAGAGCTCGAGCAGTTCAGCGCCGGGGCCGCCTTTCCCCTGATCCTCAAGCCCGCCGAGTGCGTCCCGGTGCGCGCGGGCCAGGTGAGTTCGTGCGGGAAGTGGATTTGCGCCAGCCGCGGCGAACTGGAGCGCGCCGCCGCCGCCTGGGGCGGGCGCGTGCCCCTGCTGGTGCAGGCTTTCATCGCCGGCAACGGCGAGGGCATCTTCGGGCTGGCCGCTCCCCCGGGGGTGCGCGCCTGGAGCGCACACCGCCGCCTGCGCATGATGAACCCGCAAGGCTCGGGTTCGAGCGCCTGCGCCTCGCAGGCCGTGGCCGAAGACGTGAAAGGGCCGGCGGAAAGGTTCATCCGCCAGTGTGGCTGGCAGGGGCTGTTCATGATCGAGTTGCTGCGCGATGCCTCGGGCAAGCCCTGGTTTGTCGAACTCAACGGCCGCACCTGGGGCAGCCTGGCGCTGGCCCGCCGCCAGGGACTGGAATATCCCGCCTGGCATGCGCGGCTGGCGCTCGATGCGCAGTCGCCGGCCGGCCTGGACGCTTCGCCCGCGCCCGGCGTGGTCTGCCGCAATCTGGGGCGGGAACTGATGCATCTGCTGTTCGTGCTGCGCGGCCCCAAGTCGAAGGCCCTGAGTGGCTGGCCGCCGCTCGGCAAAACCCTCGCCCAGGTGGCCTGGCTGCATCGCGGCGACACCTTTTACAATTGGCGGCGCAGCGATCCCCGGGTCTTTTTCGCCGATACCGGCTATACCCTGCAGGCCAATCTGCTGAAGAGATTTCGCTTCTAGAATCAAAACCCCATGGAAGTTCTTGCCGCCTGTCACGTGCATTCGAACTGGTCCTACGACGGGAAGTGGACGCTTGAGGCCTTGAGCGAAAAGTTCGCCGAGCGCGGCTGCCGGGTGCTGATGATGACCGAGCACGACCGCGGATTCAGCCGGGAGCGCCTGCGCGAATTCCGCCAGGCCTGCGCCCGGGTAAGCTCAGAGAAGATTCTGCTGCTGCCCGGCATCGAGTACAGCGACGCCGCCAACCGCGTGCATGTGCTGGTCTGGGGCCCGGTGCCGTTTCTGGGAGAAAGCCTGCCAACGGGAGAGATGCTGCGGGCGGCGGCCGAAGCTGGCGGCCTGGCCGTGCTCGCCCATCCCACGCGCAAGGAAGCATGGAAGGCCTTCGAGCCCGGCTGGGAGGGCCACTTGCTCGGTATCGAGGCCTGGAACCGCAAGTACGACGGCTGGGCGCCAAGCGATACCGCCTCCGCGCTGTTGCGGCGCAGCCACGCGGTTCCTTTTGTAGGCCTGGATTTTCATACTCATCGCCAATTTTTCCCCCTCACCATGGCGCTCGATATTCACAGCCCCCTGACGGAACAGAGCGTGCTAGACTGCCTGCAGTCGCGCCGCTGCAGGGCTCGGGTCTTCGGGGTTTCTCTTGGCCAAAATCTGATTCGCCGGGCGTTGCCCGCTTTGGGCGTGGCCGAGCAGGGCAGGCGGAAGGCGGCCTCCCTCGTCCGGTATTCCAAAACTCTCACTCGCTGATGCGCGCCGGCGGGTGAAGGCCATACCCTGCGCGCGGAGCATTGAAGCATGAATGGGGAAGATCTTCCGACTCCAGAACATCATATAAGTGTGTGCATTTGTACCTTTAAGCGGCCCGAGCTGTTGCAAGGATTGCTCGCCAAGCTGGAACATCAGCAGACCGAAAGTCTCTTTACCTATTCCATCGTCATCGCCGATAACGATGCCGCCTGTTCGGCGCAGCCCGTGGTCAGCGTTTTCTCTGCCGCCAGCTCGCTGCGCGTCATCTATTGCGTCGAGCCCCAGCAGAACATCGCCAGGGTTCGCAACAAGGCGGTCGAGCAGGCCGATGGCGACCTGATCGCCTTCCTCGATGACGATGAGTTTCCGGTGGAGGACTGGCTGCTGCGCCTGTACAAGACCTACACCGGTTTTGGCGTGGATGGCGTGCTCGGCCCGGTCAAGCCGCACTTCAACTTCGATCCGCCCAAGTGGGTGATCAAGGGCAGGTTCTTCGAGCGCCCTGATTATCCCACCGGCTACCGGCTCACTTTTTCCGAAACCCGCACCGGCAACGTCCTGTTCCGCAAAGATATCGTGAACGGCTCGGGGCCGGCGTTCAATCCCGAGTTCGGCACCGCGGGCGAGGACGTGGACTTTTTCCGCCGCATGATGGAAAAAGGCTGCCGGTTCGTCTGGTGCACCGAGGCGGTGGCTTACGAAGTGGTTCCGGCCTGGCGCTGCAAGCGCAGCTATCTGCTCAAGCGCGCCCTGCTGCGGGGCAGCAATTTCCCCAAGCACCCGCGGAACCGGCTGAAAAACCTGGCCAAGTCGCTGGTGGCGGTGCCTTGTTATACCCTGGCCCTGCCCATCCTGGCTTTGATCGGCCATCACTTCTTCCTCGCCTACCTGATCAAGCTGCTCGATCACGGCAGCCGGCTTCTCTCCGTGCTGGGATTGTCGGTGGTAACGCGGCGGGAAACCTGAGATGGACTGGCGCTGGGCGTGACCTGGCGGAGAGGTAATCCCTCCCGCCCCTGATGCGGCCCGCGGCTTTGTCCTTGAAAAACCCTCCCCCGCAAGACTGCGAAAGACTCCGGAAAGCAAAATGGAAAACCTGGTCAAGTACCTGCTGACCCGCGCCGGCGAGCGCCTCTCTACGGAAGCCATCGCCAAGCTCAGCACCGCTGCCAACTGCATGGAAACCGGCCGCTGGATGCGCGCCCAGGGCTACGACACCAGCCGCCGCGTGGACCGGCGGGCGCAGCTGTTCGATCTGGTGGGAGCCGAGGTGGGAACACGCGAAGTTCTCTACCTCGAATTCGGGGTCTATCAGGGAGCGGCGACCCGCTACTGGTCGAAGCTGCTGACCAATCCCAAAAGCCGGCTGCATGGCTTCGACAGCTTCGAGGGCCTGCCCGAGGACTGGCGTCCGGACTGTCTCGAAGGGCACTTTTCCGTCAAGGGGCAATTGCCGCAGGTTGATGACCCCAGGGTGCAGTTCTTCAAGGGATGGTTTGACCAGACCCTGCCTCATTACACCGTCTGCCCGCACCAGGTTCTGGTGCTCAATCTGGATGCGGACCTCTACTCCTCTACCATCTACGTGTTGAACACCCTCGAAAAGGCCATTGTTCCCGGCACCTACATCTACTTCGACGAATTCAATCATCCCCAGCATGAGCTGCGTGCATTTGAAGAGTTCATAACCCGGACAAGCATGAACTTCGATCTGCGGGGCGCCGACCAGGCCCTCGGCTGCGTGCTATTTCAGCGTAAGTCCTAGGGCTGCAATCTCATAGAAATTGGCTCGCGGAGTGTGTAGCACCTTCGTTTGACCCTGCTCCCGGTTGGTGGGATAGAATTCTCGACCATCGTCGAGCACAATAGTTTGCGGAGAGGTCGCCGTTGGTAAGGCAGTGGCCGGCTTGCCGGCCGCGGTGGTTCACGCCACCCGGGGGTTCGAGTCCCTTCCCTCTCCGCCAAGTTTTCGCGGGAGCGTGCGGCCGCCCTTTGGCGGAGTGGCCGAGAGTTTTTGCGCTGCATTTCGCGCCCAGTTTTATACGGAGAGGTCGCCGTTGGTAAGGCAGTGGCCGGCTTGCCGGCCGCGGTGGTTCACCCCACCCGAGGGTTCGAGTCCCTTCCCTCTCCGCCAGATTGGCAGCCAAAGCAGCAGTCAGCCGTCGCCTGATGAGCCGAAAGCCAAGCCGGGGCTGGAAGCTCATGCAGGAAGCAGCCGCTGACGGGCTGGCTCGCAGCTGACGGGGGACCGGCAGAAGGATGGGTTCGCCCATATGCGTTCGTTGATCAAGGTCGGTGGCACGGAATTCCGTATCGAGGGCGGCCTGGTGCGGATGGGCCGCCTGGAGGCAGACAGCTACCAGTTCCTGGAAGATCCTCCCGCCATGCTCGCGGCCTTGCGCCAGTGCGGCAGCCGCATTGATCTGTTCCACTTCATGCAGAAGCTGCCCGACACGGAGCCGAAATATTCCTATCCCATGGAATGGGACAACCTGGCGGCCCTGCCGGTGAGCACCTTCGAGCAGTGGTGGACCAAGACCCTGGGGTTCAAGGCGCGCAATAAGGCCAAGCAGGCGGAAAAGCGGGGCGTGAGCATCCGCGAGGCCGCCTTCAATGACGAGCTGGTGCAGGGCATCTGGGAGGTTTACAACGAAAGCCCGGTGCGCCAGGGCGGACCGAACACGCATTACGGCAAGGACGTGCAGACGGTCTATCGCGAAGAAGCGACCTTTCTCGACAGCTCGATTTTCATCGGGGCCTACTTCGAAGGCAAGCTGATCGGCTTCATCAAGATGGTGCAGAATGAAACCCGCACCCAGGCCGGCCTGATGAACGTGGTCTCCATGGTGAAGCACCGCGACAAGGCGCCCACCAACGCCCTGGTGGCGCACGCTGTCCGCATTTGCGCCGAAAGAAAGATTCCCTATCTGGTGTACTCGCGCTTCGCTTACGGCAAGAAAAAAACCAGCAGCCTGACCGAGTTCAAAGAGCGCAACGGGTTCCAGCAGGTCAACCTGCCGCGCTACTACGTTCCCTTCACCCCGCTGGGCTGGGCGGCTTTCCACCTGGGCCTGCATCACCGGCTGGCGGAATATATTCCGGAATCGCTGGCTTCCCGCCTGCGCGGCCTGCGCTCGGCCTGGTACAACCGCAAATTTCCCACCATGGCGGAATCGCTCTAAGAAAGCCTTTGTGAAAGACTCATGCCGGGAATCGTAGGCCTGATCACGAAAATGCCGCGCCCGCAGGCGGAGCAGGAATTGCTGCGCATGGTGGAATCCATCCGCCACGAACCCGGCTACGAGACCGGCACCTGGATTGACGAAGACCTGGGCGTGTACGCCGGCTGGGCGGCGCGCGCGGGCTCGTTTTCCGCGGGCATGCCGGTGCGCAATGAAGAAGGCGACGCGGTGCTGATTTTTTCCGGCGAAGAATTTCCCGAGCCGGGCACGCCTTGCCGGCTGAAGCAGCGGGGCCACGATCTGGAGTGCGAAGGGCCCGGCTACCTGGTCCATCTCTACGAAGAAGACCCGGCGTTTCCCGCCGGCCTGAACGGCATGTTTCACGGCCTGCTGGTGGACCGCGGCCGGCGCAGCGCCACGCTGTTCAACGACCGCTATGGCATGCACCGGCTCTACTACCACGAGGGCGAAGATGCCTTCTATTTTGCGGTCGAGGCCAAGGCGATTCTGGCGGTGCGCCCCGAGCTGCGCGCGGCCGATTTCGAAAGCCTGGGCGAGTTCATCGCCTGCGGCTGCGTGCTCAATAACCGCACCTTCTTCCGGGGTGTGCAGGTGCTGCCGCCGGCTTCGGCCTGGGTAGCGCGCCAGGGCGCCATGGCGGAGAAGAATTCCTACTTCGATCCGCAGGAGTGGGAAAACCAGCCGCCGCTCGATCGCGAAGCCTACTATCAGAAACTGCGGGAGGTGTTCTCGCGCAACCTGCCGCGTTATTTCCACGGACAGGAACAGGTCGGCATGTCGCTGACCGGAGGCCTGGACACGCGGATGATCATGGCCTGGCATAAGGCCGAGCCGGGCGCGCTGCCCTGCTACTCCTTCGGCGGCATGTACCGCGATTGCCAGGATGTGCTGCTGGCGCGGAAGGTGGCGGAGATGTGCCGGCAACCCTACGAAGTGATTCCTGTCGGCAAGGATTTTCTCTCCCGCTTTTCGCACTATGCCGAGCGCACCATTTATCTGACGGACGGCTGCGCCAACCTGAGCCGCAGCTCCGATCTCTACGCCAACGAGCGGGCGGCGCAAATTGCGAGCGTGCGCATGACGGGAAATTATGGCAGCGAGATTCTGCGCCGCCTGCCTGCCTTCAAGCCGGTGGAGCCCGCGCCCGGGCTCTTCCGCCCCGAGTTCGTCGCTTACGTGCAACAGGCCAAGGGAACCTACGCCGGCCTGCTCGGCCGGCATGTGCTTTCTTTTATCGCCTTCCGTCAGGCGCCCTGGCACCACCACGGTCTGTTCTCGCTGGAGAAGACACAGCTTTCGCTGCGCTCTCCTTATCTGGACAACGAGCTGGTGCGCACGGCATTTCGCGCGCCCGGCGCGGCCGTGCCCAATACCGATATCTTTGCCGATGATAACGACTGTGTGCGCCTGATTGAGGATGGCAACCCGGCGCTGCGCCGCCTGCGCACCGACCGCGGCCTGGCGGGACCTTCGAGCCGCGGGCTGGCGGCCGCCTGGGCCCGGGGATGGCTGGAGTTTACCTTCAAAGCCGAATATGCTTACGACTACGGCATGCCCCAGTGGGTGGCGGGAA
>Ga0335080_10007383_pt1 | contig 11398 bp, 12 predicted proteins | sample Lox_Sample_34_FD_206720 | JGI IMG/M metagenome (GOLD analysis project Ga0335080, IMG submission 206720) | Soil microbial communities from Loxahatchee National Wildlife Refuge, Florida, United States - Lox_Sample_3.4 | ecosystem: Environmental > Terrestrial > Soil > Wetlands | place: USA...
CAGTTCGCGGACGAGAACCAGGGTCCACTTGTCCTTATCCGCTCCGTCCTTCTTTACCTGCGCGCCGCCGGCCGGACCCGGGGCGTACGCCTCACGATCGGTCATCGATTTCTCCTTACCGCTCGCGTGGTTGGACCGTCGCCAGTCGTTCGTCGTCGTTCGCAAAACGGATTCTTGCTAGCGACCAAGAACCAACACTCAACGACCGATCGGCAGCGGCGGCGATTCTGCCGGAGCTGCCCCCGGCTACGCCTACCAGCGTTTTAGCTCCGTCATCTGAATGAGATTTCCGCAGGTGTCCTTCAGCATGGCGATGGTCGAAGCGGTCACGTCGGTCGGGGGCATGGTGAACTCGGCGCCGCGGGACTTGATGCGCTCGTAGTCGCCTTTGATGTCCTCGGTGAAAAACAGGACCGCGGGCTGGTTCTGTTGAAAAATCGCCTGCTGGTACGCTTTGGCTGCGGGGTTGTTGTTCAGCGCGAGCTGCAGCTCGGTGCCCTCCGGGTCCTCGGGCGACGCCACGGTCAGCCAGCGGTACGGGCCCTGGCTAAAATCGGTCTTCTTGGTGAAACCCAGTACGTCGGTATAGAAATGCAGGGCCTTGTCCTGGTCGTCCACGTACAGGCTGGTCACTTTGATTTTCATTTGCCTTCTCCTTTATACGACCTATTGCGTTCGCGGTTTGGGCCGCGGCTTTTTCTTTGGCTTCGTTCTTGTTGGCGTGCTCGCTCCATCCTGTTGGCGGTCCATGCGGTCGAGGTGGCGTTCGAGAGCGTCGATGTGGGCCGACCAGAAGCGGCGGAACTGGGCCAGCCAGCTGTCGATCTCCTGAAGCGGTTTTGGATTCAGGCGGTAAAGACGGCGTTGTGCGTCCACCGTGGATTCCACGAAACCCGCCTCGCGCAGCACCCGCAGGTGCTTCGACACCGTCGGTTGCGGCATCCGAAGCTGACGCTCGATCTCGCCCACTGACTGCTGGGATGCGGCCAGGAGGCTCAATATCGCCCGGCGGTTGGGCTCGGCAACGATTTCGAAGACCGATTCCATATCCTTTATATACTCTATATGGCATATACGTGTCAAGGCATATTGTGAACGACCCCTGGAGTACCGGGTCAAACGCGGTCCTGCAACGTTCCAGTGGCGTCATTGCGCCCTTGCCCATAAAATCACAGCCAACCTGTGTAACAGAAAATTCACAACTGCCCGTCGTAGCGGGGTGACATCATCAATGTTCCGAAAGGCGAGAACACCAATGTTCCCACCCACGATTGCAGCTGTCTTGCTGCTTTTGTCCACTTTCATTCTCAATGCCTGTGAAAGTCTTCCGAAAGGGCCGACCGCGGGTGACGGTACCGCCATTGTGCATGACGGAAGCCGGGTCACCGTGCCCGCCGGCAATCCGCTCTCGAGCCGGTTGCAGGTTGAAACCGCCGAATTGACGACTGTTCAGCGCCAGGTCGCGGCGCCCGCTTCCGTGGAAGCTGATCCGGCGCGCTATGCCAGAATTCTGCCTCCTCTTTCCGGGCGCGTTCTGCAGTTGTTCGTACACGCGGGAGACTCGGTAAAGACGGGCCAGGAACTGCTTTCCATCGATGCGCCCGACTTCGTGGGGGCGCAAGCGGACTATTCTCGCGCTCGCAGCGTGCTCTCTCAAACCGAACGCGCTTTGACCCGGCAACAGGACCTTGCCGCCCACGGCATTGTCGGCCAGAAAGATATCGACCAGGCCACGGCCGACCGGGATTCTGCTTTGAGCGACTTCAACCGGTCGAAAGACCGGTTGCGTTTGCTCGGCATGGATCCCGACAACACCAAACTCGGCGCACCTTTGATCGTTCGTTCCCCGCTCAGCGGCAAGGTGCTGGAAATAACAACCGCCCCGGGGGAGTTTCGCAACGACCCCAACGCACCCCTGATGACGGTCGCCGATCTCTCCACCGTGTGGGTCACGGCGAACGTGCAGGAGAAGGACATTCACTATGTCCACAAAGACGACCCGGCATTGGCGACCTTCGCCGCCTATCCCAGCGAAACCTTTCGCGGAAAGGTGCTTTTCGTCGCGGATGTTTTGGATCCCGACACCCGCACCGCCAAGGTCCGAGTGGCGTTCGACAACCAGGACGGCCGCCTGCGCCCGGCCATGTTTGCCACGGTGGTGCTCAAGACCTGGGACACAAGGGAGCTGACCGTGCCCACTTCTGCTCTGGTGATGGAGGGCGATCACACCACGGTATTCGTAGAGGTGGGAAAGTACACATTTGACCGGCGCCGCGTGCAACCGAGCGAGCAGCAGGGCGAGAAAACCATTATCAAGTCCGGGCTCCAGGCTGGCGAACGCGTGCTGGCGCGCGAGGGAGCCCTTCTTCAATGATCGCCCGCTTTGTCAGTCTCTGCCTCAAGCGCCGGAATCTGGTCTGGCTGATCGCTTTTTTTGTTGCCATTTTTGGCTACGTTTCCTGGAACCGGCTCGACATCGAAGCCTATCCCGACATCGCCGATGTCACTTCCCAGGTGATTACTCAATACCCCGGCCATGCGGCCGAGGAGGTGGAAGAGCAGGTCACGATTCCCCTGGAGCGCGAACTCAATGGCATCCCTTTTCTGCAGGTGATGCGTTCCAACAGCACCTTTGGTCTTTCACTTATCACCCTTGTCTTCCAGGATGGTGTGGATGACTACTGGGCGCGCCAGAGAATTCAGGAACGTATCTCCGGGGTCGATCTGCCGCCGGGCGCCAACCCCGGACTCGACCCGCTTACGTCGCCCATCGGGGAAATCTACCGCTACACCCTCGAATCCAGTTTTCGCGATGAACGAGAGCTGAGAGAGATTCAGGAGTGGACGGTGATCCCGCGCCTCAAGCAGGTGACCGGGGTTGCCGACATCACCAACTTTGGCGGCGAGACCACCCAGTTTCAACTGATCGTCGATCCCGCAAAGCTGGCGCAATACAACGTCGCTCTGAAGCAGGTCACCGATGCCATTCAAGCCAACAACGCCAATGCCGGTGGCAGCATCGTGGTGCGGGGAGAGCAGGGTTACGTGGTTCGGGGGATCGGTTTGATCCGTTCCCTGCAGGACCTGGGCAATATTGTCATTCTCCAGAAGAACGGCACGCCCGTGTTTCTGAAGAATCTGGGGACTCTCCAGCTCGGAGCGCTGGAGCGGCGGGGAATTCTCGGCAAGGACCGGAACCCCGACGCCGTCTCAGGGATTGTTCTGCTGTTGCGCGGAATGAACCCATCGATTGTGCTCGACGGAGTCCACAAGCAGGTCGATGCGATGAACCATGGCGTTCTGCCGCCGGATGTTCGTCTGGTTCCCTATCTCGATCGCACGGAACTGGTCCACACCACCATTCATCGGGTATCCCGGACGCTGCTGGAAGGCATGACTCTGGTGCTGCTGGTGCTGATTCTGTTTCTGGGAAGCGCCCGCGGCGCCTTGATCGTGGCCATCACAATTCCCTTCTCGCTGTTGTTCGCCTTCATTCTCATGCGCTTTACCAATATCCCGGCGAACCTCTTATCCCTGGGTGCGGTCGACTTTGGGATCATCGTCGACGCCTCCATTGTTCTGATGGAAAACATCCTTCGTACCCGGGAAGAGCGTCCCGAAGCCAAGCTGACGGAGCGGGATGCGAGAATTTCTGCGGTCCAGGTCGCGCGGCCGATTTTTTTTGCCACCGTCATCATCATCACCGCTTACCTGCCTCTGTTCGCCTTTCAGCGAGTGGAGAAGAAGCTTTTCTCTCCGATGGCCTATGTTGTTGGCTATTCGCTGCTGGGAGCGCTGCTTATGGCGCTTGCCGTCGTTCCCGGCCTCGCCCTGGTCACGTATCAGCGCCCGGGAAAACCCTTCCACAATGCCGTACTAACGCGTCTGACTCGCATTTACGAACGAACGATGCACCACCTGACCGCCCATCCCTGGCATGCCATCGTGCCAGCCGCCCTCGCCGCCCTGCTGGCCGTAGTTCTGTCGATCACCATTGGAAAAGAGTTTCTTCCTTACCTGGATGAGGGATCGATCTGGCTCCAGGTCCAGCTGCCCCCTGGCCTCTCCCTGGCGAAAGCAGTCTCGATGGCCAACGAACTCCGCGCCGCCACGCTCGAATTCCCGGAAATTTCCACGATCGTCACGCAACTGGGAAGAAATGACGACGGCACGGATCCGTGGACGCCCTCGCACATCGAGTCTTTCGTCGGCCTCAAGCCCTATTCCACCTGGCCCCGTGGCCAGACCAAGCAGGATCTCATCCGCAAGCTTGCGGACCGGTACACGAAAGTGCCCGGAGTCAACGTCGGCTTCTCCCAGCCAATGATTGACGGCGTAAACGACAAAATTGCCGGGGCGCACAGCGATCTCGTCATCAAGGTTTTCGGACAAGACTTTGCAGAGATGCGCCGCATCGCGGAAAGCATTATTTCCGTCCTGGAGAAAATTCCCGGCGCGACGGATGTCAGCATCAACCAGGAACCGCCGCTGCCCCAGATCCAGGTGAAAGTGGATCGCGAAGCCGCGGCGCGCTTCGGAATCAACATCGCGGACGTCGCCGGCCTTATTGAATCGGGTATCGGTGGCAAGTCGGTCTCCACTCTGTTTCTCGGGGAAAGGAAGTACGACATCGCCGTGCGTTTTCCTGAGTCCGTGCGCGGCAGTCCCGACGAAATCAGCAGCCTGACGGTTACTTTGCCGTCGGGCGCGCGCATCCCGCTCTCTCAGGTAGCACAGGTGGGAACGGCTACGGGCGAGAGCACGATCACCCGCGAAATGAATCGCCGCCATATCACCGTACGCCTCAACCTCCGCGGCCGCGATCTCTCCAGCTTTCTGACCGAGGCCCAGGAGAAGATCGCCCGGGACGTAAAGTTTGACGGGACGAAGTATCAGATCGAATGGGGCGGCCAATTTGAGAACCAGCAACGGGCTCAGAGACGGCTGGCTTTGATTGTGCCCGGAGTCATTGCCTTGATTTTCGTCCTGCTGTATGCCGCGTTTGGAACGGTGAGGCACCCTGCCCTGATCCTCACGATCGTCCCCGTTGCGCTCCTCGGCGGACTCATCGGGTTGTACGCACGAGGCATGACCATCAACGTTTCGAGCGCGGTGGGGTTCATTGCCCTGTTCGGGGTCGCGGTCCAGAACGGGGTCATCATGGTGGCAAATCTCAATCACCAGCGCGATTCCGGCCTGGAGTTGCCGGATGCCGTGGTGCTTGGGGCAACCCAACGCCTCCGGCCCGTGCTGATGACCGCCACCGTGGCCGCCCTCGGGCTTCTTCCGGCAGCCCTGGCACGCGGGGTTGGCAGCGACGTCCAACGACCCCTGGCTACGGTGATCGTCGGAGGGCTTGGCACTGCCACTCTGCTCACGCTCCTGGTGCTGCCCGCAATTTATTTGTTGTTGGAGCGCCGCGCCTTGCAAGTAGCCCTGACCGCGGAAGGGGAGGATGCCCTATGAACTGGAGGAGCAGCGTCGTTGTAATTTGTGTCGGCGCCCTGTGGCTGGGCGATATCTCCACAGCGCAGGAGCCGTCGCGGGAAGAACAACGACCCCGAATCGCGTTTGCGGATTATGTTGGCGAAGTGCTTCGCTCGAATCTGGACCTTGCCGCACAGCATAGTAATGTCGCCATCTCCCTGGCCGCGGTAACAACGGCTTCAGTGCGTCCCGACTGGTCTTTGGAGGTGGGTGTTCCCGGCGCAGATCTCTCGAACCAGGGTTTCCCGACCACAACCAGTGTAGGCCTTACGCTTCCAGTGGAACTGGGCGGAAAGCGCGGCGCCCGAATACGCGCGGCCACCGCCGACGCCTCCAGCACTGCCGCCGACTATGAAGACGCAGTACGGCAACTACGCGCCACCGCCGCCAATGCGTTCGTGAACGCGCTCGGGGCCCGCCAGATACTGCAGTCAAAGACCAAAAGCCTGGCCCAGTTGGACCGGATTGTAAATGTCAACGAGGAGAGGCTCCGGGTGGGAGACATCGGCGAAATCGAATTGGCCCAGTCGCGAGTGGAGCGGGATCAATTCAAGGCTGACGTGGTTAGCGCCGACTCCGACGTCTACAGCGCGGACTTGACCGTTGCCCAACAACTGGGAAATCCGGATAAACTCGGCCCGCAAATGCCGGTGCCGGGCGGGAGCCTCGAAATCCCGACCCGGACCTTCGATCTTGATCAGCTCATCAGTCACGCTCTGCAGAACCGTTCCGACGTCATTTCTCGTGTTCGAGCCATGTCGGCTGCCGACGCGCGCATCCGGCTCGCCACGGCCAATCTCATACCGGACGTGGCCGTTAATGGCTCGTTCTCGCACACCGGCTCAGGAACTGGAGACTTCCTCCAGCAGTCGGATAACACCATCAGCGGTGGCGTCTCCCTCAATCTGCCGATCTCCCGCCGTTTGCATCCGGGGGAACTGGAAGGGGCGCAGGCTACGCGGGCCCAGGCGGAGTTGCAGCTCCGTGCCGCTCAGTTGAATGTTGAAGTTGAGGTGAGAGACGCTTACGAACGCTATCAGTCGAGCGCCCAAAGACTGAACGTGTTTCGCAGCGGACTATTGCGCGATGCCGACCGCGTCCTCGAAGCTCGCCTCTACGCCTACCAGCGCGGCAGCGCAACCCTTCTCGAGGTCATCGACGCCCAGCGCAAGTCCGCGGACGTCTATCTCGCTTATTCGCAGGCCCTGATGGATCATGCTCACGCTCTGGTAACCCTGGAAGCCGCCGCCGCCAGCTGGGACGTTTCTTTCTAGTCACGAAAGGTGTGGACAACCGGGTCGAGCCCGCGGTTCGGGCCTGAATACGCCCTCGGCCTTTGTGGCCGCGACGGTGAGCACCCTTTTCCTGAGCTATGCAATTAATGCCCAGCACACGATGGCACTACACACAGAACTCCAGCGTCCGAAGCCCTTATAGATCTGCGCTGCTAACTTCGCCTGTGCTTTGAGATCGCCAACGCTCGTACTGATTTGCGGGTCCGACACATTTCGTACCGCGACCCACTCGGGCGGAGTCCACTGAGGATCGGCTTTCTTCTTGTCCTCCACCACGAGACCAAGGACTGCGTCTCCCATCTCCGAAACATCCCCCTGATTCCACAGCTTGTAATGGTTGTCTGACGTATCGAATCCAAAGAAGTCGGTTGTGACCACGGAATGCTGCAGCGCTCCCAGCGCGACCCGTACAATTTTGGGCCCTCGTTTGTTGGTTTTCGGCAGCTGGTCAGCGTTCGCTTTGAAGAGCTTCTTCGCTTCTGCAAAGTTCGTTGCGCTCGGCGCCGTACTTTGTGAGTGATGGCCCAAATACGGTTTGTGCTTGAGCCATTTCTGACAATCGAAACGAACGATCGGGCTCACGATCACATCGCCCACTTCGAAATCTTTGCCGATACCACCCGCCGTTCCCGTAGTGATGACCAATTTTGGGTTTACTTCCTCGATGATCTGTTTCCAGACATCCTCGTTGGGTAGCGTGCCGCCCTTCTTTGGCAGGGTCTTCGTGTCTTGGGACAAATGGGAGTCTGACTTGAAAACAACAACCGTCTTCCTGCCTATTTTGGTAGTCCAATATGCCCCGAGCCTTTTCGCCTCGACCGCAGGAGAGCCCTTTCGCATTTTCCGGGAAATCGCGCTGTAATTGTGTGTGTAAGAACGATAGTCATTGCGGGAGTCCTTTCCCGGGGTCAGGACACGGCTAAGCGCATGACCTTCGTCGACTGTCCATGTGACCACAAGCACATCTGCCTTTGGTAGCGCGCCGCCACTGCCAGTCCGCGCCTTGCTATCGGTTTTCGGAGCCAGCCCCCGCGGCCACGGTATGTCCTCAAATCTCGAGAGCCCGGTTGACGTAGTAAAAGCAAGAAATTGCAGTCCAGCCGGCGCTTCCGAATCGAAGTCGATGATCTCGCGCTGGATGTCCTCCGGCTCCCCGGCTATGGCTGCCGTGTGCTCCCAGGTAGCATCCGGCACCGTTGTCTTACTGGGATCGAATCCGAGGTTCTTCTCTACCCATGCTTTATCGACGATCATGATCTCTTCTCCAGGACCGGCGATAGCCAGGTCCGATTGAAATTAATAACCCGTTCAAGTCAGCTTCTCAAAGCTGGATTTCTCCCGGCTCGAGATACACCAGTACCGGCTCTTGGCTTGGCAGAAAGTATCGCAGCCAATAAGTGGTTCAAGCTAAGATCTATGCCTTGGGAAAGCCGGCGAGAAGAATCCCCCTCGGAGTTGAAACCTGTGCGGGCCTCACTCTTTCCGTTCGCCGACTTGCGGTTAAGCTACGCTCCGCGACGCTCCTTGTCAACGATTAGCCGCATCGACACCCGCTTCGCGCGCCGCTTTATTTGCCTGTCGCCATCGGCTAACGTATAGTCGTCGGATCGATCCCCGCGGATTCGGGGAGCCCTGGCGCCATCGTGGGGCTCGTCGCGGTAACTGGTAAGTCGCAGCATGATCAGTTCCCTTTCTCCGGCAATGACGCTGCGTGACTTCGAGAACGGGTACTGGTACCTCGAACAGTTGAAGGACTTCGCCGAGCGCATCGGTATCCCGGCCCCCAGGAAGCTGCGAAAGGACGAACTGGAAAAGGCCATAGTGGTATTCCTTCGCACGGGCAAGGCGGCGTTACCCACGAAGCGTCCCCTGCGCAAGACGGGCATAAAGGACCTTGAACGTGGCCTCAGTCTGAAGCTGCGGATCGAGAACTACACAAGTAATCGGGAAACGAAGGATTTCATCATCCAACAGGCCCGTATGATGGCCCCAGCCGGGCGTCACGCCTCGGGAGTTTGGTATCGCCTGAATCGGTGGCGAGAGGAACAGATCACGAGTGGCAAACACCCAACCTACGGCGACCTTGTCCGGCAGTACGTTGCCCTCAACAAGATGCCGCGATTCGCAAGAGTTCCTCACGGTCGCTACGTCAATTTCGTCGCTGACTTTCTCAAGGCCGAAAATGGTGCGACGCGTGCCGACGCAATCGACGCCTGGAAGATGCTCAAGAAGCTCGACGCCCCCAAGACATATGCATCGTGGGTCAGGGCACTGGCACCTCGCAAGCGCCGGAATCGATAATTGCCGATCTTACCGGAAGAGCGGCTTCGCCGATCTGATCTGCCTTGGAACGGTGCTCGATTCCGGTTTCTGCTCTCGCTCGACGTCGGGTAACCAGTTTAGGACTGATGTGCGAATGCGGCAGACGGAGCGCCAGTTAGACCGGCCTGATCCCCCAGCTCCATGGCGCGATAAGACGCTTTTCACAGTGAATACCGGAGAACTTCGCTGTCCGAGAGAACTTCCCCCTGAAGGTTCTTGACGAGTTGGTGCACCCTGACTCGGACCTTGCCTCCCTCTCCCTCGGTGATTGCCAGAGGCTCGACATGGGGATCGAACTCGCCCCATTGTCGAGTCCAATTGGCGCGGATCGCTTCCCATCCCGCAACTTTGCCGCCTTCCGAAGCCTGGGGCCAGCTCACGTCTCGCGTCATCAGTGCTAATGCCCCGTCGATATCGCTTGTTGAATGCGGCGTACGCCTGCTCGATCAGGTCTTGGTGTCTGCCATGCAACCTCCTTGCTGGGTCGTCCTCAGCGGGCAGTGTTCTGGCGCCGTCGCCGCTCGCTTGCCTTCTGAATTTCGGTCATGTCGCCCGCAGGCCGAATCTCGAAAATGTTGCCATAGGTCATGGCCGGATGCTGCGTCATGAGCTGTACCGCATGATTCATGTCTCGTGCCTCAATGATGAGTATGCCCCCGAGTTGTTCCTTGGTCTCCGCATAGGGACCGTCGGTGGTTGCCACTTTGCCGTTCTTCCAGGACAGGGTTAAGGCGGTTTCCGGCCCCTGAAGCGCCTCCCCGCCACCCCAGTGCCCGTTGGCGCGAAGATGGTCGTCGTATGCAAAGCACTGGTCAAACCTGGCGTTTCGCTCCGCCTCACTCAGGCCATCGAATTCGCGTTTGTCATAGTACCCGAAACAAATGTATTTCATGGTTCCTCTCCTCGTCATTGCGTGCTTGAAAGTCAGCAACCGGCCGCCGCCGTTTCTGTCACGGTTTCAGGTAACGAAGCGCAACGCATCCTGATTTGAAAATCTTCGACTCGACAAGGTTTAGCCGGACTTTTTCCTGCAGCCTGATACCGTCCATCAGCCGTCTCCCCTCTCCGGCAATGACTGGCACAATAACGAAGCGAAATTCATCCACCAGGCCGAGCTCGATCAGTTGTGAAGGGATAGCCACCCCACCGGTTAAAATATCTTTGCCTGGTTCTTGTTTCAATTTGAGTATTTCTTGTTGAAGGTCAGTACGAGCGATTCTCCTGTTCTTTCCTTCAACCTTGTCTAACGACCGCGAGAAGACAACAGTTTTCTTGGAGTCGAATGCTTCAGCGTAATCGATGTCTGCCTTTGTCTGTCCGGATTGGTTTTTTGCGATATCGGGCCAGTAAGGAACCATCAATTGGTAGGTTTTACGCCCATAGACGAACAGGTCCATATCTCGCACGAGCTGCGTATAGTGTTCCAGTACTTCATCGTCGGCAATCATTTTGGTGTGGTCGCAGCAGCCATCCAGCGTGAGGTTGATTGCGTAGATTAACTTTCTCATTGGATTGTCCTTTCATATACCAGTGCTCGCTCCGGCTGAAAAGCGCCGCTCGCCACAGCGCTTCTTTCCGAGGCCGCTGTGGCCAGGTTGCTTACTTGCTCCCGCCGGGTTCTTATTCCGCAGCCGGGTAGAAAAGAAGCTCGCGCACCTCGCCCGGCACCTCGCAGGCGATGGCCGCCTTTTTCGCCCATGCAAGTGCCTCATTCAGATTGGCGCACTCCAGTATCCAGAATCCGCCCATGTGCTCCTTGGTCTCGGTGTACGGCCCATCGGTGACGAGCACCTTGCCGTCGCGTTGCTTCCGCACGGTTTTCGCCTTGGACGGAGGGGCAATGCCGCAGGCGAATTTCCTGGCGCCAGCAGCAATCAATTCGCCGTTGAGCGCGTGGATCTCTTCCATCATCGCTTCGGTTACGGTGGACGGGTCGAAGTCGTCGGGGAGGTAATTGCAAACCAGATACTGCGGCATAAGTTTTCTCCTTCTTTCTTGTGGTTTGTTTCCGATGATTCGTTTCCTGTTCACTCGTTTTCTATTGAATCAGGAGCCGTCGCTCATCGTTCTTCTGTCCTATAGTCGTTGCGCAAGCCTTAAAATCGACACCCTCTCCAATTTTTTATTTCAACCGAGGCACTACGCTTGAGGATAGCGCCTTTGGGTGGCGCAGCGGTTTACCGCTGCGATTTAGGCGCCCATGGAATCCGCCGGCTTTAGCCGCCGAGGCGCCCCGTCGAGCACCAGCCCAGGCCAGGCAGAACTGTAACGATAATCCTCTGCTTTTACTGCCA
>Ga0335080_10007384_pt1 | contig 11397 bp, 7 predicted proteins | sample Lox_Sample_34_FD_206720 | JGI IMG/M metagenome (GOLD analysis project Ga0335080, IMG submission 206720) | Soil microbial communities from Loxahatchee National Wildlife Refuge, Florida, United States - Lox_Sample_3.4 | ecosystem: Environmental > Terrestrial > Soil > Wetlands | place: USA: Florida...
GGTGCACCTTGTAGGTGCGGTTGCCTAATGCCTTCCCCTTCTTCAGCTCGTCAGCGATGTTGGGGTCGCCAGCCGCCGCGACAAACGTGGGGAACCAGTCCATCCCGGACACGATGCCGTTCTCGACCTTGCCAGCGGGCACCTTTCCTGGCCAGCGTACGATCATCGGTACCCGGAACCCGCCCTCGAGCGCGGTACCCTTGGCGCCAGCAAACGGGGTCTGGCCACCGTCCGGCCAGGTAAAGTTCTCGGCACCGTTGTCGGTGGTGAACCCAAGGATGGTGTCGCCCTCTATGCCGTTATCCTTCACGTACTTCATGACCGAGCCGACGATGTCGTCGAGCTGCGCCATGCCGGCTTCCTGAATCGACCAGTTGTTCTCCGAGTTGCGCATCCCCTGGTACTTCGGAGACAGGTGCGTGACGACGTGCATCCGCGTCGGATTCAGCCAGAGGAAGAAGGGCTTTCCGTCCTTGCGCGCCTTGTCCACGAAGGCGAGCGCCTTGGCGAGAATCTCATCGTCCACCGTTTCCATTCGCGTCGGGCAGAGTTCGCCGGCGTCCTCGATCTTTTGCTTGCCGATCTTTCCCCAGCGCGGTTGCACGGTCGGGTCATCTGTGCTGGTCGCCCAGCTGTGCACCATGTGTCGCGGGCCGACCGTGTCCTTGAGCGCCTGCGGGTAGTTCACATGGCACGGATCCTCCATCGCATCCAAGTGGTAGAGGTAGCCGAAGAACTCGTCGAAGCCGTGCACGGTGGGCAAGAACTCGTTCAGGTCGCCCAGGTGGTTCTTGCCAAACTGGCCGGTCGCGTAGCCCATCGACTTCAACGCGGTCGCGATCGTAGGTGCCTCCGCAGGGATGCCGATCGGCGAGCCTGCCTGTCCTACGGTGGTCAGGCCCGTGCGGAGCGGAATCTCACCCGTGATGAAGTTGGCGCGGCCGGCGGTGCAGCTCGCCTCTGCGTAGTAGTCTGTGAAGAGCATGCCCTCGCTAGCGAGCCGATCGATATTAGGCGTACTGCCCGCCATTACCCCGCGGTGATAAGCGCCGATGTTGAACCAACCGACGTCGTCTCCCATGATCATGATGATATTTGGCTTCTTTCCCTCGGCAGCGCGAGCGGGACTGCTTAGGGCCATGCAGGCCGTCACGGCCAAGGCAGCGCAGGCGCCCCTGGCCCCGGTCGAGAACATCGATCCTGGAACCGTAGTCCTGAATTGCATTCGCGTCTTCTCCCTTCGAATCTCTGGTGGGCATGCAACACACGGGGGTTCACGCCGGTATTTTGCGATCGCCGGGCCACCCGAATAACGTGAACTTATCGTAATCTAATGCTTGATGGGGCTTCCAAGTAGGGTGCAGGCCCGGGGAAGGGCGCGGACCGCGAGAGACGCTCGGTTCGATCTGAAACTTGCAAGAAGGGCGAGTTCATGAGGGCGTTCTTGCTTGTCGCCGCTGCATTTCTTCTGCCGGTCTCTACCGCGCGGGTCGAGGAACCCTGCGCCGATGATGTGAAACAATTCTGTTCCTAGGTGAAGCCAGGGGGCGGGCGCGTTGAGCTATGCCTGCGGAGAAATGCCGAAAAGCTGTCCCCGGGTTACGTCGGCGGCGTGCACGCCGTAAGGCACGAGGACGATCTGTCGACGTCCTGCCGGAGCCAAACGGAGCGCTTCCAGGTAGCCTGGGAGAAGGTGCTCGCCGCGCGCGCCGCTTGCAAGGCCGACGTCGAGCGACTCTGCGAGGGCGTTCCACCCCAGGTCGGCCCGCTCGTGGAGTGCTCACAGGAGCACAAGACCAATCTGTCTGCCACCTTCTTCTTGCCCTTCATCCTTCGTTCCTTTCTCCGGTAGCAGGCTGCCCCTTCTCGGAACTACCCAAACACCTTCACACGAGACCGAACCCTAATTCGCTGCATCGTCCCCTGCACGCGTTCGCGACTTGTTTTCTGCTACTTCCGCACCCTCCTGGGGCCGATTCCACCAACCCCCGCCGAGCGCTTGAAATAACGCTGCGGTGTCGGCGTATCGGCTGGCTAGAGCCTGCGCCTTGGCCATCACTGCCTGTTGATAGGTTTGCTCCGCGTTGAGCAGCGCCAGGTAACTAACGTCCCCGAGAGCCAACTGTGCACGCGTAATTTCGAGACTTTTGGCAGCAGCACGTTCCGCGTCCACCGCCGCCCTGAGCGTTTGGGCATCGAACTGAATAGCGTGCAGCGTGTCTGCGACGTTCTGAAAGGCGGTGAGCACGGTACCTTTGTACTGGGCCACGGCCTCCCTGAGAGCCGCTTCGGCAGCCAACTGACGGTGCAAGAGCGCGCCCCCCTCAAAAATGGGTTGAATGATGTTCCCGGCGAGTGTCCAGAATCCCGCGCCAGGTGTGAACAGCTGGCCGATCGAAGTGGCTACAACGCCCAAGTCCGCCGAAAGGGTGATGTTCGGCAGTCGATTTGCGACTGCTACGCCGACATCTGCCGTTGCCGAGTGCAGGAGTGCTTCTGCCGCTCGAACGTCCGGCCGCTGCTCAACAAGCTCAGCGGGAAGGGTCAGCGGCAGTTCTTGCGGTAGATCGAGGGACGAAAAATCGAATTGAGCATCGAAGCTGGCGCTTGGGAACTCGCCGGCGAGGCGGGTTAGCAGATCTCGACCCTGAGCCAGCTGCTTTTCGAAGGGCGGAAGCATCATTCGGGTCTGGGCGAGCGCCGCCTCTTGGGCGAGTACGTCTACTTGGGCCACCTGACCCGCGTCGTATTGGTCCCTGAGAAGCTTGAGCGAGTTCTCTTGAATCTCGATGAGCCGTCTGGTCGCTGCGATCTGACCCCGAAGAGCGGCCTCCGCTACTGCCGCTGCGACCACGTTCGACGAGAGCGTGAGATATGCCGCCTCGACCTGAAATCGCTGATACTCCGCTTGAGCCTCCGCGGACTCGACTTGACGGCGCGTCCCCCCGAACACGTCGATGGTGTACCCTACGGAGACCTGTGCAGTGTGCAGACCGTAAAGCGTGGCACCCGAGGCGAGCGGGCTCGCAAGAGCCGTTCCCACTTTCTGCCCGGTGGGGCTCAAGGTAGCCTCGACCGAGGGGAAGAACGCTCCCCGCTGGGCAGCCGCGCTTTCCTTGGCATTCTGCAGAGCGGCCCGAGCGGCTTCAATGTCCGGGTTGGCTTTGAGAGCCCGCGTGATGAGGTCGTTTAGAGCCCGCGAGTGGAAGACGTTCCACCACTGCCCCGGTATGTCCATCTGCGCCACGAATGCCTGAGGTTCACCACCCTTGACATCCGTTGATACGGTCTTTGCTGGTTCGGCCTCCACAGTGTAGCGATCGACATCTGGCGCCGCCAAACGGTGGAAGTCCGGCCCCACGGCACATGCCGTAGACGTAAAGATCGCCATCAGGACCGCGACCCGAGAGAGACGCCGTGCTGAATGGAACTCAAGCATGGGAGGACCCGTTGGACAGGCGTACGCCCGTGCCGCGTGCTTCAGCCCACCGTTCGAGGGCGAAATACAACGTCGGCAAGATGAACAGCGTCAGGAACGTCGCGATCATCAACCCCCCGACGACCACAGTGGCCAGATTGCGCTGCACGTCGGTGCCGACCCCGGTGGCCAGCGCGGCAGGCAACATCCCAACGGTTGCCACGGTGGCGGTCATCAGAACTGGCCTGAAACGCTCGATCGCTCCGGAGAGCACCGCCTCGCGCAGGCCAAGCCCCTGGCTTCGGACCCGGTTGATGTTGGAGACCATGATGATGGCATTCTGAACAGCTACCCCGAACAGGGCGATGAACCCCACCGCCGACGCCACGTTGAGGCTCGCGCCCGTTACGCGTAGCGCAATCAGCCCACCCAGGGCCGCAAGCGGCACCGCACCCAACACGAGCGCGGCCTGCCGTATCTTTCCGAAATTTGCGAAGAGGAACACGAGCATAAGGGACAGCACCAACCCCATGATGAGAACCAGTCGCGCCTGGGCGCGTTGCTGGCTCTCGAACTGGCCACCCCACTCTAGGCGATATTTGTCGTGGTCGTAGTTCACCTGCCTCGTGATTTGCGCCTGCGCCTCGGCCATGTAGTCCGAGAGAGCCCGGCCTCGGTTCTCGATTCGCACCAGCAAGGCGCGATGGCCCATCTCGTGGGATACCGTGCTCTCACCGCTCCGGAGCCTGATCTTGGCAACCTGGGATAGCAGGATCTGACTCCCGCCCGGCCCGACGAGGGAGAGGTTGCCCAGCGCTTCGGGGCTGCTTCGGTACTCCTTGGGAAACCTGACGGTGATCCCGTAAGTGCGGTCCTCCACGTAGGCTGTAGCTACCGGCGACCCCCCCACTCCGGTCTGAATCAGATTCGTGATGTCGGAAACATTGATCCCGTAACGCGCCGCTGCTGCACGATCGACGTCTACGGCAATCTGTGGGATGGGAGGCTCCTGAAACACGGATGCTGCCGAAGTACCGGGCATCTTCTCGAGCAATCCCACGATTTCGCTGCCAATCCGTCGAAGTTCCTTGAAGTCATCCCCGTATATCCGAATCACAAGCGGGCTGTGCGCACCGCCAAGTATGTCGTACACCATGTCAATGATCGGCTGAGTGATGCCGACCGAGAAGCCTGGCAGCTGCTGAAGCCGCCTGCTGAGACGACGCACGAGGTCGTCTCGCGTCTCCCCCTTCGGCCATGTATCATAGGGCTTGAGCCCGATCGGCGCCTCGATGTGGGACGGCGTCCAAGGGTCATTCCCCTCGTCGCTCCTGCCCAATTGCGTTATCGCGTAGGACACCTCGGGGAATTCGTGGACGGTCTGACGAAGCTGCTTGGCCATCTCGCTCGCCTTCTCGAGCGACAAACCTGACGGTAGCTGCACCTGTAGCCAGAGGGCGCCCTCGTCCATGTCCGGCAGGTAGTCTCTTCCGGTCGTCGCCCCCAGCCCCACGATCGCAACCACGGCCGCGCCTGCGACCAAGTAGCCAAGCTTCGGGCGCGCCAGCATGCGGTCTAGCGCCTGGCCGAACGTGGCCTGAAGCCGCTCGAGCGGCCTGTTGTGAAATGCAGTCCGCGGCTTTCGTACCGCCAGGAACGCAAGGGCCGGAACGAGGGTAAACGTGCAGAGGAGCGCGCCGAGGAGATGACAGCCCATCGTGAACGCGATCGGGAGAAACAGCTTCGCCTCCGCGTGCTCGAACGCAAACAGCGGGAGATAGGCCGTCATGATGATGAGCGTTCCGAAGAAGATCGGCCGCGCCACCTGAGTGGTCGTCGCGTAGATCGAATCCTCGGTGAGAACCGCCGCAGGATTTGCTTCGCGCTTGCGCAGCGCAGCCTCAGCCACCACAATCGCCCCGTCGACGATGATTCCGTAATCGACTGCTGCGAGCGAAAAGAGATTGGCAGACACGTTCGTTGCATGCATCACGATGAGGGCAGTGACCAGAGCCAGGGGGATCGTCACGCTGGCCGTCAGAGCGACGCGCGGATTCCCGAGAAAGAGGAGCAGCACGAAGAATACGAGAGCGACTCCTTCGAGGATCGTGTGGCTTACTTTGTGCACGGTGAGCTGGACCAAATCGTCCCGGTCGATGTAAGGGACGATGCGGACCCCCTCTGGCGCGAGCTTCCTCGATAGTTGATCCACGCAGGCGTGGATGCCCTTCAATACCTGGGAAGGGTTCTCGTGCTTCAGCATCAGCACGATGCCCTCCAACGTGTCAGGATTCCCGTCTTTGCCGAGGATTCCCTCGCGCTCCTGGTGGGAATAGGTGACCCTGCCCAGATCTCTTACAACTACTGGCACGCCTTTGCTTTGCGTGACGACGATGTTCCCAATGTCAGACAGGTTTCTAACCATCCCGATGCCACGGATGACGTAGGCCTGCTCGCCGCGGGATATTCGGCTGCCACCGGCGTTCGAGCTGTTGTTGTTGATAGCATTCACCACATCGTTCAGACCGAGGCTCAACCGCTGGAGTTGAATGGGATCGAGCTCGAGCTGAAATTGCATGGTGAAGCCGCCGAAGTTTGCCACGTCGACGACTCCGGGGACTTGCTTGAGCGCTGGGATGATCTGCCACCGCTGAATCTCGGAAAGCTCCATCAGATTCTTGGTCTCCGACTCGAGCGTATACCGGTAGATCTCATCGGCAGGCCCGGTCACCGGGTCGAGTCCCGGCTGGATTCCCGGAGGCAGGGTGACCTGCTCTATCCGCTCCGTGACCCGCTGGCGTGACCAATAGTCCTCGGCGCCGTCGCGAAAGACCAAGGTGATCAGCGACAGACCAAAGGTACTGCTCGATCGCATGTTCTTGAGACCAGGCGTTCCGGCGAGCGCCCGCTCGAGCGGAATGGTAATCTGCTGCTCTACCTCCTCCGAAGCGAGCCCAGGCGCCTGGGTGATAACCTGGGCGGTAACGTCCCCGATGTCGGGATAGGCCTCCACGGTGAGCTTCGCCCACGCGTAATAGCCGACCGCGGCGAGAATAATCGCGACCACAAAGACGACGAGCCGCCTGCGAAGGCAGGCGCGTATCAGCCACTCAATCATTGAGCAGGACCCCGCCCTTCACGACGATGCGGTCGCTCGGAACTAATCCCTGAGTTATCCGAGTGCCCTCTGCTTCTCCGTACCCTGGGACGACGGGCCGCCGGACAAAGGTCCAGGGCTCCACCTCGACGAGGACCACGGTGCTGTCATTGTTCATGAGGAGCGCAGAGTTCGGTACGAAGATCGCGCTCTCCTGCGGAACTCGGAAGCTGGCGCTCGCGAACATGTTCGGCTTCAGCTTTCCATCCGCATTCGCAAAGACGACTCGGACCTTGCACCTGCGTGTATCTGCTTCGATCAGGTCGCTAACGAAAGCGACCGCGCCTCGGAGAGTCTGTCCCGGATAAGCCAACAAGGTAACGTCGACGGCCTCACCCTTCGCGATATGCGCGACGTCGCTCTCCGGAACGCTGGCAGTGACCCAGACGGCATCTAGGTTGGCGATGGTCATGAGCGAGGCGGTCGTGTCGTTCGCGTATGTCCCCGGGGCGCACATGAGACCGACCACGCTCCCGGTAACAGGGGCGGCAAGCGTCAAGAGGCGCGAGTCGGCCTTCCCTGACTTCACGCCGATCTCTTTGAGCCGTGCTTCGGCCCGCGCGAGTTCTGCGGACGCCTCCTCGTAGTCGGTTTCAGCCTGCTCAAGGTCCTTGATGGCACCGGCCCCCGTTTTGTTGAGAGCACGTGCTCGCTCGAGGATTCGCTTCGTGCGCTTCACTTCGTTTTGCGCTTTGTCGTCGTCGGCATAGGCTTGCGCGAGATCGCCGGACTCGAGTACTGCGAGGGCCTGGCCCTTAACGACGTGGTCTCCCAATCTGACCCGAAGCTCGACAATCCTCCCCGCGACGGGCGGCAGGATGTTGATCGTCTTCGCCGGATCCGCCTCGACGGTGGCCGGGAACACGAGCGGACGGGTGTTGTCGGTCACGGCCACTCGTCGAACGACGAGTTCTGTGCGCAGCGGGGAGCCCGGCGGCACGATGATTTTGTCGCCGTTGCGAATCGATGGTGCAGGCGAGCTTTGGCCTTCGCCCGCCGCGGCGCGGCTGGCAAAGCGGCTCCACGCTGGCGCAAATGCGACACCCAAGCCAAAGGCTGCGGCGAGCGCGCCAGCCAAGGCAGCCCGCTTCCGAGTTGGCGAATTCATTGTGCGGCTCTCCCCGCCAGCGGCGTTGGCTCAACCGCGCGAATCTGCGGGCCGAAAACGTCTATGTCAAAGTCGACAATCGCAACGTTGTTTCTCATGCTTTCCTCGACGTGAATTGCTACAGTCCTGCGATTCGGCGTGAGCAGCCGGGACAAGGCGCTGCCGGTGAATGGCAGCCCGTCTCCTCGGCCACCACGTGCTCGATGAAGTCGGCGCAACAACCACAGTCGGAGCCCGCCCCAGTCGTCGTGGCGATGTCTTCAGCTGTGGCTCCGGCAGCAGCGGCAGCTCGGATAGCTTGGTCGGATACGCCGATGCAGATGCAGGCGATCATTTCTCACCTTTCCCTTGGCCCTCGCGGCATCGCGGGCACCTGCCGTACAACTCGAGCTTGTGGCTTTCCGTCGTGAACCCGTGAATCCGGGCTACGTCCTCTTGCAGGGCCTCGATCTCGGGATTCTCAAATTCGAGGATCTCGCCGCAGGATGTGCAGAGTAAGTGGTCGTGGTGAGCCTTCTTCTGGGCGGACTCGTACCGGGTGATCCCATCCCCGAAGTCGTGCGTCTCGGCGAGCCCGCAGTCTGCCAGGAGCCGGAGGGTGCGGTACACGGTGGTGCGGCCAATGCCTGCGTAATGGGCCCTGACTCGCGTCGCTAACTCGTCTACGGACACATGTCCGGGGGTCGCCAGGAACATCTCCGCGATGACCTCGCGGGTACGCGATCTCCGCAGACCGTGTTTCGCGAGAAGGGGCTGCAGCAGCGCCTGGGCACCGCCGACCTTTCTGTCGCTCGCCTTCTTATCCGTTCTGGAGGTCATGTCGATAATGAAATCCAATATCAGGAAGAGACGGCAGGTGTCTTTGACGATGGTCAAGCCCGGGCGCAGCAGCGCGAAAGCCCCCGCACTTGTGCACTTTGGACCGAGATCCGATGCTGGCTCGCCTAACTTCCGCAGTTCGAAGGGTAGAAACGAGTCGTATCGCGGGGTTAGATGTCGCGGTCGGCACTACATTTTGAAGGGTCGTGGTGGGATTCGAATGCGCTCGGGGAGGCGGCGGCCGAGCCGGTCCAGGAGTGCCGCCTGACCCTTGCCTGGACGGACCACGCAACAGAGGCGGAGTTCGCGGGCCGGGTCGTCGGCGAGCGGGAGCACGACGTCGGTGCTTTGGATACGACTGAGTTCCTCCAGGATCGTCCGTGGGCTGTTGCCGAGGCCGGCGCGCTTCTGCCACCGCTCGAGAGTCTTCCAGAGCACGTAGGCGATGAAGCAAACGAGGATGTGGGCCTGGGCCCTCTCCGCCTTTTGATGCCAGACTGGACGGAGGGAGAGATCGCTCTTGTGGATGCGAAAGGCGGCCTCCGCCTCGCTGAGCTGGACGTAGGTTCGCCACAGCTCCTCGGAGGTCCAGTCGGTGACGTTGGTCCGCAGCACGCAGCAGCCCTCGCTGTGGCGTGCCCAATCGTCTCGAGTCGTAAACGAGCTGGCAGCGACTCGTCGTCGACGAGGCGGACGAGGTAGCGGCCAGCAGCACGGATGTTTCTGCCGAGGAGCCGCCCCAGTTGGCGCTCCAGCGGTCCGCGCTCGAGGGGAATGCGGGAATGCTCGATGCGACGGCCCAGGCTCGCTAGGCCCTCCTCGATGCGCACCGCAAAGCGGTCATGCATGGCCCGCTCCTTCTCCTTGCGCTCGACAGAGCGGCACAGGATGAAGGTTTCGGCACCGTCCGGGCTTTCGCAGAGCCCGCCTCGATGCCCTCGCGGACGGTCTTCCAATCGCGAGCTTCGACGATTTCGCGGCTGAAGCGCTTGAGCTCGCTCATGGCCGTTCCGATGAGGTAACGCCGGCCTGTCCGCTTCAGCCACGCCACGTTGTCGGCGCTCGTCATGCCACCGTCCATCACCCAGATACGATTGGCCAGACCGTAGCGGGCTTCCATGGTCTCCACGATCTCTTCGACCGTGATGACGTCGACGCGATTGCCGGCGAACACCTCGTACCCCAGCGGGATGCCTTCTCGCGTCACCACCAGGGCGATGCAGACCTGCTTGCAGTCGGGCCGATGGTCCCGACTGTGGCCTCGCCGGGCCTGCGGATTCCTCAGGACCTGGCCCTCGAAGTAGGTGCTGGTGACGTCATAGAGCAAGAGGTCGTAGTCGAGCGAGAAGAGTTCGCCGAGCCGCTTGCGGATGTGTTTGCTCGAGGCGGACCTTGTGCCGCAGCAGGACATCGAGGGCACGGTAGAGACGATCCTCGTTCACCTGTTCGCTCGGGACCCCGAGAAGGTCCTCGAGGGCCGTGCGCCGATACCAATCCTCAGCGATGTGCAGCTCGCTCGACGGCTCGCACAGCCTCGCCACCGCCAGGATCGCAGTCATGCTGGACCACGGGGCAGCCTCGCGTCCCTCCGGCATGACTTCCTGGCAAAGCTCGTCGAGTTGGAGCGCCTTCCAGAGCGTCCATCCCAGCCAGACGTCCCCGAAGGAACGGCCTCGCTCCAGGCGTATCTGATTCAGCCGGACAGCCACCGGCTGCTCGTCGCCAGAAAGAGCCTCGAAAAGCTCCGGCTGATCAACGCGACCGGTGATCTCCCTTGCCAAGGCCTTTGGCCCGGGCACGCCCCTGAGCATCCAGCTCTCCGAGCTGCGCTACGGTCTCCTGGAAAACCTTGCGCCCCCGGCGCACCGACCGCACCAGACGCCAGTACGTATGCGTCTTGCCGTCCTTGCGCTTCGTCGAGTGCCGCAAGTACACGCAATGGATCTTGCTTACACCCTCGGTGATCAGCAAGAGGGTTGGTCGGCACTACACGCCTCTTCCGCGAGAGCCGACATAGAGCTCTCGCGGAGTTGGCTATCCCCGACCGGCAGGAGGATCCGGATAGGCGACTGCTTGGCTGAGTCCAGCGTTTCCGCCTTGGTGCCCGTTTAGCAATCTCAGTGGGTGCCCTTCCTGCTCCCCCGCTCAGAGCCGGACGTGCCCAATTAAGGCATCCGGCTCTTCAGTCACGGGTTCGCTGCGCGCCGCCAAGTCGAGTGGACAGCTACTGTAGCCGGGAGCGGGAAGCGCTCCAGTAGCCTGTTAAAACGGGCCCAATTTAGCTTCCGCTGAGACCGCCGCGCCAGCCACTTCCGCCAGACCTTGTTGACCTCGAACCCGTGCCACTGGATCGTCGACCTCCCGTGACTCTCCCCTAGGCCGACGCGGGGATGAGCTGTCCGGCCTAGACCTAGAGGGCCAGCCCTCGTCGACGTGGCCCGCGACGATCTGGTGCCACGTCGAGGAAGACCCGCCTCGGAGGGGTTGCGCCCTTGGCAATCAGACAAGGTCGAAGCGATCGAGGTTCATCACCTTGTTCCAGGACGCCACGAAGTCGTTTACGAACTTTTTCTGGGCATCCTCACTAGCATAGACCTCCGCCAGGGCGCGGAGCTGGGAATTCGAGCCGAAGACGAGATCGACACGCGTGCCCGTCCACCTGTGCTCGCCTGTCTTGCGATTGTGCCCCTCGAACACATCCGCGTCCTTCGAGGTCGGCTTCCACTCGGTGCCCATGTCGAGCAGGTTCACGAAGAAGTCGTTGGTCAGGGTCTCCGGCCGCTTGGTGAAGACGCCGTGCTGGGACCCTCCGACGTTGGCATTCAGGACGCGCAGGCCTCCCACAAGCACCGTCATCTCGGGCGCGGTGAGTGTCAGCAACTGCGCCCGGTTCAC
>Ga0335080_10007386_pt1 | contig 11395 bp, 7 predicted proteins | sample Lox_Sample_34_FD_206720 | JGI IMG/M metagenome (GOLD analysis project Ga0335080, IMG submission 206720) | Soil microbial communities from Loxahatchee National Wildlife Refuge, Florida, United States - Lox_Sample_3.4 | ecosystem: Environmental > Terrestrial > Soil > Wetlands | place: USA: Florida...
CGCTGACGTTGCACTGGAACTTATTCCAACTGTTCCAGCCCATGGGTGGCGTGCGTGCGAGGCCGTTTTCCAGAGCGCGGACCGTTGCCGGCACACAAAGAGTGAGAACCGCAAATACACACGTTTGACGGTTTCATAGTTGTTTGTTGAGACCTGCGATTTCGAGAGTATCAAGTAATAGATATAGGCCCGGTGTTTTTCCGATTGGTTCGGTGTGGCTTTGATGATCATGAGGCTGTTGTCGAACCGCCCTCTTCGATCTATTGCAAACCGATAACACTCTCCAGCGGCGGCAGACCGCCTCCTTCCTTCAGGCCCCGGGTTGCGCTCCGGAACCGGATTTGAAGTCTGAGCCAGTAACTATATTCGTTATCCCAGCGTCCCGCTGCCGCAGCGAGGCGGTACGGCGTATACTCCGCGAGCCACGCAGACCGATAGGACGCGGCGATTTGTGTCGCTTCATCCATCATGTCGGCGAACCGGCCGTGCGATTGGTACACCACCTCGGACTCGATCTCGTTCCAGTACCGGTCGCCGTTATAAGGACCGAAGGACCGCCACCGCTCCGCGATCTCCATGCCGTTCAGGAACTTGTAACCCGCGAAATCGAGCATGCGCCCGGCAACGAGCAAAGGTTGGAGCGTGGAGGAATCAGCGCCATCCTTTATCGCTCGATAAACGTGCGCTTGTGCTTTCTCGGCCAGCAGGCGCACCTGGCGGAAATCCTCCTGATGGTCAGCCGTCCGCTTTAAGTTGGCGGCGCTAAACGGATCGCCCCACATTTCGTGAATCGACGATTCACCGAATACCCTTTCGATTGCCACCTCTGATTTGTTGAGATCTTCGAGAGCCGCCGCCACCTCCCCTGCGCTGGCGCTCGGGTACATCAAGGTAGTGTATTGGCCAAAGAAGCCATCGCGATCCATGGGCGTGGACTGCCAGGGTGCGGCGGCGCCATAAGCCATGGCCGGCCATGTCAGGCGCAGGAAACATTGCGCGCTATCGGTCCAAACGGAGTTGATCATGCCGAGCGCTCCCGAACGCCGCCCCGCCGCGAGGAAGTTGTCGATGTTGGCGAAGGTCATGTCAAAGTTGATAGCGATTTGCTCCCAGTTCGCGACCCCGGACTGTATGAAGTGAGGGAGATGCTTGGCGACGAGTGGATCCAGCCATTTCTTCACATCCGGCTGCGCCTCATACGCCCATGCCACGGGGATAAGTCCTTGTGGCAGTCGATCGATACTGGCCGGATACTTCACCATGACATCCGCCCACGCCATTACGGTTTTCCCGTGCTGCCTGAACAGTTGCGCGACGTTACCAAGCTGCTCGGCGAACAGTTCAGCGGGCGTAGTATTGCCGCGCTTCTTCGCGACATCCTCAATGCGCCAGGTCTCGTCGAAACCGACGTGTACGAACGGGCTCGGGAACAGGTCCGAAATTTGTACAGCCCAGTCTGCCAGCAAACTCGTCACATAGGGGTTGTTCGGGTCCAACTCCACGGAATGCGGGAAAGCACCGAGATCCGAGTAAAGCTCGATGCGCAGCAAATCGTGCAAATGGCCGTAGAGTTCAAGAAACGGGATAACGTCCACGTGGCGTTGGCGGCCGTAAGCAATGATGTGCCGGATCTGCTCCTTCGAGAAGCGGCCTTCGGGGTTCAGCAGCGGATAGCCGTCCAGCTCGATGGCGCCTTCGCTATAGATGTAGTACTGATTCGCTTTCCAGCGCGCAAGAAAATCGATCTGCCGCTTCACTTCGTCCTCTGTCGGCAAAGGGCCGTGGCTCATGTCGATCATCGTGCCGCGGTAGGCGACGGTTGGCCAGTCATGAATTTCGACCTCAGGGAGCGCCGCAACGTTGCCTTCGCCTTCGACCAGTTGACGTAAAGTTTGAACGGCGTAATACAGGCCGGCCGAAGAGATGGCTTCGATTTCGCCGCCTCCCGGCGTAATCTTCAGCCTGTACGACTCGCGCGAGTCCGGTCCGGGCCGCTCCCCGGGCAGCGGAAGGCTCGCCACGGGTCCGGTGCGCTTCAGCACAATCGAAGGTCCCGGACCATCCGGGCTCTCCGCGATTGGAATCGGAGTGGTGCACCGGGCTGACAGGATGGCCGCGAGTTCGCCTGCTGCGAACCGGTCCTCATCCGCCGCATTGCCGGCCAGGCGAATGTTCAAGCCCCGCAGCGCGAGCCGCCCCGTCCCATACTGGATTTGCTGCGGCTTCGGCAGCAACGGAGAATGCGCGGCTAGCATGCTGGAGCAGCAAAGAACAGACATCAGCAGAAGTCTGGAACACAGCAGCATGAATCTCCCCTAGCGGCTTAGATCACTTCAGCCCCGTTTCGAAATGCGTGGCGAATGCCGATGGGCCCAAGCGTTGGGTTCTCATACGTAGCCGGGCTGTCGATCGTCTCTGGATCGAACACCACCACATCGGCGAAATATCCTCTCTCAAGACGGCCCCGCTTTGGGATTCTGAAGCGGTGAGCCGGCTTGTCGGTGATTTTGTGTACCGCTTCCGCTAGCGTAAGCCAGGCGCGCTTGCGGCTGATTTCTCCGAGCAACAGAGGAAATGTCCCGTACAACCGCGGATGAGGACGTCCTTTCACGTAAAAACCGTCGCTGATGATGCAAGAAAGTGGATGCGCGAGCGTCTGGCGCAGATTCAGCTCGCTCTGATTCACCTCCAGCATATTCACGCACCCGTGTTCCTCGTGAATCAAATCGAGTACGGTTTCTGCGGGTTCTCGAGCGCGGTCTTCGGCAATTGCCGCGATCGTTCTCCCGATTAATGCACGGTTGCTTGGCGATTCTACGGATGAGATCAAGATACCGGCCCATCCCTGTGCAAGAGTCGCTTCGGTCTCGGCTGCAATCCGCTTTCTTTCGGCTTGATCCGCGAGCCGCGCAAGCAAACCATCGATTCCTCCGTCGAGCGCCCATTGCGGAAGCAGTTGAGTCAGCACCGTGCTGGCTCGTGTGTATGGATAGCAGTCGAAACCCACATCCATTCCTTCCGCGGCTGCATTCTCAATCTTTTCGAGCACGGTTCGCTGCTTATGCCAGTTGCGTTGACCAACGGCCTGCAGGTGCGAGATCTGCAGTCGGCAACCGGTCCGGCGCGCCAGTTCCAGTTGCTCGTCCACCGCTTCTTCCAAGTGATCGCCGTAATCACGCATGTGGGTCGCATAAGTTTTGCCATGCCGCGCCACAACATGGCATAGTCGTTGGAGCTCTTCAATCGTCGCGCCCGAACCAGGCGCATACATGAGTCCGGTAGAGAATCCGCATGCGCCTTCCTCCAGCAACTCAGCCAGCCTCTGCTCCATCCAGTCGAGCTCCCGTTCGGAGAGCGGCCCCACACGGTTTCCTACGCATGCGATGCGGAGGCTTCCGTGCCCGGCCAGCGAAAAAACGGAGGTCGCGGGCGACTTGTTCGCACGGTCGAGGTATGCCTTCGCACTAGGCCATCCCCAGTCCCAGGTGCCGCAAAAGATGCCGTTGGCGAAATCGTGCAACAACTTCAAATTTCCAGGCGCCGGATAGGGCGAAAAGCCGCAATTGCCAACCACCTCAGCGGTCACCCCCTGCGCCACCTTCTCACGGCGGTTTTCGAGCACCTGAAGATCGGAGTGGCTATGCGAATCGATGAAGCCCGGCGCGACAGCCAGCCCCCGGCAGTCAATCACGCGCGCGTCTGCCGGGGCTTCGAAGGAGTCAAGCTCAGTGATCGTCTCGCCGGAAATGAGCAAATCGCCGCACCGCGGTGGCGCCCCGGTGCCATCGACCAATGTGCCGGTCTTAAGTAGGACTCGCGCCATTCCGGTTAGACCTCAGCTCTTGGCCGCTCAGCATACTTGAGCGCGAGTGCGCGAATCTCATAGCTGAAATCGAGAAAACGCTTCTCCCAACGTTTCGCCTCCGCCGGCGTGTATTGATAGAATCCCTTTGCGTTGGACGTGCCGCGCGCACCGGATGCCACAACCTCTTGCATGAGCTTAGGCGTTTCTTGAGAGCTGCAAAGATCCGGCAGCAGGTCGCGCATCACCGCGGCGTAGGCCGGAATCCCAGTCAGATCCATGTAGCGGAACGGTCCTGCCAGAGTGATCCAGTACCCCATGTCGTTCCGAACGGAACGGTCTACATCTTCTACCGTTGCGTAGCCGTTCTCCACCAGATAAAACGCCTCTCGCATCATGGCGTACATGATTCGATTGGTGATGAAACCTCGAACATCACGGCGCACCAGAGTCGGCTCTTTCTTCCATCGGCTTGCCAGCCGCATGACCTTCTCGGCATTCCGCAGATCGGTTTCATCACCGCAAATCACTTCCATGAAGCGCAGGATGTGAGCGGGTTCGCCCCAGTGAATGCCCAGAATCCGTTCGGGGTGGCGCGCGCCGCGCTGCAGCTCCGTTACCGGCAAAGCTGACGTGTTGCTTCCAATGAGCGTTTCGGTTGAAACCGCGTCCTCGATTTTCCGCAGGACTTCGCGTTTTGCGCTTAAATTCTCAAAAATCGACTCGATGACCAGGCCGCAATCCCTGAGTGCGCCGAAATCGTCTGAGATGCTTAGATTTTTCAGTACACTGGCGGGATCTTTGGCCGACAGCTTCTCTCGGCGCATGTCGCGCAGCAGGGCGAAGACACGCCGCTTCAGATTGCGTCTGCGCGCGGCGTCTTTATCGATCGCGACGACGCGATGCCCAGCGGCTAGAAGACAAGTCGCGATGCTGGTGCCCATCAGTCCGAGGCCGACGACACCGGCAGGAACGGGTTGCTCGTGTGGCATACTCAGTGCGCCTTCCCGGCCATGGTCGGGAGAATCGGGTTGTGCGGAAGCTCAAGCCGGTCGAGTAAGGCGAGAATCTGTTCGTTAAGAAACGAGATACGGTCCTCGGTGTGCCCGTCCAACTTAAGAGCCAACTGGCGGACAACAGCTTCCTGCAAAATGCCGCGGGCTACCAGCAGACGCTTTTCGGCATGGTGGAATAACTCCATATGCTGCAGGCTCAAGACGATCTGCGGCAGAACGGCTTCATGAACCTTATAGGCGCCAGCCATGTCGCCATTAACGGCGAGCTGAAATACTTTGGCGAGCAGATCCGAAACCGCGAGGCCCGGCATCACTCCGCAAATTCCCGCCGGGATCAGGTCCAGCATGTACATGCCGCCCCAGCCTTCAAGCACTCCGACTTCACCGTTCGTTGCTTCCAGAATGGCGGTCACTTTCGGGGACATCATCGGCTCTTCCAGCTTGATCCATCGAAAATGAGGGTGAGCCCGATGCAACTCGGATACAAAGCGAGCAGTCACCGTCGGCCCCGAAGGGTTCACATCCTGAATCAGCAAAGGAATGTCAATGGAGGAGAGGAGCCGGTCGAAATAGCGGTACAGATCGGTTTCACCGAAAGCGAGCATACGCGGCACGGCAGCGGCAATTGCTGTTGCCCCTGCTTTCTGGGCCTCACGTGCGGTCTCGACCGCCTGCATTAAGGAAACAAAGTTGACCTGTGCGAGCACCGGGATGCGGCTGGCGGCGTGCCGCACAGCCTCCGCAACCAAGCGCAGCCTCTCAACCTCGCAAAGCTTATAAAACTCGCTGGCGTATGCCGGCAAGCAAATGGCGCAAGCGCCCGCGGCGCAGGCAAAATCTATCAGCCGCGACAGCGAAGGCCAATCGACTTGTTCCCCGACTGTAAAGGGTGTCGGAATAATCGGAATAATGCCGTTTAGACAAAACTCGTTCGCTTTTGCCATGCCTCCTCCTTTTCCTGTAAAGCCAAGTTCCGCATCCTCTTTCGCTCCTCGTAGACCGTAACCAGAAATGTCGCCGGCAAATACCAGGAGGCCGCCGAACATCAGCGACGCCGTGATCTTTTCCCTTACAACCACAGTCGAGAGCAAAACTCCGAACACCGGCAGCAAATAAATCGACAGCGACGCTTGCGTCACATCAATCTTCTCGATCACCCAGAAATACAACAGCATGGACGCGCTGAGGCTGAGTATTGCAATCGTCAGCAAGCTGGCCCAAACGCCCGCGCCCAAGGACGTAAATGCGGCACTCCGAGGTCGCTCGAATACTAGCATCAGAACTCCAAGTTCGAGGTCGGTCACGAGAAAGCTGTACACGAGTAAGTCGACCGGGTTAAAAGTCTCCAGCAATTTCTTGGTGTAGGTGTTATAGAACGCGCTGCCAAGACAGCTCGCAAGAATGAGGAGATTGCCCAGTAGATAAGTGCCGCTAAAGATCGACACGGATTTCCAATCGATATCTGAAACCATGAGCACGCCGGATATCGCAAGCGCGAACGAGAGCCAGCGGATGACCGTCATCCTTTCACCGAGCAGCATTACCGCCATCAATGCGGTCAGGACCGGGATGGTCAAGGTGAGCACCGATGCGTTACTTGCCAGCGAGTGCTCCACACCCCAGGTGAGGCCGAGCTGCGCTGGGACGATGCCGAGCGTCGAAGCGAGGAACAGGTCCCGCCAAACCACGGGCGTCCACCGTGGCCCCGGCTCCTTGCCCCGGCTTACGCGGACTAGCGGCGCGAACAGCACGGTTGAGAAGGCCAGCGGAATCAACGCAACGGCAATTGGGCCAAGGCGCTCGGTCGCGATCTTCGCACCGGAGAATTGAAAAGCCCACATCAGGTTCACCAACACCAGAACCAGAAAGCACTGTATGGGGGCGCGCTTGTGGACGCGGTGCGGAAGGCTGACCGTCTCGCCGTTTTCTCCCGGAGTCATGTTCTATTGTGGATCTCCTACATGTGCTGCCGGAGTTCTTCGAGGGCAGGCAGCGCGTCGCCATCTTTGAAACCGTGCAGGACATCCCACAGACGGGTCTGTAAGCGCCGCCAATATTCGTATTCAGCGTTCCACCGGCCCATTACGCTGCTCAGGCGGTGGTCCGTGTACTCACTCAGCCATGCCGAGCGGTACACTTCGCGGAGGTCCGAGATCTCATCCATCAGGTCCATAATGCGCCCGTGATTGCGCGCGCTCGATTCCCATCCCAGATAGAACTGCACATCTGCGCGACGGGGATGGGTACCCAGTTCATTGAAATAGCCGGCCATTTCCAGTGCATAGATGTATTTCATCCCCGCATAATCCAGCATCCGCGCGCCGAGAAAGAGGCTGGAAATCGAGTAGACGTCCTCCTGCCGGCTCAAGGCGCGCGCCAGGTGATCCTCTGCGTCTTCGGCTAGAAGCCGGATGTTACGGAAGGATTCGCGATGCGGCGCAAGGCGCGCCAGACGCTCCGGCGTCAGGGGATCATCCCACAAACGAAGGATGGTCTCCGATCCCAGGACCTCTTCCATCAGCTGCTGCGCTTTTGCCAGCGCCTCGAGCGCCGGCGCCACCTCGGACGCCACCGGTGCGGAATAGAATGATGCTGCGTAGTCCGTAAAATAATGCGCGCGATTCATCGGCTCAGTCTGCCATGCTGCCGCGGCGCCGTATGCCATGCCGGGGAGTGCGGTCCGATAGAGTACTTGCGAAGCATCTGTCCAACCCGTATTGACCATGCCCATGGTGCCGTACTTGCGCGCATCGGCCAGAAACCCGTCGATGTTTTCGAAAGTCCGGATGAAGTCTGGCGTAACTTCATCCCAGCACCAGATACCGGGCGCAAACACCTCCGGCACTTTCTCGCGCGCGAACGGGGCCACAAAACCGCTGTAGTCGGTCTGGACATGATAGTGCCACGGCACTGCAATAACGTCCTTCGGCAATTGCGCAAACAGCTCGGGATACTTGACAAAGATGCGTGCGCCGCTGTTGACATCCGCCCAGAACATCGGGCGTTTGCCAAACTGCCGCACCAAGGCGGTGATGTTCTTCAACTGCTCGATATACAGCTTCCCGGGCTCGACGCCGCCGGCGGCTGGGCTGCCGGCTTTCTCCAATTCCCATGGCTCATCCATGCCGACGTGAAACCACGGACTGGGAAACAGTGCCGTGAGCTGCTCCACCCAATCATGCAACAGGCTCTGTACCCGTGGATTGTTTGGATTGATCTCGCCTCCGTGCGGCAGCGCAGCCAGATCCGCGTACCGCTCCACGCGAAACAAGTCATGGAGGTGACCGTAGAGTTCGAGGCACGGAACAATATCGACGTGTCTCTCCCTCGCGTAATCAATGATTCGCCGGATCTGTGACTGGGTGTAGCGTGCTCCTGGATTAATCAGCGGATAGCCGCGCAGCTCGATGTTCGCTTCAGAGTAGAGATAGTACTGGTTACCTTTCCATCGGGCAAGGAAGTTAATTTGCCGCTTGATCTCCTCCTCAGTGGGCAGCGGTCCGTGGCTGGTATCCATCATGAAGCCGCGGTAAGCGAGGGCCGGCCAGTCCTGAATGTCCACCTCCGGCAGGAATTTTTCTCCCGTGCTGTCTTCCACCAACTGCCGGATGGTCTGCGCGGCGTAATATAACCCGGCTGAAGATCGCGCACGAATTTCGGCGCTCTTACCAGCAATACGCAACGTATACGATTCCCTGGAATCCGGCCCAGGATGATCATCGGGGCCCGGCAAAGGATCCACGCCGCCCGTCCGGTAGAATACGATTCCAACATTCGCGGTTCCATTACTTACCACCGGCACGGGTTCGCCGATGATCTCTCCCAACGCTGATGCCAACTCGTTTGCCGCGAATCGGTCTTCGGGTGCCGGGCTCGACCCGATAGAAATCGTAATGCCCTTGAGCGCAAGCCTTCCGTTGCCGTATTGAATCTGCTGCAGCCTCGGTACGAGCGGCCTGTGAGCGGCCGACAAAGGCGTTACCAGCAGAAACAGCAAGCAAACGAGAGGGGCGACCATCGAATTGCCTATCGTACGCCCGCGGCAAAAACGGCACAATCGCGATATACCGGTTTCGGTGTATGCCATCCAATAGGCTGAACATTTTTTCCATCGCGGACGGTTGTAACGCCACGCTCCAGTCGACGCGCGATGCAATTTGTCACCTTGCGGGACTCAACGTCCACACGTGGTTTCTCGCTCCCGAGGGAATCTCCATCCTCAACGGCTGCCGCAGCGCTTCGCTAGTGGGTACTCTGACCGGCGGCGCGCTGTCCACCGAAACCTCAACGAATGGCGCGGTCTTCAATTTCTGCCGTAGTCTACAAGCGAGCCACAACTGCCAGGAAGACGAGTGCTTTTCGAAATAGTCACAGTAGGGTTCGTCAAAGTGAAACGCAAGTCGCCATTCGCCGCCGGCCAAAGACTCAATCCCGGTATGCAAAACGGCAACGTATTGGTTCATGCCCAGCGTTTCATAGCTTGGCGGCAACTGGTCGAAAAGCCTGTGTAGAAAATCTGGCTGCAGCGCAATGTCGCGGTCGTGAGCCGTCACCATAATCGGGCCATCCGTGTGCGGGGGCCAGTTCTGGGCATTCAGCGCCTGCTCGTGGGCATGCCCCGCGCCGGCGATGGCGCCCGCCATGTCGAGAACCATTTCGCGGTCGAGATAGAAATTGAACTCAGTTCCCGCCTCAAACAGTCCGAATCCCGCCTTCGCCGCAATTCTTCCGGTGTGATTCACGTAAGATCGCGACCACGCACCGCCGCCAGCCCTGAAGGACAACGCACGCTCTCCAAAATCTTCACGAAGATAATCGAGCGATCGGGCCAAGTGAAAAAGTTGCGTGAGCGCCGGCGCCTCGCCGCCGCGCCGTCGATCCGAGAACTCCTCGTACCAGCCGATGGTGCTGGCCTCACCGTCCAGATCCGCGTTCCACCATGGACCGGGAGGAGAATCGAGGTCCGGCTGCATGTGCGTCCAGCCGTGGCTTTCAATCTCCAATACTCCGGCGGCTACGGCCGCCAGCAGGCCGCGCCTGGTTGATCCGTAATCCTGCAGCACGCCATAGCGGTCTGTGAATTTCTGCGCCCACGGAACCAGGATCCGTTTAGTATCGCGGTCCACATAGCCCGCGATGACATTCGCGGCCATCACCGCCTTGCGCTTTGCCAGCGGCTCAATCAGATGCTCGCGGATCACAGCCTCGCTCAGTGTGGGATACCGCCAGTAGGAGAGAAACCCTTTGTCGGCGGTACCCCAATCGTCCAAGGCGAGAACCAGTCGATGTGAATAGTCCGCGTCTGGTGTTACCAAGTATCCCAGGCTCCAGATCAGCGAACGAAACAGCAACTCTCTCCAATATGACGAGCTGGTAACATCTCCGGCATCATCACTTTCCAGGATGGTTTCCCCTTCACCGTACTGGCAAACCAGGATTTCTCAAACAGCGGATCCAGGTCCCCGCGACCGGACCGTGTTTGCAATGGGGCCGGTCCGCAGACCGTAGCAGAGTGGTTCGATGTCAATTGCTTTACCACCGACGCTCTCGCGTTAGCATTGGCCAATGGGACGCCGCGGTTTGGAAATTCCGGACGCAACATCCTGATCGGTCCTGGCATGCAGGAATGGGACGTCTCTATAATCAAGCGAAACCCGATCACGGAGGGAATAAATCTGGAATTCCGGGCCGAATTTTTCAATATATTCAATCACGCAAGCTTCGGAACTCCTGGCACTACCATTGGGACCAGCACTGCCGGGGTGATTACCAGCGCCGGGAGCCCGCGTGACATCCAATTTGGTCTTAAGCTGAAGTTTTGATATTGTCCGAGTAGTCCATGGCCACCGAAACACCTGCTGTAGCGAAGGCGGCGACAAGCTTACCCGAACAGGCGGTAACACCTGTCCCACGGACCAAACGGCTTGTTTCGCTCGATGCGTTTCGCGGGTGGACGATGTTTTGGATCGTTGGTGGAGCGGCGCTGGTTGGCGGACTGCAGGCACTCAACCCAAATCCTCTGATTAACGGTGTGGTTTACGAGCTCAACCACACGGATTGGCAAGGCCTGCGGTTTTACGATCTCATCTGGCCGTCATTCATGTTGATGACGGGCATGTCGCTACCGTTTTCCTACGCCAAGCGGTCGCTCACACAGACTCATCGCCAGATCTTCATGCGCGTGTTGCGCCGATTTGCGGTACTGTTCCTGCTAGGCTCCCTGCGTGAGTCCATTCAATTCAACCATCCCTATTTGGTTGAACTCAGCAGCGCACTTCAGCCCATCGCCGTGGCTTATTTCGCGGCATTTCTGCTGGTACGACGATCGTGGAAATTTCAGGCATCAGTCGGCGCGGGGATACTGGTCTGCTACGCCCTCTTGCTTGCCTTCGTTCCGGGCCCCGGCGTTCCTGCCGGCAGCTACGATAGAAACGCGAACTTAGTTCTGTGGACCGACCTTGCCACGGTCGGCCGCGTGCTGCCCGAACACTGGGGCACAGTAATCTGCACGCTTCCGACTATCTCCACCACGATCCTCGGCATGCTGCTAGGCGAGCTTCTTATGACGAACCGCAGC
>Ga0335080_10007387_pt1 | contig 11394 bp, 3 predicted proteins | sample Lox_Sample_34_FD_206720 | JGI IMG/M metagenome (GOLD analysis project Ga0335080, IMG submission 206720) | Soil microbial communities from Loxahatchee National Wildlife Refuge, Florida, United States - Lox_Sample_3.4 | ecosystem: Environmental > Terrestrial > Soil > Wetlands | place: USA: Florida...
AGGCCGCGCTCATGCTCGCCTGCACGCGCTTTGCGGCCCGGTTCCACTGCGCCGCGGCATCGGAGAAGAGCCGGTGCTCGATGAGGCGGTAGGCCACGTCGAGAGCGAAGCGCTCGTCGGCGTCCAGCTCGGGCTCGAGCCGGTGGAGGAGGGCCGTCGTCGCCGCGGCGTCGCCGGCCGTGAGGTCGGACTCGAGCTCCTTCATCTCTGCCGCGCGCTGCTCGAGGGATCGGGCGGCGCTGCGGGTCGGAGCCTGGGCCGCGAGGACCGCGAGGGGCGGGGCGACCAGGAGAAGAGCCATGGTCACGCCTCGGAGCGTGAGCGACGAAGGATCTGAAGCGGGACGCCGCCCAGGCGGCAGGTCCCCCGGGGCCGGGCCGACGGCAGTCCCTCGGGCGGGCATCAACGCGCCGCCTCCACGACGTGCAGGACCTGGTTGATGCCCGGCCTCTCCACCCGCTGCACGGCGCCGCTCGGCCACGCGATCTCCAGGTGGGCAATGCCCGTCTCCGTGCCGAGGCCGAAGTGGACTCGCTTGTCGCTCGCGGAGTAGATCCCGTTGGCCGTGGTCACGTGCGCGTGCAGCGTTCGTCCCGAGGGCAGCACCAGCCGGACCCGGGCGCCGATGCCGTCCCGGTTGCTCCTCGTGCCTTCGAGGTCCAGGAGGAGCCAGTTGTTGGCCGCGCCCCCCTTCTTCACGAAGAGGGCGGCGGGACCGTTCAGCTGGCTGACCGCCACTTCCAGGGTGCCGTCGTTGTCCACGTCGGCCGCCGCGAGCCCCCGCCACGCGCCGGCGACCCGGAGGTCGGGACCGACCCGGTCGGAGAGGTCCTCGATCCGGCCCTCGCCGACGTTGCGGAAGAGGAAGCAGCCCTCCTTGTATCTCGCCGCCGGGCTGTACAGCTCGACGTTGTCGACCACGTGCGACCCGGCCACGAAGACGTCCTTGCGGCCGTCGTTGTCGACGTCGAGCATCTTGACGCTCCAGCCGCTGTGCCCCATCGAGGCCGACGCCACCCCGGACGGGAACGTCCGGTCCACGAAGAACCCCTTGCCCTGGTTGACGAAGAGGGTGAAGACGTCCCGCACGAGGTCGGACAGGAAGATGTCGGGCCAGCCGTCGTCGTCGAAGTCCTCGAAGTCGCAGCCCATGCCCGAGACCATGACGCCGGACTCGTTGGCCGCCACTCCGGCCTCGAACGCCACCTCGCGGAACCTCCCGTCGGCGCCGTTCTTGTACAGGAAGTGGGGCATCCGGTCGTTGGTGACGAAGACGTCCATGCGCCCGTCGCCGTCGTAGTCGGCGACCGTGACGCCCATCCCCTTGCCGAGGTACTGGTTCAGGCCGACCTGCTCGGAGACGTCGGCGAAGGTGCCGTCGCCCCGGTTCCGCAAGAGGACGTTCGGCAGAGGCTTGAAGACGTCGGGGTCGCAGTAGATGCGATGCCCGCCCTGCTGCCGGCCGCACCACACGTCCTTGTCCTCGGCGAACGTCCACTGGAAGTAGTGGGTGACGAACAGGTCCAGCCAGCCGTCGTTGTCGTAGTCGAAGAAGGCCGCGCTCGCCTTCAGGGGGTGGCTCGGCATCGCGACGCCCGCCCGGGCGGTGACGTCGGTGAAGTGCCCGTTCGCGTCGTTGTGGTAGAGCACGTTGTCGCCGTAGTTCGTCACCAGGACGTCCGGGTAGCCGTCGTTGTCGTAGTCGCCGACGGCGACGCCCTGGGGGTAGCCCTTGATGCCGGCGCCGCTCAGCCCCGACTCATCGGTGACGTCGACGAACCGGCCGTCGCCCGTGTTGCGGAAGAGCCGGTTGAAGCTCGCGGGATCGGCGCGCAGGTGCTCCGGGGACGCCGCCCCGTTGAGGAAGAGGAGGTCCACGAAGCCGTCGCGGTCGTAGTCGAGGGCGGCCACGGCCCCCCCGAGCGTCTCGAACGGGTACTTCATGTCGGTCGCAAAGTTCTTCTCGAGGAACCTCACGCCCCGCGCCTCGGCCTCGTTCGCGAGGACGAACGGAGACGGAGGGGCGGGGGGTGCGCTCAGGGACGGGGCCGCCTCGAGCAGGGCCAGGAGGCCGAGGGTGACCCGAGAGCGGAGGAGATGCGACACGCTGCTCTCGATTCTACAGGTCCACCTCGGCCCGCCGAAAAAACGGGGGCCGGCGCTCGGCAGGAGCGCCGGCCCCAGGTTGCACGACGGTCAGGCGGCTTCTAGAACGTGAGCCGGGCGACCAGCTGCAGGGTCCGCGGGTTCGCCACCCCGCTGACGGTGCCGAACCCGTTGATGTTGACGAGCTGCCCGGCCGAGTTGTAGGGCAGGTTGGTGATCGTGTGGTCGGTCAGGCTCGCGAAGTTGACCGTGTTGTTCACCCCCGTGAACTGGGTGTGGTTGAGGGCGTTGAAGGCGTCGAGGCGCACCTCCATCTTCACCCGGCCGACGGGGATGATCTTCGACAGCGACAGGTCGAGGTTGTTGGTCGACGGCCCGTGCAGGAAGAAGCGGGACGACTCGTTGCCCTGGCTCCCCGGCTGCGGCGGAGCGAAGCACTGGGGGTTGGTGAGCTGGGCGTAGGGATCGCCGCTCGATCCGCTGCCCGGGTCGCAGGTGACGACGATCCGGGCGGCCGGGTTGCTGGTGCCGCTCAGGTTCGCGTTGCCGATGCCGGGGATCGAGTAGTTGATCGCGTAGGGAAGCCCGCTCGACCAGCGGAAGACGCCCGAGAGCTGCCAGTTGTTCACCAGGACGCCGAGGGCGGCGTTCTCCGTCGCCTTGGGCGTCTGGTAGATGAAGTTCACCACGAAGTTGTGCGGGCGGTCCCAACCCGAGTACGAGTAGTCGTAGGCCCGGATCTTGGCCGCGTCGCCGACGACGCCGCCGCTGTAGTCCTGGGTGTTGGTGGTGAGGTTCTTGCTCCAGACGTAGAAGACCGAGAACATCAGCCCGTTGTCGAACCGCCGCTGCACCGACGTCTGCAGCGAGTTGTAGTTGGAGATCCCGGTGTAGTCGTACATGTTGATGTCGGTGTAGCCCACGTACGGCCGCAGGAAGTCGGTGGGCAGCGCGTTCGCGCCCGGCACCGAGCTCGGCGCCCTCGTCGGGTCCTGGTTCTGGGGCAGGAACGTGGCGCCCAGAGGCGGCGCGTTGATGTTCGAGTGGCGCAGGAGGTTCCTCGACGCGGAGCCGACGTAGGCGATGTCGAAGATCAGCTTGTACGGCAGCTTGTGCTGCAGGCCGACGTTCCAGGTGTAGACCTTGGGAGGGTTGAAGTCGTAGGCGGTCGGGGCCATCCCGAGCGTCGGGTTGGGGTCCCCTTGCGCGGCGGTGAGGTTCTGCAGCAGCCCCCACTGGAGGCCGGAGTTCAGCACGCTCGGCGCGTTGCCGCCCATGTCGAAGTTGATGTTGCCCATCGGGCGGTCGTAGAGGATCCCGCCGCCGCCGCGGATGATGGTCATGCCCTGGCCCGAGATGTCGTACACGAAGCCGAAGCGGGGCGAGACCTTGAAGGCGTTCCCGCTCTGCACCGAGTCGGTGATCCCCTGGCCGGCCGTGAAGGCGCCGTTGAACCGGTTCGACTCCGGGGTGAGACGCCCGATGAAGCGCGCGTCGACCGTCCCGCCGGTGGCGGGATCGACCCCGACCTTCACGCCGTTGACGATGGCCGGGGTGTAGAGCTGCGCAGCCTGGCTCGGGTCGTACGAGCCCGGCAGGAAGTTCGAGACCGACTTCGACGTGTCCCACTGCGGCGTCAGGTAGTAGAAGCGCACGCCGTAGTCGAGGGTCAGCCTCTGGTTGACCTTCCAGTTGTCCTGGGCGTACCACTCGTAGTTCTTGTACTGCCACACCGGCTCCGAGTACCGGTTGGTCTGGGTGTAGCTGTCGAAGACACCGGTCGCCGCGTTCGCGTAGCTGAAGCCCGTGTCGTAGGGGTTGCTCGAGTCGTTGGCGAAGTTGATGTCGCCGTTGAAGCTGTAGAAGATGCTCTGGGGCTTGTAGCTGCTCTGGTAGTAGGCGCCGAACTTGGCGTTGTGCGCTCCCCAGATCTTGGTCAGGTTCGCGACGACGTCCCAGGTCGTGTTCTCGTTGGTGAACGGGCCGCGGTCGGTCTGGTACTCGGCGGCGTTGTTCGTGTTTCCACCACCGAACTGGAACCAGGGGACGTAGTCCTTCTGGACCGCGTCCGCGTAGAGGTAGGGGAAGTTGCTGAGGCCCGAGTTCGCCCGGTAGAGCTGCTGGGCCTGCATCTGGTAGTTGAGCGAGTTGTGGGCGCTGCCGACGCTCACCTCGATCGAGGTCGTCGCGTTGATGATCCCGGTGGTGCTCACCATCCAGTTGTGGGCGGGGTTCAGGAAGAGCGTCGGGAGCGGGACCTGGTAGCTGCCGTTGCCGGCCCAGGGGGTGCCGTACGCCTGGGTGACGTCGTTCTTGGTGTCCATGTAGCGGCCGGTGACGCGCCACTTGTCGGTGGGCTGGAAGTCCAGCCGGATCAGGTCTTGCCGCGGCGACGAGCTGTCCGAGGCCTGGCTCGTGTAGTTGATGCCGCCGCCGGACGTGTAGTTCGGCAGGGGGAAGAGGTTGAGCGCGGCGAGGCCGGGGCCGTAGAGGCGGTTCTGGGGGATCCGGCCGAGCACGCCCCCCGACTGGAAGCAGCCGGCGGTGTTGCCCGGGCCGCACGGCAGGCCGGTCGAGTAGTCGCGGATGTAGGGGAACGGATTGCCGCTGCTGTCGACGCTCTGGGAGAAGTCCCCTGCCCGCTCGAGGGCGGTGGGCACGCGCGCCGTGTGCTGCGACGGCGGGTTCGTCTGCTGCTGGAACTCCTGGCTCCAGAAGAAGAAGAGCTTCTTCTTCTCGGTGTTGAAGAGGCCGGGGATGAAGATCGGGCCGCCGATCGTGTAGCCGTAGTTGTCACGCTTGGCCGACGGGGGCTCGATGACCGAGCCGTTGCCGACCGGCGCCGGCGCGCCCGCGCGGAGGTTCGTCCAGGTGTTGGCGTTCCAGTCGGAGCGACGGCCGAACCAGTAGCCGGACCCGTGGAACGTCTGGGTCCCGCTCTTGGTCACCATCTGCACCTGACCGCCGACGGCGCGCCCGTACTCGGCCTGGTACGAGTTCGTGAGGATCTTGAACTCGCCGATGGCCTCGGTGTTGGTGGTCACCATGTTGCCGCCGTTGTTGCCGGTGTCGATGTTGGCGACGCCGTCGATCGTCACGTTGTTGGAGGTCTCGCGCTGGCCGTTCACGGAGAAGGACTCCGCGTCCCCCCGCTCGTTGCCGGCGTTGTTGTCGGTGGAGACGACGCCGGGGACGAGGAGCGCGAAGTTGAACACCTGGCGCCCGTTGGAGGCGATGTTCGTGATGGCCTGGCTCTCCAGGGTGAACGACCGCTCGCCGCTCTGCGCCTGCAGCTCGGTCACGCGGCCGGTGACGCTCACTTCCTCCGAGATCGCGCCCACTTCGAGCGTGATGATCCCGGCGGAGAACTTGTCGTTCGCGCTCACCTGCACGTTGGTCCGCTCGAGGGTCTTGAAGCCCTGCATGGCGACCTTGAGCGCGTAGAGGTCGGGACGGACGATCGCGAAGATGAAGCGCCCCTCGCCGTCCGTCGTCGCGGTGAGCGTGTTGGCCTGGGTACGGCTCGTCAGCGTCACCGTCGCGCCGGGCAGGACGCCTCCCTGGGCGTCCTTCACCTGGCCGAAGATGGAGGCGCTGGTCGTCTGGGCGGCGACGGGCGTCGCCACCAGGAGACACAGCGCCACCGCCACTGCCCACTTCAGGGCGCGGCGGCCCGAATGCGTCAATCGCATGAACCCCTCGCTTTCCGGCGGGCCTCATCAGGCCGCCGTTCGTCGTCAGTAGGGACAAATGCGCTCTGGTTGATCCAAGCGCTAAGGGACGTTGTCAACGAACACAAAGCCCCCCCCGTCATGCACGGCTGGACGACCGGCCGTCCGACGGGTATTGCCATCTAGGGAGCTTCCCTCGTACCGTCGAGCGTCTACGGGGAAGCGAGCCGCGGATGCCCAGCCCGCGATGTGGCGCTTACGGCTGCGCCCCACCCCTTGCAACAAACTGTGAGCAAAGGCCGTGCCTGTCCTTGCCCGGAGGGATCGCGTTGGAATTACGAGTTGGATCAACAAGTTATGGGCGCCGATCGGGCCCGCCGGGGCCGTCCTGCTCCAATCGGTTGTAATTCGGTGCGAAGTTCCGTAGGAGAAGGCCCCTCGATGGCTCTCGATTCGCCCCAATTCGGGTCCAAGAACCGCGACGCGAGCGTCTCTCGCCAGGCGAGCGCCGGCCTCCTCTGGTCAGGCGACGCACGGTGCCCCGGCGCCCTTGGCCGAGGGGCGGGCCGCGCGAACGGACGGCCTCGCCTTGGCCGGGCCGGCGGAGATCGGCGGCGGATGCCGTAGACTGAGGTATGGGACCTCGGGACGCCGCGACCGCGCTCGCGTGTCTCTTCGTCGGCCTGGCCGGCGGCGAGGTGTCGGGTGCCCAGGCGCCGGAACGGCCGAAGCCCGAGCTGGTCGTCCCGACGGCCGTCGAAGTGGTACGGCTCGAGGTCGTGGTCACGGAGAAGCGGGGGCACCCGCGGTTGGGGCTGCGGCGCGAGGACTTCGTCGTGCGGGAGGACGGGAAGCCGCAGCCGGTCGTCCAGTTCCAGGCCTTCGCTCGCCCGCCGGCGGTCACCCCGGCCCCGCCCTCTCCGGCCGCTGCGCCGACGCCCGCCGGGGCGGAAGAGGACGAGGCGGAGGAGCTGCTGCCCTCGCGGTACGTGGTCCTGGTGGTCGACGACGTGCACATGGAGTTCGAGAGCCTCTCTCGGGCCCGGAAGGTGCTGGGGCGCTTTCTCGACGAGGACCTCCGGCCCGAAGACCAGGCCGCGCTCGTGACCACGAGCGGCTCCAACGCCCTCTCCCAGGAGTTCACCTCCGACCGCGAGGCGCTGCACGACGTGCTCGACCGCCTCTTCGCGCAGGGCCGCGTTCCCGAGCGGGGCGACGTGCCCTACATGAGCGAGTACGAGGCCGAGCTCATCGAGAACGGCGACTCCCTGGCCATCGAGGCGGCGGTCGAGGAGGTCATGCAGGCGGGGCCGTACCAGGACCCGGCCTCGGCGGAGCAGGTGGCGCGGAGGAAGGCCCGCGAGGTCCTCGCCGAGGCCGTCTACGGCTCGCGCCTGACCCTGGAGGCGCTCGAGAGCCTGTGCCGGGGCCTCTCCGCGCTCACCGGACGCAAGGCTCTCTTCCTCGTCTCGGACGGCTTCCTCCCCGGGCTGACCGCCGGCACCGGAACGGGCTTCGACCTCCGCCGCATCGCGGACGCGGCGACGCGGGCGGGCGTCGTCGTCTATTGCCTCGACACGGGCGGCCTCCGCTCGGCGTTGCCGATGGCGAACGCGTCGAGCACCCGGGGGGCGAGCCCGACCTCCATCGGGACGATCGAGGCCGCGCGGCAACGGAGCGAGGGAGCGCTGCGCGAGGCGATGAGCGCCCTGGCCGCGGACACCGGCGGCTTCCTGGCCGAGAACACGAACAACCTCCGGGCCGGCCTGAAGGAGGTGCTGAAGGACACCGAGACCTACTACGTCCTGGCCTACGAGCCGACCAACACGAAGCGCGACGGCGGCTTCCGGAAGATCGATGTGAGCCTGCCCGCCGTGCCGGGGCTGAAGGTGCGGACGCGGGCGGGGTACTTCGCTCCCGACGACCGTCGCCTCGGCGGCGGCGTGCGGACCGCCGAAGCGGAGGCCCGGCGTGCCGAGCAGCGCCGCGCGGAGATGAACACCGCCCTGCGCTCGCTCGCGCCCCTGGCCGGGATCCCCGTCCGCCTGTCGGCGGACTTCGTGAGCCTCGACGGCGCCGCGGCCCAGCTCGTGGTGAGCGGGAGCGTGGACGTCGCGACGCTGCCCTTCGTCCGCGTCGGCGACCGCCGTCAGGCGACGGTCGAGACGGCCGCCCTCGTCTACGGCCGTGCGGGAGGGGTGGCGACGACGCTGGCGACGGAGCGCTCGGTGATGAGCCTGGGCGACCCGGACTACGAGCGGCTCCTCCGGGGCGGCCTCCCGTACCAGAAGGCGGTACCCCTGAAGCCCGGCCGGTACCAGGTGCGCCTCGCCGCGCGACACGACGGCACGGGCCTGCTGGGTAGCGCGTGGCAGACGATCGAGGTCCCCGATCTCGCCTCCGGCCGCCTGATGCTCAGCAGCCTCTTCCTCATGAAGGACGAGAACGACGGCGCCGCCTCCCCGGCCGCGGCGGGAGGGACGCCGAAGCCCGCCCTCCGCAGCGTCCAGGGCCAGCGGTGGTTCGGCCGGGGCGAAGACCTGTACGTCCAGTTCTACGCCTACAACCCCAAGCCGGACGCCTCCGGCACGATCGACCTCGTGGAACAGGCGGAGGTCCGGCGGGGCGGATCCCTGCTCGCTGCCGCCGCTCCCGAGGCGATGGAGGGCGGCGAGGCGCGGAGCGTGGTGGCGCACCTCTCACGGATCCGGCTCCAGCCGCTCGAGCCCGGGGACTACGAGCTGAGGGTCACCGTCACCGACCGCAACGCGAACGCGATGGCGGCCCGCTCGGTTCCGTTCACCGTCGAGTAGGCGCGGCCGGGCTCGACTCCGGGATGACCGTCTCCGCCTGCTCCGCTCCCCCCTTCGGCCCGACCGTCGCGGGGACGCGCCCGCCTTCGCGCCCCTTCCCCCCTGCCCGTGGGCCCGGGTGTACCCTCTTGCTCCCTGGGGGCGCGTCATGACCGGATCGACCGAGCGGGCCACGCCGACTGCGCCGCGGGCGCCGGTCGCGGACGTGCGCCCGGGCCCGGCTCGCCTGCGCGGGACCGGCATCGCTCCCGATCGCCGCGCAACCCTCGACCCGGACGACGCTCGCCGTGTCGGGCCGTAGCGCGGGCGCCGGCGGCGGCGCTCGTCGAGCGCTGCTCGCAGGGCTCGCGCTCCTGCCCGCCCTGCTGTCGCAGCCGGCCGTGGCCTCTTCGGCTCGAGGGCGGGTGGAGCCCCCGCGGTCGGATGGCCAGCCGTTCGTCTACCGGGCGTCGCTCGCGGTGTCGGAGGCTCTCCAGCCCTTCCTGCGTCAAGCCGCGCGCGAGGGCGACTCGTTCCCGGACGAGCGAGTGGCCGGGGAGCTGATCGCGCGGCTTTCGGAGCTGGGCGCGCGGCTCCGGCAGGGCGTCGACCCGGCGCGTGCCCTCACGGCCCTGCTCGACGGCGGCTTCCACGGAGCCCGGCTGCTCCCGAGGGAGGAGGAGGCCGTCGCCGGCACGCCGGCGCTCCGGGTCGTCCGGGCGCGGGTGATGGCAAGGGATCCGGTCCTCGACGCGGCGGCGTTCGCGCCGGAGCTCGCGGGGCTCCTCCAGGAGTTCCGGCAGGTCACGACCGCCGAGTTCCTGATCACCGCGCTCACCGTGGACCGGGAGCGAAGCTCGGCCCAGGCCGAGGTGCGCTACGACCTCGTGGGTCCCGGCCGCGCGGCCCACCGCGTCCAGCGGGTGGGCCTTTGGCAGATGCGCTGGCAGAAGGGCGAGGGCGGCTGGCGGGTCGTCGAGTGGACGGCCCTCGGCGACACCCGCAGCAGCGCGGCCATGCCCGTCTTCACCGAGGTGACGACAGCCGCCTTCGGTGCGATCGACTCGTTCCGGCGGCAGCTCAGCGTCAGCCTGGACGGGTGGGGCCGGGCGCTCGATTCGGCGGTCGCCCGCGACTCGAGCGGCCATCACGGAATCGCGGTCGCCGACGTCGACGGGGACGGCCTGGAGGACGTGTACGTCTGCCAGCCGCACGGGTTTCCGAACCGCCTGTACCGGGCCCGCGGCGACCTCACCTTCGAGGACGTGACCGAGCGTTCCGGGCTCGGCGTCCTCGAGGACACGCAGCATGCGCTCTTCGCCGACCTGGACGACGACGGCGACCAGGATCTCGTGCTCTCGCTCAGCTCGGGCTCCTCGAACCTGGCCCTCTTCCGCAACGATGGGACCGGCCGCTTCACCCGGGACAAGGACGCCTTCCGGTTCGCCCGCCCCCTGCAGGGCGCGCCGATGGGGATGGCGATCGGAGACTACGACCGCGACGGCTTCCTCGACCTCTACCTGTGCGTCTACTCCTTCTACTACGGGGTCGGCGAAGGCAAGGCGGGCACGCCCACGCCCTACTACGACGCGACGAACGGCCCGCCCAACGTCCTCTTCCGCAACGACGGCCACGGGCGGTTCGTCGAGGCGACCGAAGAGGCGGGACTGGACGCGGGCAACGACCGCTTCAGCTTCTCCGCCGCCTGGGGGGACTACGACGGGGACGGGTGGCCCGACCTCGTCGTCACCAACGACTTCGGGCGGAAGAACCTCTACCACAACCTGGGACCGAGGGACGGCCGCGTGCGCTTCGAGGACGTTTCGGCGGCGGCCGGCGTCGAGGACTACGCGGCCGGGATGAGCGTCTTCTGGTTCGACTTCGACGGGGACGGCCGGCTCGACATCTACGGCGGGCAGATGTGGAGCGACAACGGCCTGCGGGTGACGGCCAGCCCCGACTTCATGCCCGACGCGACGGAGCGGGTGCGGGGGCTCTACCACCACCACGCGCGAGGCAACTCGCTCTTCCGCAACCGGGGCGACGGCACGTTCGACGACGTGTCCGTGGCGGCCCGCGCCGAGATGGGCCGCTGGACCTGGTCGTCGGGCGCCATCGACTTCGACAGCGACGGCTGGGAGGACGTCTACTGCGTGAACGGCATGGTCACCCGCGAGGGGAGCGACCTCGACCTCGACCCGCTGTTCTGGGGCGGGGTGGTGGCGCGGTCGCCGGCGACCCAGGCGACGGGCACCCCGTACGACGACGCGTGGCGCGCGCAGAGCTGGCTGATGGCCGATCGCTCCCTGGCCGGCCACCAGCGCCACGTGTTCCTTCGCAACGACGGCCGGGGCGGCTTCGACGACGTCTCGGGTGCCCTGGGGCTCGACCTCGAAGAGGACGGCCGCGCCTTCTCCGTCCTCGACTTCGATCACGACGGCGACCCGGACATCCTGCTCCTGTCCCCCCGCGGGGCGCCGCAGCTCCGCCTCTTCCGCAACGACTTCGCGCCGCGCGGCGCGACGCTGGCGGTGCGCCTCGTCGGCACCCCTGACCGGCCGTTCGAGTCCGCGGCGGGCCGCCTCGCGAGCAGCCGCGACGCGATCGGCGCCCGCGTCACCGTGGCGACCGACCGGCTGCGCCGGACCAAGGTCGTGAACGCCGGCTCGGGCTTCCTGTCGCAGCACTCGAAGGAGCTGCTCTTCGGGCTGGGAGAGAGCCGGCGGGTCGAGCGGCTGACGGTGGATTGGCCGAGCGGCCGCCGGCAGGAGTTCACCGGCGTTCCCCTCGACCGGCGCGTCCGCATCGAAGAGGGCGGGGCTCCG
>Ga0335080_10007388_pt1 | contig 11393 bp, 8 predicted proteins | sample Lox_Sample_34_FD_206720 | JGI IMG/M metagenome (GOLD analysis project Ga0335080, IMG submission 206720) | Soil microbial communities from Loxahatchee National Wildlife Refuge, Florida, United States - Lox_Sample_3.4 | ecosystem: Environmental > Terrestrial > Soil > Wetlands | place: USA: Florida...
GACCCGCAGCTCTCCGACCTGCCGGTGGTGGTGTTCACCGGCAAGGAGCTGTCTCACGACGAGGAGATGCAGCTCCAGAGCATGGCTCGCAGCATCGTGGTGAAGGGCGTGGAGTCACCCGAGCGCCTGCTCGACGAGACCGCGCTGTTCCTGCACCGCGTAGTGTCGGACCTGCCGCCCGAGAAGCAGGCCATGCTCGAGCGGCTGCACAGCTCGGACGAGCACCTGATGGGCAAGCACGTGCTCGTGGTCGACGACGACGTGCGCAACATCTTCGCGCTGTCGAGCGTGCTCGAGCGGCGCGGCATGGTGGTGCAGACGGCCACGACCGGACGCGAGGCGATCGAGCTGCTCGAAGCCAAGCCCGAGGTCGCGATCGTGCTGATGGACATCATGATGCCCGAGATGGACGGCTACCAGACGATTGCGCTGATCCGCGAGCTGCCGCAGTTCCGGCGCCTGCCGATCATCGCGCTGACCGCCAAGGCGATGAAGGGCGACCGCGAGAAGTGTCTCGAGGCCGGCGCCTCCGACTATCTCGCCAAGCCGGTGAACACCGACCAGCTGCTCTCGGCGCTGCGTCTCTGGCTGCACCGTTGACGGAGCCCGAGCCCACGCTCGGCGACGCCGACGATCGCCTGAACATCCTGCTGGTCGACGATCAGCCGGGCAAGCTGCTCACCTACGAGACGATCCTGGCCGAGCTCGGCGAGAACCTGATCAAGGCGACCTCGGCGCGCACCGCGCTGGCCCATCTGCTGCGCGAGGACGTCGCGATCGTGGTCATGGACGTATCCATGCCCGACGTCGACGGCTTCGAGCTGGCCAGCATGATCCGCCAGCACCCGCGCTGCCAGAAGACCGCGATCATCTTCGTGTCCGCGGTGCACCTGTCGGACATCGATCGGCTCAAGGGCTACGAGACCGGCGCGGTCGACTATCTGCAGGTGCCGGTGGTGCCGCAGGTGCTGCGGGCCAAGATCCGCGTGCTCGCCGACCTGCACCGCAAGACCAACCGACTCACGCGCTGGAACGCGGAGCTCGAGCGGCGCGTGGAAGAGCGCACGCAGGCGCTCGAGGCCTCGGCGACGCGCCTGCGCGAGAGCGAAGAGCGCTTCCGCTCGCTGGCCGAGCGCATGCCGCACCTGGTCTGGGAGTCCGACGCGCAGGGCAACGCCACCTATCACAGCCGGCGCTGGTTCGACTACACCGGCGCCAGCTCCGAGGAATCACTCGGCGACCGCTGGCTGAGTCACTTCCATCCCGACGACCGCAACTTCGTGCTGTCCGAGTGGCACAAGGCGATCGGCTCCGCGGGCGAGTACGCGCTCGACATCGAGGTGCGGCTGCGCCGCGGCGACGGCGCGTACCGCTGGTTCCGACTCACCGGCGAGCCGGTGCCCGATGCCACGGGCGCGGTCGACAAGTGGGTGGGCACCTGCACCGACATCGAGGAGCGCCGGCGCGCCGAGGAGGGCCTGCGCGAGGCCGACCGCCGCAAGGACGAGTTCCTGGCGATGCTGGCCCACGAGCTGCGCAACCCGCTCGCGCCGATCCGGAATACGGTGAAGCTGCTGCGACAATCCGGTCACAGCGACGCGGCGAGCGAGTGGGGCCGCGACGTGATCGAACGCCAGGTCGAGCAGCTCACGCGCCTGGTCGACGACCTGCTCGACGTCTCGCGCATCACGCGCGGTAAGATCCAGCTGCAGCTCGAGCCGCTCGACCTGGCCACGGTCGTGGCCGGCGCGGTCGAGACCAGCCGGCCCGTGATCGACCTGCGCCGCCACCGGCTGCAGCTCTCGCTGCCCGACGAGCCGGTGCGCGTGCAGGGCGACCTGGTGCGACTCACGCAGGTGGTGTCGAACCTCTTGAACAACGCCGCGAAGTTCCAGGAAGAGCGCGGTGAGATCGCGCTCGGCGTGGCGCGCGAGGGCGACCAGGCAGTGATTCGCGTGCGCGACCGCGGCGTGGGCATTCCGACCGAGATGCTGGGCAAGGTGTTCGACCTGTTCGCACAGGTCGAGCGCAGCGTGGACCGCTCGGAGGGCGGCCTCGGCATCGGCCTCTCCCTGGTCAAGAACCTGGTCGAATTGCACGGCGGCACGATTTCGGCCGCCAGCCGCGGGCGCGGGCACGGCAGTGAGTTCGTGGTGCGTCTGCCCTGCTCTACGGCGGACCAGGCCGCTGCCGAGCGCGAGTCACCGAGCGCCCCCGAGGCCGGCTTGGTGAGACCGCTGCGCGTGCTGATCGTCGACGACAATCGCGACGCCGCCGAGAGCCTGGCGATGGTGCTCGGGATGCGCGGCTACGACGCGAGCGTGTGTCACGACGGCTTCGCGGCGCTCGAGGCCGCGCAGCGCACGCAGCCGCAGATCGTGCTGCTCGACCTGGGCCTGCCGGGCCTCGACGGCTTCGAAGTGTGTCGCCAGCTGCGCCGTCAGGGCCTCGACAAGGCCCACATCGTGGCGATCACCGGCTACGGCCAGGACGACGACCGGCGGCGCACGCGCGAGGCCGGCTTCGATGACCATTTCGTGAAGCCGGTCGATCCCGACCGGCTGATGCGGCAGCTCGAGGCCGTGACGCCGACCGGGGGCGACCGCGTACAATAGGCCGCGTGGATCTTCCCTTCGAAAGCGGCACGCGGCGCCGCATCTACCTGATGCGCCACGCGGAAGCCGCCTACATGGACGCGGACGGCCGGATGACCCGGGATCCCCGGCAGGTGCCTCTCACCGCGCACGGCCGGCGCGAAGCCGCGGCGATGGGCGCACTGCTCGGGCCGACTCACTTCGATCGCGCGGCCTGTTCGGGGCTGCCGCGCACGGTCGAGACCGCAGAGCTCGTGCTGCACGACAAGCGGCTCCCGCTCGAACGCGTGCCCGAGCTCGAGGAGGTGCGCGGCGGCGGGCGCGGCGGCGGAGTGTCTGCGGCGCCGCCGACGCTGGCGCGGGACGTCGCCCACTCACTGCTCGAGGCGGCCAAGCCCGAGGGCCGCTTCCTGCACGGCGAGAGCTTCATCGAGCTCGAGCAGCGCGTGATGGGTGCGTTCGAGAAGCTGGTCGCGCAGCCGGACTGGGAACGGATGCTGATCGTGGGCCACGGCGCGGTGAACCGCGTGATCCTGGCCTGGGCGCTCGGCGCGCCGCTGGGCAGCATGCCGCGCATGGAGCAGGACTCGTGCTGTCTCAACGTGATCGATCTCGATCACGACGCCGATCCCGCCGCGCTCACGCGCGTGTGCGTGCGCGCGCTGAACGTGACCGCGGGTGACCCGACCAAGGCCCAACACTGGCTGACCTCGCTCGAGCGGCAGGGTCAGGACCTGGACGCCTTTCTGCGCAGCATGGCGCGGGGCGATCGCTAGCCGTCAGTGCTCGTCGTAGGCGTCGCGCCAGCCGCTGCGGTCGAGGAACGCCCCGCGCTCCGCGGCGAGCCGTAGCGCGAGCTCGACGTCGATCACCCACGGCCCGTCGCGGCGCACGCAGACGCGCGCGCGCTGGCCGTCGGCGAGCTTGCGCTCGCGGTCGCCGTCGAAGGCGAGGATGCCGGGGCCGCGCAGCGCGACCGGCTCGCCCAGCTCGATCCGGCGGTGACTCGCGACGTTCACGCTGCGGTAGAGGCCCGCGGAGACCGGCGCGAGCAAGGCGCGGCCGCGGCTGCCGGGCGCGACGCAAGTCACCACCAGGCCCGCGTCTTCGTGCGCGCCGACCGGCTGCAACAGGCCGCCGATCGGCGACATGCCCAGCGCCGACGGCTCCGCGCGCGCCAGCACCAGCGCGCGCAGCTTCGCGGGCTCGAACGGCAAGAGGTTGCCGACCGAGTCGTCGACCAGGAACGCGGCATCGACCAGCGCGAAGTCGTCGGGCTCGCCCTCGATCTCCACCCGCACGCATTTGGCTCGGCGACTCACTTCCTCGAGCTTGAGCGCGCCCGATGCGACCAGGCCCGCGGCCGCGCCCGCGATCGTGGGCTCGACCATGCGCGGAAACACGTTGTTCGTGCCGGTCGAGAGCGGCACCAGCGGCGCGTCGGGCCAGACGCGCGCGACCGCGCGATTCGTGCCGTCGCCGCCCAGCACCACGATCGCGCCGCAGCCGGCGTCGCGCATGGCGAGCGCGGCGCGTGCGCTGTCGCCCGCGTCGAGCTTGGCGGCGACGTCGAGTGACTCGAGCTCGGCGTCGAGCACCAGGTTCTCGATCGCCGAGCTGGACACGCGAAACGGCTCGCGCAGCACCAGCACCCGCTTCGCTCCGCCGGCGACCGCGCCGATCGCGATCCGCGCCACCTGGTTGCGCTTGCTCTGGGTAGTGGAGGTGTCGGCGCGCGCGGCGACGCGGCGCACGTCGCGGCCCGAGAGCGGATTCGCCAGGATGCCGACGGCGGGCTTCACGGGCAGGGCAGCTCGCTCGTGACTCCGGTCGGATACTCGGTGAAGAAGCGGTTGTCACCGAAGCAGTCGTCGCTCGAGTCGGGGTCGGGAGTCAGCACCTGGCGCGTCTGGAAGTCGATCACGCTGGGCGCGAACACGATGTCGGCCCCGGGCGGACTGGCGCGCTCGGGATCGGGGCTGTGGCCGTTCAACAGGATCACGTTGCGCGCCACGCGCTGGTCGTCGGGGAACGGATCGATGCGCGGGTCGGCGGGCGCGAACGGACTCCCGACCGTCGCCACGCCGAACGAGTCATTGCCCAGGATCACGTTGCGCTCGATCGTCACGTGATCGGCGCCCGCGTTCAAGATGCCCGCCCCGCTCGGCACGGCGCCCAGCGAATCGGCGCCGTCGGCCGCCACGCCGTTGGGCAGGTCGTTCTGCACGATCGCGTTCTCGGCGATGCGCACGTGGTCGGTGAGCGGCAGCGGCAGCTGCGGCTGGACCCAGAGCGCGATCCCAGCGGAGTTGCCGAAGATCTGGTTGTGGCGCAGCACCGCGAAGGTCGAGTTCTCGACCAGCACGCCGATTCCGTTCTGCGTCATCGCGTTCTCCTCGATCACCACGTGGTCGGAGTCCGCGAGATACACGGCCGCGCCGCGGTGTCCCGAGGCGAACAGCCCCGAGACCAGCCCGTGCGCCGAGCAGCGCGGCGCCACGCCCGATCCGCCGTCGTCGAGCAGCGCGCCGTCGCGCACCGAGAAGCCGTCGACGCCGACCAGCCGCAGCCCGGCGTGGCCGGCGCTCTTCACCGTGAACCCCGACAGCGCGAAGCCGCGCACGCTGATCGGCGCGCAGCCATCGGGGCCGACCGGTCCGTCGTCGCCGACCAGGACTCCGTAGGTGTAGCCGCGCGCGTCGAGCAGCGCCGAGCGCGTGGCCTGCAGCCGGAGGCCCGCGGTGCGCACGTGCACGAGCGCGAGTCCGCCCTCGCCCGAGTAAGTCCCCGCGCCCACCGAGACCGTGTCGCCGGGCTCGGCGCGGTCGACCGCAGCCTGGATCGACTCACCGGCTCCCACCTCGATCACGCGTGCGCCGGCGTCCGGCGCGGCGAGACAGAGCGAGAAGATGGCGCAAACGGCCTGGACCCGAGTCAGCGACGGCATGAAGCGGACCTCACGAGCTGGCGGCGAGCTGGCGCGCCAGCGTGTCCTCGAGCTGCTCGCGCGTGAACGGCTTGCCCAGGAGCTCGGCGCCCTCGGGCAGCGCCGCGGCGCCGGCGGGTGGGATCTCGGCGTAACCGGTCATCACCACGAAGCGCAGCTCGGGATGACGGCGGCGCAGCTCGACGCAGACTTCGACCCCGGAGATGCCCGGCAGCACGAAGTCGCTGAGCACCAGGTCGACGGGCAGCGGGCCCGCGTCCGCGAGCCGCAGCGCCTCGTCGCCGCTCGACGCCGCCAGCACGCGGTAGCCCGAGCCCTCCAGCAACACGGTGAGCAGACGCCGCACGGCCGGATCGTCTTCGACCAGGAGCACGCCGGCACCCCGAGCCACGGCGGCCGTCACGCGACCGTTCTCGAGCTCGGCCGGCAGGCTTCCCGGCGCCGCCGCCGGCAGCTCGATCGAGACGCGCGTACCGCAGCCGGGCGCGCTGTCGAGCGCGATCGAGCCGCCCGCCTGCTGCACGATGCCGTAAGTCGTCGAGAGACCGAGTCCGGTGCCCTCGCCCGCGGCCTTGGTAGTGAAGAAGGGCTCGAAGGCGCGTTCGCGGACGTCTTCGGTCATGCCGGTGCCGGTGTCGGAGACCAGGAGGTACAGCTTGCGCTGACTCGCGTCGCGGCGCGTCTCGATGCGCAGGCGGCCACGGCTGGGCATGGCGTCGCGCGCGTTCAGCGCCAGGTTCAAGAGCACCTGGTCGAGTCGGGACGGATCGGCCTCGACCCGCGGCAGCTCGGGGTCGAGCACCAGCTCGAGCTCGATGCTCTCCGGCAGCGTGCGCCGCAGCACCGGCTCGAGCCCGCGGATCTGCGCGTTCAGATCGACGATCTTCGATTTCGCGAGCTGGCGGCGCGACAGCGCGAGCAGCTGGCGAGTCAGTCCCGCCGCGCGGTCCGCCGCGGCTCCGATCTCGCGCGCCGCCTCGCGCATGTGCGCGTCGCCGGTGGAGCTCGCGAGCACGTCGGCGTAGCCGCCGATCACGGTCAGGAGATTGTTGAAGTCGTGTGCGACGCCACCCGCGAGCCGCCCGATCGCCTCCATCTTCTGCGCCTGGCGCAGCTGCTCCTGGAGCTCGAGCTCCTCGGTGAGATCCCGGCTCTGCGCCACCAGCCGCATCTCGCCCTTGGAGGTGCGGAAGGGCGCGCCCGACGACGAGACCCAGCGGTATTTGCCGTCCTTCAGCAGCACGCGGTGCACCACGCGCGCGACTCGGCCGTAGGTCATGCCCTGCTCGAACGCCTCGAGACACGCCGCCTGGTCTTCGGGATGGTTCCAGCTGCCGAAGACCGCGTCCTTCATGGTCTCGGGGCTGATCCCGTGGTCGATCGCGGCGCGGTTGGCGTAGATCATCCGGCCGGCGGGATCGAACTCGGTGATCATGTCCGGCGCATGCTCGGCCAGCATGCGGTAGCGCTCCTCGCTGTCGCGCAGCGCATCCTCGGTGGTCTTCTGCGCGGTCACGTCGCGGCTCAGAGTGACTATCCGGCGCCTGCCGTCGGGATCGACGATCACGCCGGCGCTCACCTCGGCCACGCGCAGCCCGCCGCGCGGATCGTGGATGCGCACGTCGAAGCGCGCCGGGGCGCCGCCTTCCAGCACGCGCGCCATCTCGCGCGCCACCAGCGCCATGTCGTCTCGATACACCATGTCCTCGACCCGAACGCGTGCGAGCGCGGCGGGTGAGTCGATCTCGAGCCGGCGCAGGAACTCGGAGTTCGCGTAGCTGATCCGATTCCCGTCGAGCTCGACGATGATGTCCTGCATGTTGTCGGCCAGCGCCCGGAAGCGCGTCTCGCTGCGCCGCGCGCGACCGAGCGCGCGCTCGGCGTGGGCGACCGCGATCGAGACCAACGCGGCCGCGCTGAAGAAGAACACGGTCTGCAGGAACCAGAGCCCCGGCAAGTAGATCGCGTGCGCCTCGGGCGGAGTCTCCGGCAAGGGCAGCCACTCGTGGAAGAGCGGGCCCGCCGCGCTGGAGATGGCGGCCAGCGCGAATGCCGTCCGGCGCCCGAGCAACAGGCCCGCCGAGCAGATCGCGAGCACGAGCCCCGACTGCGCCGGGATCGAGATACCGCCGCGCAGCGCCAGCGCGAACAGGATCGAGCCGAAGCAGCTCGCCACCAGCACGAACGCGCCGGCGCGCGCGTGGTCACGCCGCACCAGCACCAGCGCCAGGAGGTTCAGCGCCACACAAGAGAGCGAGATCGAAAGACCGTAGGGCGAGGCCGGAAACGCCAGCACGACTGCCAGCGCGGCGACTCCCGAGGCGCCCCCGTAGACCAGTGACACCCACTGCACGGTCTCGGCGATCGGGGTGACGCGGTCGCCGTCCCCGGCGACCGCGCCGGCCCGCCAGCTGCGAAAGCGCGTGAGCGCATTCATGAGCGCAAGAGTACACGCGCGTGGCGCAAAGACCGAGTGCGCCGGCGGGCGGCCCCGGGCTCCCCGACGCGCGCCGGAGACGCAGCACTCCAGCCCATGTGCGCGTGTCCCGAAGGATTCAGCATGAGTGACCCGAGCGATCTCAAGGCCTTCGAGCTGTCACACGAGCGCGGCTTCCTGCCCCAGCAGGATCCCTGCCAGGCGCTGCCGCCCGAGTTTCGCCGCTGGGACGAAATCGCCGCCGACTTACCCAAGCTCCTGACCGCGGGCCGGGTGCGCAGGGCGCTCTGCGAGCTGCCCGTGATCGATCCGACGCGCCTGTCGGGCGAGGGCCCCCTGCGCCGCGCGATGCTGCTCTTGTCCTACTTCGGCCACGCCTACGTCTGGGGCGGCGCGGAGCCGTCGGCAGTGATTCCCGCAGCCGTGGCGGTGCCGTGGTGCGCGGTCGCGCAGCGGCTGGCGCGCCCGCCGGTGCTCTCCTACGCCTCCTACGCCCTCGACAACTGGCGCCGGCTCGACCCGAGCGGACCGCTCGAGCTCGGCAATCTGGCGATCCTGCAGAACTTCCTGGGCGGCGCGGACGAGGACTGGTTCATCCTGGTGCACCTCGAGATCGAGGCGCGCGCGGCGCACGTGCTGCGCGAGCTGGGCCCGGCCTGCGCGAGCGCCGGCAGCGGCGACCTCGCGGGTCTCACGGCTCGCCTGGAAGGGCTCGCGCTCGGGCTCGAGTCACTCTGCCAGAGCCTGGGCCGCATGCCCGAGCTCTGCGACCCCTACGTCTACTACCAGCGCGTACGCCCGTACATCCACGGCTGGAAGGACCATCCGCTCCTGCCCGAGGGCGTCGTCTACGAGGGCGTGGCGGCACTGGGCGGGCGGCCACAGCGCTTCCGCGGCGAGACCGGCGCGCAGAGCGGCATCGTGCCCGCGCTCGACGCCGCGCTCGGAGTGACTCACGCGGAGGATCCGCTGCGCGCCTATCTGGCGGAGATGCGCGACTACATGCCGCGCGGCCACCGCGAGTTCCTGGCCGCGCTGGAAGGTGCGCCGTCCGTGCGCGCGGCGGTGCTGGCCTCGGCCGACGCCGACCTGCGCGCCGCCTACGACGACTGTCTGCGCTGGCTCGAGTCGTTCCGCTCGACTCACCTGGACTACGCGGCGCGCTACATCCATCAGCAGCGGCCCAGTGGCGGTGCGAATCCGACCGCCGTGGGCACCGGCGGCACGCCGTTCATGGCCTACCTGCGCAAGCACCGCGACGAGACGGCGCGTCACCGAACGGTGTAGAAGAAGCGCTCCAGCATCGCGTTCACCTGGTCGGGGACCTCGAGCTGGTGGAAGTGACCGGCGCCCGCGGTCTGCGCCGTGGCCAGCTGCGGGCAGGCTTCCTTGAAGCGCGCCCGGTCGGGGATCGGCGCCTCGGCGTCGATCAGGAGCACCGGCACCTTGCAGGCGCGTGCCGCGCTCTCGCTGTCGAACGCGATCAGGTTCTGGAACGCCGAGCTCATGACGTGCTGCGGCGTCTGGCACATCTCGCTGGTGATGCGCAGCCGGCGCGCGGCGTCGTCGCTCGGGCCGAAGAGTCTCTGCTCGACGAACGCCCCGGCCACTTGCTTGTAGTCGGCGGATGCCAGGCCCTCGAGGAACGGCGCGATCGCCGCCTTCATGAAGTCCGGGAAGAACACCGCCGGATCGCACAGTGCGATCGCCCGGGGCAGCGTCGGGTACTTGGCCGCGACCGCGAGCACGATCGCGCCGCCCATGCTGTGACCCACGAGCGCGGGCCGCTCCAGCCCGAGCTCACGACACAGCGCTGCCACGTCGTCGGCGAAGCCCTCGATCGTGTACTTCTGCTCGGGCTTGTCGCTATCGCCGAAGCCGCGCTGGTCGAGCGCCAGCACGTGGTGTCGTGCCGAGAAGTGGGCGTACTGCGGCGCGAAGTAGCGGTGATTGCAGCACCAGCCGTGCACGAACACGATCGGCGCGTCGCGCGTGCCGTCCTCCTCGTAGCAGATGCGCGCGCCGTTCAAGCGGATTGATTTCACGGCGCCACCCTATCAGAGTCGCGCGATGTTCGGCGATTCACTCGATCCCTCGCGCATCGACACGCGGCTCGACTCGCGCGCCGTCAGCTTCGAGAACCCGACCGGCGCGCGCGGAGCGGGTGGTCAGACCCAGGGCGGCCGCAAGGGCGCGCCCAGCCGGCGCGTCGAGCCCGGAGAGACCGTGCAGCTCGCGGACCTCGAAGGCCCGGGCACGATCCGCCACGTCTGGATGACCTTTCCGCCGGCGCGGCCCGAGCGCATGCGCGCGCTCTCGCTCGAGGTGCGCTACGACGGCGAGTCACGGCCGTCGATCTCGGTGCCGGCGCTCGACTTCTTCGGCTTGCCGCACGGCCGGCCCGCCGCCTACAGCTCGGCGCTGATGTCGGCCCAGGAGGGCCGCGGCTTCAACTCGTATCTGCCGCTGCCCTTCCGGCGCCGGATCCAGATCGCGCTCACGAATCACTCCGAGCGCCCGACGCTGCTCTACTATCAGCTCGACTACACGCTCGAGCCCGAGCTCGCCCCCGAGACCGGCCTCTTGCACGTGAGCTTCCGGCGCGAGAATCCGACCGTGCTGAAGCGCGACTTCGCGATCGCGGAGGGGCTGCGCGGGCCCGGCCGCTACCTCGGCTGCAACGTCGGCATCCGCACGCTGCCCCAGCCGCACTTCGGCTGGTACGGCGAGGGCGAGCTCAAGATCTACCGCGACGGCGACGGCGCCTGGCCGACGATCTGCGGCACCGGGCTCGAGGACTATGTGGGCACGGCCTGGGGCATGGGCAGTCACTTCGCGCCCTACGGCGGCGTGCCGCTCGACCTGCGCGGGCCCGACGCGGGCCCGATCCCCGACTTCGTGAGCTTCTACCGCTGGCACCTGCTCGACCCGGTGGTGTTCCAGCGCGAGCTGCGAGTCACGATCCAGCAGATCGGCTACGCAGCGCTGCCGCTGGCTCTCTCCGACGACGAGCTCGCCGCGGTCGAGCGCGCGAATCCCGCCGCCGGCACGGGCTGGCAGCGCGACAACCCGCGCGTGCGCGCGCACGGCATCGCGGAGCGCGTCGACGACTACTGCGCGTGCGCCTACGTGTACTGCCGCGACGCGCAGCCGGTGCCGCAGGTCGACATGAAGGCTGCAACGGCCGACATCGCACGCCGGCCGTACGAGTCACCGCAGGCGCTCGAGCTGCTCATGGGGACGGTGTCCCCTTCGGCCTGAGCCGCAGCACGAGCGGGCGCAGCAGCGCGGCCGTGAGCAGGAGCGCGAGCCCCGCGTAGAGCCAGGGCCGGAACGCGCTCCAGTGGTCGACGGCGGTGCGACCCAGGATCGCGAACACGATCACCCCGGGCAGCAGGCCGAGCGCGGTGCCGAG
>Ga0335080_10007389_pt1 | contig 11393 bp, 12 predicted proteins | sample Lox_Sample_34_FD_206720 | JGI IMG/M metagenome (GOLD analysis project Ga0335080, IMG submission 206720) | Soil microbial communities from Loxahatchee National Wildlife Refuge, Florida, United States - Lox_Sample_3.4 | ecosystem: Environmental > Terrestrial > Soil > Wetlands | place: USA...
CCGCTCTTCTACAAGGGACTGTCCGAGGGAGTGGCGCTCGCACAGCGCGTCGAGCCGCAGTACACGGAGTCGGGCGGCGACGTGTTCGAGCAGGAGAAACGTCTGTCGGCGGGTGGAGTCACCGTCGAAGAGCCCTTCGACGCCCGCGGCATCATGACCATGTCGTACCGCTACAAGGCGTCCGACGGCCCGCTCGATCAGGCGCGAAACGACGACCTGTGGGTGTACGTGCCTGACCTCCGGCGCGTGCGCCGGATCTCGCAGGCGCAGCGCACGGACTCGATCCAGGGGACGGACTTCACCATGGATGACCTGCGCAGCTTTTCCGGGATCCCGACTCAGTATGAGTGGACCTGTCTCGAAGAGCGCAAGCTGCTGCACCCGACCAATGCGACGAAGCTCGGCTTCCCCTACCGCGACGATTACAACTACGGCCCCTACGGATTCTCCTACGCGAACGACCGCTGGGAGGTGAGAGATGCGTTCCTGATCCGCTTCAAGCCGAAGAACGAGGATCATCCGTACAGCCGCAAAGACATCTGGATCGACAAACAGACCTATCAGCCGCTCTACAGCTTCGCGTACGATCGCAAGAAGGAGCTGTGGAAGATCATCTGGCACAACTTCCGCTGGACCGAGGACTGGCGCGCGCAGACTCCGGCGCAGACCGACCCGATGTACCCCAATGGCATCTGGAACCCGACTTGGGAAGGCGTCGACGAAGTTCGCGGGTTGCGCATGGTCTCGCAGATCATCGTGAACGTTCAGACCGGAACCGGAGATCGCATCGAGGTCTGGAACAACCAAGGCGGTCCACCCGGAAGCAAGGGTGACATCCGGAAACTGATCGACATTGGTCGACTCAACCACGGACGCTAGGCCGGCGCGGAATGCTGCGCTGGACGATCGGCATCGCGCTCCTGGGGGTCATCGGACTCATCGCGTGGCAGGAGCTCCGGTATCTGAGCGCGCGCCGCAGCCTCGCCCACGACTTGCAGCCGATCTTCCACTCGGCGAGGGTGTTTCACGTCGTGACGTTCATCTCCGTCGCGGGTGACGATGGAGCCCTGTTCGCGGCGCTGCGGGAGCTGCGGCGAGCATCCGAGAGTTCGGGCGAAGGGCGGGTGGTCTACGCGGGCAAGGTGGTGGTCAATGCGCTCGCCTCGAAGCAACTCGTCGCTCGCTTCGGCGGCGAGGTGACGTGGAGTGCGGTGCTGCTCACGCAGTTCGACTCGCGCGCGGCCGCGGAGCGCGTGCTGGCGAGCGAGGGATACCGCCGGGCGCTCGCGCTCTCCAGTCGGAGCTACGCCTGCGGGATGCAGCGATCCGCCTGGCTCGGCCTCGGTTTGCCCGTCGTACTGCTGGGCAAGAGGATTGCCCAGATCGTCTCGCGCGCGCCGTCGCACTTCCCCTTCGTCCCGGCTGAGCCCAAGCCCGAGCTCGAAGCGCGCGCAGCGCAGCTTCTCGCGGCCCGGGAGTACGGAGCGCATGCGCTGGTCGTGGTGAATCTCTTGCAACGAGGAACGCCGGAGAACGCAGCAGCCGACGCCAGATACACCGCCGAGATGTTCGGGATGATGGCGGAGGGTGCGCATGGGCCGCTCCACGTCGGCGAGGCAGTGCCGCTCGAGGCGGGCGACAGTTTCGATAGAGTGGCGCTCGTGTACTACCCCGGAGTCCAATTCTTTGCCGACATGATGCGCAGCCGTTTCTACCGCGACATCGTCGGCGACAAGCAGCTCGCCGACACGCAGGCATCGATCACCGTGCCGGTGCTCGACCGCCTGTGACTCACCGATGGAGACACTTCGTGTGACCCAGTTCATCAGAACGCCCGACGAGAGCTTCGCGGGCCTGAAAGACTTCGATCATCCGCCCCGCTACCACGGGTGGCAGGACCTGAGGCAGCACTACGTCGACGTCGGGCCCCGCGATGCGCCCGTCATGCTCTTGCTTCACGGCATGCCGACCTGGGCCTATCTGTACCGCGACGTGATCCCGCGCCTCGTTGCCGCGGGCTACCGCTGCATCGCCCCGGATCATCTGGGCTTCGGGCGTTCGGACAAGCCCGTGGACATTCACTGGTACACGATCGCTCGGCACGTCGAGATCCTGACGTCGCTGATCGTGGCGCTGGATCTCCAGCGAGTGACGCTCGTATGTCAGGACTGGGGCGGCCCGATCGGGCTGGCGCAGGCCGTGATGATGCCGGACCGATTCGAGCGACTCATCATCATGAACACCTGGCTGCATCATCCCGAGTACGAGTACACGGCTGCGATCCGCAGCTGGAACCGGAACTGGCACGAAGGCGGACTGTTCTGTCGACCGTGTCCCGAGATCGGGCTGCTCATGGTGCTCAGCTCCGGGCTCGCAGCACGCGAGGTGATCGTTCCCGCGCTCGTCTCCGGGAAGCCTCCGCATCTCGCGGGACGGGCCGCCGACATCTACGACGGATTCTCGGCCCCGTTCCGCGGTCTTTCTGACGAGGCGTACAACGGCCTGCGCCGCTTCCCTCTCTCGATTCCCCTCGACAGCTACGACAACGGCAACGGTGCGGCGCAAACGCTCCACTACCGGGTGCTACTCGGCTGGACGAAGCCTGCGCATTTCGTCTGGGGCTGCGCCGACGACGTGTTCACCGAGTCGTGGGGGCGGAGCTGGGCGGGCCGGATGAACGCGGGCTTCGATGCGATCGACGCGGGTCACTTCCTGCAGAACACGCACGGCAGCGAGGTCGCGGAGCGGGTTCTGCGGCGAATCACCGAAGAGACGCGCTGACCTCACGTGAGACACACCGACCCGCTTCCCGACGGACGCCAGCAGCGCGGACTGCGCAACCGCACTGCGCTCGTGCAAGCACTCTTCGACCTGATCGGCGAAGGCGTCCTGCAGCCCACCGCGCAGCAGATCGCGGATCGTGCGGATGTCGGCATACGAACCGTGTTCCGACACTTCGAAGACATGGAGAGTCTGCTCGCCGAGGTGAACGAGCGCGTGCGGGAGCACACCCGACCGCTCTTCCGCGAGCCGCGAACGGGAGGGTCTCTCGCCGAACGCTCACGCGCGCTCGTAGAGCGCCGGCTGCGGGTTTTCGAACGAATCGCTCCCTACAAGCGCTCCGGCAACCTGCAGCGGTGGCGTTCACGCTTCGTCGACCGAGAGCACACCATCATGGCGCGCGAGCTGCGCGCGGACTTGCTCGCCTGGCTACCCGAGATCCGATCGGACCGTGCGACCTTGGAGGCGCTGGATGTTGCGCTCTCGTTCGAAACCTGGGATCGCCTGCGCACTGACCAGCGGCTCGGGCGCGACGCGGCCTGCTCAGTCGTGGACCGGCTCGTGCAATCCCTGCTCGACACGCGCTAGGGGAGCCCAGCTCAGGCCGTTGCGTCCAGTTGACCCCGAAGCAACTAGGCGATTCATCTCGCGCGCTCGAGCGCGACGCGGCCGAACATCGTCCAGACTGTCTCCAGCTCGGTGACCTCCGCAAAGCCTGCGGCCCGGGGGCGGTCGGAGAGCGGCACCGCAACCCTTGCTCGCCGACATGCGCGCCGTGCAGACGGCGAGCGCATGAAGTCTGGCTCCGTGCGTCTCCGCGAAGTCCAGGACATGGAAGGGGTCCCGCCGGGTGCGAGGGTATGGGCTCGTTTCGCTGGTTGCCGGCAGTCATAGAACGGGTGTTGCCGATTGCTGAATTGGCTGGATTCGAGAAATGGGCCCTTAGCTCCGAGACGTCTGCCGCCGTGCACGCCCCAGCCACGAGGTGGTTGCAACGGTTTGCGGTGTATGAACTCGGGACCGTCGATGAGGCCAGCTTCCTGCGCACCATGGCTGAGTCGACCACATTCACAGACCCATCGCGATTCACGTCCTCGCACAACCCGAAGAATGACAAGGGGTCTCTTGGGTTCGAGCCCTGGGCGATCTCTATCGCGTCGCTCACCCCGTCGCCATCCGTGTCAGCCTTGGTCGGGTCGGTTCCGTACTGAGTCCACTCGATCCAGTCGTTGATACCGTCTCCGTCAGTGTCAGGGTTTGTCGGGGAGGTGCCCGCCAGCTGCTCGAGGTAGAGCGGCATCCCGTCACCGTCGCTGTCTACACACCACTAGCCAAGGTCCGGCGGCGGCTCTCACTTCGGTGACTGCTCTTTCCGGAGACGGTCGCGCTCATTTCTCAGACGTTCATCCACATCTCCAGCGGGGCAATCCGGAAGAGTTCCAGAGCGGACCACAATAGTGATGGCAGGCAGCTTCGGATCCTGAGGCTGCGCGTTGAGCCAGCGCCAGTATTCCTCCCCTGAGAGGTCGGGTGACTGCTTCAAGAGCGCATTCAGCTGCGCCATCTGGCCCCGCCACTGCACGGGTCCGTAGTAACAGTCCCGCCGCAGGTCGAGACCCTTGGCCGCCCGGTGGCGCATGATCGCCTCGGTGCGCTGGAGGTCAGTGGTGTTCGGATCGTAGACGCTGATGACGACCGGACTTCCGAGGGCGGCTTGATCTCCAGCACTCGCAGCCGATCGCTGCGAGGTCCTTGCTTCTTCGGCGATGAGCCGCCTGCGCTCTTCGAAGAGCTGCGCCGTTATCTCACCGTTGGGACAGTTCGGGCCGTCCTCTGCCGGAATAGTGATCGACACCGGAGCAGCATTGAGATCATCAGGCTCTTTCTCGAGTAACTCCCATGACTCAGCGCCAGTGAGAGAGAGGCTCTGCATTACTCCGAAGAGGTCACGCAGCCTCTCCTTCGAGATACGACGATCGACGGGACCAAACTGGCAGTCCACCTTGTCCTGGCCAGTCATGGCGCGATATCGAATTCGTGCTTCCACGCGTTCGAGCTCGGATAGGTTCGGATCCCACGGCTTTCCGACGTCGCGTGGATCGGTCATCCACGGTGAATTTGGGTCCGACTGGTTTGCTCGAGAAAAGGGGATGCCACCTTGCGGCTTTGCCTCAGGAGTCGTCTCTTGCGCTACTGCTGAAGTTGAGAACGCCACAAGCGCGAACCACGTGGCGGCTACGAAGGGTAGTTTCATGGGCATCGCGCGTCCCTGATCTGGTCCCGCTCATGAGATTCTGAGGAGCGACCTTCACTGTCAAGCGAATCTCTCGGGTTGGGCTCTGTCCGTATCCCCGCTGCTGAGCCCTACACGTTCCTGTGTCTTGGTCGGCAAGTCGGCGATCGTATCGGTCACCGGGAAATGGATTCACCTGCGCCCGGCGCTCTGGCAGAATGCCCGGCGCTATGAAGCCATTCGTGACTCTTCTCGGAATTCTGTGTCTCGTCGTGCCTTCCGCGCGTGCGGGTACCTCGGCCACGTACGAGATGGACGGCCGTGTCACGCTCGTGACGGGCAGCCAGCACGCGATGGACGAGCTGGCCAGCCTCGGCGTCACGGTGGACGCGCCCGTACACGTGACTTGGGTCGTGCAGCTGGACACCCTGCCCTTCGAGACGACCGGCGACGCGAGTCGCTTCTTCCAAGCGGCGACGATCAACCTCACGGTCGGCATCTACTACGTTCGCTTCGAGCCCGCGGACAACTCGGTCGTCTCCGTGGGCAACTCCGTCGGCCGCTCCGGCCTCGACTACTATCGCGTCGAAGGCCCCTTCATCGAGCCTTATTTGATCCTCGCGAGCCCCTCGCCGAACAACTCACTCGTGCTCGACCTGAGCTCGCCGGACGGCGAGCAGGGGAGCCTCGACCACGACCTCGCTCAGGATCCCGACCTCTACCCCCTGCGGCTCGCGCGCATGACCGGGAGCGAAGGGAAGATCTACTTCGATTTCGGCCCCGGCTCCTTCTCCAACGGTCCGCCGTTCGAGACCACGGCTCGTTGCAGCTCGAAGGAGATCGGGGCGGCGGCGGCGCGCTTCCAGTCACAGCTCAATTGCCTGGCCAAGGACGCGAAGCATCCGGACGCGGCGAAGCTCGCCGACTGCGAGGAGCGGGCGCGCCGGCAGTTCGTCGTCAGCTATCACGGTGCCGTCGCCACCGCGGCGAAAAAGGGGGTGAGCTGCCTGACGCTCGCGCCCGCGCAGGAGCTGAGTGACTCGATCGACGCGCTGGTCGCCGCCGTGGACGACGCAGTCCGAGCGAACGACCCGGCCGCGGCGGTTGCGGCGGAGTGGCTCGCCGCGGCTGCGAAGGACTCGGGCGACTCACTCCGCGCCCTCGCGCGCAACGCGGCGGCCGGCACGGGCGACAAGCTCCTTCTCGCACTCGACAAGGCGCGGGCGGCAGCGACCGCGCGGGCCGCGAAGGCGGTGTCGAAGGCCGAAGCGGACGGCGTCGCGTTCGATCCCGAGCCGGACGTCGCCGGCTTCGTCGAGACCCTGGATCAGACGATCGCCGCGATCTCCGACCCGCTGAGCGGCTACTGAGCGAGCTCAAGCCGGCATGAAATTAGACATCCCGCCGCTCAGATGACTTGCCCGATCGGACGCACGCGTTACGAATCATTCCGGCGCGGTGCGGCTCGCCAGGGCGTGAGCCGCGGAATCCAGCGCGGGACGTTGGCCCGGAAATCCTCGTACTCCGTTCCGAACGTACGAGCGAGCTCGGGCTCCTCGTACCCCACGACAAACGCGTGGAAGGCGAGCCACAGCATCACACCGTACGCAAGAAGGCGCTGGTCGCCGAACAAGGCCGCTTGGCCCAGAATGACTGCGACAAGGGCAACGTAAATGGGATTGCGCACGTAGCGATAGAAGCCCGTCACCACGAGGTTCTGCGGCGGTGCGATCGGTGCTGGCGTGCCCAATCCTTGCAGCGAAAAGCGTGCAAACGAGTCGACAAGCCCGGGTAGACCGCCGACGATCAACAGGACCCCGAGGGCGCGCGTCGCGTCGAGACCGAAGAAGGGCGGCTGAAACTTCCAACGAGTAATCCACCAGGGAACGAGCCCCGCCAACGAGCTGGGCGCAACGACAAAGAAGAGGGCAGAGCCCACTACCGCGATCGTTCTCGACACAGCACCTACTTCCCGTCCTGTCGTCCGGTCGGCGCGTTCACCGAAGGACGCGGACTATCTGGTCGTTGAATCGCGACGGCCTTGCGAAAGTGTCTCGACCAGGCCCACTGTCCAGCACATCGGACATCCGCGTAGCGCGACGAGGGCGGCAACGCCCGCGCCCAAGGATAGCCAAGCGTGCTCGCTCTGGTGGGCGATGGCCCAAGCGAGTAGCGCCGCCGCAGCTGCGCCGCGCAGCAGGTGTGCGCCCAGGTAGGCGCTCCCGAACATGCCGACTCCACGAAGGTAGTTCATGTGTTCTCTCGTCCGCTGTCGTTCGTGCCGAGCAGGTATTCGCGCACCAGGGCGCGAGCGCGGCGCAGGCGGCTCTTGGCAGCTTCGCGCGTCACGCGGAGCCGCCCGGCGATTTCCCCAATCGTCAGATCTTCGAGATCTCGCAGCAGCAGCACTTCGCGATGGGACGGCGAAAGTGACTCGATCGCACTGACCAAGTCCATGCGCAACTCGTCCGGCGGGACCTTTGCGAGCTCGCGTGACTCTGCCCGGCTGGTGAGCTCCTCGACTCCGCGCATCAGCATCAGCGCGGGCAGCATGCAAAGGCGCGCAATGACGGTCACCAGCCAGCCGGCGAGTGCGGCTGGACTGCGGATCGTGCCCACGCGCCGGTACACGACGATGAGTGCTTCTTGCACCACGTCTTCGATCACCGAGGCGCGGTGGCAATGGCGCCGGGCGTAGCGCCGAATGTCCGGCTGCAGCGCCACCAACAGCTGTGTCAGCGCGTGCCGGTCACCCGACTGTGCCGCCAGCAAGAGATCGTCTGATACGCGCGCCAGGGCAGTCACCGCTTCAGTGGCTCGCGCCCGGCGATGGCGCAGGCAGGGCAATAGCCGACCAGGCCGGTGACCAGCGTCACGACACCCGCGCCGCTGAGCAGTAGCCCGAGCGGCGAAGCGTGCAGCGCAACCACACCGCAGATGAGCATCAAGCCCCCGCCGATCAGCCTGGCCGCGCGCTCCCCCCCGCCAACGTTCTTCCTATACCACATGGTTCGTGCTCCGGTTCGTGATGCGCCGCCATGGCGCATTCACCCAGACAAGAGGGCGCAAATCCTGCGCCGGGGTCGCGGCACGAGAAATATTTCTCGAGAGGGTGGCAGCTTCGGCGGGCCAGCGAGTCCCCTACGAGAAGGGCCAGTGAGCCCGGATGCGATACTTCGCGACCTCGGTGTCGCCGATGCCGAAGTTGGTCGAAGCGTGCTCGGGGGCGCCGAAAGCCAGCTCTCTCCTGGCTCGACATCGGCTTCGCGATTGCGAAGTTCGCGCGCGCGAAGGGCGTGGTGATCGTCGCGCAGGCCGACATGTGGGATCCCGAGAAGGGCGGGCCCGAACGCGAACGGCGACAGTCCGACCTCTTTCGGCCCGTCTTCATGGGAGCGCGAGATCCAGTAGCGACGGGACAGACCCTGAAGACAACACCTGTACCGGAACCGAGCCAGCACGCAGCGGACGCGATGCGAGACGGAGTCAGTTGCGGGTCGCCGGCTCGGGTGGAAGCCTGTGGGCCAAGTGGAGCTCGCGCAACATCGCGCGCTTCTTCGCCTGGTGCGCCTGCATCCGCCGTAGTATGTCGTCCAGTACCCGGACGGCAGTCACGACGTGTGGCCCCTTGTTGAGCATTACGCATTCGGCGCGGTGACCCATCGCGGCGTCGGTGATCTCTGCCCGGGAGGGCATGCCTTCCTTCGCGAGCGTCTCCAGCACCTGCGTCGCCCAGATCACCGGGACGTGAGCGGCCTCGCACAACCAGAGTGTCTCTTCCTGAACCTCGGCGAGCCGCTCGAAGCCGCATTCCACGGCCAGGTCGCCACGCGCGATCATGACGCCGCAGCTCGGCCAACGCATCGCCGTGAGCAGCATGTCCGGCAGACTCTCGAAGCCGCGCCTCGTCTCGATCTTCAGCACGATGCCGGGTTGCCGCGCGCCCAGGCGTGACAGCTCTGCCTGCAGCGACTCGACGTCCTCGGCCCGATTGGCGAACGAAAGCTCGACCACGTCGGCGTGCTCGGCGACGAAGCGCAGGTCGGCCAGGTCCCGAGAAGTCAACGCCGCAAGGCGGATCGGACTGTCGGGCAGGTTGATGCCCTTGCCCGCGCGCAGCTTCTCACCGCGCAGACGCGCCCGAGTCACGCGCACCGTGACCCGCGCCGACTCCACCCGTTCGACGACTCCGCCGATCCTGCCGTCGTCGAACCAGATGGGGTGGCCCGCCCGGACGTCGTCGAATATCTCGGGGATCGTGCAGCCGATGCTGGCGGGGGCGAGCACCTGCCCGGCAGCATCGCGGGCTACGAGTCGGCCCGGCTCGAGGTCGCGCGTCACGATCAGCAGGTCGCCCCGCGTGAGCGGAATCGCGTTCTCGAGCGGCGGAAGCGTGCCGACCTCAGCCGAGTCATTCGCGCCTTCGCTGACGCCTGCCGTGCGCTTCAGCCTCGTGCCAGGAACGAAGTACGTCGTTTTCTTCGTCTCGGCCCAGCACCCGCCGTCGACGACCTCGACCACGGTGAGCTTTCGCTTCGCCTCTCGAGCATCTCGAAGCCGAAGGTGCTCGCCGTTGCGCAGCCGCGCCAGCCATGTATCCGACAGGGTGAGGCACGCGTCGGCGGCCGATGGCGGCGTCCGGGGCGCGCTCTCTCCGGTCAGCCAGATGCGCGCCGGAGCGGTGACTCGCCCCAGCACGTCGCGCCGCGGGCGCACGCGAGCCACCGCCGGCCCGGGCTCGATCGGTCCGGTGCGCAGCTTGGGCCCGCCCAGGTCCATGACCACGCGGCAGGTGCGGCCAAGTGAGCGCTCCGCCTGTCGCAAGTTCGCAATCATGCGCCGCCAGGTCTCGGGATCGTCGTGGGCACAGTTGATGCGCATGCAGTCCATGCCCGCGCGGAGCAAGTCGTGCATCAGAACGGTGTCGGCAGCCGCCTCGCTCGGCATCGTGACCATGATGCGTACGGCGCGCCCCGGCACCGCGGGACCGAGCAGCGCCTCGGTGTGCTCCGCCAGCCGCCGCTGCCCGGCCGCGAACTCGACAGCCGGGGGATCCTTGGGCGCGACGCGCGCGCGACCTGCGAGCTGATGCAGCACGTCCAGCACCGCGTCGACCGTCGCCGCGACGTGCGCCTCGGCACGTCCGAGCGAAGAGAGTCCGAGCGCGGCGAGCCGCTCCTGGAGCGCCCGGACGTCGTGGCGGCGAAGCGCGAGGTAATCAAGGAGGTTGCGCGCGCTGTCCCGATGGCTCGGATGCACTTCCTCGAGCCGGCGCAGCGGTCCGACCTTGTCGGCGCCGAGATTCTCGCGGATCGCGCCGAGCTCGCGCAGCGCCGCTTCGATCTCGGTCGCGCGTCGCGCAGCTTCGCGATCGCTTCGTGGGTGAGACACCGGCGATCCTTTCGGATCTCCGATGATAGCGTCCTGGGCTCGTTGTCTCGCGAAGGATGACTCGTTCCTGACGGAACTCTGACTTCTGCCAAGGTGACCGGGGATTAATCATCACTCCCGCGGGCGGTCGTAAGATCGCAAGCATGAGTCCCCGAAGACTGTTCGCGCTCGTCCTGGTCTCGTGCATCGCTCCGTGCCTCCAGGCCGCAGCAGAGACTGCGAGCTACATGCTCTTCGGGGAGGTGACCCAGGTCGTGGGCCCCAATACGAGCGGGCTCGCCGCGCTCGGCGTGAAGAAGAGTGCCGCGGTCACGATAGAGTGGACCGAGGAGCTCTCGACCCCCGTCCACAGCACCAATCCGACGACCCACGTCACGGACTACTGGGCGACCACGCCCGACAACGGAATCACTGCTTTCACGGTGAAGATCGGAAGCTGGACCGCGACGGCGGCCAACGCGCCGGATCCGAACCTTCCCACGAACAACATCATCGGCGTTGCTGACGGCTTCGAAGGCGGGCCACAGGACCAGCTGGACCTGTCCCACACGGCGACGGATACGGGGAACCTGGTCACGGACAGCAATCCGATCGGCTCCCAGATCGTGGTGAACCTCGTTGCGAAGCAGGGCGGCGCGAGCACGAGCCTGGCGCTCGGCGACCAGACGCCGAGTCTGTATCTCGACAGCTCGGGCGAAGTGGTCGGCCCGGGCGCGACGGTGGAGTTCAAGATTCCCGGCCCGGACCCGACCGCGATCTGCCGCGCCGCGCAGATCGCCGCCGCGGGCACGCTCTGCCAGAGCACGCTCGGGTGTCTCGCCGCATACGCGAAGGCGCCGAACAAGGACCCGATGCTCGTGAAGCTGCAGACCTGCGAGAGCAAGGCGCGCGACAAGTTCGTGGCGGCCTTCGACAAGGCGACGGCATCCGCCGCGAGTCACGGGCGGAGCTGTGGCACCAGTGAGGACGGTGCGACCTTCGATGACCA
>Ga0335080_10007390_pt1 | contig 11393 bp, 10 predicted proteins | sample Lox_Sample_34_FD_206720 | JGI IMG/M metagenome (GOLD analysis project Ga0335080, IMG submission 206720) | Soil microbial communities from Loxahatchee National Wildlife Refuge, Florida, United States - Lox_Sample_3.4 | ecosystem: Environmental > Terrestrial > Soil > Wetlands | place: USA...
AATCAGGCCGGCACCCATGTTCCCGGAGATACGGCCCAAGGCGACGGTGCGCCCTTCGCCATTGGTTCGCGGAACAACAAACGTGCTCGCAACGGCGTAGCGCAGTCGCGGCCAGGTGCCGTGCAGCTGCGAGGGGTGGTAACGCAGGTCTTCGTGGTGGAATGCAGCCACGCTGTTTTGGATGGTGAATTTGACCACGTGGCGCCCCAAGGCGGAAGCGAACCGCCTCCCGAATCCGGCGGGACCCTGACCCCATTCGTGCGGCACATTGCGAATCTGGCCCCAGGCCGCACTCGCCCCGCTGCGCGCGAGCGATTCGCGGTTGACCAGCCGCCGCACAATCGGTCGCCGGTTACGGTCCGCCGCTCCGCAAACGGCAGGGCCCAGGACTGAAGCGCACATCAAAGCGGCGAGCATCCGCATACTTGTTGTCTTTGCACGGCGCGTGCCAGAGCTGGCGGGATTACGCACTCACACGATCGGCCCGGTACGCACCGGATGCTACCATCGCACTTATGGCCAAGTTCAAGCCGGTGCGGGTGAAACCCAAGAGTCCGGCGCGGCCGCAGGGTGCGGTCGGGTGTGTGGTGCTCATTCTTCTGATCATGATCGGCGTGATGGTGTTTCTCTATTTCGCGATGAGATCCAATGCGAGTTGATAATCGAAACCCCGATGCGCTGCGGCCCATGGAAATCGTCCCTGGTTACCTGGTGACCGCCGAAGGCTCGGCCTTGATCAAGGCGGGCAATACCCACGTTCTGTGTGCGGCGAGCGTCGAGGACACGGTGCCGCAGTTCCTTCGCAATTCGGGGAAAGGATGGGTGACCGCCGAGTATTCGATGCTGCCCCGCGCGACCGCGCGCCGGACGCCCCGCGAGGTGACCAAAGGCCGCGCATCGGGACGAACACACGAGATTCAACGGTTGATCGGCCGTTCGCTGCGCGCGGTGATCGACACGGCGGCCCTCGGCGAACGCACGATCTACATCGACTGCGATGTGATCCAGGCAGACGGAGGAACCCGGACGGCGGCCATCTCAGGCGCATGGGTGGCTCTCGCGCAGGCCATCAGGAAGCTGCGCTCTTTTGGCACCCTGAAGGGCAATCCGTTGCGCGACGTGGTGGCCGCCACCAGCGTAGGCATCGTTGGCGGGTCGCCCATGCTCGACCTCTGCTACGAAGAGGACTCTCAGGCCGACGTGGACATGAACGTCGTGATGACCGGCTCCGGCCGGTTCATCGAAGTACAGGCCACGGCGGAGCACACGCCCTTCGACGATGCCCAGATGGCCGAATTGATCGCCCTCGCGCGGAGCGGGATCGCGCGCATCGTCGAAATCCAGAAGCAGGCGGCGATTTGATCAAGCTCTGGTGCGCCACGGGCAACGCCGGCAAGCTGAGCGAATTCCGTATGGCGGCGCTCCACGCGCCCGTCGAGATCGCATTGCTGGAGGAGTACAAGACGATTCCGCCGTGCGTCGAAAATGGCGCCACGTTCGAAGAGAACGCCGTCAAAAAGGCGCTGCACTACGCCCCTCACGCTCCGGGACCCCTGTTCGCGGACGATTCCGGCCTGGAGGTAGACGCGTTGGGCGGAGCTCCCGGCGTCTACTCGGCGCGTTATTCCGGACCGGGAGCCACCGACGAATCGAACAACCGGCTGCTCCTGGAGAAGCTGCGCGAAGTTTCCAACCGGGCGGCGCGATTTGTGTGCGCGATCGCGCTGGTGGAAGAGGGGCGCGTTGCCGGGGTGTACCGCGGTTCCGTCGAGGGTTTCATCATCGACGAAGCGCGCGGCACGGGCGGGTTCGGGTACGATCCCCTGTTCTTCTGCCCAGCCTTCGGCTGCACGTTCGGCGAAGCCACCGCGGAACAGAAGTTCTCACTCAGCCATCGGGGTTCGGCTTTGCGGGCGATGCTGGCAGCTCTTCCTCGTTCTGGTCGATCGCCTTCTTGACCGGCAGGAGCACCCGCAGCGTGATGAAGTTCATCGACGCCAGGAAGATCGCGATCAGGTAGTGATCGAAAGCCACCGCGGCTCCCATGGCGGCGATGTTCCAGATGCTGGCGGCGGTCGCCGTGCCGCGCACGTGGCTCTCGGATTTCAGAATCGCGCCCGCTCCGACGAACCCGATGCCGGCCGCTATGCCTTGCAGCACACGTGACTGCGCGTCCATCGAAGGACGGCCCCAGCCGCCGCACAGCAGGATGAAACCGCAACTGGCAATCGCCACGATGGGGAAGGTGCGCACGCCGACGCTGTGCGCCTCTCTTTCCCGGTACCACCCGACCGGGAGCGCCAGGGCAAAAGCCACCGCCAGCTTGCCGACGTCTTGTATCTCTTGGTTCCAGTTCATGGAGCTATCTCCGCCATGCAGCGGGCAGGCCGGGAGGCCAACCCCACTGGCCCATGCTATCCTGATTCCGCGCCCCATGAAGATCTCGAGTGTCCGCTCGTTTCTGCTTTCGTACCCGTTGGCGGAGCCGCTGCGCCTCCCGTTTTACGGCGGCGAGCGCATCATCCTGAAACGCGACGCAATGTTTATCCGCGTCGAGACGGAAAACGGCCTGGTCGGCTATGCGCCGGGCCCGGCGAGCGAGGGAGTGCGGCAGGCCATCGAGCGGGTGATCGCCCCGTGGTTGCAGGGCCGCATCCTGGCCGATGCGGACGCCCTTCGGGTCCGGTTCTTCGATGGCCCCGGCGCCGATCTCGACCTTGCGAAAATCTATTGCGCGGTGGAGGTGGCCCTCTACGACCTGATCGGCAAGGCGATGGGCGTGCCCGTAAGCGAGCTGATCGGCGGACGCGTGCGCGACCGCATCCGTCTCTACGGCAGCGCCGGGATGTACATGCCTCCGGAAGATTACGCCGCGGAGGCAGCGGCAATCAAGGAAATGGGGTTCCGCGCGTACAAGATGCGGCCCGCCCTAGGACCGGAGAAGGACCTCGAGACGGTGCGTCTCATGCGCGAGGCCACGGGCCCCGATTTCGAGCTCATGGTGGATGCGCACACCTGGTGGCGCATGGGTGACCGCAGCTACTCGAAGGAAACCGTCGAGCGGTTGGCCGGCGAAATGGCGCACTACAACATCGCCTGGCTGGAAGAGCCGATGCCGCCGGACGACCACCCGGCCTACCTGGCGCTCAAGGCAAAAGACCTGGTGCCGATCGCGAGCGGCGAGCACGAGCCGAACGAAGACCGCTACCTCGACCTGATCCTCACGCAGGCCGTGGATTACGTGCAGATGGATCTCTGCTGCCAGGGGGGCTATCAGCTCGGACGCCGGCTGTTCGCCGAGATCGCTCGCCAGGGAATGCGGTTTGCGTTCCACAGTTGGGGCACGGCGCTGGAGGTGGTTGCCGCCGCGCACCTGGGCATCTGCTGGCCGGGGGTCGTGGTGGAGTGGCTGGAGTACCCCTGCTATTCGGCGCCGGGGCGCGCCGGAATGTATCCTTTCCCGCTGGCGGAGGAGATCATCAAGGGCGCGCTGGAAATAGAGCGCGGCGACCTGGTGGTGCCGCACGCTCCGGGCCTGGGCGTTGTGGTCGACGAGAGCGTGATCGAGCGGTATCCCTGGATTCCGGGCCCCTGGTCGTATTTCCACATCGCGTCGCCGCCGGAGACCCGGGCGGTCATGAGCGATCACAGCATTCAGTGGGCGGGGGCTACGGGCGGAACGGTTCACTAGCCAGGGCGTGTAGAGTCCGTGCACGACGCGGTCATCATCGGAGCTGGAGCGGCAGGGCTTGCGGCGGCGCAGGATCTGCTCCGTGCCGGTGCGAAGATCTGTTGCCTGGAAGCGCGCGACCGGATCGGCGGGCGCATTCTAACGGTGCACGGCGAGGCGCCGGCACCGGTCGAGCTTGGGGCGGAATTCGTCCACGGGCGGCCGCCGGAGATTTTCGAGCTGGCGGAACGGGCAGGCATCGGGATTTACGAAACAGCAGGCCGCATGGTCGGACTTGGAGAAGAAGAGGCCGACAGCGGCAGCGTGATGGAAGAACTGTCGCGGACCGCGACCGAAGAGCGCGACGAGACTTTCCAAAGCTTCCTGGAGCGCACGAGCTTTTCGCGGGCACAAAAGGAGCAAGCCGCGGCATTCGTCGAAGGCTTCAACGCGGCCCGGCGCGAGCTGATCGGTGTGGCCAGCATCGCGCAGGATAAGCAGGCCTCGGATCGCATCGATGGCGAGAGCAGCTTTCGCGTCCGGGAAGGATACGATGCGCTGATCCGTGCGCTGGCCAGTGGAGTCGAAGTTCGTCTGGGCCGCGCGGTAGAGGCGATCGAGTGGAAGCCGGGCGCCGTCAAGATCTTCACGCGCGCCGAACCGATTGAGGCGCGGAGCGTGCTGGTCACGGTGCCGCTGGGAGTGCTGCAAAGCGGGGCCATCCGGTTCGACCCCGAACCCACCGATGCGATGGCGGCCGCGCGAGCTTTGCGCTTTGGCGACGCAATCCGTGTGACCTTCCTCTTTGATCACGCCTTCTGGGACCAACAGCCCGAGACCGCGGGCATCGGCTTCCTGTTCTCTGAGGAGCCCCTGTTCCCGGTATGGTGGACGGGCAGGCCGGCGGAGCCGCTGCTGATTACCGGCTGGAGCGCGGGACCGAAAGCAGATCCGCTGATCGGACAGCCGCGGGATGCGATCGTGGCGCAGGCGTTAGCCACGCTCTCGCGGATCATGAAGACTCAGCCTCCCAATCCGCGGGGAGTCTGGTTTCACGATTGGAACGCGGACCCGTTCTCGCGGGGCGCGTACAGCTATGTACCGGCAGGCGCCCTTCCCGCTAGGCGCAAGCTGGCGGAACCGGTTGCAGACACGCTGTACTTCGCAGGCGAGGCAACCGATTTGCTTGGCTACACCGGAGCCGTGCACGGCGCCATCGCCAGCGGGCGGCGCGCGGCGGCACAGATTCTGCGGCGGTAGGATAGGTAGCCATGAGAATAGCGATTCTGCTGCTGGCGGCGTGGTGCGCGAGTGCGCAGACCAAAGAGCGCGCGCGGGACATCGGCGTGCCCTTTGAAGGCGCCACCGGGCCGCTCAACGCGATCACTGACGTGCCCGGAGTAGAGGTCGGACACAAGACCCTGATCTCGGGCGACTCCGTTCGCACCGGCGTCACGGCGGTCTGGCCCCGCGGGAGGAACTCGTCCGACCCGGTGTTCGGCGGGTTCTTTTCTCAAAATGGCAACGGGGACATGACCGGCACGCACTGGCTCACCGAATCGGGATTCCTCGACGGGCCGGTGCTGATCACCAACACGCACAGCGTGGGCGTGGTGCGCGACGCATTCCTCGCCTGGCTGGTCAAGAACAAGCGGCAGCCGGGCACGAACACGTTCGATGGGGGATTCTATACCTACCCCATCGTCGCCGAGACCTACGACGGGTTCCTGAACGACATCAACGGATTTCATGTGAAGCCCAGTGATGTGGATTCGGCGCTCGAAGCAGCATCGGCGGGTCCAATCGCTGAAGGGAATGTGGGCGGCGGTACGGGCATGGTCTGTTACGGCTTCAAAGGAGGCATAGGAACGGCGTCGCGCAAGATCGCCGGCGGCTATACGGTGGGCGCTCTGGTGCAGTGCAACTGCGGAAGCCGGAGGCAGTTGCGAATCGGAGGGTTGCCGGTGGGCGAAGAGATCTCGGCCGGAATGCCGCGCGCCGCGGCCGGGTCTGGCTACCGCGAGGATTTAGGCTCGATCATCATCGTTGTGGCCACGGACGCTCCGCTTCTGCCGCACCAGACACAGCGCCTGGCGCGGCGCGCGACGATGGGTCTGGCACGGACGGGTTCGACCTCGGGCAACGGGTCGGGAGACATCTTTGTCGCGTTTTCGACGGCGAATCCCGGGGCCGCGGCGGCCCAGGCGGCGGTGAATGTCGCCATGATGCCGAACGACTCGTTGAACCCTGTGTTCGAAGGTGCGGTGCAGGCGGTGGAGGAGGCGATCGTCAACGCTATGGTCGGGGCCGAGACCATGAAGGGCTTCCACGGCAATACGGTATTCGCGCTGCCTCACGACCGGCTGCGCGAGATGTTGAAGAAGTACAACCGTCTACAATGAAGTCATGGCGGACAAGTTGATCATTGCGGGACGCGAATTCGGCTCGCGGCTCATCGTGGGAACGGGGAAGTATCGCAGCCACCAGGAAATGCAGCGCTGCCACCAGGCCAGCGGCGCGGACATGGTCACCGTGGCCGTGCGGCGCGTCAACCTGACCGACCGGTCGAAGGAGTCGCTGCTGGATTATATCGATCGCTCGAAGATCTTCATTCTCCCCAACACCGCAGCCTGCTACACGGCCGACGATGCGGTACGCACCGCGATGCTGGCCCGGGAGGTCGGTCTCTCGAACTGGATCAAGCTCGAGGTGATCGGCGACGAAAAGACGCTGTTCCCCGATAACGCCGGCCTGCTGGAGGCCACGCGGACGCTGGTGAAGGAAGGCTTCGTGGTGCTGCCCTATACCAATGACGACGTGGTGAACGCGCGCAAGCTGATCGACGCGGGCGCGGCGGCGGTCATGCCGCTGGCCGCCCCGATCGGCAGCGGGCTGGGGATTCAGAACCCGACCAACTTGCGCATCTTCCGGGAAATGATCACAGGGGTGCCGGTGATCGTGGACGCGGGCGTCGGCACCGCCAGCGACGCGACCATCGCCATGGAACTGGGCGCGGACGGCGTGCTCATGAATACGGCGATCGCGGCGGCAGCGGACTCAGTCAAGATGGCCCACGCTATGAAGCTTGCGGTCGAGTGCGGAAGGCTGGCCTACGAAGCGGGCCGGATGGAGAGGAAGCTGTACGCGTCGGCGAGCAGCCCGATGGCGGGTGTGGTGGGGCGGTAGCGCTCAGGCGAAGATTTCGTCTACCGTGACGCCGTCGCCACCGAATGCAGTGAGTGGGATCGTTGCGCCCGGGGCGTTGAGGATGGCTGCTCCTTCCTGGACAACCGATACGGTCTTTTTTCAAGGTCAACCACCCAGAATTCGATTGTGCCGTTCAGGAGACAGAGGGCGGCCAGCTCTTGCAATTGGGCCTGGGTATTCCATGGCGACTTGAACTCGATCACCAGCTCGGGTGCGCCGCGAAGGTTGTCGTCCGGATCGATAGCGCAACAGCAGCGCCCTGCGACACCGCCGGGCGATAATCGCTGAGCTGGTGGCCTGACGCACATCGCCTGAAGAATTTTGCTTGTGCCTGCTGATTCCCCCGCCTTATAGTCGCTTCGGAGGCAGATCTCCGATGAAGACCCGAGTATCTTCAGTCCTCATCATCCTCCTGACGGCAGCCGCAGCGAATGCCGAAAGCTTCTACGGCCTGATCCGGTTCTCGAACGACGGCATCCAAGGGTCCGGAATCACGCTGTCGACAAGCGCCATCGGCTTCTTCTCGTCATCCAGCCAGCCGGAAGCAATCGTTCAACTGGCAGGCGGCGGTCCCGACCCTGGACCTGTGTTCGGCAGCGCCGTCGAATTGCAGGATTTCACGCCGGGATCGATGGTGAGCGATTTCCTTACGATCGCTGGTTGGTCTCACGTGTTTGACGGCAGCACCTCCCCGCCCCTGGGGCTCTTCTTCTACCCGCCTCCCTTTCCTGCAAATCCGAGCAGTTGCGTGGCAGTTGGGCCGTTCTTCTGCGTAGAGGACCTCGGCGGCGACGCGTCCGCCGCATTCTTCGCCATGCGAGGCATCGTGGAGGGACAGCGCGGATACTGGGAAGCATCGTTCGGCGCCTTGGTTCTTCAACCGGCGGATACGGTCAGAGCTGAACTCGCCGGCGGCCAGACGGTCGTCTCCAACGCCTGGACTGCGGACGTCCTGGCCTTCCCGGAGCCGGCCACATCTGTTACCGTTCTTACTTCCATCGGGTTGCTGCTGGTCGCCAGGCGTAAACTCAGGAACGCCTGACCTCGTTGCCTGCCATCGGCCTGCCGTCGCTGCCCTCGTGGTACCATTCCGTTTTAATTAAGGGAGCAACCGCGTGAAAGTCTACGAAAGCAAGGACATTCGGAACGTCGGTGTGGTGGGCCACGGCGATTCCGGCAAGACATCGCTCACCGCCGGATTGCTCTTCACCGCCGGAGCTACCAACCGCCTCCTCCGCGTCGATGAAGGCAACACGATCACGGATTTTGACGACGAGGAAATCGCCCGCAAAATCACGATCTCGACTGCCATCGCCGTGGCGGAATGGAAGAAGACCAAGATCAATATCCTCGATACCCCCGGATATAACATCTTTATCAATGACACGCGCGCCGCCCTGGTGGCGGCCGACGCGGCGCTGGTCCTGGTGGACGGCGTGGCCGGGGTCGAGGTGCAGACCGAAAAGGTCTGGGCCTTCGCCAACGATTTCAAGCTGCCTCGAGCGGTCATTATCGATAAGCTGGATCGCGAGCGCGCCGATTTCCAGCGCGCCCTCGAAAGCGTGCACGAGTTCTTCGGCCGCGCCGCTGTGCCGGTTCAGCTCCCCATCGGCAGCGAGCGCGAGTTCAAAGGCGTGGTCGATCTCATCCGGATGAAAGCGTACACCTATACTCCGGATGGCGACGGCAAGGGCAAGGAAGGCGAGATCCCCACAGATCTGACAGACGCAGCCCAGAAAGCGCACGAAGCGCTGGTCGAAATGGTTGCCGAGGGCAACGACGCGCTCATGGAAGAGTTCTTCTCCGAGGGCACCCTCCCGCCCGAGCACATTATCGATGGCCTCAGGCAGGGCATCCGCGAACTGCGCATCTTCCCCGTGCTCGCCGCCAGCGGTCTGCACAACATCGGTAGCGATCTCATTCTGGACCTGATCGTGGCGAACCTTCCCTCACCGGCCTCCCGGGAGGTGCCTGCGGGCGCCACCGGGCCGTCTGCCTTTGTGTTCAAGACCACAGCCGATCCCTTCGCGGGCCGCATCTCCTATTTCCGCGTCATGACCGGCGCTATCAAGAACGACGCCAACCTCGCAAACGTGAACAAGAGCGCTGCCGAACGGCTGGCTCACTTGAGCAGCCCGCAAGGTAAGACCCTGACCCCGGTAACCGAGCTCAACGCCGGCGATATCGGGGCGGTCGCCAAGCTCAAGGACACCCTGACCGGCGACACCCTGGCTGAAAAGGGGCAGACCATTACCTACCCCCCGGTCAAGCTGCCCGAACCCTCCATCGCGTTTGCCATCGAGGCCAAGTCCCGCAACGACGAAGACCGCATGGGCAATGCCGTCCACCGCATCCTGGAAGAAGACCAGTCCCTGCGTTTTTACCGTGACCCCCAGACGCGCGAGTTTCTGCTGGCCGGAGCCGGACAACAGCACGTCGAAGTTGTCGTCAGCCGGTTGAAAAAGCGCTTCGGCGTGGACGTGACTCTCAAGGCCCCTAAAATCCCCTATCGCGAAACCATCCGCGGTACGGCCGACGTTCAGGGCCGCCACAAGAAACAAACCGGCGGTCACGGCCAGTTCGGCGATTGCTGGATCAAAATGGAGCCCCTGCCGCGCGGGTCGAAGTTCGAGTTCGCCAACGAGATCTTCGGCGGCGCTATTCCAAAGAACTTCATCCCTGCCGTGGAAAAAGGCATTGTGGAAACGGCTGCAAACGGTTACTTGGCCGGATACCCCATGGTGGATTTCAAGGTGACGGTCTACGACGGATCCTATCACGACGTTGACTCGAGCGAGCTGGCCTTCAAGCTCGCGGCGCGGAAAGCCTTCAAAGCCGCGATGTTACAGGCCAAACCGGCACTGCTGGAGCCCGTCATGAACGTGGAAGTCCAGGCGCCGGTGGAATATGCGGGCGATTTGATGGGCGACCTGAACGGGCGCCGGGGTCGCATCGCCGGCATGGACACCAAGGGCAACACGCAGATTCTACGGGCTCAAGTGCCGATGGCCGAAATGCTCAACTACCAGAGTGACCTGACTGCCATGACCCAGGGACGGGCAAGCTTCACCATGGAGTTCGACCATTACGATTTCGTGCCCCAATTGCAGGCCGATAAGATCATTGCGGCGGCGAAGGCGGCCAAGACGGGCGAGGAAGAAGAAGAGGAGTAAACCGGATAGCGCCAAAGAGACGCTTGCGCACCGCAACGAAGTGTTGTAGAGTTTTAAGGTATTTGGGCGGCTCGTCGGGAGCCCAAACTCTTTGTTATCATAGTTTGAGGGTTTGGATTAGTGGCTGAAAGCAAGACGTACACGTCTTTTTTACTGCTCGCGCTGGCGACCACTGTTGGTTGCGGTTACAATCAGCCCAATCGTTTTCAGATGTCGTTCCTCCCCCCGGCGCCGAAAGGGGCGCCGCAGGTCGATCTTCCCGAACCTCCTCCCACGGAGCCGAATCTCTTTCTCGGAACCGACGTTCCGGCAGCCATCGCTCCCAAGCTTCCGACGCCTGCCAGACGCACACCCGCAGATGCCCTCATGGACCGGGCCCAGCAGCGTTTCCAGGCCGGCAAACGCAGCTACCAGGCGAAGGATCTTTCAGCCGCCCGGCACGAATTCGACGCAGCTATCGATTTGATGCTCGAAGCAAGCGCTCAGGATCCGGGAGATCGTGACGACTTCGAGCGCAAGCTGGACGAGATGACCGACGCCATACACCGCTACGACCTGGCGGACCTCGGCGCGGCAGCCAGCCTGGAGCAGGGCCAGTTCGAAAAGGCGCCACTCGAAGACATCCTCCAGATGACTTTCCCCGTGGATCCCAAATTGAAAGACAAAGTCCGCGAACAGGTCGCGGCCACGACGTCACAGCTTCCGCTGTCGGTAAACGACTCAGTTCTGGGGTATATCAACTACTTCTCGAACCGCGGCCGGCGGACCCTGCTGAACGGCTTGCAGCGCTCGGGGAAATACCGCCCTATGATCCAGCGAGTCCTGGACGAAGAGGGCGTGCCGCAGGAGTTGATCCATCTGGCGCAGGCCGAGAGCGGATTTTTCCCGCGCGCCGTCTCGCGCAAAGCCGCCGGCGGAATGTGGCAGTTCCTCAAGTGGCGGGGCAACGAGTACGGGCTCAAGCAGACGCTTTGGACCGATGATCGCATGGACCCGGAAATGGCGACCCGCGCGGCGGCGCACCATCTGCGCGATCTTTATCATGAGTTCGGCGACTGGTACCTGGCGATCGCCGCCTATAACTGCGGCCCCGGCGTCGTCGAAAAGGCCGTGGAACGAACAGGCTACGCGGACTTCTGGGAGTTGCGGGCGCGGGGCGTTCTCCCGGCGGAAACCACCAACTACGTGCCCATCATTCTCGCCATGACCATCATGGAGAAGAACGCTTCGGAGTACGGGATCCAGGGATTCCAACTGGATCCACCGCTGGCCTATGACACCGTACAGACCGGCGGCATCACCAGTCTGACCTTGGTGGCCGATATTCTCGATGTTCCCGTGCC
>Ga0335080_10007392_pt1 | contig 11393 bp, 10 predicted proteins | sample Lox_Sample_34_FD_206720 | JGI IMG/M metagenome (GOLD analysis project Ga0335080, IMG submission 206720) | Soil microbial communities from Loxahatchee National Wildlife Refuge, Florida, United States - Lox_Sample_3.4 | ecosystem: Environmental > Terrestrial > Soil > Wetlands | place: USA...
CCACGACGTCCTCGCCGCCATAGTCTTCGACGAACACGAGAACTCTATAGCCCTGCGCAAATTCGACATTCCCGGCGTCGTCATGCATCAGCACGCCCCGATTGCTCATCGTCGCCGTCCGAGCGTCGATCGCAAAGCGCGGCACTGCTCCCTTGTATTGAGAGCGGATCAGATCGAACAGCCGGCGCGCATTCTGTGGCGCAATCCGGATGCATCCGGCGCTTGCGCGAGAACCGAGCTGCGGAACGTCAGCGAGAGTTGCAGCATGGATCGCCACCCCGGTGCGATAGCCATGATTTTCCCAATTGAAAAACATCGCGTACGGCATCGGTTCATGCCACTGGCCCGAAAAATGCTTCCGATACATTCGCTCCGGATCGAGCTGATAGTAGCCGACAGGCGTAATGCTGTGCTGGCGGGTTCCGTCGGGCGCGCGTTCGAACTTTTCCCGGCCGGTCGACGCTGGCCAGTTGTAAAGTAGATCAAGCTTCTGATCGGCGTCCTTCCGGAACACGAACAGGCGTTGCGCCCATGGGCCTTTGTCGGCCTTGCTGACATACAGAAACAGACCGAAATTCTTCAGCATATCGCGCGTGAGATTGTCGTGCAGACGCGCTGAGACGCGGATCAGTTCAGCCCGGTCTATGCCTGCCTCTTCACGCGCTGCATATGGCCTGGCGACCGGCCTGGAGCGCGACACTGCGGCCGCCTGATGCGGCGCTACGCTCGGTGTTCGTGATACTTCGAATGGCGCGACGGGCAAGCGAACCGGACTCCCGAACGCATCGTTCAACTCGCCGGCGACCGTTGCGGCCACGACTTCGGCAACGAAGTGCTTTGTCCCTTCGCGCGCGAGTCTGACGCCCGGTTGCTCGAAATCGTCCCTGATCACCGAGATCGCGGCTCGAACACTGGCCCGGCTTGCGCGCTCGACCGCCGGCTCGCGCTCGAAAAGGATCGCGATACTGAACACTGCGGCGGCCAACAGATAGGTCACGCTGAGGAATCGCAGGGTCGACATGGGGCGCCGCATCGTTCAACGCGAGTACGATAACCGAGTCAGAGCGCGCCTGTCCCTGTCGTTGACTACGTAAATATTGACTACGTGCCGCGGACACGGTCCATATCGGCTTGCAGCACAAGGCTCGCCCGCCAATAGCAATAAGCTCCCGCCAGGCCGGTAATCAGTGTCGATAAGAGAGCCCAGCGCAAAGAGTCGGCGCCTAGCGAGGGCCTCAGCAGGTCGCTCAAAATACCGACGGTTTGAGGACCCAGTCCAAGGCCGATCATGTTCAGCACAAACAAGAGGATGGCGGCGGCCGTAGCCCGCATGCGGAGCGGCACGAGTCCTTGCGTCGCCGAATAGGCAGGGCCGAGATACGACGCACCGAACAGCGAGGGAAAGCACAGCGCAACGACCGTCCAAGTCACGCTTGGTGAGAGGTAGAAGATCGGCGAGAACGGCGCGGAGATGAACGTCGCGACGACGGGCACGAGCATCGTCCTACCCACATTCACTTTGCCGACCCGGTCAGCGATGACGCCCGAAAGTGCGGTTCCGGCGAAGCCGAGAACACCAGTAGTCACAGCGAGCAGCAATCCGATCTGCGAAGGCGACATGCCGTGCGAGCGCGCAAGAAACGACGGCACGAACGCGATCGCGGCATAACCGCCAAAGGCACTCATGGATGTTCCAAGCGCAATGAAGCGGAATGAGCGTTGGGACCAAAGGAACCGTGCCGTGGCGATCAAATCCGGCGCCGCCGCCTCATCTGAAAGCCCATCGCTGTGACCTCGCTTGGGCTCTTCGATGGTTGCGAGGAAAAGAAACACGAGCAGCAGTCCCGGGACTCCCGACGCGAGAAACGCGGTGCGCCAGCCGTAGTGTTGCGCGACCCAGCCGCCGCCGAAAAAGGCAATCAGAAGTCCGACATTCAACCCAGCCGAATAGATCGACAGAGCGGTGGCGCGTTCCTTCGGCGGGTAGAGGTCCGAGATCATCGAGTTGATCGAGGGTCCGGTTCCGGCCTCGCCTATTCCGGTTCCGAAGCGCGCGAGGAGAAGCTGGGCAAAGCTGGATGCATAATTGCAGAACACCGTCATCAGGCTGAACAAGGCAAGCGAGACCGCGATGATGTTTCGGCGGTTCAATCGATCCGCCATCAGGGCGAGCGGAATTCCAAGCGTCGCATAGATCACGGCAAATGCCGGTCCCGCCAGCAGGCCGAGCGCCGTATCCGACAATTTGAAGTCGGCCTTGATGAGAGGCAGCAGGATGGCGAGTATCTGGCGGTCAAGATAGTTGACCACAAAGACGAGCGTCACCATGAAGAGCACGTAGTGGCGGTGCCGCGTCGTTGTCGTGCTGATCAAACTGTTACTCACGCGGTTCTATCACCTCGACAGTTATTCTGTGCGACGGACACTCTCAGACGGCGACTTCCGAGAGTGCGGCTTTCGGGCCCTGGCTCGCCGCGAGATCGGCGATCAGCGTTCGGCTGGCCATCCAGAAACTCCACGCCGCGATCGCCCAGGTCGAGACCGTCGAGAGCATTGCCCAGCGGATCGAGTCGTCCCCGAAAGCCGGTCGCAACAAATCGCTCTCCCAACCCACCAGAAGAGGACCAAGACCGAACCCGATGATGTTCAGCGTGAACAAAAGTATCGCCGCCGCTTGTGCGCGCATCCGAAGCGGAACGAGACTTTGCACCATCGCGTACGAGGGCGCGAGATATGCCGCGCCGTTCATCGTCGGCACGATCGAACACAATACTGCGACGTAGAAATTGTCCGATAAAAAGAACAGCGGAAGAAACGGCAACGCACATACGATGATCACGACCACGACGTACATGTTCCAGCGCACATCTCGCTTTCCCAGCCAGTCCGCAAAGACACCCGAGAAATAGGTGCCGACGCCGCCGACCACGCCGAACAGACCGCCGATGAGAAAGCCGCGCTCCTCCGGCGAGAGATGAAATACTCTCGCAAAGAGCGAGGGCACGAACGTGTTGCCGGCATAGCCTCCGAACGAGGCCATCGCGGTACCGAAGGCGATATAACGGAACGACTTCTGCGACCAGAGATAGCGGATCGTCTCGATCAAGTGGGGAGTCTCGCCGCTGTCGACGATCTGTTCGACATGGCCGCGCTTCGGTTCCGGAACGGTGAACAGGAATAGGAACGCAAGAACGAGTCCCGGAATGCCCGCGGCGAGGAATGCGTCGCGCCAGCCGAAATGCTGCTCGATCCATCCTCCCGCAAAAAACGCGAGCAGCAGCCCGACATTCAGCCCAGTTGCGTAAAACGAAAGCGCGCTGGCGCGTTCCTTCGGCTCGTACAGATCCGAGATGATCGAGTTGACCGAGGGCGATGTGCCTGCCTCGCCGACGCCTGTCCCAATACGCGCCGACACGAGTTGAAAGAAGCTCGCGGCGTACGCCGATAAAGCGGTCATTGCCGCAAACAGAACCATGGAGAATGCGATCACGTTGCGGCGGTTTGCGCGGTCCGCGAGCCAGGCGAGTGGAACGCCCAGCGTCGCATACAGGATGGCAAATACGGTGCCGGACAGAAATCCAAGGTCGGCGTCGCTGAGTCGGAATTCGGCTTTGATCGACGGAAGGAGTTGGTTGAGGATGTTGCGGTCCAGATAGTTGACCACATACACCAGAGTTAGCATCACGAGGATATACTGGCGCGAACGGCCCCCTGACGTCGCGCGCGTTGACGCGGCGTTGCTCTCAATCGTCAAAATTCTTCTCCTCGATACGCCCTAAAACGACGCAACGTAGCAGATGTGCCGTCCGCGACCAGCATGGCGTTGCATACATTGTCATAGAAGGCAGACGCCGTCGGTCAGGACTGACCGTAGCGTTCTTTTTTCCGTCCTTTGACCGCCAGATCCACGGTCATCAGGCGCCTCTGGCCGCCGACCCTCATCTGCTCGGAACCCATCAGATACATCATTGCCTGATAGTCGCCGAGCGAGTCCTCAAGTGCATTCGTGAAACCTTGCGCATCCTGCGCTTTGTTCATCTGGATTTTGGCGAAGCGCAGGGCTTCCGGGCTGTTCTCGGCGACGCGATGTGCATAGGCGTATGCCTCTCTCTCCAAAGCATCCGGCGCGACGACGCGATTGACGAACCCGAAGTCGCAGGCTTCCTGCGCCGAAATGAAACGGCTCTCGAAGCACAATTCCTTCGCCCGGCGGATGCCGATGTCCCACGGAATCGACATGTATTCGACAAAGCCGGCCAGGAACTCGGCATCTGAAGCGGCAAAGACGACGTCGCAGTTCGCCGCCAGCATCCAGCCGGCATAGATGCAGTACCCTTCGACGATCGCGATCGTCGGCTTGGGGAAGTTGCGCCAGCGCAAGTGCAGATCGAGATTGTACTTCTTGAACTGGTCGTAGATCTGGATCGAACCCGGCTCCGCCCCCAATTCCGCCCGATAGGCCAGCGCCTCGGGCGTGCCGAGGTCGTGGCCGGAGGAAAACGTGCCGCCGGCGCCCCTGATCACGACGACGCGGACGCTCTTGTCCGCACCCGCCCGGCTGAACGCAACGTCGATCTCGTCCAGCATCCGGTACCCCAGTGCGTTGCGATATTTGGGCCGATTCAGGGTGATGGTCGCGACGGCGCCGTCGATGGAATACTGGATGTCCTTGAACGTCATGGCAGTCTCCGGCCGGTTTTGCGTGCACGATGCCGAGAAAAGGACGGGCCGTCCACGGCAGGTGCTTGCGCCGCCTCGTCTTTCCCATAAAGTCCCGCATCGAGGGGGACTTGATGGCCGACATTTTCATCTCCTACGCCCGGGAAGACCGCCAGTGGGTGGAACAGCTGGCGAACCAACTCCAGACCGAAGGCTTCAGCGTCTGGTGGGACTGGGACTTGCTTGTCGGAAAGCGCTATCGCGAGACGATCGACAACGAGTTGCAGACCTGCAGGGCCGCCGTGGTCGTTTGGTCGCAGCATTCGGTACAGTCCGACTTCGTCCGGGACGAAGCCGAAGAAGCTCAGCAGCGCAATATCTTGGTGCCCGTTCTTAAGGAGATAGTTCGGCCGCCTGCCGGCTTTCGCCAAATCCAAACCGCCGATCTGAGCACCTGGAGGGGCAGTGGCGAGCACGCCGAGTTCCGGCGCGTCATGAAGGGCATCGCCCACATGGTTGGCCGGCCCGCGGCCGGCGACACGGGCGAGGTCCATGTCGATCCCGCGAATCCTTCCGTCCATTTCGAAGCATCGCCGACTCCTGCCGCGCCCGAACCGTCTCCCGCCGTCGCCCCCATCCGCCGGTCGGAACCGCCGCCCCCGAAAGCACCTTCGGCGTCGCAATCCATCTCAGCCCTGGCGCCGTCGATCCTCGCCAACCTTCCTGCGAAAAATCACCCCATCTGGCGCTACCTGGCGTTCGGCGTCGTGGGTCTGCTGGCCATCATTTTGGTCATCTCGCAATTTGCGACAACCTCGACGACGCCGACCGCGAAGCCGAGCATCAACAACGGCAACACCAACGCAGGCGGCAACACCGGCGGCAACACGGGAGGTACGACGGGCGGATCCGGGAATGCCTCACCGCCACCGAACACGGGCGGCGTCACCGATGACGGCAATGGTCCCGATATCGGACAGACCGGACCGCATCCCGCGGCCGGATCTGACGGCGGTCACGCCGGTACTGACAATTCCGACACAGGCGGCACCGCGGGCGGAAGCGGCGATTCGGGCGACGTGGGACAGTCGCACTAGAAAGCCGTTCGCCTGGCGATCAGCCGAATTTTCCCGACTTCGCAAACCCTCGCGGCGCGAGACGACCGGCTTGCGCACGCAGGCCCTTCCAGTCCTTGAGCTCCGACGGCGTCCAGGCACGATTGTTGGCGTCGCGCAGGACCTCCTTCCCATTGAACGTGACTACATCGAGAAGACCGCCATCCTTGTAGCGCTGCAGATACACGCCCTGCCCGCGCGCCATTTCGGGAACTTCCTCGATCCCGAAGATCAGCATTTTGCGGTTGTCGCCGATCACCGCGATGCTGTCTCCTTCGACCGGCTTGCACACGACCGCCTCGCCGGGCGCCTTGACGTTCATGACGCGCTTTCCGGCGCGGGTCATGGCCACCGCTTCGTCTTCTGACGTGATGAAACCGTGTCCCGTCGTGGCGGCCAGCAGGAGCTTGCGTCCGGGCTTGTGCGCGAACATCACGACGAGATCCGACTCTGGCGGCATGTCGATGAATGTCCGGATCGCCTCGCCATTGCCCCGGCCGCCCGGCAGCTTCGCGCAATCGAGGGTGAAGACGCGGCCGTCCGTCGTCAGCATCATCAGCTTGTCGGTCGTTTCCGCATGGATCCAGAACCGTTCGCGGTCGCCTTCGCGATACTTGACCGCATCGCTCGGTTCTTGATGGCCCTTGAAGGCGCGCAACCAGCCCTTCTCCGAACAGACGATCGTAATCGGTTCCCGCTCGACGGCCGACTCGAGCGTTGCCACTTCCTCGGCTAGAGCCTCGATCTTGTCGATGTGTTTGGACTCGATGATGCGCGTGCGACGCCGGCCGATTTCGGTCTTTGCGCCGAATTTCGTGTCGATCGCTTTCATCTCTTCGATCAGCGCTTCGGACTTCAATGACTCCGATCCCAGCAGCTTTTTGAGGCTTTTCTGCTCCTTGGTCAGGGAATCGTGTTCAGCGCGAAGCTCCATTTCCTCCAGCTTGCGCAGCGAGCGCAAACGCATGTTGAGGATGGCTTCCGCCTGCACCTCGTTGAGTGCGAACGCTTTCATCAATTTGGGCTTGGGCTCGTCTTCGGTGCGGATGATTTTTATGACCTTGTCGAGATTCAAATAGACCGCGAGATACCCTTCGAGCACCTCCAGGCGTGCGGCGATCTTCTCGAGGCGATGGGCGGTCCTTCGTTCCAGTACCTCGCGGCGGTGGTCGATGAACGCCTGCAGCGCTTCGCGCAGGCTCATGACTTTCGGCACGAGTCCGACGTCGAGCACGTTCATGTTGAGCGGAATTCGCGACTCGAGATCGGTCTGCCGGAAAAGCTGCTCCATCAGCAAATCGGGTTCGACCGCGCGGCTCTTCGGCGTGAGCACGATGCGGATGTCTTCCGCGCTCTCGTCGTGGATGTCGTCAAGCAACGGCAGCTTCTTTTGTTCGAGCAGTTCCGCGATGCGCTCGATCAGTTTTGCTTTCTGGACCTGGTACGGGATTTCGTCGACGACGATCTGGTAGGTGCCGCGTGCGCCTTCTTCCTTCGTCCAATGGGCACGCACCCGGAAGCCGCCACGTCCCGTCTTGTAGGCGTCGGCGATAGATTCCGGGCTGTCGATCAGAACGCCGCCTGTCGGGAAGTCTGGTCCCCTGACGTGTTTCAGGATGGTTCGGTCCTGGATGTTCGGATTCTCGATCAGCGCAATCAGGGCCTGGCACAGCTCTCCCAGATTGTGCGGAGGAATGGACGTCGCCATGCCGACAGCGATGCCGGATGAGCCGTTGGCCAGCAGATTGGGAAACGCGGCGGGGAGGACGACAGGCTCTTCCTCTTCGCCGTCATAGGTCGTGCGAAAGTCGACGGCATTCTCGTCGAGACCGTCGAGCAGCGACTGGGCGACCTCGGTGAGGCGGCTTTCGGTGTAGCGCATCGCGGCGGCATTATCGCCGTCGACGTTGCCGAAATTGCCCTGCCCGTCGACCAGCGGATAGCGCACGGCGAAGTCCTGCGCGAGCCGTACGAGTGCATCGTAGACCGACTGGTCGCCGTGCGGGTGATACTTGCCGATGACGTCACCGACGACGCGCGCAGACTTTTTGAACCCTGCGGTCGGGTTGAGACCGAGAAGGCGCATGGCCCACAGGACGCGTCGGTGGACGGGCTTCAGTCCGTCCCTGGCATCCGGCAACGCGCGCATCGTAATCGTCGACAGCGCATAGGCGAGATAGCGCTCGCCGAGCGCCTTGCTGAGCTGTTCGGGTCGGATGTCGTCTTTGATGTCGGCCATACGCTTTCCTATTACGATTCGCGCGCCGCAAAGCCATCGAGTTGCAGGCGGGCGCCGGGCATGTCCCTGCCGTGCGGCCTCAAGACCCGCTCCATCAGGAAATGGCCGGTCAGCCGGAGTCCCGCGGTGATTTCCGAGGCGTCGGGATCGGCGTTCTGCGCGCCGAGCAGGAACTGGGGAAGCTGGAACAGCCGCTCCTTGTACGGTGCGCCGGCGGTGCGCGAGACCGCGCGTCCGGTGCGCGGCGAAATGTAAATCAGGTCGTCAACGACGCCCGTCGCGGCGCAGCGCGAAAGATCCAGGCCGAACCCGAGCGCTTCCAAGAGACCGAGCTCGAAGCGAACGAACAGCGGCGCCCAATGCGCGAAGCTGTCTTGCTGTATGGCGTCGAGCAGGATATTGCCCGCTTCGAAAACCGACGCGTGGGCTTCGCGTTCCGGCATGGCCGCGCTCACGACCGCGCTGAACGCATTGAGTCCTGCCAGCGCATCGCGGCTTTCCAGCATGTCGCCCGCACGCGCCTTGGCAAGCTCGATCGTGAAATTGCCGAGATGCTCGTTCAGGCGCGCCCGCCAGTTGAGGTGCAGCGAATTTCCCGGCTGGAGCGACGGCTTTGCCTTGCGCGACGCGCCGCCGCGAACCAGACCGAGGTGTCGGCCGTGCTCCCGCGTCAACGTCTCCACAATGGCGCTGCTCTCTCCGTGCGGCCGCACGGACAGCACGATGGCGTCGTCGGACCACTCCACCGAGCGTCACTCCTCCGGAAACTCCAGGCCCATTTCGCGATAATGTTCGCGTTGTTCGGCCCAGTTCTCGCTCACTTTGACGAACAGGAAGAGGTGGACGCGACGCTGGAATATTTCTTCCAGCTCCTTGCGCGCCATCTCGCCGATCAATTTGACCGTCGCGCCGCCTTTGCCGAGCACGATGGCCTTCTGGCCCTCGCGCTGGACATAGATCGTCTGATCGATCTTGACGGAGCCGTCCTTTCGCTCCTCCCACTTCTCGGTCTCGACCATCGAGGCGTAGGGAAGTTCGTCGTGAAGGCGCAGATAGATCTTCTCGCGCGTCACTTCCGCGGCCAGCAATCGCGAGGGTATGTCGGCCGCCTGGTCGGCGGGATAGAGCCAGGGGCCCTCCGGCATGCGTCGCGCCACCCATCCCTTCAGGTCGGCGATGCCGTCGCCCTTGAGGGCGGAGATCATGAAAATGTCCTCGAATACGCCTTCGCTGCTCAGTTGCTGGGCTAGCGGCAGCAGATCGGTGCGCTTCATCCCGTCAATCTTGTTCAAAGCCAGCGCCACCTTGCGATTGTCCTTCTTGAGGGCCGCGACGATCGCATGCGTGTCGTCGGCCGCGCGACCCTTCGGGTTGGCGCGAAGTTCCGCCGCGTCGGCGAGAAGGACGACGGCATCTGCGTCGCCCGCACCGGCCCAAGCGGCGTTGACCATCGCGCGATCGAGCCGGCGCCGCGGCTTGAAAATTCCGGGCGTGTCGACGAACACGATCTGGACGTCGCCGTCCAGGGCGACGCCGCGCACTGCCATCCGCGTCGTCTGGACCTTGGGACTGACGATGGCGACTTTCGATCCGACCAGGGCGTTGACGAGCGTCGACTTTCCCGCATTCGGTGCGCCGATGATGGCGGCAAAGCCGCAGTGCTGTGTCATTGCCCCAAACCCAAACTCGCCAGCATCTTCCTCGCCGCGTCCTGCTCTGCTTCGCGTTTCGAGCCGCCCTCGCCCGTTTGCGCCACGTGTCCGGTCACCGACACTTCGACCATGAAGCGTGGAGCGTGATCGGGCCCGACCCGCTTGACCAGTACATAGACCGGCGCCGATGCATCGCCTTTGCGCGATTGCGACCATTCCTGCAGCATCGTCTTGGCGTCGCGCATGTCGCGGTCGAGCGAGCCAAACGCCTGCGCCCAATAGCACTCCACGAAGCGGCGCGCCGCGTCCATGCCGCCGTCCAGATACAGCGCCGCGATGACTGCCTCGCAGGCGCCGGCGAGAATTGCGGCCTTGCGGCGGCCGCCGCTGCTCGACTCCGAATTGGCCAGAATGAGCTTTTCGGCGAGACCCGCCGCCTCAGCCGCCCGGGCGCAGGTTTCCTGCCGCACCAGCGCATTGAATTTCAGCGCCAACGCGCCCTCGGCGTCGCCCGGATACAAGGCATGCAGCTTCTCGGCCGCGATCAGGCCGAGGACGCGATCTCCGAGAAATTCAAGCCGCTCGTTCGACGCGGCGGCGTCGGCGCTCGAATGGGTCAGCGCGCGCCTCAGCAGGTCGCGATCCTTGAAGTTGTGGCCGAGGCGCGCTTCCAGGTCAGTCGATGATGGTGAACATCCGGCTGAAGCGGATTGCTCCGGGCCAGGTCCACGGTTCGTACCAGATCGCTGTGTCATCGATGGAGAAGAATCGCAGTTCCGCCTTGCCGACCAGGTCTTCGGCAGGAACGTAGCCGACTGCTTCGCGGCTGTCGTCTGAATTGTCGCGGTTGTCGCCCATCATGAAGTAATGGCCGGGCGGCACGATGAATACCTGGGTGTTGTCGTCATTGCTCAGTTCGCGGTCGAGCACCAGATAAGACTTGCCGTTCGGCAACGTCTCCCGGAACTGCCGGACATGGTGCGTTCCGCCGAAACCGTCCGGCTCGACATAGTCCGCCACCCTCACCTTGGGAACGGCCTTGCCGTTTACGTACAGGACGCCATCGATCATCTGGATGTGATCGCCGGGAACGCCGATCAGGCGCTTGATGAAATCCTTCATGTAATCGGGCGAATTCCGGTTCGGCATCTTGAACACGACGACGTCGCCGGGCGTCGGCTCCGAGGCGAAGACCCGGCCGGAAAAAGGCGCGAGACTGAACGGGAACGAGTGCCGGCTGTAGCCGTAGGCGTATTTCTCGACGAACAGATAGTCGCCGACCAGCAGCGTCGCTTCCATCGACTCCGATGGAATGTTGAAGGGCTGGAACAGGAAGGTGCGGATCACAAACGCGATCAGCAACGCGTAGGCGACGGTCTTCACCGTCTCCACCCACGACTCGCCCTCTTTTTCCTTCGACGCGGGCAGTGCCGCGTCCTTCTTTGCGTCGCTCACATTGAGATCGTCTGACATGTCCGGCTCTTTAGACGGGGCGAATGGGGCAAGGTCAAGGCGCGCAACGCATAATGCTTAAGTCGCGACGGGGATTGCGGAAATGATCACGACGGCCTGCGCCAGCGGAAAGTCGTCCGTGATCGTCAGATCGATCTGCGGACGGTGACCGGGCGGCGTTATCTCCTCCAACCGTTTCAGGGCGCCGCCCGTCAGCGTCATGCTCGGCTTTCCGCCGGCGAGATTGACGACGCCCATGTCGCGCCAGAACACGCC
>Ga0335080_10007393_pt1 | contig 11392 bp, 11 predicted proteins | sample Lox_Sample_34_FD_206720 | JGI IMG/M metagenome (GOLD analysis project Ga0335080, IMG submission 206720) | Soil microbial communities from Loxahatchee National Wildlife Refuge, Florida, United States - Lox_Sample_3.4 | ecosystem: Environmental > Terrestrial > Soil > Wetlands | place: USA...
GCGGGTGGGACCTTGCCGTCGACGGTGCGCTGCCGGTCGACGAGCTGCGTCGAGAGCGCCACGGCGTCGCCGAGGGCCGTGCCTCCGCTTGAGTGCAGCGAGGTGAGCGCGGTGTGGACGAGCGAGCGGTCGGTCGTCGGCGGGAGCGCGACGACGGCGCGGCTCGCGAAGGTGACGATGCCCACCTCGTACTTCTTCGGCACCTTGGCCACGAAAGCCTCGGCGGCCGCCTGGGCGGCGGCCAGGCGCGTGGGCTTGACGTCGTTCGCCCGCATCGAGTTCGAGACGTCGAGGGCCAGGATCACGGTGGCCTCCTCGCGCGGCACCTTCACGGTCGCGTGAGGGCGGGCGAAGCCGACGACGAGGAGCGCGAAGGCGAGCAACAGGATCGCGACCGGGAGGTGGCGCCGGATCCCGGGCCGGTGGTCGACGACGTTCGGGAGCAGCGCCGGGCTCGCGAAGCGGGCCGCGTCCGAGGCGCGCCCGCGCTCTCGCAGGACGTAGCCGACGACGAGCGCCGGGACGATCAGCAACGCGAACAGCCAGTACGGGGACTGGAAGCTCATCCGCGCGCCCTCTTGAGGAAGACGGCGAGCGCCCGGAGCCAGTCGCCGGAGGTGGAGAGGACGGCGTGCCGCACCCCGATCGAGCCGAGCGTGCGGGCGAGGCCGCTTCGCTCCTCGGCGGCGGCCGCCGCAAAGCGGGCGCGGAGCTTCGCGTCCCGCGTGTCGACCCGGAGCTGCCTGCCCGTCTCCGGGTCGACGAGCCAGAGCTCACCGGCGTTCGGCAGCTCCTGCTCCCGCGGGTCGCGAATCTCGACGGCCAGGACGTCGTGGCCGCCGGCGAGCTCGAGCATCGGCCTGCGCCAGTCGAAGGGGCCGCGGAAGTCGGAGACGACGACGACGAGCGCCCGCTGGCGGGCGACCGAGCCTGCCCGGGCCAGCGCCTCGCCGAGCGAGGTCGCACCGACCGGCATCGCCTCGGCTTCCTCCTCGGCACGAAGGGCCGCGAGCAGGCCGACGAGGCCGACCCGCCCCTGCCGCGGCGGGATCGTCCGCGGGTCCGCGTCGCCGAACGAGACGACCCCGAGCCGGTTGCCCCTGCGCGTCGCGACATGGCCGATCGCGATCGCGACCCCCTCCGCCACGTCGGCCTTCCGCCGGTCGGCGGTGCCGAACCGCATCGAGGGCGACGTGTCGAGGACGAGCCAGGTCGCCAGGACGCGCTCGGCGACGTTGACGCGGACATGCGCCTCGCCGGTCCGGGCGGTGACGTTCCAGTCGATGCGGCGGACGTCGTCGCCGTCCGCGTACGGGCGGATCTGCGCGAGCTCGGTGCCGTCGCCCTGGAGCGCCGAGCGATAGTCGCCGGCGAGCAGGCCCTGCATCTTGCGGCCGATGTGGACGTCGAGCGCTCGCAGCAGCGCGACCGGCATCGCCCCCGGCCCGGGCCGGTCGGGCGTCGGGGCGCGCGCGAGTGACTGCGCCGCGCTCATGCAGCGCTCGTCCTCGCGAGGTCTACCTGAGGAGCGGGCACGGCCGCGAGGACCGAGTCGAGGATGCTGTCGGGGCTCACCTCCTCGGCGAGCGCCTGGTACGTCAGGACGAGGCGGTGACGCATCGCGTCCTTTGCGAGCGCATGGACGTCCTCGGCGAGCACGTACTCGCGGCCGCGGACGAGCGCGAGTGCCCTCGACGCCTGGACGAGGCTGATCGGGCCGCGCGGGCTCGCGCCGTAGGCGATGTACTCGCCCAGCTCGGGAACCCCGTGCGCGGCGGGCGACCTCGTCGCATCCGCGAGGGTGACCGCGTAGCTGACGAGCGAGGGATCGACGTAGATCCCGAAGACGGCGGCCTGCAGCGCCTCGAGCTCGGGGAGCGCGAGCGCCTCACGCAGCTCCGGTGCCGAGACGAGCTGGCGCTGGACGATCGTCAGCTCCTCGTCGTGCTCCGGATAGCCGATCAGGACCTTCAGCATGAAGCGGTCGATCTGAGCCTCCGGCAAGGGGTACGTGCCCTCGGACTCGATCGGATTCTGGGTCGCCATCACGAGGAACGGCGACGGGACCGGATAGGTCGTGTGGCCGATCGTCACCTGGCGCTCCTGCATCACCTCGAGCAGCGCCGACTGGACCTTGGCCGGCGCGCGGTTGATCTCGTCCGCGAGGAGGAAGTTGCAGAACACGGGCCCGAGCTCGGTGTCGAACGAGCCCTCGCCCGGCCGGTAGATGCGCGTCCCGACGAGATCCGAGGGGACGAGATCCGGGGTGAACTGGATCCGGGCGAACGAACCGCCGAGGACACCGGCCGTCGTCTTGATCGTGAGCGTCTTCGCGAGCCCCGGGACGCCCTCGATCAGCAGGTGCCCCTGCGCGAGCAGGCACACGAGAACGCGCTCGAGCATCGCGTCCTGTCCGGCGATCACGCGCCTGATCTCGAACAGCGCCTGCTCGAGCCGGTCCTTCGCCTCCTCCGGGGTCGGCCCCGGGGCACCTTCGGTCTGGCTGTTCACGTCTGCGCTCCTCCTCTTGCCTGGGCTTGAGCAACAAAGGGAAGCAGATCTGCCTAAGTTTCTGCTGTGAAAGCGGCCGGATCGCGCCCCCGCGCTACCCCATCTCGATCTCGACCGGAAGGCCCATGCGCCCCATCGTGCGCAGGTGCCGGAAGTGCGACCGCAGGGCGAACCAGAGCGACGGCTGAGTCGTGTAGCGGACGCCGTGCTTCTCGGAGTTCCGTTTCACGATCTCGGCGATCCGCGCGTAGTGCGTGTGCGGCACGCGCGGAAAGAGGTGATGCTCGATCTGGTAGTTGAGCCCGCCGAGCACCCATGTGAGCACCGGGTTGCGCGGGCAGAAGTCGACCGTCGTCTCCACCTCGTGGACGGCCCAGACCCGCTTGGGCCCGCTCAGCTCCTCGACCGAGGCGAAGTCGGCCTCCTCGACGCAGTGCGCGAGCTGGAAGGTGGTGGCCGTGATCAGGCCCATGATCATCGCGAAGACGACGTAGGCGCCGATCACCGCCCACCAGGGGTAGACGAGCATCGGGACGACGAGCGCCCAGCCGATGAAGATCGCCTTCCCGGCCACGAGCCCGACGAGGTCCCAGCGCTTCGGCGCGCGGACCGGGCTGCGGCCGATCCTGCCGCGGAGGAGCGCCGCGACGTCGCCCGCCGTCTGCCAGCGCAGCACCATCAGCGTGTAGAGCGGCCAGATGTAGTAGTGCTGGAGCCGGTACCAGGGCCGCGCCTTCTGCTGGGGCATGAAGCGGGCGAACGGGACCTGGCTGATGTCGTCGTCGTAATCGTCGACGTTGGTGTAGGTGTGGTGCGCGACGTTGTGCTTCACGCGCCACGCGTAGCTCGAGAAGCCGAGCAGGGCGTCCGCCGTCCACCCCATCAGGTGGTTGTAGCGGCGCTTCGTGAAGTAGGCGCCGTGGTTCGCATCGTGCTGGACGCAGAAGGCGGTCAGCGTGGCGCCGGCCGCGAGCCCGGCGAGGCAGGCCAGCCCGAGCCAGATGCCCGGGCGCAGGAAGATCAGCGTCACCCAGGAGCCGACCATGAGCCCGAACGCGACGATCGTCTTCGCGTAGAGCTGCAGGTATCCGCGCACGCGCGTCCACCGGGACTGCAGGTAGAGCTCCACCTCGCGGCGGGTCTCGCGGATGAACTCGCCGCCGTTGTCGAACGACACCTTCTGCGGGACGCGAACTTCTATGACTGTCCTTCCTGCAGTGAGGGTCGCTCGAGCTTCGCGACCGATGGTACCTGCGACCTGTCCGGACTGCGGTCGTACCTGCGCCCGGCGGCGCGCGACAAGTCAGGGGCGTTCCGGAACACCGTGACCCGCGGCACTCGAAATCGAGACGGTTCCACGCGGGGGTCACTCCCTGCGAGCGCGGGCTCCGGCCGCTCGCCTAGGCTAGCCGTGGTGGACGAGCTCCTCTCGGCCTGGTTCGCGGAAAACGGGCGCAATCTCCCGTGGCGCAAGACGAGGGACCCGTACGCGATCCTCGTGTCGGAGCTGATGCTGCAGCAGACCCAGGTCGAGCGCGTGATTCCGCGCTGGCACGCCTGGCTCGAGCGCTGGCCGACCGCAGAGGCGCTCGCAACGGCTTCGCCCGCGGACGCGATCCGCGCGTGGCAGGGGCTCGGCTACAACCGGCGCGCGCTCGCGCTCCACCGCGCGGCCTGCGTGATCCACGAGCGCGGGTGGCCGGACGACCTCACCGAGCTACCGGGGGTGGGCCGCTACACGGCCGCCGCGGTGTCGAACTTCGCCCTCGGCGAGGCCGTGCTACCCGAGGACGTGAACGTGCGGCGCGTGCAGGCGCGGACCGGGCACGCGTTCCGGCCCGAGCACGCGGCGGCGCTGATGGACCTCGGCGCCACGACCTGCCTTGCGCGGGTGCCGCGCTGCGGCGCCTGTCCCCTCGCGGGCGAGTGCCCCTCTCGGGGACGACGCTACGAGCCGTCGCGGAAGCAGTCGCCGTTCGAGGGCTCGTTCCGCCAGCGCCGCGCGGCGGTCCTTCGCCTCGTGGCGGAGGCCCCGCGGCGGCTGGACGAGCTGGACGGCGAGGCGGTCAGCGCTCTCTCACGCGACGGGCTCGTCCACGTGGACGCCGGCCTCGTCGCGCTCCCGGCCTGACAAAGCGACCCCGGTCACCCCACCCAGGGTGGGGAAGAGCTTCCAAGGCGAACGCTACCCGCGCAGAGCGCACGTGTCTGTACCTTCTTCGTGCCGATTCAGCGACGTTGCTTCAGCGCTCGAGTAGCGCGACGGCCTGCGCGGCCAGGCCCTCGCCACGGCCCGTGAAGCCGAGCTCGTCGGTCGTGGTTGCCTGCACCGAGACGCGCTCGGGCCCGACCCCGAGCGCGCCTGCGAGCCGCTCGCGCATCTCGTCGCGGTGGGGCTCGAGGCGCGGCTCCTGGCCGACCAGGACGACCTGCGCATTGACGAGGCGCCAGCCGTCCTCCTCGACCGCCGCCCACGCGCGTACGAGCAGCCCGACGGAATCGGCGCCGGCCAGTGAGGGATCGCCGGACGGGAACAGCGAGCCGATGTCCCCGAGGCCGGCGGCGCCGAGGACGGCGTCGGTGAGGGCGTGCGCCAGCACGTCGCCGTCGGAGTGGCCCGCGAGCCCGCGCGGGTGGTCGATCCGCACCCCTCCGAGGACGAGCGGCGCTCCCGCCGCGAAGGCGTGCGCGTCGACCCCGATCCCGACCCGAAGCTCGCTCACAGCCCGAGAGCCTCGGGCAGCTCGGCCAGCGAGTCAACCCTGAGATCGGCCGCCGAGGCGTCCTGGAGGTAGCCCCACGGGCCGCGACGGACGTGGACCGCGACCATTCCGGCGGCCTTGGCGGGGAGCACGTCGTTGTCGACGCGATCGCCGACGTAGGCGGCCTCGGCAGGCTCGCAGCCGGCCGCGGCGACGAGCGCCTCGAAGAACGCGGGATCCGGCTTGGCGACGCCGAGCCGCGCCGAAGAGGCGACGTAGTCCGCCGCCCAGCCCTGCCCCGCGAACCAGTCCTCGAGCTCCGCAGACTGGTTCCCCGCCACGCCGACGAACAGCCCGCGCTCGCGGAGCGCCGCCATCGCGGGCAGGGCGTCGGGGTAGAGGTCGTCCGGCTCGTAGTACCCGGGCGCCGCCGGGACTACCTCGATGCCGAGATGGTCGAACACGCGCCGGTGCTCCTCGCCGCGCGCGATCGTCAGGCCCAGAGCGGCCCACAGCACGTGCGGCCTCACACCGGCCGCCTCGGCGATCCTCCGCCAGTAGCGCTCCTCGTCGACGAGCGTCTCGCCGACGTCGAAGAACACCGCTCTCAGGAAAGCCACGACTCGACGAGCGCGAGGTCGGCCGCGTTCGTGACCTTGAGCAGCCGCCGGTCGCCGGGCACCCAGGTCACGCGCCCGCCCGACCGCTCGACGAGTGAGGCGCAGTCGGTGCCCTCGCCCAGCTCGACCGCCCGCCGCAGCACGGGCGCGAGAAAGGCCTGGGGCGTCTGCACGGCGACCAGGCCGCCGCGGTCGAGAGTCTCGACGACGAGGTCGCCCTCGACGCGCTTGACCGTGTCCGGGAGCTCGAGGGCCGGCACGGCGCCGTCCCATCCCTCCCCCAGGGCGGTCACCACCCGTTCGAGCACCTCCTCCGGGAGGAACGGCCGCGCCGCATCGTGGACGAGCACGACGAGCGCGTCGTCGGCCACCTCGGCGAGCGCGAGCCGGACCGACTCGGCCCTCGTCGCGCCGCCCGTCACGCAGGCGCTCACCTTGCCGGCGCCGAGCTCCTCGGCGAGCAGGATCGCCGGCTCCTCCCAGCCGGGAGGAGCCGCGACGACGATCGCATCGACCCAGTCCGAGTCCTCCAGCCGCTGCAGGCTCTCGGCGAGCATGGGCAGCTCGCCCAGCCGGACGAATGCCTTCGGATGCTCGGCCCCGAGCCGATCGCCGCTTCCCGCGGCGGCCACGATCGCCCAGGTCGTCAGGTCAGACCGAGGCTGTCGCCGCCGTCGCCTTGGCCTTCGAGGGCGCCTTCTTGGCCGGGCCGACGTCGGCGAGCACTTCCTCGAGCCACTCGGCGGCCTGTTCCTCGTCCATGCCCTTGGCGTACATCAGCTCGCTCGCGAGGATCTTCTTCGCCTTCACGAACATCTGCTTCTCGCCCGTGGAGAGACCCTTCTCGTGGTCGCGCAGCGAGAGGTTTCGCACCACCTCTGCCAGCTCGAGGATGTCGCCGGTCTTCATCTTGTCGCGGTTGTGCTTGAAGCGGCGGTTCCAGTTCTTCGGCATGTCCGTGCTACCGCCGGACAGCGCCTTCACGACCACCTCGACCATCTCCTCGTCGATCACCCAGCGGAGGCCGACGCGCTCCGCGTTCTCGCTCGGCACGTTCACGGTCATGTCGTTGTGGAGGATCTGGATGGTCAGGTACTCGCGCTTGTCGCCCAGTACGTCGCGGATCTCCTTCTTCACGACCGTGCCTGCCCCGTGGTGTGGGTACACCACCTTGTCGCCGACATCGAACAAAGCCTGACCTCCCCCTTCTTCGCCGCTTTTGCCAAGAAAGGCCGACGGGGGGAACCCGCCGGCCAGGAACCCCGCCATTGTAGCGGAAATCGCTGGAAAACGCGCTGTTTTAGGCCAATTTGGAAAAGCCCTGCTCAGCGGCACGTCTCGGAGTGGTTACAGCTGCAGGTACCGGTCGACGAGGTTGTGCTCCTGCAGCCGGCGCAGGCCCTCGCGGATCTCGCGGGCCCGCACCGCGCCGACGCCCTCGACCGCCTCCAGCTCGCGCTGGCTCGCTCGCACGATCGACTCGAGACCGTCCATGTCGGCCACCACCCTGAGGATCACCGACTCGGGCAGCCGCGGGATGTGCGAGAGGGTCCTGTAGCCGAGCGGCGCGACCGAATGGTCGAGGGGGTTGACGCCGCGCGGGTAGCCGAGCACCTCCTGCAGCACCTCCATGTCGACCAGCTCGGCGTACGGGAGCTGGGACAGAGCGGCGAGCGCCCGGGCGGCGTCGCCGACGCAGTAGTCGCGCACGACCGCCGCCTTCTCGGCCGGCACCTCGCCGATCAGCTCGGAGAGCTGCATCCGGATCAGCCGGCCCTCCGAGCCGAGCTCGACGCAGTCTCGCTCGACCTCCTCGGCGACGCGCGTGGTCATCTCGGCACGCTGCACGACCACGAGCACGTCGTCGAGCACGACCGCGCTCTGGAACTCGAGCGCCGTGAGCCGGGTCATCACCTGGTCGAGCCGCAGCCGGTACGTCTCGAGGGTCGCCACCCCCTGGTTCGTCTTCGCGAGCACGTCGGCGATCGGATCGAGCTGGTAGCGCCGCTGGCCCACGAAGATCGTCACGGTCTCGCGCTGCTGCGAGATCGAGACCACGAGCGCGTCGGTCTGCTTGGCGACGCGCTCGGCGGTGCGGTGGCGCGTGCCGGTCTCGTTCGAGGGGATCGTCGGATCGGGCATCAGCTGCACGTTGGCGTGCGAGAGGTGCGTCAGGTCGTCTCTGACGATGATCGCGCCGTCCATCTTCGACAGCTCGAAGAGGAGCTGCGGCGTGAACGGAAGCCCGATCGGGATCCCGCCCGAGAACATGAAGGCGAGCCTGTCCGGAGCGCCGATCACGATCAACGCCCCCTCGTGCGAGCGAATGATGTCGTCGATCCCCTGGCGCAGCTCGGTGCCGGGCGCGATACGGGCGATCGATTCGAGCAACTGCGGGTCGCGGCGCGGGTCGGGCCCCGACGGCATCCGCGTGAAGCCGAGAGTCTGCGGACTACCCTCGGGTGTCGGCCGCTTCGGATCCCTCTGCGCTGAGCCCAACGGCGATCGCCCTCCGGAGTGTGTCGACTGCAACGACCTCCATCTTCGCATGCGCGGAGGTGCCGGCCGGCGCGACCACGGCTTCGAGGCCGAGCTTCGCGCATTCCTCGAGCCGACGGTCGGCCTGCGAGGCGCCGCGGAGGCGCCCGGTGAGACCGACCTCGCCGAACACGGCCGTCGCCTCGCGCACCGGCCTGCCCTTCGCCGCCGAGGCGATCGCCAGGCCGATCGCGAGATCGGCGCCGGGCTCGTCGATCCGGACCCCGCCGGCAACGTTCACGAACACGTCGGCGGAGCCGAGCGCGATGCCCGCATGGCGGGAGAGCACCGCGACGATCATCGCCAGCCGCTTCGGATCGACGCCGGTGCCGACCCGGCGGGGCATCGCGAGGTCGGTCGGGGCGACGAGTGCCTGGATCTCGAGCAGGATCGGCCGGGAGCCCTCGAGCGCGCAGGCGACGGCGGCGCCGATCTCTCCCGCGGCCGAGCGGCCGAACAGCTCGGACGGGTCGGGGACGCCGACGAGCCCGGCGCCGGTCATCTCGAACACGCCGATCTCGTTCGTCGAGCCGAACCGGTTCTTCGTCGCCCTGAGCACGCGGTGGGCGTGGTACCGGTCGCCCTCGAACTGCAGCACGCAGTCGACGAGGTGCTCGAGCACGCGCGGCCCGGCGACCGAGCCGTCCTTCGTGACGTGGCCGACGAGGATCGTCGCGACCCCGCACTCCTTCGCGACCCGAAGCAGGCGTCCCGCCGCCTCGCGCACCTGCGCGACGGACCCCGGCGCGGAGCCGACCTCGCGCGCGTACAGGGTCTGCACCGAGTCGATCACGCAGACGTCGGGCAGCTCCTCCTCGAGCGTGGCGCAGATCGCGTCGAGCTCGGTCTCGGCCAGGATCTCGACCCGCTCGGCGTGCCCGAGCCGCTGTGCCCGCAGCTTCACCTGTGCCGTCGACTCCTCGCCGGTGACGAGCAGCGCACGCCGCGTCTGCGAGATCGCGGCGAGGGCGCTCAGGAGCAGGGTCGACTTGCCGACACCGGGCTCGCCGCCGACGAGGACGAGCGAGGCGGGGACGAGCCCGCCGCCGAGCACGCGGTCGAGCTCCGGCACCCCGGTCGGGATCCGCGCCGCCTCGTCGACCTCGACGTCGACCAGCCGGAGCAGCGGCCGCGGCTGCGCGTCGGAGCCACGGCGGGGCTTCTCGACCGGAGCCGGACGCTCCTCGTGGAGCGTGCCGAACGCCGAGCACCCCGGGCACTTCCCGAACCAGCGTCCCGCGGTGTAGCCGCACTCCGTGCATGCATAGGTGACCGCAGCCTTCGCCATCCAGCCAGTCTAGGGCGGGGTCCCGACGGCTCTGTCACGAAACTGGGTAGGGTCCGAAACATGATTCAGGACGAGCGGCTCGACCGGTATGCGGAGCTCGCCGTGCGGGTGGGCTCCAACGTCGCGCCCGGGCAGATGCTCAACGTCCAGTGCTCGGTGGAGCACGCGCCGCTCGCGCGCGCGATCTCGCGGGCCGCGTACGCGGCGGGGGCCGGCTACGTCGACGTGCTCTACGCCGACCAGCACGTCCGCCGCGAGATGATCGCGCACGGCGACGACGAGATCCTCACGTGGACGCCGCCCTGGCTGCTCGAGCGGACGCAGACGCTCGCCGACGAGCACGGCGCCCTGATCCTGATCACCGGCGACCCCGATCCGGAGCTGCTGAGCGACCTCGACGGCAGCCGCGTCGGCAGGGCGCGCATGACCGCGCTCGCCGAGGAGAACCTGCGCCTGATCAACCAGCGGCTCGTGAACTGGTCGATCGTCGCCTACCCCAACGAGGGCTGGGCGCGGACGGTGTTCGGCGAGCCCGACGTCGAGCGCCTGTGGGACGCGCTCGGCACGGCCGTCCGGCTCGACGAGGCCGACCCGGTCGCGGCCTGGCGCGAGCACATGGACCGGCTCGTCGCCCGCGCGGCGGCTCTGAACGAGAGGCACTTCGACGCGGTCCACTTCAAGGGCCCGGGCACCGACCTGACGGTGGGCCTGTTGCCCGCCTCGAGCTGGAGGGCGGCCGCCTTCGAGACGTCGTGGGGCCGCCGTCACATCCCGAACATGCCGACCGAGGAGGTCTACGCGTGCCCGGACTACCGGCGCACGCAGGGCGTCGTCCGCTCGACGAAACCCCTCGGCCTCTTCGGGACGATCGTGCGCGACCTGGAGATGCGCTTCGAGGCGGGCCGCATCGTCGAGGTGAACGCGTCGAGCGGCGCCGAGGCCGTGCGAGCCCAGCTCGAGCTCGACGGGCAGGCACCGTTCCTCGGCGAGGTCGCGCTGGTGGACGGCACGAGCCGCGTCGGCCGGACCGGGCTCGTCTTCTTCGACACGCTCTTCGACGAGAACGCGACCTGTCACATCGCCTACGGCGCAGCGGTGGTCGGGAACGTCGAGGGCGCGGAGGGCTGGAGCGCCGAGGAGCGGCTCGCCCGCGGCGTCAACCAGTCGCCGATCCACACCGACTTCATGATCGGCGGGCCCGAGGTGGACGTCGACGGTCTCGACGCGGACGGCGGCGCGACGCCGCTCCTCCGCGGCGATTCCTGGCAGCTCGCCTAGAGACTACTCGGAGGCTTCGGGCGCCTCGTCGGGCTCCGCGGGCGGCTCGTCGGGCGGCACCGTCACCTGCTCGGGCTTGATGTCGGCCGGGAGGATGGTGATGTCCACCTCTTCCTCCTCGGCCTTGCGCCCGATCAGGATCGTCGAGCCCGGCTCGAGCGTGCGCCCGAGCACGAAGTCGGCGAGCGGGTCCTCGATCAGCTGCTGGATCGCGCGGCGCAGCGGCCGGGCGCCCATCGCCGGGTCGTAGCCCTTCGAGACGAGCAGCTCGCGCGCCTCGTCGGTGAGCTCGATCGTCACCTCGTGGAGCGCCATCTGCTCGCGCAGGCGCTTCAGCATCAGCTCGACGATGATCTTGATCTCGTCCTTCTCGAGCTTGTGGAAGACGATGATCTCCTCGATCCGGTTCAGCAGCTCGGGCCGGAAGACCTTCTTGAGCTCGCTCATCACGCGGC